>JABLTO010020983.1_pt1 | contig 44755 bp, 32 predicted proteins | sample 7160091 | NCBI WGS metagenome assembly JABLTO01 (sample SAMN14651225, study PRJNA627086) | human gut metagenome | isolation source: feces | host: Homo sapiens
GTGAATACATCAAGTATTCACTCCGCTTTTTGTTTCATCTGACGAAAAATTTGACGACGCATCTGTCGCACAATCTTTGTGCGGTATTGCCCTAAAATTTATTCTGCCATTTCCGGCAGGTTGTTGATGATTTGTACCAAGAACCGGAGCAAAACGGTTGCGTCGTTGGTATCTGTCATGCCGTCGGCATCGCAGTCTGCGTTCTGCCGTGCAGTATCATTCAGGGTTACCACGCCGGCAGTCGCCTTGTTCAGCAGCACTGCGTCTGTGATGTCTACTCTGCCGTCCAGATTCACATCACCATACAGCACCTGTCCCAGCACTTCGGAAGAAGATGCAGTTGTCTGAGCTGTAGTTTCTGTGGTGGAGGCAACGGTTTCTGTGGTGCTCTCCGAAGAAGCGATTTCACTTGTGGTGTCTGCCGCAGAGGAAGTGGTTTCTGTTTCTGTGGTCGTGGTTTCTTCTGTGGTCGTGACTGTGGTTTCGGTCGTGCCGGACTGTCCCAGCACCTGAATGGTCAGAACAACGTCCGGACAAGTGGCAAATGTCACATGCAGGGTGTGCTTGCCCTCTGTCAGGGTTTCCAGATAGGAGCGATTGAAGCGGAACTGGCTGCCGTTGACAGCGTAATCCGTTCCCTGCTGCAATGCATTTCCGTCCTCGGTAATGCCGGTCAGCACATGTCCGTTAGTGATAATGGTAAAGATGATGTCTGTGGGATCCTGCGGATCAAAGGTCGCTTCTGTTTCTGTTGCTTCTGCATCGGGTACCGTGACCGTACCGTCATGGTACAGACCGATGTCATCGAAATACCATACACCGGTTCCCGGATTGCCGTTCTGTCCGGTGTAGAGAGAGAATTCTTTCACACCGCTCAGTGTCGGAGTTTCTGCGGCAGTGCCCCATTGCTGCACATAGAAGTCTGAGAACGGGATCTTTACCTCTGTCCAGCCTTCCTCGGCAGTAACTTTCTGAACGCTCTCCCAGTATGCACCGGCACCGTCCACAAACTGGAATGTAGTTTCGCGGTTACTGCCGTCCGACAGGATCCAGAAGCGAATGCCGTCGAAGCCGGTCCAGTCTGCACTGCCCAAGTTCTTGGTAGCACCGCAGTAGCCTGCACCGCCGTCTGTTACGCTGTAGTCGTATTTCAGGGCAGCCTTGCCGTTCTTTACATGTTCGGTGTCCAGCGAAAGGGTCAGGCTGTCACCGCTGGAATTCTGCTGATATGCTGCGGCAACTGCTTTGCTGTCTGCATAGCTTTCGAAGTCGTCGATCACGCTGCGGGACTGTTCCTCCGCAGTGGAATCGTACACGCGAATCAATGCGGTCGGCTGTGCACCCTCGGTGGTAAGCAGCGTTACCTTGTGATTGCCCAGTTCCAGTGATTGCAGTGCATTTTTCGAAATGGTAACTGTAGTGCCGCTGATGCTGTAGTCGGTGTCAGCAGTCAGTGCGGTGTCGTCCAGCTGTAGTCCGGAGATGCTGCCCAGTTTGATCGTTGCCTGCAAGGTCACATCTTTCGGGTTCACAATGTCAAAGTCTGCCTTTTTCGGAGAAACGCTGTTCTGTGCATTGCGGGCATTCATACGCTCTGCATGTGCCATAATGACATCACGTGCATCATTGGTTTTCGGGTAATCCCGAAAATAAACGGTATAGCCGTCATAGTCCTGATACAGGCTGCCGCCGTCCATGGAAGCCAGCATCCAGTAGTTGGTTCCGGCGAATTCTACGCCCTCGTAGGTGTTGCCCTCGAAAATGTTGAACCAGTCTGTATAAACATCGGCTCTTTCGCCCTGGTCTTTCCAGCCGAATTCTTCTGCGATCAGCGGCTTATTCATTGCCGCGGTGTCCTCGCCGTGCTTCTTGAACCAGAATTCGCCCTGCTCCTTGGTCAGTCCCCACTGGTCGCAGTACACATGCAGAGTGCCGAAGTCAATATCCGGAATCGAGGTCAGCTGTAAATAGTCCATACCGGAGCTGCCGTGGTATACATACTTGTGGTCGCCCTCCGGAAAATCGTTGTAACCATAGTTATAGAAGCCTTCGTCACCAACAGCCAGCATGTGGTTGTCGTCGATAGACTTCACATAGGCACTCATTTCGGTTGCCCACTTTACAACGGTGTTGTTTTCACAGCCCGCATCGGATTCACAGCGAGGTTCATTCGCCAGTTCCCATGAGAAGATCGTGGGATCGTCCTTGTACTTTACGCCGGTATATACGTTCTCATGATTGAGCAGTGTCTTGATGTAATCCTTATACCAGCCCTTAATGGTTTCATTGGTGTAGAAGTCATCGTGACCGCTGACATTTTCCCCTGCCAGCTTTGCCCACTGGACATACTGTCCCATGCCGCCGAATGCTTCCCAGTTATTTGTAAAGGTGATCAGCAGTTTGATACCTTCCTGCTCTGCCTTGTACAGTGCATAGTCCAGCTTCTGCAAGCCGTCCTCGCCTTCGTTGACGACCGGTCTGCCCAGATCGGCATCGAAATACTGATAGTACACGCCTTCCTTTTCGCCGGAGCCATCTACGTTGTCGGTGAATACGGTGTAACCTTTATCAGAAACCTTATCCGTTTTCACACCGGCATCTAAGTTGCCCCATGTGCGGACAACTTTCAGTCCCATTTCTGCGGCATCTTCCAGCACTGCATCTACGCTTTCCTTCGGCTTGAAGTTCAGATAGTAGTTATTGGTGCCGGCATAGTAGAATGTAGAGCCATCCAGCATGAACTGGGTGCCGTTGGTGGTAACGAATCCGCTGCGGGTATCAGCTGCATTTACGGTGAATGATGATGCAAACGGCATCATTACGGTGCTGCAGCCGAGAACGACACTGCTGATTGCTGCGATCCATTTCTTCTTCATTTTGGTTCCTCCTCATAATAATTCCAAAAGAGTGTTATCCCTGTTGATGCATAAATTCCAGATTCCGGTCGATCAGATCACACCGCTGCTTGACACAATCGGCACTGCGAAGCGGGTCCTGCGGGGTGTGAAAGGCGTAATCCAACAGTCGCTTGATGTCGGTAGTGGCAACGTGCAACCGTGTGTCTGATGATGCATAATAAATGTATACCGTGCCGTCCGGACGAACGATCGCACCGTTGGTGAACACCACGTTGGAAACATCGCCCACCCGTTCTCCGCCCAGCGGAGCCAGAAAATAGCCAGACGGTTCGGCAATCACTTTCCACGGCTCGTGCAGGTCTGTGACAAATACATACAATACGTAGCGAAGTCCCGCTGCCGTATTCCGCACGCCGTGTGCCAGATGCAGCCAGCCCTGTTCCGTTTCGATAGGCACCGCACCGGCTCCGTTTTTGGATTCGGTAATGGTGTGATACTTCCGCAGGCTGGTCATACGTTCTTCTTCAATCACCGCATGGGTGATGTCCTCTGCCAGTCCGAACCCGATACCGCCGCCGGAACCAGTTTCAATGAAGCCGTCCATCGGTCTGGTATAAAACGCATACTTCCCGTCTACGAATTTCGGAAGCAGGCAGACGTTCCGCTGCTGGGGGCTTTGCTTGGTCACCAGATTCGGCAGGCGTTCCCACGTGTTCAAATCCTTGGTGCGGACAATGCCTGCTGCCGCCACTGCCGCTGACAAGTCGGCAGGATCTTTGGCACTGGATTCAGAACAGAACACGCCGTAGATCCAGCCGTCCTCGTGCTGAGTCAGCCGCATGTCATAGACATTAGTTTCGTCCGGATACAGATCCGGCAGCACAACGGGCTTTTCCCGAAAGCGAAAATTGTCGATGCCGTTGGTGCTCTCTGCAACCGCAAAGAAGCTTTTGCGGTCATTGCCCTCTACCCGAACCACAAGACAATACTTGCCGTTCAGATAAATCGCTCCGGCGTTGAACACTGCGTTGACTCCCAGCCGTTCCAGAAAAAACGGGTTCGTTTCCGGATTCAGATCGTACCGCCAGTGCAGCGGCACATGGTCACGGGTGAGCACCGGATTTTTCCACCGCAGGTAGATACCATTATAAAAAGAAGATTTCTCATTTTTGCGGCGGAGCAATTCCTCCTGCTTCTCTTTCTGCCGCAGATATTCAACATGATACATCTGGATTCCTCCTTATGATCTCCATACACATTCTGCCGTTATGATACGGACACTTCCACGGATCAACAATCGTCAGCTTTTTCACCGGTTTGCCGGTGATGTCCACTTTCCAGAACCATTCGCTGTTTTCCCGCGAGTCCACCAGCTGCCGCAGAATATACTTCCACACTTTCGCGGCAGCTTCTCCGTACTGTTTCTGTTCAGGGTGTTTTTCCAGCATGTGGACAAATCCAACGATCGCCTCTGACTGCACCCACCAGATCCGGTCTGTATCTGTCACACCTTTTTCGATTTCGTTGCAGACGGCTTCGCCGTCAAAGCCGCGTTCCAGCACAGACTGTGCCAGCACATCGGTCATGCGGTGTACCTTTTCAGACAGTGCCGCATCTCCCAGCAGGTCACAGCCCCAGTCCAGCAGCCATGCACTTTCAATATCGTGTCCGTAGCTCTGGAGGTCGATCAGACTGTGGTAGTCCTTGTCAAAGAATACCTCCTGCCGGCGTTTTTCCGGTTGGAACATATGCTTTCCCCAGATGTCCAGCAGGGCACGCAGTTCTGTTGCCACTTCCGGTGCCTGCGTCGCCTGATACAGTCCGCTGTAGCCTTCAAAAACATGGAGCAGGGTGTTCATGGTACGCTCTGCCATAACACCGTTTTCGGAAAGCTTTTCGTTAGATTCCGGATTCCAGAAACGGTCATAGGCTTCTCCATAGCCGCCTGCATCGCGGCAATGGTTTTCCACGCACTGAAGCAACTGATTCGCCGCAAACAACGCCTCCGGATTTCCGGTCAGCCGATAATAAGCAGACAGGGCGTAGATCGCAAACGCCTGATTGTAAGTGTGCTTGGTGGTGTCCAGCGGTTTTCCATCAAAAGTCACCGACCAGTACACGCCGCCGGCTTTGCGATCCATGCAGTACCGCATCAGAAACCGGTACGCATGATCTGCCGCCTGCCGCAGGTCCGGACGTTTCAGCAGCATTGCCGCTTCGGAAAAAAACCAGAGGATCCGGCTGTTAAGAATACAGCCCTTTTCGGCTTTTTCATTCCGCCGCAGGTTCAGATCCACATAACTGACAAACCCGCCATAATGATCGTCCTGCAGCGACAGCCAGAACGGAATAATTTTTTGTTCCAGCATCATTTGCACTTCTGCGGTCAGTTTCATGCCCATCCCTCCTATTGTTGGCATATCTGCAATTATCGTCTGCCCTCGCTGCAGTCATCATCACAAGCCGCATCATGGGACTGAATGTATTCGACTACAGTCTGTACATCAGTAAACGCCAGACCCACATAGCTGTCTGCACAGCCATAGTAAATCGCAATTCTGCCGGTGTCGCCGTCCTGCAGGGTGGCACAGGGGAAACAAACGTTCGGCACAAAGCCACGTTCTTCGTACCACTGTTCCGGCGTCAGCAGGAAGTTCTCACAGCGGTATTTCACCCTGGACGGTTCGTCCAAATCCAGAATGGCACCGCCGATGCTGTAGACGAATCCGTTACAGGTATTGGTAACACCATGGTAGAACAACAGCCAGCCCTCACTGGTTTCGATTGGTGCTGCTCCGCCGCCAATTTTGGTGTTTTCCCACCAGCGGCTGCTCTTGCCCATAACATGGCGGTGGTGTCCCCAGTATTCCATGTCTTTGCTTTCGCTCAGGAAGATGTCCCCGAATGGGGTGTGTCCGCTGTCACTGGGACGGGACAGCATCAGATATTTGTCGTTGACCTTTCGCGGGAACAATACCGCGTTCCGGTTAAACGGCAGGAACGGATTTTCTACCCGCACAAATGTCCGGAAATCGGTCGTCTTTGCCATGCCGATCGCTGCACCATATGCGTCCTGACACCAGATGACATAATAGGTTCCGTCCACTTCTACCAGTCGGGGATCGTATGCGTAGATCGGCTGAAACGGCTCGCCGTTCTCATCTACAAACTGGATCTTATCCGGTTCGAACTCCCAGTGGATTCCGTCGCGGCTTCTGCCGAAGTAGATAAACGGAATGCCGTTCACCTGCTCTCCGCGGAACACACCCACATAGGCACCCTGATAGGGAATCACAGCACTATTAAATATGCGGGCAACATCGGGAATCGGATTGCGGGAAATGATAGGGTTTTCGGTATAACGCCACACCGGTGCAGAACAGTTTCCCGGTCGGTTCTGCCACGGAATATTCGGCAGGCTGGCTGCCTGTGTCAAAGTCGGGTTCATATATATTGCCTCCTATTATTCCTTTACAGCACCCATTGCCATGCCGCTGTAGATCTGTTTCTGACAAAACAGGAAAATAATCAGAATCGGAATCATGGTGATAATTACGCCGGCACAGATATACTGATACTGGCTGCCCATAGGTCCGGTGAATGTGTACAAAGAAGTGGATACCACCTGATACAGGTTCTTGTCCTGCAAGTACAGGTTTGCCATATAGTATTCGTTGTAGGTGCCGACACCTTTCAGAATCGCACTGGTAACGATCGCCGGTTTCAGCAGCGGCAGCAGGATTCGGAAGAATACGCCGAAATAACTGCAACCGTCCAGAATTGCCGCCTCGTCCAGTGTCTTTGGCAGATTCTCGAAAAACTGCAAAAAGATATAAATGGCGATAACATCAGTCCCCAGCATCAGGAAAATATAGCCGTAAAGCGTATTGACCAGATGCAGAACCGTCATGATCTGATAGACGGTGACCTGTGTGGCAATTCCCGGGATCAGTGCCGCAACCATAAACAGATTGCGAATCAGGTGATTGCCGCGGAACTGGAATCGGTTCAGCACATACGCCAGCATGGCGGAAATCATGGTACTGCCCACCAGCACACAAACCAGAATCAGAAAGCTGTTGAGAAACGCTTTTCCCATGTCTGCCTTTTCCCATGCCACCTTGAAATTCTCAAAGTTCAGCCAGCTTTCCGGCAGTGTCATAACACTGGTCGTGCGGTATTCTTCATCGTTTTTAAATGCCGTTGTCACACAGCTGACGATCGGCACCAGTGCACAGAATGCACCCAGCAGCAGAATCGCATACTGTAGAATTTGCTTCGGCAGTTTTTTTAGAAAGACGTGTCCCTGTTTCATTTTCTCGCCCTCCTCTTACTGGTGCGGACACCAGAATCCAACTTCTTTTCTGCCAGCTTCTGCACAGCACTGACCAACAGGATCAGCACCAGCAGTACCACTGCCATTGCCGATGCCAGACCAACCTTCTGGTTGGCGTGTGCCAGCTTATCCATCAAGACAAAATAGGTCGATGTTCCGAAGCCGCCGTCTGTGATTACATAAGGGATTTCGAATACGGACAGCGAACCGGAAATGGCGAGGATCATATTCAGTACTACGATCGTGCGAATGGACGGCAGGATAATGTACCGGAACCGATGCCATGCGTTGGCACCGTCAATGGCTGCGGCTTCGTACTGAGTTTTGTCTACGCTGGCAATTGCTCCGATAAACAGTACCATGTTTTGTCCCATGTACCGCCAGATAGAAGATGCCACCAGCACCCAGTTGTTGATGCGGATATCTTTCAGCCAGAACGGCAGCATGTCTTCAGGAATTCCCAGCAAGCCCAAAATGGAGTCCAGCACGAATCCGTGGGTATAGAAATACTTGAAAATGAATCCCACGGCAATGCCGCAGACCAAACTCGGAAAGTACAGTGCTCCGCGGAAAAAGTTTCCGCCTTTTGGATTAAAGCTGAGAATCGTTGCAAACAGCAGTGCCAATGCCAGCTGCACAACGGAACCAACCATATAATACAGGCTGAGTTTCAGGGCATTGAAGCAATCATCTCGTGTGAAAACGTCCACATAGTTTTGCAGTCCCACAAACTTTCTGGCACCGATATATTTCATGTCGTAAAAGCTGAACTGCACCATTTTGAAAAACGGCAGATATGTAAACAGTACCAGCAGGAACAATGGTACAAACAGAAATGTCAGAGTCACTACCACTTTTTGTACATTCACATTGGACCATTTCAGCCGCCGCATTCGTTTGGACAATCCGACTTCTGTGTGATGTGCTGCCATGTCCATGCACTTCCTTTCTGACTTCAAGCGTTATCTTTATTCCGGAGTTACACCGTTCTTTTCCTGTGCACTGGTCCATGCAGCATTCCATTCATCGGCGATTTCTTCCATCGTTTGATTGCCGCCGATGGCTGCTTCTATAATCGAAGCCACATGCGTGGAATCAGAATCCAGAGAAATTTCAGAATCGTTATTGATCTTACCGAACAAGTCTTCTTCTCCGGCAGGAGCAGGATTATCGGTCACCAGCGTGATACTCTGAAAGCTTTCCAGAGAATCCGGATACGCATCGCCCTTTACGATCGGGATACCGCCCTGAGTTTTCGCAAAGCCGGAGGACTCGGTGAGCCACTTGATGTACAGCATCGCTGCCGTTTTTTCTTCGCTGGTACTGTTCACATTGACACCATAGCAATAGTCTGCACTTGCGGAAGCATACTGTTTGCCGTCCACGCTGATCGGGAACGGCATATAGGCGATGTCATCTGCATTGGGACCGCCTGCCTGCATCTGCGGCACTGCCCAACTGCCCAGAACCATGCAGCCAATATTGCCTGCGTTGATCTGTGCCTTACAGCCCTCCCAGTCAGTTGTAGTCGGGTCTTCTTCCGTCAGCCCCTGCTTTACTGCCTCATACAGAGTATCATATACGGCAAACGGTCCGGTCATATCGTCATGCTTTGCAAACGGATCCTTGGAGTGTACCAGCTTGTTGTTTTTGAAATCTGCATCTCCCGTTGCACCGCCGCTGATATAAGCATCCCATGCTGTTAATGTCCAGCCGGCAGCGTAGTTGGTATACAGCGGAATGGCATCGGTTTTTTCCTGAATCAGCTTCAGATCTGCCAGAAATGTTTCCGGATCTGTCGGCAGTTCTGTGATGCCTGCCTTTTCAAAAACCGCTTTATTGTAAACGACACCGCTGACATTGCCCATGGTAGGGATACCGTAGACTTCATTATTAAACATCTGCTTATCTGCAAATTCGTAAGTATCCTTGAAGTCACCGTAGTCACCGATCTTTTCAAAATAATTACTCAGTTCGCTCTTGTCTACCGTAGTTGGAATACAGCAGATGTCACCCCAGTCACCGGAAGACAGCCGTGTTGTAGCATCAGTATCGTAATCGGTAATACCTTCATAGGTAATTGTGATGTTCGGATACATGGCATTGAATTCGCTGATGTAGTCCTGAAAATCGGAATCCACCAGATCGGTGCGGTTTGTCAGGATCTTCAGGTCTGCCTTCAGATCAGTAGCCGTTTCGCCTACCTGCATGTCCTTATAGGCAACGGTCGGCTTTGCGTCTGCGTTTTTGCTGGTTTTGCTGTTGGTGCTTCCACACGCGGTCGCCGCAGCAGTGAGCATGCCTGCCAGTACCAGAGCCAGAATTCTGTGTTTCATAATAAGTTCCTCCATTTCGGTATTGCGTTCTCGTGCTGAATCGCAATTTTATGCTGATTTTTCACGTATAGGTTTCCGGAATCTTTTTTATATTCCGTTTCTTTATGATCCTATCTTACTCTATTTTTACCTAAAAGTCAAGCTAAATTTAAGTTTAAAACAGCTTTTCTGCATTTTCCACAAAAGGATTCTATTCGAATTAGCTATATTCAACAAACATTTCACCGGATTTGTTGTGCAATTCGGTATCGAGATTCGGGATTTCCGATTTTTTTAGCTAAAAAAATAAGTCCGACAGAGAAATTCTCCCCTGTCAGACTGACATATAAGCAAAATTGTTCCTAAGGAAACACTGAATAAAGCTTGTGCGTAAGATGCGTAGTCAGATTTCTGAGCAATATGACGGAAAATCTGCAAGCAGATTGCGTGCAAAGCCGTCAGGCGGACTTTATGCAGTGTTTCCTGAATGTTTCTGCACGCTTTCCCGAATCACCAGTTTTCCGCTGACGACAATGCGGCGAACTTCGGCTTCGGGCTTCTGGATCCGGCGAATCAGCTGCTGAGCACTGACTTTTGCCATATGATCTACGTCAATGGCGTAAGTCGTCAGCGATGGAACAGCCAGATCTGCCAGAATGTAGTCATCGAATCCCACCACAGAAACGTCCTCCGGCACACGGATCCCATTTTCTTTCAGAGCATTCAGCAGCACATATGCAGTAACATCACAGTTACAGGCAAACGCAGTGGGCAGCTTAGGCAGACGTTCCAGAGAAACTGTCACCTTTCCTTCTGCATCACGATCCGGAAGAATACGATCTTCCGTCACAGTCACACTAGCTTCCCGCATGGCACGGCAATAGCCATAATAGCGGTCAGTGATACTGCTGGTGGCATTGACAGAACCCACAAAGACAATATCCCGATGTCCCATTTGCAGCAGGTAATCCACCATGGTATACATGCCGTAATAGCCGTCGGAGATCACGGAGTCCCGATGATACCGTGCGTCAAACGCGTCCAGCACTACCAAGGGAATTTCAGTTTCCGCCAACATATTTCGATAGGCTTTTGAGAAATTGCCCATGACGATCACGCCGTCCACCCGTTCTTCCTGTACCAGCCGCGGCACCTGACAGTTTTGCTCCGCAGTATCGTTCACCACTTCCAGAATGCCGATATGTCCGGTCTGTGCCAGATAAAACAGGATCCGCTCGTACAGACTCCAGTAAAACGACTGTCCTTTTTCAATATATCGATAAGATGTCACAATTCCCAGCGTATAGGTTTTCGCCGCAGCCACCGGCTTGGCTTTCTTGTTCTTGTAACCCATTTCTTCTGCCAGCTGTAGAATTTCCTGCCGCAGCTCCTCGCTGACACCGTCCTTTCCGGCAAGTGCCTTGGAAACTGTTACAATGCTGACATGCAGCCGCTCGGCAATGTCAGACATTCGTACTGCTTTTGCCACGTTTCTCCGCCCTTTCTTTTTGCAAAGTTGCTTTTTTAGCTAATTATACAGTAATTTAAGTAATTTGTCAAGAATTATTTTTCGAACAGCAGACGAATATTTTGGGAAAAGCTGAAAGAACCGCTGTACATTTCTGCACAGCGGTTCTTGTCTGGTGTAAGTGATACGTGAAATTTTACCAAAAAACATATATCTGAAAACATTCGAACACCATTTGCATTTTCTCCAAGCCTATGCTATAATATAGTTGTATTTTATCATTAGGAGAAAAGCTATGGCAGAAATGATACTGGTTGTCGATGATGAAACAGAAATTGCAGACCTTGTGGAGGTCTACCTGAAAAACGAAGGCTATCTGGTGAAAAAGGCTTCCTGTGCCGCAGAGGCTCTGCATATTGCAGACACCCAGCCCATTGCACTGGCACTGCTGGACGTGATGCTTCCGGATCTGGACGGCTTCACCCTCTGCCGGAAAATTCGGGAAAAGCATTTGTTTCCGTTGATTATGCTGACTGCCAAAACGGAAGATGTGGATAAGATCACAGGGCTGACACTGGGTGCAGACGATTATATCACGAAGCCGTTCAACCCGCTGGAGGTCGTTGCACGCGTCAAGACACAGCTGCGACGATATATCCGGTACAACCAGACTGCACCGGAACCTGCTCCGGCGGCAGTGTACGACTGCGGCGGACTGTACATCGACCATGAAAGCCATACATGCACCCTCTACGGCAAACCGCTTTCGCTGACACCGCTGGAATTCGAGATCCTCTGGTATCTCTGTTCCCGCAAGGGGCATGTGGTTTCTTCCGAAGAACTGTTCGAAGCAGTCTGGGGCGAAAAATATCTGGACAACAATACCGTTATGGCACACATTGCCCGCCTGCGGGAAAAAATGGGCGAACTGCCCCGCAAGCCCAAGTGGATCAAAACGGTATGGGGCGTGGGGTACAAGATCGATGAATAAGCAAAACAGCAAACACAAAAAACTGGTACAGTTCTGGCTGTGCGGCATCGGCTTCACCATTGGCATGGTGGTCTTGTTTGGACTAGGGTATATTCTCTGTCATCTGGTCACATGGCAGTCCTACGAAACGCCCTATATCCTGTTGAAAATGGCGGAATTTGGCATCGCACCAGTACTCTTTCTGGCAGGCTGGGGATTTTTGATTTACCGTTTTTTCTTCTATGTCCCCAGAGCAGTTTCTGACCGTTCCCGTGCCATTCGGCGGCTATGGCTGCGAACGGTACTGCTGTTATTTCTGTCGATCGTGCTGTGGCTGGGACTAATGATTCTGCTGCTTGTCGGCATTTCGTCTTTGCTTCGCTGGGATATTGTTTGGAACGGTTCGGCTTCCATGGCATATATCTTGCAGACAATACGTTTTTTGACTCCGTTTCTGGCAATTGTCGGCGTGGTCGTCATTTCGCTGCTGCTTTTTCGAAAGCCGTTCTCCTATTTACAGGAGATCGTACAAGCAGCAGAGCAAATGCAGCAGGAACCGGAAAAACCAATTACCCTTTCCGCACCAGTCAAGACGATTCAGGACGAACTGAACCGCCTGCGGGAATCCTCCAACCAAAACGCACTTGCCGCAAAGGAAGCCGAACAGCGGAAAAATAATCTGATCGTCTATCTGGCACACGACCTGAAAACACCGCTTACCAGTGTGATCGGCTATCTTTCTCTATTGCAGGACGAGCCGGAAATTTCACAGGAACTGCGTGCAAAATATACCGGCATCGCTCTGAACAAGGCACAGCGGCTGGAAGAACTCATTAACCAATTCTTTGAGATCACCCGTTTTCAGCTGACGCATATGGAACTGGAATGGGAAACGATTCACTTTTCCCGTATGCTGGAGCAAACTGCCTTTGAATTTCAGCCGATTCTGGAGGAAAAGCACCTACAGCTGCAAACGGAAATTGCCCCTGATGTGAAACTTACCTGTGATCCGGATAAGCTGGAACGGGTTGTAGACAACTTGATTCGCAACGCTATCAGCTACAGTTATCCCGATACCGCCATTTCACTGGAGATGCACACCACCGAGGAATATGCCGTGCTGACGATCTGCAATACCGGACGCACTATTTCACCGGAAAAGTTAGACCGCATTTTTGAACAGTTCTTCCGCGGGGACAGTTCCCGTGCCACTGCTACCGGCGGGGCTGGATTAGGATTGGCAATTGCCAAGCAGATCACCGAACTGCACGGTGGCACAATAAAAGCAGACAGCCGGAACGAGCAGATTCGATTCACCGTAACGCTCCCGCTTCGTCAGAAAATCGTATGATTTTTTTCAGAAAAAAAACAGAAAGCCATATGCATTTCCGCAGGCACTTCTTTCGCAGATGTGATACAATCAGAAGCGAAAGGAGTGCTTTTTATGACTTCACAAAGACACAGATTTTTTCGTTTTCTGTTTATTCCCCTGCTGATTCTGGCAGTGCTTCTCGGACTGGTGCTGTTCCGACAGCATGCCGGTTTACCTACCAGATTTTCCACGCAAAGCAACACCCCGTGGAATCTGATACTGGTCAACAATGAACACGCCTTGCCCAGAGGATACTCGCCGGAACTGACGACACTTTCCAACGGTGTGCAGGTGGATTCCCGCATCTACCCTGATTTACAGAGTATGTTTGATGACATGCGAACGGAAGGTGTCTACCCTGTTGTCGGCGAGGGTTATCGTTCGGAGCAGCAGCAACAGGAGATGATGCAGGAAAAAATCGATGCCTACCTTGCAGAGGGCTACAGTGAACGCAAAGCACGCAAGGAAGCGGAAAAGTGGGTGGCAAAGCCAAACTACAGCGAGCATCAGCTGGGACTGGCACTGGACATCAACGCCGACAAGAGCCGGTGCGACAACGACACCATTTATCAGTGGCTGTCACAAAACGCCTATCGCTACGGCTTTATTCTGCGGTATCCGGAGGGCAAAGAGGACATTACCGGCATTGACTACGAACCGTGGCACTATCGCTATGTGGGAAAAGAGGCAGCACAGGAAATCCAGTCGGAAAATATTTGCTTGGAGGAATACTTAGAAAAGACATGACTGCTCCGGCAAATCCAGCAAAAGTTTTTCTCTGTTCTCCGATTCCCACAAAAACAATTGACATTTCCCACAAATTGTGCTACAATATAGGCAAAACAGAAATCAGATGCGGAAGCATTCCGCACGCACATGATACAGGGAGGATTTTATGCTGCATCATATTTTTCAGAAATTGCTGCTGCCGGCAGTTTTGGCGGGAACCATGCTTGCCGGCACAGTGGCTCCGGCGGTGTCCCTCGCGGCACAGGCCGCCACACAGCCGGACAGCTACCACGACGACTGGCTGCACGTCAACGACAACGCCGAAATCGTAGACAAGGACGGCAATCCGGTCTGGATCACCGGCTGCAACTGGTTCGGCTACAATGTCGGCAGTCAGGTTTTCGACGGGGTATGGTCCCAGAATATGCACGATATGCTCCGGCAGATCGCCGACCACGGATTCAACTTTCTCCGCATTCCCATGTCTACGGAAATTTTGCTCCAGTGGAAAAACGGCGACCCTGATCCCGCTACCCCCAAAGTCAACCAGTACACCAATCCGGAACTGACGGAAGAAGGCATCGAGGGCGGCACGATCAAGTACAGCTTCGACATCTGGAACATGGCGGTGAAGTGGTGTCGGGAACTGGGCATCAAGATCATGATCGATATTCACAGTGCAGAAACGGCTTCCGCCGGTCATCAGATCAGCCTGTGGTATACGGACAAATTCAGCACAGAGGACTGGTGCGATGCACTGGCATGGTTCGCAGACTACTATAAAGACGACGACACCATTCTTGCCATTGACTTGAAAAACGAGCCCCACGGCACAGCTGATGTAAAAGACCAAATGGCAAAGTGGGACGATTCCACCGACCCTACCAACTGGAAATACGCCGCAGAAACCTGTGCGGCACGGGTACTGGAAAAGAATCCGGAACTGCTGGTCATGGTAGAGGGTACGGAAGTCTACCCCAAAGAGGGCTATGACTGGACTGCTCCGAAAATCGACTACACCACCATGACAGAATATTATTACGGCACATGGTGGGGCGGCAATTTCCGCGGGGCGAAAAAATATCCCATTGATCTGGGCAAATATCAGAGCCAGCTGGTCTATTCCCCTCACGACTACGGTCCGCTGGTATGGGAACAGAAGTGGTTCTACGACGGCTTCACACAGGAAACGCTGCTGAAAGACTGCTGGTATGACAACTGGTTCTTCCTCCAGGATGAGGGCGTGGCTCCCCTGCTGATGGGCGAATGGGGCGGATTTATGGACGGCGGCAAAAACGAGCAGTGGATGACCTATCTCCGTGACTTTATGATCGAAAACCGGATTCACCACACGTTCTGGTGCTTCAACGAAAACTCCGGCGACACCGGCGGACTGGTCTACGACAACTTCGGCAAGTGGGACGAGGACAAATATGCTCTGGTCAAGCCGGCACTGTGGCAGGACGACAACGGCAAGTTTATCAGTCTGGATCACACAATTGCTCTGGGTGCCAACGGCATTTCCCTTTCCGACTACTACGGCAGCGGGAACAGCAGTACAACAACACCGGACAGCAAAATAATTGCAGGTGATGTGAACAGTGACAAGCTGGTCAACGGTGTGGATCTGACACTGATGCGGCAGAACATCACCAAATGGCAGAGCACAGAGGATGTGCTGACTGCCAGCCCGCAGGACACCAACGGCAACGGCGTATTCAGCGTAGCGGATATTGTCCTGCTGACACAGTATCTGCTGGGGAAAGATGTCACACTGAAAAGCTACACTTCGTAACAATACCATTCTATAAAAAAGCCCCCTGACTTTCACGGTTTGAACCAGAAAGTCAGGGGGCTTTTATGTACATAATAAAGCTATATCAGACAAATGCTTCCCTGATGCTGTCATAGTGCAGGAAAATACCCTGTGCAGCAATGGCACGAATCTCCTCGGCAGTTGCCAGTGCGAATTCCGTCACCTCGTCCGGCTGTACTTTTACATCTGCTTCGGTAAAATCCAGCACGTACTTGTAAATATCCACAAAGTAATTGTTCTGTTCTTCCGGATTGACACGCTTATAGGAAAACGCATAGCCGCCCTTGGCACCGGTGACATCAATACCAGTTTCCTCCAGAATCTCACGTTTTACGGCATCGGCTCCGTCTTCTCCGGCACGAACACCGCCGCCCGGAACTTCCCACCAGCCGGCAGCCCATTCCTTGTCCAGATTACGGCGTGTAATCAGATATTTGCCGTCCGGACGCTGCAACACTCCCAGCACGGTCAGGTGAAATTCGTCCGGCTTCATGTGCCAGTCATTCCGGTTCATTGTGCGTCCGGTCTTTTGTTTGTTTTCATCGTAAATATCCCACTGTTCCATGGATTTTTGCTCCCTTTTCTTTTTTTGCCTTTTTATTGTAGCATAGTTGAGGGGCGGTTGTCAAGGCGAATTTGATTTTTTGCTATTGCATGGAATAAAGGAAACGCTGAATAAAGCCCGCCTGACGGCTTTATGCAGTGTTTCCTTAACTCTTGTTTGCTGTACATAACAGTTAATTATCCCTTTCCAAAGTGATATGATTTAAATAATTTTTGCTGTGGTGATGCTTCCCTCATGATAAAATTCTATTATCCGCTTCATATCAGTTGATATTAGCCAAGTATCAAACGAAACGGCTAATACATCATAAATATTATCTAAAATATCCTCAATATTGCACTTGATGATCGGAATTGCTGCGTTATCCCATATGACATAATATTCACTTTCATCAGGTAACTGACGGATTTCCTCAAAGTTAATTTCATGAGCGTCCGCATACTTTGAAAAATCAATTTTCCCATAAAATGTAGACTTTAAATTGGAAAGAATTTGTTCTTCCAGTTCCTTATCCTCTATGATGCTGTATTTTTTTAAAACCTCCAAGCATTCTTCCAATAAAGTCATATCAGTTGCCTCCACATTTTGTGCAGTGTTTGTTTGTTTGTTTGTGTATAGTCATGTGCTTTGCTTCATGAATATTCTATTGTATTATACCATAATTGAGTGGGGAAAGTCAAGGTGGTGATTCTATGTTTCGGTGCAAACGTGTGCAAGAAACAGGCAAATTGATGAAGTGCTCTTTTCATACGAAAAAATTACAAACTTTAGGAAACACTGAATAAAGCTTGTGCGTAAGATGCATCGTCAGATTTTTCAGCTTTATAAAAAACGGCTTAAATGCGTCGAATTTCGCATCTAAGCCGTTTTGCATATGGTCGAGGTGACAGGACTCGAAGATGTGGGATTTTAAGCGAAAATCACGCAAAATAGGGAGATTTTCAAATTTAGTTGGCACTTTGGGTTGGCATATTAGATGGCCAAAGTCTTGCTGAATCACTCATGCTTTATTCCCTCCTGTTATCTATTTCATTGTTTCAACTCTAAATTTCACTTTCTCTTTTCTCAACGATATCAGATAAGTTACAAAGGGTTATATTTTCAGCATTGGCTGCCTCTTCTAAAATCTTATCATCAAAACCAGATTCAGAAAAAAGATAATAATAGAATTCTGATTTTTCCTTTTGAGGTGACAGTTTTGCAATAGTATCCAGATATTCAGAATATCGGAATGGCTTATTTTTAAACTTACATTCTCCGATCAGATACTGCGTTGCGTGTTTGGAAACAGCGAGAATATCAATTTCGGTTTCCTGCACTTCTCTTTTATCATCTTTTCGTCTGACTGTTGTTTTTCCCCACCAACGCCCCATTTGAGAATATCGAAATGGCAGAGCATTGGCTTTTTGCATTTCACGAACATATTCCCGACAGATGTCCTCGAAAACAGATGCTGTAAACTCGTGAAGCTGCGGAGCAATGGCATACTCATAAACACCATCTACATCGCCGCCTTCCAGTTCTGAGTAATTTGTAAAAACAAACGCATACCAAAACCGAAAGAAATTATCTGTCAGATGATAAAGTCCACGATTGGTGTTTGCTTTCTCTTTTATCCCATCAGAAACAGAAAACTCCCGTTCGACAATTTCCAGTTCAATCAGATTTTTCAAATATACACTTGTTTTCGAAGTATCATCCACCAACGATTTCATGCTGATTTCATTGAGTTTGGTATTGCCAAGAGCAACAGCTTCAATGATGGAATTGTATAATGGTGTTTCTCTCAATTCCTGTCGCAAAAGAAATTCCACTTCGCTATACAGTGTACAGCCCTTGGTGAGAATATTTTTCTTGATGTTCTCTGCAAGTGTCAGATCGCTGTCAAATTGTTTCAGATAATGCGGAATACCACCAAGAATCGCATAAGCAAGTACTTTATCCCGATCAGAATAATTCGGAAAGAATTGAATGGCTTCGTAGAATCCCATTTCTTTCATCTTATAAATTCCGGTCGCTCTTCCATAAAGCGGATTCTTTTCTGCAAGAATTTCTTTTTCAATAAAACTCATTGCACTTCCGCATAGAATCAGCATAACGTTCTCGTCTTTTAGGATTTCATCCCATAAATTCTGCAAAATGGACGGTATGCTTGGATTGCCCTTACACATATAAGGAAATTCATCGATTACCACCAGCTTTTTTGCATCACCATACGGCAATTCCGTGATGGCACGAAATGCTTTCTCCCAGTCTGAAAATTCTGTTATATAAGAACGAGCCGGAATATTTTCTCTCAGCAGTTTTTCTGAAAAGTTTTTCAGCTGCATTTTATCTGTGCATTCTCTGCAGGAAAAAAAGATATGCGGTTTTCCTTTACAGAACTGCCGAAGCGTTTCTGTTTTTCCAACACGTCTGCGACCATACAGAACAATCAACTGTCCGTCTTTTTGACGATATTTATTCTCTAAAAATTGTAATTCTGCTTTTCTGCCAATAAACATTGTACTTGCCCCTTTTCTCTAATCGTGATTTAGTAAATCGTGATTTGATATTATTATACCACGGATTTTTGAAAAATGCAAGTGGTGCAGAAAAGTCTAAAATCATCTGAATGATTGTTCCATGTTTGCTTTACTGTATTGAATTAAAGTATCATTTGTTGGTAGGGTGCATTTAGTATAATATAATAAAGATACGCACCCTACAGATGAGGATTTAATATGAGTGATTTTTCTCAGTAAATGTTTCTATATGCTGCCTCTTCCAATGGAACTTGATGTTAAGAATACAAATTTCAGAAAGTGCTTGACTTCATAACAAAAAAGAAAAGACTGTCCCTGCTGACAGACCATGTGCCTCCTAAAGTTTCTCAAACCGTTTTCGGATGGTGTTTAGTACAAATGCAATCCCTTACATCTCACTGTAGTGATATTTTTTCAGTCTCCCACCGACAATTATGCAAATCAAACTCCCAGTCACGCCAAGTATAAACAGCATTAAAGCGGCACCTGAGCCTTTTCCTATGCCGAAAAGTGTTCTTAAAATCGGCAGATCACCATGTCTGACCATAAATGGCTCGCATACGTCATCCACCATAAAACCGCCCAAAAACAGTCCAATCGGGATTGTAAAAAATTGCAGTGTATTTCGGCAGGCATAGACACGTCCTTGTAATTCTACAGGAATCAAACCTCTGAGAATTACCTCCAGATTCGTACTCATAACCGGCACAAAAAGCCATCCGATTGCCTGACCGATACACCATAATACCGGTTCTCTGGAAAATGCCAGGATAAAGTTCTCCGTCCCCATAGCAAACAACATTGTCAGATAGACAATTTTTACCCGATCCTTCGGTTTAGGCAGGGCAGAAACAATTAGACTGCCAACAATCATAGCCGCACCAGAGCAGGAAGTGACGATGCCAAGAACGGTTTGGCTGCCCTTTGGATTTGGGAGAACAAATCCCGGCAGTACGGCGTCAAAAGCAGAAGATACCAAATTGATGCCCGACAAAAACCACAGCAGTGTCAAAATCATAGGATTGCGTTTCAAGAATCCCAGACCTTCTTTTGCAAGACGAAAGACATTTTCGATTCTCTCGCTCCTGCTCTTTGGAATTGAAACAAAAAATAACAGTGCCGTAAATGCAATTATAAAACTTCCGACATCTGCTGCCACGACACCATTCAGCCCCGCAAAAGCGTACAGGGCGGTAGCAATCAAGGGATTTAATATGGAGATCAGTGACCGGGATAGAGAACGAAGTGCACTTGTTTTTTGATAATACTGTTCGGGAATAATCAGTGTCATAGCAACTTCTGAAGCTGGCTGCTGTACCGTGTTCATTAGCCCGGAAATGATGTTCAGGGCATATAAGTGCCATACCATCAGATGATTTGTGCGAAACAAGGCAAACACAGCTATGGTGCAAAGTACAGCAAGCAGGTCACAGACAAGCATGATCTTCTTTTTGTCCAATCGGTCTGTCAGCACTCCTGCAAAGATGCTCATCAATACATAGGGTGTATAAGAGCATATGGTAAGTGCAGCTGTGCTTAAAGAAGAACCCGTAGTCTCGTATAACCATAAGGTAAGTGCAAATGCTGTGATACTGCTACCCAGCTGGGAGACGCTTTGCGTACTCCAGAGAATCAGAAAATTTTTCAGTGGATGTGATTTGTTTTTCATTTATCTTTGCTCCTTTTTCTATAAATGATTGTGCATAACAAAAAGAAGCAAAGTCTGAGGATATCAGCCAAAGGCAATTCCTCCATGCAGTCTCCTCAGACTCTGCATGGAGCAGTTACAATACAAAGTATCATTCTATTTTCCTTTCATAGGTGTGAAAATATACGTATTGCAAAGGATCTGATTTTATTATACTGTGCTTTGGTACCCTTGTCAATGAAACTAAGGTTGTGTTTTTTGCAGGATACTGCACCTATTCATGCTGCTTAATTGCTTTGCACCCTATTTTGTGAAACTAAAGAGTAAATCCAGCAATTCTACATCGCAGAAATTCTTTACCAGTGTGGTCTATCGAAAATCCCTATTCTATATGAAAAAGGTATATTCAAGTATTTCGAGGAAGATGTATGTTATCTGGCGTTTCAGGAGAGTAAGGAAATCAACGTGGATGATATTGAGAAAATCGAGATATCATTGAAACTCTGCGAAATCAAGTTGATTTTTAACTAGTTTTATGGTATAATGGTTACAATAAATATTTGAAAGAAACTGAGGTGATGACTATGGAAAGAAAACCATTGCCAATTGGCATAGAGGATTTCAAACGATTGATCGATGACAAATATTACTTTGTTGACAAAACCTTGATGATAAATGAACTGATCGAAAGTCAGACAATAGTCGGACTTTTTACCAGACCAAGAAGATTCGGCAAGACTTTGAATATGAGCATGATTCAGTGCTTCTTCGAAAAAACAGATGAAAGCAATGCTTATCTTTTTGATGGCCTGAAAATTTCAGAATATCCTGAATGTATGAAATATCAGGGGCAGTACCCGGTCATCAGTATTTCTCTGAAGAGCATGAAGCAAGCGACATTTGAAGAAGCTTTTGCTGTTTTCAAAGACCTCATACGTGCAGAGATACTAAGACATAAAAGCATATTATTTAATAGTGCAGTTATTGAAGAAACAGATTTGGATAAACTGACAAGATTTATTGAATTGAAAGCAGATAAAAGTGATTATAACACTTCAATCGGTTTTCTCTCAACGCTGCTTGCATCTGCATATGGCAAAAAAGTCATCATTTTAATAGATGAATATGACGTTCCGCTTGAAAATGCATTCCATCAGGGATTTTATAATGATATGGTAAATCTGATTCGTTCCGTATTTGAATCAGCACTTAAAACCAATCCTTCCCTTGACCGTGCATTTCTAACAGGATGTCTAAGAGTTTCAAAGGAAAGTATTTTTACAGGACTGAACAACCTTCAGATTTTTTCTATTATGAGTACAAAATTTGATGACAGTTTCGGATTTACACAAAAAGAAATTGACAGTTTGCTTGAATGTTATGGATTGGAAAATAAATCTTCAGACATAAGGCATTGGTATGATGGTTATAAATTTAATGATGTTGAGATATATAATCCATGGAGTGTATTGAATTATCTGTCGGAAGCAACCGATAAAAATTCCATTCCGTGCAAACCATACTGGTCCAATACAAGTTCAAACGAAATTGTAAAACGCCTGATTGAAGAATCTAACGACAGAACGAAAAACACAATAGAAGACCTGATAAACGGAACACCTGTCAAAGCACAGATTTTTGAAGATGTCACATATGGAACAATAGACATTAACAGCGAATATATCTGGAGCTTTCTCCTTTTCACAGGTTACCTAAAAGTAATTTCTTACGAAACAATCGGTGATGAAACTTATTATGAAATGGTAATTCCAAACACTGAAATCAAAAGCATTTACAAAAATACAATTCGAGCTTGGTTCGAGAAAAAAATCAATGCTGACAGCAGAAAGGATATTCTTGAAGCCATCCTGAATGCAGATGCAGAAAAATTAGAAGATCTTCTCTGTACATGGATGACAGATACGATCAGTTGTTTTGATGAAAAAGAAAATTTCTATCATGGGTTTGTCGCAGGACTTGTTTCAGGATTTAATGGATATGTAGTCGTTTCAAACAGAGAGTCGGGAAACGGGCGTTTTGATTTGGTAGTGAAGCAACGTTCCAAATGGCACTATGCTGCCATACTGGAATTCAAAATCGTTGATAAATTCAACCAAATGCTTAATGCCTGTGATGAGGCATTACAGCAGATCGAAGATAAGGATTATGAAGCATCTTTAAGAGATGAACAATACGAAAATATCGCCAAACTTGGCATATGTTTCTGTCAGAAAAGATGCAGAGTAAAATCCGGCGGTATTGATCGGTTTGAATACTAACCACATGGCAAAAGCTCTTGAGGAATCCAAATACAGCATTCTTACAGACAAATTTTCGATTGTTTTCTTTGAACTGAAAAAGCTTAAAAATACCAGAAAGAACAAACCCGTAGAGGTTTGGCTCGATTTGATCAATGCAGAAACGGAGGGTGATCTTGAAATGATTGAATCTGCAACAAATGTAAAGGATATCCATGACATCATCTTCACTATCAGAAAAATGAGTGCTGATGAAAAAACAAGATACGAAGCTGAAATGCGTGAAAAAGCAATCATGGATGAACGTTCTGCTCTTACGAATTCTGAAAGAAGAGGCTTTAAAAAGGTATTAAAGAGGGCAAAATGCGAGGTAAAGCTGAAATAGTTGACAACTTAGTTTCAAACATGGGCTTTGATTTAGAATCCGCCTTGAAAGCCGCCAACATCACAGAAGAACAGTATAACGAATATAAACACAAATGACAAAAAGCCATTGAGGTTTGATTTCCTCAATGGCTTAACTTTTTCCATATAATAAATCCTATACAAGCACCCAGCGTATTGTGAAACACATCGTCAAACTCACAAAGACCTCTGCCAGTAAAGTATTGTGTAGCTTCGATGAATACTGAAAACGCCAGTGCTGCAAAAAAAATAATCCTCAGTTTCCGAAACTTTTGGTGCAGGCATGGCAACAAGAATCCCATCGGCATCAGCATAAGAATATTGCACCCGATCTGCTGTGACCAGTAAAGTTTTCTATCTGTTGTTATGAGTTCCCGCATTTCCCAAAAGGGCATAAGCATTGCTCTGCGTTCGCCCCACTGTCTGTCGATCAGTGTCAGCCATAGAACAATAAATATGTATATCAAAAAGACTGCAATTAGCAGCTTTTTCCGCTTACTCAACGGTCACACTCTTGGCAAGGTTTCTCGGCTTATCCACGTCAAATCCCTTGCCTACGGACACATAGTAAGACAGCAATTGCAGCGGAATTACAGCAAGACTGCCTGCAAAAAGGTTGTCGATTTTCGGGATATACACCGTAAAGTCTGCGACATCTTCCATGTTATAATTGCCGTATGTCGTGAGTCCGAACAGCTTTGCACCACGGCTCTTGACTTCTACCATATTACTGATAGTTTTTTCATAGAGTGCAGATTGTGTTACTACGCTGAATACCACTGTACCGTCCTCGATCAGGCTGATCGGTCCGTGTTTCAGTTCGCCTGCTGCATATGCCTCCGAGTGAACATAGCTGATCTCTTTCAGTTTCAGACTGCCTTCCATACCGATTGCGTAGTCGATGCCACGTCCAATAAAGAATGCGTCCTTGATATTCACTACCTTGGAAGCAAACCATTGCAAACGCTCTTTATCCTCCAGAATCTTTTCGATCTTTTCAGGGATCGTATTGATCTCAGCGATAAGCTCTGCGAATCTCTCTTCTGTGATCTCTCCTCTTGCCTTGGCAAACTGCATGGCAAGCAGGTAGGCTGCAACAAGCTGACAGCTGTATGCCTTGGTTGTGGCAACGGAAATTTCAGGACCTGCAAGAGTATAGAACACGTTATCCGCTTCTCTTGCAATAGAAGAACCAACTACGTTGACAATACCAAGAGTTTTTACGCCCTTTTCTTTGCAAAGACGAAGTGCTGCGAGACTGTCTGCGGTTTCTCCTGACTGGCTGATGATAATGGCAAGACTGTTTTTTGCAAGCTGCATTTCTCTGTATCGGAATTCCGATGCCAGCTCCACACGGACAGACAGAGAGGTCAGCTTTTCCAGAACATACTGTGCCGCCATTCCTACATGATATGCAGAACCACAGGCAATGATATATACCTGCTGAATGTTCTGCATTTCTTCATCTGTCAGGCTCTCAAAATTGATATTTCCGTCCTTCAGGACAGAGTTGATGGTATCCCTGACTACTTTCGGCTGTTCATGTATCTCCTTTAACATGAAATGCTCATATCCGCTTTTTTCTGCCGCCTCTGCGTCCCAGTCGATGGTTTTCATTTCCTTCTGAATCTCTTCACCGTCAAGGTTATAGAAGGTTACTTCTCCCTTGGTCAGCTTTGCAAGCTCAAGATTGCCGATATAGTAGACATTTCTGGTATATTTCAGTATAGCAGGAACGTCAGATGCAAGATAGCTTTCGCCGCCTGTCACACCGATAATCATAGGACTGTCTTTTCTGGCAGCGTAGATCTCACCGGGATAGTCCTTGAACATGACTGCAAGTGCGTAAGAGCCACGGATTCTTACAAGAGCGTGATTCAGAGCATCTACAGGTGTTCCGAGGTACTTCTTGTAGTAATAGTCGATCAGCTTAACTGCCACTTCTGTATCAGTCTGTGACTTGAAGGTATAGCCCTTTTTGACCAGCTTTTCACGAAGTTCCTGATAGTTCTCGATAATGCCGTTATGTACCGCAATAACATTTTCGTCATCGCTGCAATGCGGGTGAGCATTCGTGGCAGACGGTTCACCATGCGTTGCCCAGCGAGTATGACCAATACCACAACTTCCTTTGACTGCCTTGCCGTCATTGGTCATTTCCTTTAGGACTTTCAGCTTTCCCTTTGCTTTGACGATTTCAGGCTCTGCATCGCCGTTTCTGACAGCAATACCGGCTGAATCATAACCTCTGTATTCCAGTTTTGACAGACCGTCCAGAAGAATCGGTGCTGCTTCATTTTTTCCTGTAAACCCAACAATTCCGCACATGTTTTACTCCTTTTAATCTCTTCTGAAAATATCTCTGGTGTAGACCTTTTCTGCTACATCATCAAGACATGGATCATATCTGTTTGCGATAATCGCATCAGACATTTCCTTGAATTTTGCAAGGTCGTTGACAACGACGCTTCCGAAGAATGTTTCGCCGTCTTCTAACGTTGGTTCATAGATGATAACTGTTGCACCTTTAGCTTTTATACGCTTCATAACCCCTTGAATTGAGGACTGGCGGAAGTTATCGCTGTTGGACTTCATCGTCAGACGATAAACACCGATCACTATCTGTTTTTCAGAATCAGCATTCCAGTCGTTGTTCTTGCTGTAATCGTAATATCCGGCATTTTGCAGGTATACTCCGACGACCCGAACGTCTGCACACCATTTTTGGAAGAGCTGGAACATTTGGGAATTTTGTGTCCGGAAGGACCAATGATTCAGAAAACCACATTTCTGGCGTGTGCACTGGGAGAAATGCTGATTGACTTCACCATGCAGGGCAGAAATGAACAGGGACAGCGTGTCTTTGCACAAAATGCCGGCGGTGCTCCGGCAAACGTCATGGCTGCTATGGCAAAGCTGGGGGCAAGAACCGCCTTTATCGGCAAAGCCGGAAATGATATGCACGGCAGATTTCTCAGGGAAACGCTGGAACAGTGTGGAATTGACAGCACTGGTTTTACGCTGAGCAATGATTATTTCACAACACTGGCATTTGTGGACGTCAAGCCGGACGGAGAGCGGGAGTTCTCCTTTGCACGGAATCACGGTGCAGACAAGATGTTGGAAAAGGGTGACGTTCCGCTGGAACTGATCCGCAGCAGCGGGATTCTGCACATCGGCTCGATTTCGCTGACCGATGAGCCAGCTCGCAGCACCACCCTGTTTGCGGTGCAGAAAGCGAAAGAAGCAGGCTGTGTGATCTCTTACGATCCGAATTATCGTGCTTCCCTCTGGAAATCGGAGGAACTTGCCAAAAAGCAAATGCGGAACATGGTGCCGCATGCAGATCTGATGAAGATCTCAGAGGAAGAAACCATGCTGCTCACTGGTGAGAGCAACTATCAGAAAGCTGCGGAAGTCCTGATGCAGGGCGGCGTAAAAATCGTGGTCGTAACACTTGGAAAAACAGGTGCCTACGTCCAAACCAGACAGGGCGGACAGCTGGTAAAGGGTTTCCGGAACAAGGCGGCAGATGCGACTGGTGCAGGCGATGCATTCTGGGGCGGATTTCTGTTTCAGTTCAGCCGCTGCGGAAAAGCACCGGAAGCTGTCACAACAGAAGAAGCAGCAGAGTTTGCAGATTTCGGAAATGCTGTGGCGAGCGTTTGCGTCCAGAAACACGGGGCGATTCCGGCAATGCCGAATATGGCACAGGTCATGGAGCAATTAAAAGAAGAGAGGTTATAAGCATGAATTTGCAGGACAATGCGACCGGATTCCAGCACATAGGATTCCCGACCAACGATTTGCAGGAAACCATTGCTTTTTATGAAAAGCTTGGATTCAGCGTGGCGCTTCGCACCTATAACGAAGAAGCCGGCGAAGCAGTTGCATTTTTGCAGTTGGGAAACCTGATGCTGGAGATCTATGAGAATCATCAGGCATCGATGCAGGCAGGAGCATGGGATCATCTGGCAATCGATGTCAAGGACATCGAAGCCGCCTATGAAGAGATCTGTGCACTTGGACTGAACAACCAGAAAGATATCATTCATTTTCTGCCCTTCTGGGAGCATGGCGTAAAGTTCTTCAAGGTCCTTCAAGATTACAGGGCCGAACTGCGAAGTAATCGAATTTAGTCAGATCCTTTGAGAATTTCATAGAAAGTCGTTTTTAGAGGATAACAAACAGACCTTGGAACAGCAATAAGCTTGCCGTTCCAAGGGCTGTTTTGTGATAGGTAAAGTGATCCTGGATGCTCCAGCTATGTTCGCTAATAAAAAAGTGAGCCAAAATCACATGAAATGATATTTAAATTTTGAGCCACTTTAACTACGAATTAGACGCATTTATTCCGCGGTTTGCTAACAATGAGCCTCTATGACTGTGGCTTTGGGCAGAAGGAGAAAATGACGCAATAGCGCTTCTGCTCGGCAATTAGCCTACCACAGTCATACTCATTGTCAAGTAATTTTCGCGGCATAAACGCTTACGCAGTAGATCAAATGTTTATTAGCAATCACAGTTGTATTTAACAAGTTCATCATAGAATATCACTTCTACTGTATGACCTTTTTGCCTGCTCAAGAATGGCTTTATACTTGCTTTCTCCGCTGTATCCAGGAGACACAATGAGATAATAAGAAATCCTCCATCCCATTTTCACCACATTCAAAATCCAATTCTTCGAGTTTGATCTGCCGTACTGTTTAAGTCAATGTTTTCATCCTCCAGATAATCCTGCACATCCGATCGTATGATCGCAGAATCTGTGATGCCTTCCTCATCCGTCCGAAGATTCTGGTTCATGATCACCTGTTCGAGAATATTCCGAACTGTACGGGCATTCGCAAAGTTTGGTCTTAGCCTGTCATATTCCACAATATCAAGCACAAGTGCAAGTGCATCGTCATCTATGGTATATTTTTTTCGTTGCAGAAAACGCTGTGCGATCTCGGAAAGCTCTTCCTGCGTATAATCAGGAAACTCAAGCGAAAACTGTATTCTTGAGGAAAATCCCGGATTCGTACTGATAAATGCACCCATTTCATCTTTATAACCGGCAAGAATCACGCAGAACTGTCCGCGCCGATCCTCCATTTGTTTCAAAAGAACTGCAACCGCCTCATCACCATAACCGGCTGTTCCATTGTCTGTACTTTGGGTAAGACTATATGCTTCGTCAATGAACAAGACACCGCCCATGGCATCATTGATCTTATTCAGCGTTTTTGATGCTGTCTCGCCAACATATTTACTGATGAGACCGGAGGAATCGGTTTCCGTGAGTTTGGCCTCCGGCAGCACACCGGCTTCATACAGAATCCGAGATAAGATCCGGGCAACCTCCGTCTTTCCCGTGCCGGGATTGCCGCAAAAACACATATGCAGATTCATATCCGAATCGTCTTTATTGCGCTTGACATATGCTTTGATTTTCTTTACCATGCGTTTCACAGAGCGCAGTCCCACCAGCTGTTCCAACTCATCCTCTGCCGTCAGGATCTTCCTTTCTGTGCCCTCGCCGCTTGTGGGAAGATTGACATGATTTTCCTTGATATAATTGTTCACGTCCACAAGTTCCAGGGTTTTATCCGCAGTCCCTGCACAGCGTACATTCTGACACATAATGACCTGCTCAATGATATTCCGCATCTCACGGGCATTTGCAAAGTTTGGTTCTTTTCGGATATAATCTGTGATATCCAGCATTCTGTCCTTTGCCGCATTACTTGCAGTATATCCTCCGGATTTCAGCATCAGTGCAGCGATCTGCCCCAATTCGTCCCGATTGTAATTTGGAAAATCCAACGTAAATTGGATCCTAGACTGAAATCCCGGGTTAGACGCAAGCATTTCATGCATCTGGTTTTTATATCCTGCAAGAATTACGCAGAATTCACCCCGATAGTCTTCCATTGCCTTTATCAGCGTTGACACTGCCTCATGGCCATAGTCACCGCCTGTGTCTCCCTGCACAAGAGAATACGCCTCATCAATAAACAGCACACCGCCCATTGCCTCTTCAATGACGGCTGCGGTTTTCATTGCCGTCTGTCCGACATAGCCTGCAACAAGACCGCTGCGGTCTGTTTCGACCACCCTGTCTGTGCGGAGAAGGCCATTTTCATGAAGTATCCCTGCAATGATCCGGGCAACTTCCGTTTTGCCCGTTCCCGGATTTCCCAGAAAGCACATATGCAGATTGGGTTTCGCATTTCCCTGATTTGCTATCGCATATGCCTTGATTTTTCGGATGCTTGATTTTATGGTATCCAGTCCAATAAGTGATTCCAGCTTTTTTTCACAGCTGCCGACTACAAGATAGCCTTTTGTTCCGGTCATATAGTGATACATGTCAAGATCAAGCATTTTCTGATAGAGTTCGAAGAGTTCATCTTCCGACTTGTCTTTCAGAAAATCTTCTGCATCGATGATTTCAGCGGCAGCATGAAACTGCCCTGCAAAGATCGAGGATAACCGTTTATTACACGCTTTCGCAGACATTTCTTCATAAACTTTATCGCTGTCAAAGGTGTAGAAATATTTTCTTTTTTTCACCGGAGCAGCTAAGAGTACAAATACCGCATCCCACAGTACTTTCACCATGGCGGTCAGTTCTGTACTGCCATCCTCAAAAATATCAATGATATATTTCTTCTCCAGAACTTTGTCACAGGCAGAGATACGCTCTGCCATCATATCCTTCCAGTTGATCTCTTGCTTTTTTTCCGGAACATGGAATGTTTTGACTTCCGCATCATAGGCACGTCCGTAAATGTTGTTTGCCCGTATAAACTGATAGATCTTATCTGCCATCTGATCGATCTTTTCGAGAAGCTGGTCGGCAATCCCGATGAGATCATGATTAGCACACTCCGTATACTGCACTGTGACAACTGGAAAAGCTGCTTTTTCCGGTTCTGCTTCTATTCCAAGTTCCAAAAGCACACGCTGCAAATATACAGCCGTCTCCTCTGACAGCGTTTCCAGTTCCTTGCATTTTGACGAATAGTTTTTGCAGAAGGTTTCATGGAAATATCGCTGCATCTGCTCTGCACTGTTTTTCAGCCGCCGATAAAATGTCTCTGTTTTCTCAGACTTTGTGACATAAACTTTGATTTTCTGAAAATCGGGAAAACGGTCAATATCGTTCCTCAGCTTTCCAAAATCCAATGTGCTCACATCGATCTCCTGACCAATGGTCTTATCTGCAAGGCTGCGTATTTCACGGATCATTACTTCACTGCGTTCATACGGCTGCGGAAACATCATATATCCGCATACCGGACAAGTACAGCTTTCCTTGCTTTCTTTCACCGTTCCACAAGCAATGCATTGATATTTTTTCATCACAGATCAACTCCCAGTGCAATCTTTGCTGCCTCAAGCGGTGTTTTATAAAAGCCCACTGCAATCTCTCTTTTCAATTTATCTGAAAGGAGCATATAGTTATCTCGGCTGCTTTCCGGCAGAAGAATTTTTTTTGCTCCTGCATTTACTGCCGCAACAAAAATATCTTCCAGCATCGTAATCACCGGCATTGTTTCACCGGACATCACCACTCTGCCGCAAATCACCATAGAAGGCAATATAGGGCGATTTGCGAGTGCCGAATACAGGCCAACAACCTCAGCCACTGATACTTCGTCACTCACATTCCGGTTCTGCAAATCGTTATAATACAAGCTGTAATCAAAACTGGAAGGGCTGCCGTCGATCAGCTTCTCACTGTTCTCCACAAAATAGTGAAATGCCGCAGTCAGACTGTCACGCACGCTTTTCGGCGCCCCCGCAAGTCCCTCTACATTCCGGAAATTGAATTTGCCGCTACCCTCAATCAGCTTATTTTCAAAGCGGTAAACACCGATATGTCCATCAATAGAGCTTCCAATGGCATAAACATAACCCGGCTTTCCAAAACTCTCCGGAATCAGGGAACCACTTGCGATCTCCGGCAGATCCACAGAAAATTCTTCTCCGGTGTCCAGATCGATATACCCCAGCATCACATCACTGAACTCTGCCGGATTCATTTTCCGGAGCTGTTCCTTGACTCTGCGGCGGCACTCGATCGCATATTCCAACAATTCTCTTGCCTCTTCCTTTTCGATGCGCTCGTCCGGGTAGATCAATTTTGCAAGTCCTGAAAAAGTCCGTCTGACTGCGGTATCATCACGGGTATTGAAATTATTGTTCAAAGCGAAATATTCCCCAAATGAATTGGTGAAATCATACTTTCGCATGGCATGACAGAATTCAGAAAAGCAGTCGGAAATCAGTCCATAACGGTTCGTAAACAAGCTTGCCCTCAGTTTGGGCGTTTCCCATCCCGGAAGATAGGCGTGGATTCTATCAAAAAAGGCGGAATCGTTGTTGAACGCCTCCGGAAACGGTTCAAATAAATTGGTAGTTCGCAGCATATCTTCTACACTGCGGAATGTGTTTCCCTCAAAAGCGATAGACGCATCGGAGTTGATCGAATCGCTGCCTCTTGCAAAGCTGCCGTTCGCCATGTAGTTTTTCATGATCTGAATCATATCGCCGGAGGTGTTGGTAATGCCGCCAACCTCATCGAACGCCACACAATCCCAATTTCCAACAAGTCCCACACGATGAGATGCCATATTGTAAAACATATTGGATACCGTTGTATGACCGCTGCTCATCAGGATCGAGTACGGAGAAAGTTCGCTGTAAGCATGCGATTTTCCGGTACCTCTCGGTCCCAATTCCACAAGGTTATAGTTTTTCTGAATAAACGGCACAAACCGCAGCAGATAGTGCAGTTTCTGTTTTTCGCTCAGCTCTTTCGGCTCATAGCCAGCAGAGCGTAACAGAAGTGTGATCCATTCGTCTTTGGTAAATTGCTTTCTTGCCTCGAAGATCTCGTCAAGATCCAGGTTTGCCATTTGTATAGGTTTCAGTGCTGCGATTGTAAAGGGCGATTCATATTTTGACTTTTTCTTTTTCCGCTTTCTACCGCGTTTCTTTTTGTTGCCGTCAAAAATGTCTTCTTCATATTCCTCCTCTTCATCATCTTCCTTTTCAAGCCCTACATATTCAATCTTGATAATACACCAGATGCCGCCGATCAACAGCTTTTCATTATGTGTTACCAGATCAGAATTCACCTCAAAATCCTGCAGATCCAGATTGGTAAAGCTTGCAACATATTTATCCTCAGATTCATCCAGCCTGACAGTCACCTTATCGATCACAGTGTACTGCCCGTTTTCCTTGATTTTTGATTTTACATAATCACTTTGATCCGGACGCACATAGTTCTCGCTAAGAATCTTCTTGATTTTTTCCAGGCCAGTCTTGATTGCATCCTCATCATCTGTGGCACAGTACATTCCCAGCAGATATTCCAATACATAAGTCGGAACATTTGCGCCCTTTTTCATAAGGGATGTCAAGTCTTTACGAACAGACTTGCCAGGAAATGCTGCAATTACTTTCCTATCAAATTCATCCATGATGATTCCTCCCATTGCATTTTGATTTGGAACGTGCAGTTCCATTTCCAGCTGTTTCTGTGCTGCCTGATAATCCGGTGCATTCCGCTTTTGCGAATGTCGATAATGACATATGCGACCTTTTCCGTTGGAGGACAACAGTATCTTTGCACCGATCGCTCCAGCCCAGATCAGCTGTTTCACTGCCTGATTTCCTTCCCGGTTTTGTTTTGCCCGCACTTCACGCCTAGTCGTTCCTTGTATGGTCACCCAGGGACTTCTCATTCCGCCTTTTACTTTAAATTTTCTTGTTTTCATTGCGGTTTCCCCTAAAAATCAAAATCATTGGAGAAAGCAATCTTTACGGAAAATTCTGTCCGCTCCATGATCTCGCCGGTTTCCTTGTCCACAATATTCAGATAATACGCCGCACTTCCATCAAACGCAACGCTTTTCAAAGTGAATCTAACATGGAATACCCGATCCTGCGGCTCGCTGGTTTTATCGGCAAGCAGCGTTTGCACATTGCTCACAGGATTGGAAAGTTCGTCACACAGATAGATCTCATATGTTGCAGGAACCGTTTTTCCGCCAACTGCCTCGCTCTGCATAAAGTCAAGAGAAAAAATGTTGTTGCTGATTCTTCTTGTCATGCTGAGCAGCTTGACAGAAACTTTCTTGATGTCTACAAATTTCTTAGAGGTTTTTGAGATATTCTTGAACGTGATGACCGGCACACAGCACTCCTGCAAAGACACACCGCCGTGAACAAAATTACTGCCGCCGCCCGGTTTCTGAATACGGACATTTTCACAAGGTGTAAGACCGACCAACTCTTCCGCATACTTTTCCATAGAAATGCTCATAAGAACATCTGACTTGCCGGCATTGTCTGTGAGCAGATACCGTCTGCCCGTTTCCAGAACATCTTCAGTGACCAGACTGGTGCTGATCTTTTCACTTTCTGCAAGCGGTTCATAGGAATACAGGAAGCCATGATCAGCAGTAATGAGAATATTAGAGCCGCTCATAGAGTTGACGATCAGACGCACCAGATTTTTGAGTTCCTCCATAGCATCGGCACAGGCCTCAAAAACTTGATTTTCTGTATTCGCCTTATCCCCCACTGCATCAATGATATTGTGATAAATGTACACCACTTCTGCACCGCTGACAAGTTCCCGCCGCTGGGATTGTTTCATGGCGAGCAGTGCTTCATATGTCACCGCACAGTTTTTCAGATTTTTCCCTTTTAGAATCTTATCTCTGTTTTCTGTCCCATCTGTAGACACTCCATCACACAGCACTTTCATGGTATCAGTAACCGTCAGTGTCTTGTGAGGCAGCAGTGCCGCCATGCCGAATTTGGTGATACTCGGGAAAACCGACTGCATCGCCGACAGCTTCGCCGTGCCGTTCGTTTCCCGCAAAAGCTTTTCTGTCAGTTCTGCCGCCACCTCATAACGCAATGCATCAGAAATAATCACAAACACTCTGCTGTCATTGGTGACTGGCTGCACAATTCTCCGATAAAAGTCGCTTTGCTGCGGAATACCCTGCAGGGAAAATCCGTCCGCAACAAGCTCTCGGATCAGTGCATTCCAGCTGCCGTTCAGTTCTGACAGATACCAGTTTTTGTAAAGGTTCTCCGCAGTGACCACAGCGCCCTTGAACAGGTCGTCCAGCGCTCCCGACGCACTGACAAGACTTTTCCGGAAGTCCATATGCAGCCGCCGATAGTATGTATCCATATGATACAACTCTTTGCAGTAGGCATCCCACAGTTCCTCATATATCCCGAAGTGAAAGCCTGCAATATGGGCATGGTGAAACTCCTGCATTTTGGCAATATTGTACAGCCCGTCATACAAATAGGCATATCTGCCATACCACTTGGATGTGCGTCGGCTCTCAGCGATTTCCAGAATTTCCTCTGTCTTGATGACATTCTCCGCGATCTCCTGCATAAATCTGCCAATGATTACCTCGTCGATACAGGGCAGGCTGTCCAGACGCATCAGCACTGCCGTATCCACCTTTTCCAGACGCTCCACAAGCCGCATCCGCTCTGTGATGTCATCGGCGGTCTCGAACAGCTTTTCCTGTTCCGCCGAGGCGTTCCACTCGTCAAGGAAGGCATAGCACGCCGGCTGGTTTTCCGGAGAGAGATACTTCTCCAGCCCAGCCAGCACACGCTCCTCCCCGATGGCAGAAAACGCCGTCAGCAGGATATGTGCGGCGAGGTCAAACAGCACATACTTCTCATCGGCATAGCCCGTATACCGTGCCGTCATCTCCTGCAGTGCCTGCATGCTGCCAAACTTTTCGATCTGCTCCAGACAGGTGTTGTCCTCGTTGTACAGCGAATCGCAGAGTATCGCACGCAGGACACCGTTGACGGTATTGTGTCTGGTATTGCACAGCACCGCCATAATGTCGATGTGCAGCTGTCCGGCATTCTGGTACTGCGTCCCCAAGGCGACAAGCTTCGCTGCACGTTCCTTGCTCTCGAAAAATTTGCCGTAGTGTTTCATTGCCCGCCGTAGCTGAGTGGTCTGGGGAATGTGCAGCTCGTCCATCTGCATGGAAACCAGATCGGCACGGAATTCCTCGCTGTACAGCTGGACATCCCGCAGCCAGTTGTCCTCCCGCTTAGGATAGGTCAGGGGATCATACACCAGATAATTGCTCCGGGTATCCGTTTCGCACAGGAGCATCTTCGCCGCAAAAAAATTGTCGCCGGTCAGCTTCAGAAGCTTCACGCCGGGAATGTCCAGCTCGTCCAGCATGCCCTCAAACTCCCGCTCGGAGTCGAACCAGAAGATGATCCGGCGTTCATAGCAGTCCGGCAGTTCCGCAGCGAACCGCTGGTTCAGCGAACGGTTTATGGTATCTATCGTCATTTTATCTTCTCCAGAATTTCCGCAAATTTCGCATAGTTCACCTTTACGCCGTCATCCAGATCGATGTCGATCATGCGGTCGGCGAGGTGGTGGACTTTCTCCTCATAGGCGTTGATCTCGTCCAGCTGTGCGGTCAGTTTCTCCTGCCGCTTTTTCAGCTTCACACGCTCCGACGGTGCCGCCTGTTCCAGCTGTTCGCCCAGCATGGAAAGCTGCGTCCGGTAGCGTTCCTGCAGCTCGTGAACGTAGTCGGTGCGGACGGTGGCAACGGTGGTCTTTTCCCAGCGGTGCATATAGACCAGTGCCTTGAACCCATGCTTTTTGCCGGAACTGAACAGCCAGTAGATGGGGCGTTTCTGGTAGATTTTGCAGTGGTCGGCGTAGAAGCCGGTGAGCAGATAGTTCCGGATCACCTCCCGTGGCGTTGCACCCTTTGTGCCGAGGGCATCGGCGATAAACTTGAGGTTCTCCTCCAGGGTGTCCTCGCCGTAGACCGTTTTCACGAAGTCCACGATCTTTCCGGTGAGGTCGCTCTCCAGATAGTCGTCATCGCAGATGGGCAGCACGTTGTCTTTCACGGGAATGATAGTCTTGTATTTGCCTGCGTCCCACTCGCCGCCGGCGTAACACAGCCCGTCCGCGTCCAGGGAATACCGCCCGAACAGGCAGCCCACGGCATAGCTTATCAGGCTCTTGATCTCACGGGTGAGGTCAGCACGGCGAACGGTCACGTCCCTGTCCTCCACCTCCGGTGTCAGCTCGTCCTGTAAGCCGTAGATGTCGATGAAGATACGGTTCAGTTCCTCTTCGTTGGACTTTAGCTTTTGGAAACGGGCTTCGCATTCGGATTCCCATTGTTTGTATTTGTCACTGATTAGTTTGCTCATCATATCCTCCTTATGCTACAAGTCGCATTTCAATTTGACTTCTATTCAATAGTTCTTTTTCTTCAACTATGTTCCCGTTATTATCTGGTAAGCATAAGGAAATTTTAGTGAGCTTTTTATTATCAACTGAAAATCTAAAAAAGCAAAATATTTTTTCATTGTCAAAGTCATTTGAGTTCATAGAATAGAACTTTTTTAGATATTCTGCATCGAAATGAGTTGTTTTATTAAGTATAAAAATGTTAATTTTATCATTAAATAGCAACGGTCTTGTAAACTTTCTACTATACTCATGGCATAATATACTTAATGTATTGCCTACAGTACCATTGCTTGGAAAAGCACTTGAAATCGCCCATGAGATACTGCGTTGCTTATTATGTGGAGCGTATTCATCGGAAAAGAGAGTTTGAAATTCTTTACTATTTGTAAGTCTATTATATTTTGCATACTGTTCGATTATCATATTAACTATAAGATTAATCTCATCTTGTGTTACATGACCTAATAGTTGTTTTATCATAATCTTCCTTCTTTCACACCAGCGGGTGCCTCTTAAAATCCCAAGAAGTTTCAAACGAATCCCAATCGGCTTTGCTGATACTGATGTTTTCTTTTACCAAATATTTTATTATTGTTTTTTGTTGTTCGTCAATAAAATATGGGACACTTCCGATATACCCTGGTTGCCTTCCAAGAGTTGGATTTATTATGCTTAATGTATACGTTGCAACGATAGAATTTAACATTGCCAATGCAAGTAAAATGTCATTTTTTCCAAATAATCCGCATCCTATTGATTCACATATATATCCATTTGAGAAATATCTAAAAGAAGTTAGACTGGAGCCTAATTTTGACCACGTAATACCAGGTAGAAATATTTTTGAAACATTTCTTAAAAATGCTTTAGGTTCATTTTTTATCCTATTTCCATTATTTTCCCAATCTATTACATATTCTGAACCACCAGCCCACTTTCGATAAGCCCCACCTTTATTACATGGATACCATTTATTTTTAGTGACTTCATTATTTTCTTGATTAAATTCTATTTTTATATTATCTACTTCATGCCATAATCTAAGATATTTTTCATTATTACCAGTACTTGTTCCAGAACACGACGAAAAGTAATCGCTTATTTTAGAAAATTTATCAAAACAATTTAACAAATTCTCACTCACCCAATAAGCCACAGGCGAGCCGGGGATTTTGGAGAAGTTTTCCTGCTTGGCGGTGTAACGGTGGTTTCCGCTGCGATACTCGGCTTCCTTCTCCCATTCGCCCACGATGTCCACCAGCCGCACATATGTCCCCTTGAAATCAGTCACTCGTCTGCCGCAGCTGACAAACGCCGTTGTCTGTACCACTTCGCCGCCGATCTCATCAAATGCCCTTGCACCCAGGTGTGCCATGTTCACAATGGAGTTCATCTTCAGTTTCTCCCGCAGCTTTTCATAACTGGAGAGGAACATCCATGCGTGCTGTGTAATCATGGCATACAAGCCGTTCCTCTTGACAAGCTGTCCGCACTTTTCCATAAAGCACGCAAACAAATCGCTCTTGCTGTCCGGAAAGTTCTTCTTCACATAGTCCGACAGCACCGCATTCATGCCGGAGCTGCCCATATACGGCGGATTGGTGCAGACCACGTCATATTTCTGCGACAGAATCTTGTAGAGCTTCACCATCGCTTTCAGCTGCATCTCGTCCAGCCCGATCGTGGGATGGAATGCAGCCACCATCTCGTCCAGCCCCGCCGGTGCTGTCACCGTCATCAGCGAACCATAGGTGTCGGCGAACTGGAACTGCTCCACGAACTGCCGCAGACTGCCGCTCAGCATAGAGGTATTCACGCCCATAACGTCGGCGAAATTCGCAAGGTTTGGCTGGTTCTCCCCACGGAGAATGCGGCGGTTATACTGTCTTGCTTTCATCATCACCGCAAAATATGCCAGCTGATACGCACGGCGGTCGATGTCCAGCCCGTAGAGGTTGTTCCGCAGGATCGACACCGCCGCATCACGCTCCGACCAGCCGCAGGCAGTGTAAATGTCCATCAGCACATCGAACGCATAGACGAGGATATGGCCGCTGCCCATGCACGGGTCGATGATCCGGATCTGTTCCGGCGGTATCTCCCGATAGCTTTCCCGCAGCTGTTTCAGCTCCGCCCTGACAGCATCCTCCTGCTCCGCCTCTTCCAGATAATACTTCCAGTCGGCGTGTTCCGGCTTGCCGTGTCCCTCTGTCCACAGTCTGCCAAGGGAGTTTTCCACCATATACCGCACAATCCAGTCCGGCGTGAAAAGCTGTGTCGCCGCCGGAATATCCGCCGCACTGATCTTGACGTTTTTCTTCAGGTTGGCGAACACCTTGTCCTTCGGCTCGGTATTGTAGTACTGGTACAGCCAGCCGATGATCTGCACCTGATCCTGCCAGTCCTCTTCGGAGATGTCCTCCACCATGTGAGCAATGACGCTGTCCTCACGGAGCAGATTCTTCGGGAACAACAGCTCCGTCCAGACACCGATGTGCTCGAACATCTCCGGCAAGCCCTCGTGCAGGGCGTTGCATTGGGTGATGATGATGTACTGATACAGCCGTTCGTTTTCCTGATTTTCCAGCAGTTCCAGCACCAGTGCCTTGTCCAGTCCGTCGATTTCCAGATTCACCGCATCTGTCAGCACCTCCGGCTTGAAGCTGCCGTTCTCGTCCGAGAAAATGCGGACGTGGGACGGCAGGTAGTTGTTCACCTCCATGAACCGCAGAGCAATGAAACGGTTGAACCAGGTGTAGGCTGCCTCTTCCATGGTCCGTGCAAAGCCGTTCGCCCGAATCCGTTCGATCAGCTGGGCACGCTGGCTGCGTTCTGCGGCAGTCAGCGTCTGACCGTTGACTGAGTCCTGCGACGGATCATTTTTGCCGTCCGCTGTGATCTCATATTCAAACGCCTTCTGTGTGACCGCCTGAATCAGCGTCACTCTTGCCGTTACGGCAAAATTTTTAATCGCATTCTTGTTCATATTCCACCTCAAATAATATGCAGCACATCGTGTCCGTCCAGTTTTTGCAGCAGCGTTTTCCTGATCTCTGCAACGTATTTGTCAACGTCTGCCTCGCTTTTCAGCTGCATGGTGTGGCAGATGGTGCTGCGGCTCATGGTCACGGTATCCACGTCCGGCTCTGCCACAACCACCAGCTTTTGCAGATACTGCTGCCGGATATTGCTGATCTGGATTTTCATCGCATCAAGACTTGTCAGCTTTTCTGCATGTTCAGCAGCAGTTTGCTTTTCCGTCAGTGCCGCATCTGCCCGCTGGACAATGTTCCCCTGCTTGAGCGTATCGGCGGTCTGGTGGATCTCACCCATGGCTGCACGAATCTCTCCGAGAACCTCCTCACGCTTTTGTGCCAGCAACTTTGCATAGGTATCCTGCACCTGCTGCACCAGTTCCGGCAGCTCACTGATGTGCTTGTATGGTTTCGGCATGGCGAGGATCTCTCTGATCTTCGCGATGGCGGAAAGTGCGTTGTCCTCTGCCTGAAAATATTCTTTTTCGGTGTCTGCCAGTTCTGCCTGTGCTCTGGCACTGTCAAAAATGCTCTTCTGTACCCGGAAGAAGGTGTCTACGTCGGAAATATCCTCGGAAAAGTCCAGGAAATCGTCCTGCATTTCCACTGCCTTTTTCAGCAGCGCAATGCTGTCGTTTTTCTGTGCAAGCAGCTTGTCACAGAGGGCTGCACCGTTTTCCACCACGTTTTTTCCGGGATATGCCGAGAAAGCGTATTCCTTTTCGAGCCGTTCCCGAAGCTCTGTCCGCTCTGCGTCAAACTTGTCTGTGATATAGCGAACCAGACCGTCCTCATCGTCTGGAATCGCACCCAATGTACAGTTATGATAATCGCTCAGAAATTCACGGCACTTTTTAATCAGTGCCGTGGGTGGTGCAACCTTGAATGCAATGATCGCCTTGTCGATTTCTGTTTTTTTCCGCAGGTACTCTGTGATCTTTTTTTCACCAGACGGTACGACAGCACCGCCGTATTTCAGTACCAGTTTCTGTGATGCGATCAGTTCTGCAACAACTGCCGCAATGTCGATCTCTCGCCAGCCATAAGGGATCGCCTGATAACGTTTCTGAATATCTCCCATGGAGATCGGCAATTGTTTCATTTTCTGGATTTCCAGATACTGATACAGTTCCTTGACAGCTTCGGCATTCGGCGACTCCGTTCCTGCGAAGGTCATCTGCTGACTGCCGCTTAGAATTTGCAGAATGTCTGCGTCGCTGTCATAATTCTTCTTGATATATCCAAGCTTTGTGTAAACGCTTTCTACAAGAATACCCATTGCTCGCTCGACGCAGTCTTTCACCGAGGAAGTTTTCAGTGTCAGTTTATCACCGGCAACATACACTCTGCCGCTGGTGATGGCAGCAGAAATCAGTTCCTCTGCACGTTTTTCATGTGCGGATGCCTGGTTTTGTCTTGCCCGGATAATGCTCTGGATCATTTCCGGCAGCTGTGCCACATTTTTACTCTTGACATAGCGTCTGATCTTCATGGCATCTTCCAGTTCTTTGAAATAGGGTTGGCTCTCTGCCAGAACAATCATAACTTCATTGTCAGCAGCCGACCGCATCAGAAAAACAGAATCATCGGTTGTATAAATTTCTGATGCCACTGTGATAAAGTGCAGTGCAATAGAACCTGTCAATTGACCGATCACAGTTTCATCAATTCGCTGGTCGTAATGAAAATCATATTTGCCGTAACGGAACTTCTTGCTGACAAACAGCTTCCCGAAGACAATGTCCGAAATTGCTTTTGTGATAATAGCACTATCTACAGGCGTATTCCGAATCTCACGGGCAATGTCCTGTTCATCGTCTGTCAGAAATGTATAGGTATCGCCTGCTCTGGAAACATAGTTCTGCGATACCAGTCTGTCCAGCGACTGCTGAATTTCCAGGCGTGTGGAAATCTTATCCGTGCGAATGTCCTCAGCCATAAGAATACTAATATTTTCCACATTCGCTTTCATGTCGTCCACATAGCGTACCAGGTACAGCAGCTTCAGAATATTGACATCGTATGGTTCAATGCCGTCATGATGATCGGCAGCGTCCTGACAACGATCAATGACACGGCGAATCGAACTTTCCAAAAAGGTGTGAACAGTGTCATAAAACAGATAGAACGGCACCAGTGCATATTCATCCTTGTCCTGGATCGCCTGTGCTGCCTCCTGAAAACCGGAAAGCATAGAGCGCTCACCGCCGGAAAGATGCTTTCCGGAATTTCCGTGTTTCCGGATCTCTGCAAGCACATTCTGCATCAGCCGGAACTGATACGGCACAAAGGGATATGTTTCTATAAATTCACCCTCGCCGGAATAACCTTTCAGATCCAGTATCGCACGGCTAAAGGTAAACAGATTTTTCAATACCTGTTGATTTTTTTCGTATTGCTGCCGGAGCAGTTGTTCTGCGGTTTCTGTTTTGGCAAGAATACGCTTTTTGATGACTTCGTCCACCGAGGAAGAACTCAGACTCAGCCGGGTGTTGAAACGTCCTTGTATTTTCGAGAAATCGTTTCCGCTGATCTTGGTAATGCTGTCAATTGCCTCCTGCGAGGTCACCATGACCCACACTCTGCCGCCGCACTGTGTACCGATCTCTTCCACAATCGTCTGCAGATTCAGCATGAGATCAGAATCCGAACCGATGTACTGACCAACTTCATCGATCATAAACAGCAGCCGGTTGTCCTTGCCCTTACGCTCTACATATTCTTTAATTTCCTTGACAAGCTGCTCAATACTCAGCTCAATCTCTTCTTCCCCGTTAAACCAGTTGCGTGCCGCAGTTTCACTCATGTCCAGTGCTTCAGACATTGCTGCTACAATGTCATCCTCAAAAAAAGCAAAGGACTCACGAGAATCCTCCCATGAACCGCCATTGATATTTGCAAAGCATTCCCGAAATTGTTCTGTCTTTCCGGATCTTGAAATGAACTGCTCCAGTTTTGCGACTTTCAGATCATTGCCGTAAAAGCCCTGATGCTCGTAAAATACCTTCGCAAAAACACGCAGGATCGCCGTTTTATCTTTTGTCAAAGGACTCTTGGAATCAATGTTGAAAAGAATTGTTTCTGTCGGAACCTTGACGCAGTTTTCCAGCTGGGCATACATCATCGGATCGTCAAATTTATCTGCAAAATACTGCACTGCTTTTTTTCCGCCAACGGTACGATTGGAAAGCAAATAAGAAAGCATCTTCAAAAAGTGTGATTTACCGCTTCCAAAAAAGCCGGAGATCCACACACCGATTTTGTCGGTCGGCTGCTCCAGCGAATGCTCATAGTGATTCAAAAAAGTATTGAAATGACGCCGCAGTTCCTTTGTGATGACATATTCGGACAATTCCTGCACCATAGAGCGTTCATCGTCCTGTGCCACTTTAATGACACCGTTGATGTCACGATTGATGTCTGACTTGTAGATATTTCGTAATTGCATGAGAAGTCCTCCCTTAGATCATATTAAAAGCACGATAATAGTTCCCGTCCTGAAATTCATCAAAAAGTGAAAGCTCCTGTCCATTGTATGTACCGGGATAGAGCAGCACAACTGGAATGTCTGAAAAGATATGCTGCAAATTGTCCAGAATATTGTGGGAACGCATAAACGGATAAACCTTTCCCACACCGGTAATCAGCAAAATGTCCCCATGCTCGTGGGGTGCATACTGCATTTTTTTTACAAAATCTTCCGGCGAAATTGCCTTTTGCAGTTGCTTCAAGAGATATTCTGAGCCCTTCTTTTTCTCCATAGATGGAATGCTTTTCAGAATACGCTTTTCCTCACATATTTGCAAGAAAATCCGATATAGATCACATTCTTTCAGATGAAACGACTGATTTCCCGTTTGGATCAGATCCGAAAAAAAACTGGAAACCCGCATTTCTTCCTTGGGATCGTAGCAAAATACATGAATACCGACTTCGTTGGACAATCCATGGTTGCTTAAAAACACCTCATCTGAAAATCTCTTTGTTACTTCGTTCAATTGATAAATAATATGATTCATCGCTATACCCTCAAATAAAACAATTAAATGCAGCAAGTGCATCTGCGTCCCCTTTTTTACGTATTGCCTCGTCCAACTCCGGATAAAGATATACTGGCAGCAGGTTCTGCGACCGCACCGTTTCCAGATAACCACACTCCGCCAAAAACCGCACCAGAACTTGTTTCAGCTTTTTTCGTGTCGATTCGCTCCACCCATTCACAGTGGAAACTTTCTCGGAAAGTTCCATAAAAAACACATTTACATCCTTGGCAGAAAAGTCAAGTTCCTGTGAACGATATTTCTCACCGATCACCTCCGTCATGAAATCGTACACAATGCGATTTTCGCACATGATTGCATAGAGGTTGATCTGCTTTGCAACATCCAGCGAAGCATTTGCCAGATGATATACAAGCTCCGGCGCATTCATGGCATCAATGCGCTTAAAGCAAGTGTTCGTGATGCTTTTTATCATCTTTTCCGTCGGAAACTGAAACAAATTTTCAGTAGATATTACATGATATATTTCGTCACAGCTTTCCCCTTGCAGTATCAATGACGAAACGGTTCGGATTTCGTAAAATAAAAACTGTTCTCTGGTGAGACTGCCACTGTAGTGATTTCCTGCCACTATTTTCACATCCTCCTTAATTCACATAAACATATCAAGAAAGCAATGTTTTTCTCAAAATTGATCCTTTTGAGAAAGGTCAAAGCCGAAAGCAGTTGCTAATATTTTATTCTTGACTTTTTAAGACACTATAATTAAATTTATTATACCATAAAAGACGGCATTTTTCAATGTTGCTTTTATTGGTTTGTGAAAATGTACTATATCTAATTCTAACAATATGGATAAAATGCACATGTCACTGGAGGAATTATGGTTATGGCTGAACAGATTACAAAAAGAAAAGACGGGCGCTTCATGGGGCGATTTATTATCGGGCAGAAAAAAGAGAACCAATGAGCGAGGGAAAGAAGAATATCATCGCAGAGCTGATCGAGGAATATGATATCAGGACAGCAAAAGATATTGAGGATGCTCTCAGGGATCTGATGGGCGGCACGATACAGGAAATGCTTGAGGCAGAGCTGGATGAACACTTAGGGTATCGTTCATATGAACGCTCGGACAGCTCCAATTACCGCAATGGAAA
>JABLTO010045595.1_pt1 | contig 44697 bp, 36 predicted proteins | sample 7160091 | NCBI WGS metagenome assembly JABLTO01 (sample SAMN14651225, study PRJNA627086) | human gut metagenome | isolation source: feces | host: Homo sapiens
ATACTTGTGCAATAAAATAGATGCACACCTCGAAAAGCTCGTATTTACGAGCTTTTTTTGCGTTTTGAGGGTAAAAATTTCAGGTGTAAAACCGTAGATGCTTTTTCGATAAAAAAGGATCTGAACCATCAACAATTAAACATCGTCAAACAAAACGGCAGACTTTAAGTATATTTTGCTCTAAGCCTGCCGTTTTGTATATAAAAGAACTTTCACAAAGTTTTCAATACAAATTTATTGGATCTGCCGATTTTGTTGGTATCTCTTAAAATAGAGAAACCAATAGGATCGGCTTTTTTGTTTTTTAGAGCGGATACTCAGAATTCCTTAATGTAAACGACATGACTGTTGTTTATCCTAATGGAATAATTGATATTATTCCGTGGGAAAACGGAAATGTGGACAAGAAAAATATTCAAAGATTCTTACCGGCTCTTTTAAAAGACGGCGAGTCTGAAACAATCAGTCTGAAACCCGGAGAAAGTATTGTCGGACATTATTCAGCAAGCAAAAAAACACTTTCTTCTAATTTTGATGACTAAAAAAATATAAGAAAGCATTACCATAGGAGCGGCAATCGGATTTCTGATCATAATTTTTCAGCATGGAAAACTGTGCGTTGAATTCCTATGAAAACAAGATTTTACATATCAGGAGGAAAAAATTGAAAAAAAGAATCATTTCAATTTTCATGTCTGTTATTGTCCTCATCAACATAATTGTTCCGGTCTACGCTTCGGCAGCAGCGAAACTCAGTATATTATAAAAAACTCAGGATATAATTATGAAATTCAGCCCGATCAGGAAGTGAATTTCGGTTTCTGTGTGACAGGAGAAGGTCTTGAAATTCCAAAAGCTTTTGAAATCTGTTCACAAAGAACCGATAAAGCAGAAAATGAATATATTGTTTCGCTGAATGTTACCAACGATTGGGGTAACGGTTTTACCGGCGAAATAAAAATACAAAATCTCTCAGCCGAACCAATCCCCAGACTTTTGGCGTGCCTGATTCTGAGTATATATTTGAAGTTGACGTTCCGTCAGTTGTCGAAAACTTTTCAAATATTAATACCGATACAAATCCTTTCGAGGTATCGGTTAAAATGAAAGCTGCAGGAAATATTCTGTCAAATCTTGATGCATGAGAAAGCCTTTACTCAAAAGCAATGACAAATGATGCAACTTTAGGAATTTGTTCGGAATTTATTTACGATGAGGGTTGCAAAATTGAAGAAGCTGTGATACAATTTAAAATAGATTACGAGAATGCAGTCGAAGCAGATACTAAAAAGGCTGAAGATTCTGAGTTCTATACACTGTTTCCATTGCTTATTTCAGTATTAAAATTAGGCAATCAAGGCATATCTACTGCTTTTTCATGTATATCGGACCTTTTCAGTAACACGGTCAAAACTTGTAATTAATGAAATAAGAAGATTATTGAACTTAGAGGAGGATTTTTTTGATAGATGGCAATAATGAGTTAGAAAATCATATTTACTATGTTTGCTTAATAAATGTTATTTTATTTCTGATTGGCGTATTTGCGGCTTATGGTGTTTATTATGAATATTTGTATGAAGGGATATTCACTAACGGTATATCTGATTTCAAAAGATTGATAATATTTAATTTTATATGCTATCTTTTGGTTGTGTATAATGCCGCAGTCATTATAATGGCTATGGGTGAGGGTCTTTTGCTAAGTGCAAGATATAGGAAATTTAATAAGTCAAAAAAATTAGGCTTAAAAATTATTACATCAGCCGTAATAAACCATGATAAAGATTTTTTGTTAAAAAATCGGATACGGATATTAGTTTTTATTTGTTTGCTTATAGGAGTAGGTGCAGGTATAAATAAAATGTTTGAGATCAGCAATATGACAGTATTTGAACAGTTGTCTCTGATATCCGAAATAAATGACGATATAGAATATGATGATCCGATAAGTATTGAAACCGACAGCATTGAGTTATACGATAATCGAAATATTTGGGTAGAAAACAGTGATGGTGTTAATGTAAAACGATCACTAAAATCAAGTCAGGTCGAAACGATCAAGGGCGACAACGGATTTCAAAAAGAAATTCCAGTTGAACGGCATTTTCGAATCTCATATTATAAAAGATCAGGTTATGTAAAAGAAGTTCTGGATATAACGGATACCTCCGATTACAATTTGTCACTTAGTTCTCCATCATATTCATATTTTATAAAACAAAATATTGAAATAAGATTAAGCGTTAATGAAAACAATACAATACTTGTAGAGCGTTCTGGTATTGCAATGTATGATGATTTAGATCCGAACAGCGTAGAATTAGCTGAGATGGAAAAGAAAATATATTGGTACATTACCTGTGACGGCGAGTTCTATAAGCGCAGTTTAGCTATTCGGTCAAACTGGACAAATATTCTAACTTTTGCTCCTGCCGGAGATTACGCTGTCACTCTTGTTTTGGATAATGACGAAGAAATCGAAGATCAAGCCCCTATCAGCAATACCATTTTATATTCTAAGAGGAGTAAGAATAGTAATTCTGAAGAGTATGAGAGTGTACCACTGGAAAAAGAAGATTGATTATTTTAGGGGGAAAAACAATGACTCAATTCACAAAATCATTTCTATGGAGATTCATATTAGACATTATCTTATTGGGGATATTTGTTAGGCTTTGTCAAAATATTATTTTGACAATTTGCTGAGATGAAGTATAGTGAAAATATGCTTGCTATTCCATTATGGATAAGAAAATATATTTATGATTATACATCAACAGTTGATACTGACAATGGAGAAATGGACTTACTTGCATATAGAAACATCTTGTATATAGAAGATAATTTTACAAAAGGTGATTTGGCAATATGAAAAAAACATTCTCAAAAAAAATGATATATGCAGTTATAATAATTTTGATTATTATGCTGATAACTATTGCTATTTGTTGTACTCCTTCTTCTTTAATTGGAAAATCAGTTCTTATTCGTCTGGCTGTAACAATCCCAATCAATATTTTATTCCAGATCATTCTTTATCTTGGAGCATCATTATTGATTTTTTATGTTTTTCATAATTTAATTAGAGAGAATAATAAAGTCAAGCAGTTAATCGCTAATATAATTTGCACATTTATTTGCATTTTTTTAGGCTATGCTTTGATTACAGATAGCTATGTTTCAATACTTCGCGGAAATATTAAGGGGGATTTTCTCTTGTGGCAAGATGTCTTGCTGGATTTACATGATTCTGATGTTAAATCTATTGATAACCTAAAAATTAAAGATTTTTATTTTCCCGGAGAAGTTTCGCATACATCTGCTAGTCGTGATTCTTTATATATTGTAGCTGTAGACAAAGAAGGAACTAGTTACAGGTTTCCTATAACTCAAAAAGACAAATTGCTGATAACTGATAAAGATAATTCTGAATTAAGATCCGGAGAAATTGAATACTATAAAAAATCAGGTTTGATGAAATCAATATCATTTTCAAAGGAGAACCAAAAAACGTCTGAAATTCAAATGGTTGAAATAACTCTTACCGAAGAGGAGATAGCCCATGAGAAACGGATTTTGGTAAACAGACCCGAAGTGGATAGCTATGATAAAAACCTATTCTGGTACGTCACCAAAAACGGTGAATTTAGTAAATGTTTTCAGGCATACAGCAAAACTTGGACTAATTTTTTGACTTTTGCTGATAAAGGCGATTACACAGTTACTTTAGTGACTGATTATTATGCTGATACGGGAGAATATACTCCTATCAGCAATACGATTGAATATACTATTGAATAACAGGAGGAAAAACAATGCCTCAATTCATAAAATCATTCCTATGGCGGTTCATATTAGACATTATCTTATTGGGGATATTTGTTAGGTTTTGTCAAAATATCATTTTGACAATTACGTCAAGATTCATATCAACCTATTCAACACCGTTTCTTATTATTGAAGCAGTTGTCGTATCTGCAATCAGTATGTTGTTTATCTGCTTTATTACCTATTGGAATATCGGCGTTATTTCAAACAAATGGAGAGCTATGAAGCTTTGAGGGGTTTATAAGTTTCATTGATAAGTGGTTAGAGAAAATGACCAGATTGGTGATTGCGTGAAAAATGCAGGATAGTTGTAAATATGTTGAATTATCGATACTACGAAAAAGACCGAGTAAGATGTTCCGGTGGAACATTTTGCTCGGTCCGATTATTATTTGACTTTGATAGTTATTATGTTGTAATATCAGACCGGAGCTGCATATACTCCGTAGATCTCGGTATAATTAGAGGTAAATATGTGAAGCTGTCCCATGTCATAAATGCTTACACGGTAGTTGCTGAAAGCTTGTGCAATGTCATCGTATGAGTAGAAAGCAACTCCTGACGACACCTCGCTTGCACTAATGCAAATATCCCAGCTATATGAGTACTTGTTTTCAAGGACCAGCATAGGAGCACTGTCACCGCTGTATACCATGGCAATTTTATAGTTATCGCTTATATACTTTAACCCGTCAGAAATCGTAAGATCTGACCAGACAGGTATGACGCTTCCCATTTTATTTTGTAATAGTCACCAATCACATAACACTGTTATGTTTCAATATCATATAATATGCTGAAAATATAGTAAATGTATTGACATATGGAGCGTTATATGCTAAGATAACAGTGTTATGTGAAGCGGAAAGCGGGGTGCAGTGATGGGTGACGAACTTGAAACAAGGGAAAAGCTGTTGGAAAGTGCAATGGCCGAGTTCTCTGAAAATGGTTATATGAAGGCTTCTCTGAGAAAAATATGCGCTGACGCAGGCGTGACGACCGGTGCGCTGTATTTCTTCTTTAAAAATAAAAATGACTTGTTCAAGGCTATTGTCGATGAGCCGCTGAAAGAGCTTTGCAGGTTTCTTACGGAGCATTATATGCAGGACGCTCAGGATATGGATAGCGATGACCCTGCGGTGCTGTCTGCTGAGTATCACATTGATACTCACACCGACCTTGACAAGCTTGTTGATTATATGTATCTCCACTATGACGTTTTTATGCTGCTGCTCACGGGTGCGCAAGGGTCTGAGTATGAAAATACTGTGGATATGATCGTAGATATGACAGAAAAGGGCTTTAGGATATCTGCTGAAAAAGCTGCCTCAAGAATGCCTAACTGCCACGTTGATGAGTATATGCTTCATTGGATAACCCATATAAGTGTTGACGCCTACACTCATTTGCTAACTCATGAGAGAGATGTGGAAAAGGCAAAGCTCCATATGCGCAGAGTAATGGAGTTTCTAATAAAAATATGGTTTACAATGATAGTCGAGGATTAGAAAATTGCCGCCTGCGGGCGGTAACTTTTAGAAACCTACATAACAACGTTATGTGTGAATTTTGTATCTCAAATGTCGATGAAATGTGCAGATATGCACATTTTTATATAAAGTAAAGTTAGCTAAATCTAACTTATAAATGGAGGAAATGATATGTATTTGGAGATCAGAGATGTTAAGAAAAGCTACGGCAGTGACGCCAGCTATATTCAGGTGCTAAAGGGTATCACCACAAGTCTAGAAAAAGGTCAGATGTGCGTTATTCAGGGTACGAGCGGCTCTGGTAAATCCACGCTCCTTAACTGCATAGGCGGCCTTGACACTATGGATAGTGGCTCTGTTAAGGTCGACGGCAAGGAGATTTTCGGTCTTAAACCTGATAAGCTTGCCGACTACAGAAAGGAAAATCTAGGTTTTATCTTTCAGTTTTATAACCTCGTTCCAAATCTGACAGTTGTGGAAAATATTCAGGTTTGTGAATATCTTTCAGATTCGCCACTGGACATGGAAGAACTTCTCACAACGTTGGGACTTTCCGAACACAGAAACAAGTTTCCGTCACAGCTTTCAGGCGGTCAGCAGCAGAGATGTGCTATAGCAAGGGCGCTTATAAAAAATCCAAAGCTGCTTTTGTGCGACGAGCCTACAGGCGCTCTTGACTCCAAAACTTCAAGGGATATTCTTATCCTGCTGGAAAAAATCAATGCAAAATATGGCACAACAATGCTTATCGTTACCCACAACAACGCTATAAAAAATATGGTGCATAAGGTAATAATCGTTAAGGACGGACTTATCAAAAAGGATTATCTTAACGAAACACGCATACCTGCCGCAGAGCTGGAGGACTTGTAATGAACAGGGTACTCAGAAAAAGGCTCGGACGTGAGCTTAAAACAAATTTCGCACGTTATCTTGCGCTTGTATTGCTTATCGTAATGGGAATGTACATAATAGTTTCCGTGGTTGCAAGCGCAGACACTATCATCGACGGAACAGCCGAACATGGTAAGATGAATAAGGTTGAGGATGGACAGTTCGGCGTTTTTATTCCTCTTACAGACGAGCAGGAAAAGGAAATAACAGACAAAGGAATTACTCTTGAACAGCATTTCAGCATTGACGTTACCGCGAAGGACGGCTCAAAGCTCCGTGTTTTCCGTAAAAGAAATGACATTGACCTTATCGAGCTTGACAGCGGCAGACTTGCTGAGAAAAAGGGCGAAGCAGTAGTCGAAAAGCGCTACAGCGAGGAACATTCTCTGTCAGTGGGCGATAAGCTTACAGCAGGCGGAGTTGAGTTTGAGATAGTTGGAATAGGAACTACACCTGACTATGACACACCTTTTGAAAATTTCTCTGACACGGCTGTGTCAAGCAAGGGCTTCGGACTTCTTTTCGTAAGCGACGATCAGTATGACTATTTCAAAAATGACAGTGAACAGAAAGCAGAGGATCTTTGCTATGCTTACAGACTTAACGGCAAGGCAACTGATGACGAGCTGAAAGAAATGATCGAGGATTTTGACTTTGATTATAAAAAAGTCACAGACAAGTATTATCTTGAAACTATCAAGGACGTCTTGAAGCAGCGTGACGATATTTCAAATGGTATCGACAAGCTCTATGACGGCTCTCAGACCCTTAAAGACGGTGTGAAAGACCTTTCTGAGGGAGCAGACGCTCTCTATGACGCAATGGGCGGACTTTACGAGGGTGCAAAGGCACTCCCAGAGGGTGCGAACGCTATCACGGCAGGAGTTAAGGCCGCATATGACGGCTCAAAAGACCTGTCAGAGGGTGCAAGATCTGCATACAGCGGTGCAGAAAGCCTTGCAAATGGTATTGATAGCTTCAAAAAGCAGGCTGACGAGCTTCTTGACGAGGTGTTCACCATTGACCTTGACAACCTGACAATGTTTGTGAAAAAGGGCGACAACGTTCGTATAGCTGGTGCGGCAGGTGACGTTGTCATGAACAAATATGCAGGACTTGGTGTGGGTGTTATACTTATGGCACTTCTTACTTATGTTATCTCTGTTTTCGTCATTCATCAGATCCAGCGTGAAAGCAGTGTTATAGGTGTGCTTTATGCTCTTGGCGCAAAGAAAAAAGATCTTATCCGCCACTACATAACGTTGCCGACTATAGTTGCATTTGTTGGCGGAATAATCGGTGCGGTCATAGGATTTTCACCTGTGGGAATCGATTATCAGCTTCTCGACAGCTACGCATATTCCTCGCTCCCTGATTTTACCCCTGTTTATCCTTTGTATCTTATCATTTACAGCATTGTAATGCCTCCTGTTGTTTCGGTGATAGTTAATACCCTTGTGATAAACAAGCGGCTTTCTCAGACGGCTCTTTCACTTATAAGAAACGAGCAGAAAACAGGTCACTACAGCAGAGTGAAGATAAAGAGCAGGAATTTTATCCGCAGATTTCAGATACGCCAAATGCTTCGTGAAATGCGCACAGGCATAACAGTGCTTCTCAGTATGCTGTTTTCACTGTTTATTCTTATGCTTGGCGTTGATTGCTACTACCTTTGTGAGAACGTGAGAAAAGACACTATAAATGACACAAAATACGAGTATATGTACACTATGAAATATCCAGAGGAAAGCGTTCCGGAGGGTGGTGAGGCTTGCTTTGTAAAAACGCTTTCAAAAGAACAGCTTGGCTATAACCTTGATGTCACCGTTATGGGTATGGACAGCGACAACAAGTATTATGATGTGAAAACACATAAGGGCAAGAGCTTTATAACAGTGAGCCAGTCAGTTGTGGAGCGTTACGGAGTGGCAAAGGGCGATAAGTTTATCCTGACAGACGATGCGACCTCAATGGATTACGCATTCACAGTGGAGGATATCTGCGACGAGCGTGGCGGACTTATGGTGTTCATGGATATTGACAGTATGCGTGAGCTTTTCGGTGAGAGCGACACTTACTACAACTGTTTGCTCTCAGACAAGAAACTTGACATTGACGAGGGCAGACTTTACAGCACAACGACAAAATCGGATATCGAGCGTTCAGCGGCAGTTTTCACGGACCTTATGATGTCAATGATAGTAATGCTTATTGCGGTTGCTGTAATAATTTTCTGCTCTGTGATGTTCCTTATGCTGAATGTTACAATAGAAAGGGCTTCCTTTGGAATATCCCTTGTGAAGGTGTTTGGCTATAAGACCAAGGACGTGAAAAAGCTTTACCTAAACGGAAACGCAATTATCATAACTTTGGGCGCACTTATCGAGATACCGCTTTCAAAGATGTTTATGGACAAGGTTTTCCCAGTGTTCATTCCAAACGTAACAAGCGGAATAAACCTTGCATTCCCATGGTATGCTTACGTTATAATTTTCGCAGGAGTAATGGCAACATACTTTATCATCACCTCAATTCTTGTAAGAAAGCTTGGCAAGATAACCCCTGCCGAGGTGCTTAAAAACAGAGAATGATTTCTTAATATACAAAAAAACGTACAGAGCGTAATGATGTGACCTCCAAATCGTTAGATTTTTGGTCTAACTTCTTAGGGTCGGATCATAAAGCTTTGTACGTTTTTGATTATGCCTAATTTGTATTATTGTCTATTTGGGTTATTATAACTGCGGCAATGGTAAGGACAATATATCCTGCTGTGACCTCAAATGGAAATTTTATTATTGCAGTTTTGGGGATTATAAAAGGCAAGGTAGATATTGCACAGCATGGAGGAAAATAAAGCTTTGCTTTTCGGCAAAGGACGAATATCACAGCCGAGGATAAAACTGCACCAAATGTCAGGGTAAGCCCAAGCTTTTCAGAGATAAAAAATCTTGCCATAACGCCTGCGAACGCAGCCACCGCCATGAGAGCAATTGCTGTGTATTTTCTTTTCATAAGCTTTGAGCCTTTGCCGCTAAGCTCAAAAAATGCAACTATAAGCGGCGGAGCGATAAAGAATATCTCGTGAAAATGCGCAGGCAATATGCAGATAACAAGCGCTGTGATGACTTGTTTTGCTCTTAGTTTGAGAAGCTCTGAGCTTGGTTCGATAGGTCTATATTCATACTTTTCATGCAGACCAAAGTATTCAAGAACTTTTTGAAAAATAAGTATAAATGCTGTCATGACCGCAACGGAAATGACGTAAACAGGGCTTTTTGTACCCATAAGTATCGGAAGTATGCAGGCTGAAATGGCAGGAACAAAGTTCGCTTTTGACAGTGTTATAACGCTCACTGCTACAAGAAGTCCCAAAGCTATACGAAGTATAAGTATCTCAGGGATAAACCGCACTATGCACACGCCTGCGACGGCGACAGAAACTATCGCCGCAAAAAGCCGTGTTCGAGAGGTGTTCCAAGATTGCACAGGCGCAATTAGCGCACCCATTGCCACCGCCGTTATCTCAGGAAAAATTATCTCCTTTTCCCCGAAGATCTCCGCCGAGCCGACCATTATTGCCACCACAGCAAGGGATATCCCCATAGCTATATTTTGATTTTTATTCATTGCTTCACCTTGATGTTTTTTTTCTTTATTATAACATAAAGGGGAGAGGTTTTCAATCGGCAGTATCAAAAATACTCGTCTGACCGTCATGTGCAGCTACGATATAAATTCATGCCGTTTTTTTGCGAGAGTATACCTTTGCCGTTGTAAAGTGCATAACTTTTTCCTCCATGATTTGTTACTAATATTATAGCACATACGTTCTATAATGTCTAGGCTTGAAAATCGCCGTCAAAGGTGCTATAATGGATAAAAAGCCAAAAGGAGCGTAAAAAATGAGAAATATACCTACAGATATTTACATAGAAAATGAAGCGGTAAAAAATCACGGGGGCGAAATAGCGGAACTTGGCAAAAAAGCCATGATAGTCACAGGCAGACATTCTTCTGCGGTGAATGGTTCTCTTGATGATATCAGGGCAGTGCTTGAAAGTCAGGGCATTGGATATGTGATATATAATGATATTGAGGAAAACCCGTCTGTGGAAACTGTTTACACAGCGGCAACGGCGGCGGTAAAATACGGCGTGGATATGTTCGTGGCAGTGGGCGGCGGTTCGCCAATGGACGCAAGCAAGGCAATATCAATGCTTGCTAAGAATGGGATAGTTTGCGAAAATGCCGAATTTTCCGAAAGCGAGAGCGTTGTAAAAGCTGAGAAGTGTGAGCTTTCAGAGAACATTGCCAAGGTGGAGGAGCTTTTGTACACTCCTGCGAAACTACCTTTTTACCCTATAGTCTGTGTGCCTACCACCTGCGGAACAGGCTCGGAGGCTACACCTTATTCTATCCTGACTTCCCACATCAAGCAGACCAAGAAATCTATTGCCCACAAAATATTCCCGTCACTTGCATTGGTTGACTACGGCTATCTTAAAACATCATCATATGGCGGCATGAAAAGCACCTGCGTTGACGCACTTGCTCACATGATAGAGTCACGGCTCAACACCAACGCAAATGCGTTCAGCCGTGCATACGCTGAGGAGGGTATGAGGCTTTGGGCAAGCTGTAAGGGCTGTCTTGAAACTGATGAGAGATTTGCTCATATGACCGATGATGAGTTCTCAACTTTCATGCAGGCATCAGTGCTTGCAGGCATGGCGATAGCCTACACAGGCACAAGCATACCTCACGGTCTGAGCTACACTTTGACATATGAAAATGGCGTACCCCACGGCAAGGCAGTAGGCGTTTTTCTGTCAGGCTTTTTGAAAAAATACGGTGACAGCATCGAAGCTGAGTATGTTGTAAAACAGCTTCTTGACTTTGATGATCTTGACGCTTTCAGGGACTATATCAGGACGCTTTTTGGCAAGCTTGATATGTCAGAGGAGCTTTGGAAAAAGGACAGGGACGGAATACTTGCCAACCCTGCCAAGCTTAAAAATTATCCTTTTGAGCTTACGGCAGATGTGCTTGACGATTACGTTCGCTATTATAACGCATAAAAAAAGCTGTCAGGGCAGTGGCTCTGACAGCTTTTTTATTACATCTTCGCAAGCCTGTCTATCTCTGCAAGTTCAGCCTCTGTGAAGTCAAGGCGGTCAAGACAGCCTATGTTTTCCGTTATCTGCTCAGGACGGCTTGCACCGATAAGCACAGTAGTAACAGCCTTGTTGTGAAGCACCCATGAAAGTGCCATTTGCGAAAGGGTCTGTCCCCTCGAAGCAGCGATATCATTAAGCTTGTTGAGCTTTTCTATCATTTTGTCGTTAAGCTCATTGCCTATCCATGTTTCGCCTCTGCCTACCCTTGAATCTGCCGGTATGCCTTTTAGATATTTGCTTGTGAGAAAGCCCTGATACAGCGGTGAGAACACTGCAATGCCAAAGCCCTCAGAAAGTGCAAGGCTGTCAAGCTTATCGTCCTCTATCCAGCGGTTGAGTATGGAATATGAGGGCTGATTAATAATAAAAGGAGTTCTGAGCTCTCGGAAAATTTTCAGCATTTCGGCTGTGTCGGCTCTGTTGTAATTTGATATGCCAACATAAAGCGCCTTGCCCTGTCTTACTGCATTGTCAAGTGCAAGGGCAGTCTCTTCAAGAGGCGTTTCGGGATCTCTTACATGGTGATAGAAAATGTCAACATATTCAAGCCCCATTCTTTTTAGAGATTGGTCAAGGCTTGCCGTGAGATATTTTCTCGAGCCGTTTCTGTCACCGTATGGACCTGCCCACATTTCATAGCCTGCCTTGGTGGAAATACACATCTCGTCACGGAACTCTCTCATGCCACGATCGAGTATCCTGCCGAAGTTTTCCTCTGCCGAGCCGTTGTAGGGATTGCCATAGTTGTTTGCAAGATCAAAATGTGTGATACCGCTGTTGAATGCAGTGTGTACCATTCTTTCCATGTTCTCAAAATTGTTTTTTAAACTGAAATTCTGCCAGAATCCCAGCGATACAGCTGATAGTTTAAGCCCGCTTTTTCCACAGCGGTTGTATATCATTTTGTCATATCTTTTATCGTCAGGTATAAACATTTCAAAAAACCTCCTATATAATCGTGTTAGTGCATAAATTATCCCACTTACTTTTATGATTATAGCATATTGTATTATCTATGTCAATGTGCTATAATTGAATAAGTTATATGATAAAAAATATGTGTGTAATGCACAATAAATGGAAAGATAATAATATGAGAAATGATATGAACAGAAGAATTATCGCTGCTGTATGTGCAGTAGTCATGACGGGAGCAATGCTCACAAGCTGTGCTAAAGAAACAGGGGAAAGCTCAAAAGCAGAGAGTAGTTCTGCCGAATCTCAGGCTGTGACAACAACGGCTGAACCTGTTGTAACTCTCCCTGCCACCACAAAACAGGTGATAAACTCTGAACCTGCTACTTATGAAAGCCTGAGTGCTGACAAGGCTGAAAAAGAAAGTTTTAAGAAAAAGGTACGATCAGAAAGTAAGATACCTGTTATAAGCGTCACGACTGCCCCTGACGATATGATAGCTTCAAGGGAGAAGTATACTTCCTGCGTGGTGGACGTTTTCAATTGTGATGAAAAATTGGAGATAAACGAAGCCTCATCAGGCATAAAGGTAAGAGGAAATTCAAGCGCATATTACGGCGATGTTAGTCAGATCCTTGCAAACAAAGTGCCTTATAGGATAAAATTTGATAAAAAGACAAATATGCTTGGGCTTAATAACGGCGCAGAGTGCAAAAGCTGGGTGCTGTTGAAATCAGATTGGGATCTAATAAGAAACGATATCGCATTCCGTTTTGGCAGAACTATCATGGGTGACAGCAATTTCTGCTCAGACGGTCAGCTTGTTCACCTCTATGTGAACGAGGAGTTTCAAGGCGTTTATGAGCTTTGCGAACAGTGTCAGATAAATCCGAACAGAGTGGATATCTCCGAGCCTGCGGAGGGCTGCACCGACACTGATATAGGCTATTATCTTGAGCTTGACAACTATGCAACAAGCGATGAGGATAACCATTATATAAGCATGGACTATGAAAATGCCACTGTCACCGACATAAACGGCGAAACAAGGCAGTTCGTTCCTGCGGAATATTCTATCAAGAATGACCTCTATTCGCAAAATCAGATAGACTTTATTGACAAGTATCTCAACAATCTGTTCAAGATAGTTTATGAAGCCTGCGAGAACGGCAAGTATTATAAATTTGATGAAAATTATGACCTTGTTGACTCTGATGTTACCACCGCTGAGGAAGCCGTTTCTAACGTTATGGATATAGACTCAGTGAGAGATATGTATATTCTTTATGAGATCGTACATGACTATGACTGTGGTGAGGGAAGCTTCTATATGTGCGTCGATCTTTCAAAGGACAGTAAATGTCCTAAGCTTAAATTTACCTCACCTTGGGATTTTAACTGGGCATATAATGACAGCACTGAGAAATATTATGCTGGTGCTTTCACAGACAAGAATTTTGTGGCTAAAAAAGGCGACCGTTCAAACCCATGGTTTATCATTCTTTGCAAGCAGGATTGGTTTATGGACGCTGTCAAGGAAAAGTGGACGGAGATGAGCCAGGAAAAGCTTTTACAGGGCTGTATAAAAACAGAGCGTGAATATCTTAAAGAGTATGACGCCGACCTTAGAAAAGGCGAAGAGTGGGGCCCTGACTCTGCGGAGGATCTTTTCAATTGGATCGAAAACCGCATTTATTGGCTCAATAGTCAGTGGAAAATAAAGTCTGACGTTAGTAACAGTGCTTCTTAAATGATAAATTTTATTCAATTAAGGCAATACCGCGCAAAGATTGTGCGTCAGATGCGTAGTCAGATTTTTTGTCAGATTGCACAAAAATTCCGCAGGCATACTGCCGTATGTCAAGGGATTTTTGTGTGATATGACGGAAAATCTGCAAGCAGATGGCGTGCAAAGCCGTCAGGCGGGCTTTGTGCGGTGTTGCCTTAATAAATCAGGCTTGAAAAATGCTGTAAAATCGGTATAATAAGATAGTATCCCCATATTGAAAGGAGGAAATGTCTGCAACGCAGGCATAATAAAATATGACGGAAAAATTATTCAAGCTGAAAGAAAATCACACCGATGTTAAAACTGAGATAATGGCGGGCGTGACGACTTTCATGACCATGGCATATATCCTTGCCATAAACCCGAGCATTCTCGGCAGAACGGGCATGGATCCTACAGCCGTACTTCTTGCCACCTGTATCGCCTCTGTTATTGGAACAGTGTGCATGGGACTTATGGCAAATCTGCCTTTTGTGCTTTCCGCAGGCATGGGACTTAACGCTTACATGGCTTACACTGTTGTGGCAGGCTATGGCTATCCATGGCAGGTTGCACTGCTGGCAGTTTTCGTCGAGGGTATCGTCTTTATCGTGCTTTCTCTTACAAACGTCAGAGAAGCCATTTTCAATGCAATACCTGTGGTTCTGAAAAAAGCGGTGTCCGTTGGCATCGGTCTTTACATTGCCTTTATCGGACTTCAGAATGCTGGACTTTGCGTTGACAGTTCAGCCACTCTTGTTACCATAACAGGCTTCCGCAAGAATTTCACAACTTCGGGCATATGTGCGCTTCTCACTATCGTGGGACTTTTCATCACTATTATCCTATATATCAAAAAAGTCCGTGGCTCTATTCTTATGGGTATAGTGGCAACATGGGTAATAGGCATGATATGTCAACTTGTAGGGCTGTATGTTCCTGACGCTGAAAGCGGCTATAATTCGCTTTTTCCTACAATGTCGCTAACGGATTTTTCAAAGCTTGGCGAAACATTTGGTCAGTGCTTTAAGGTGGATATGCACAGCATTGGTATCTTCAATTTTATAGTCGTGGTATTCTCCTTCCTGTTCGTTGACCTTTTCGACACTTTAGGCACTCTTATCGGCGTATGTTCAAAGGCAGATATGCTTGATGAAAAGGGCAGACTTCCGCAGATAAAGCCTGCGCTTCTTGCTGACGCCGTTGCCACAACGGCAGGCGCAGTTCTTGGTACTTCCACCACCACAACATTCGTTGAGTCCTCAGCAGGCGTTGCCGCAGGCGGCAGAACAGGTCTTACCTCTATCACAGCCGCAGTGCTGTTTGCACTGTCAATGTTCTTTGCACCTATCTTCACGGCTATACCATCCTTTGCAACAGCTCCTGCACTTATAGTAGTAGGCTTTTTGATGTTCAGCTCTATCACTGACATCAAGTTTGATGACGGCAATTATACAAAGGCTATCCCTGCGTATCTTTGTATTCTTTCAATGCCTCTTTTCTACAGCATTTCAGAGGGCATCTCTCTTGGAATAATCTCATACGTTGTTATAAATCTTGTTTGTGGAAAGCGCAAGGATATCACACCGCTTATGTATGTGCTTGCAGTGCTTTTCGTGCTGAAATATGTTTTCTTATAAGGAAAGCTTTCAAAGAACAGGTCTGAAACTAGCCATGCTTTCCTGTTCGTTCTGCTACAGAATGAGAATTGGCGTAAAATGACAAAAAAGCGGCAGCCGTTACCGACTGTCGCTTTTGTTATATACTTTTTATTATCTCTCTGAGTTTTTCCGTAAGCACTGTCGCTGCCTTTTGGTGGGTCTTTTCAGTAGGGTGCCAGTTTGCCGCAAAGCCGTCGTTTGCACCGTCCTGCTCATGGAACATCATTGAGCTTATCTTGCTGTCAGCGTGGCTTTTAAGATATATCTTTATTCCCTCCTCAACAGCAGGGAATATCCTCTCGCCCATTATTCCAACAGTGCAGAGAATGTAAGCCTGCGGATTTTTCTCACGAACGACCGCAAGAAAATCAGCATAAAGCTTTGAGAAAACAGCCTGCCTGTCCTTGTAGTCACGGCAGTAGCTGTCGTCGTTTGTGCCAAGGTTTATAACGATTATCTGCGGAATATATTTGCTGAAATCCCAAGGGATATCCTGCGGAGCAGTTCCTGCAAAATTGCCCCTTGAAAAGCCGTAGCTACAATAGAACTGTGGAATTGTCTGTTCACTGATAGGCTCGTCACCTTCTGTGTAGCCTGAGATTATACCGTAGCCACTGGCTGAAAACATACTGTATTCAGCGTCAAGTGCCTTGGCGGTCTTGTAGGCATAGGCTTTTGTAACGTCCTCTGTGGCGGTGGTGAACTGGTGGTTTTCGTCCTCATCATCAACACCATAGCCACAGGTTATAGAGTCGCCGATAAATTCTATTTTAAGCGGTTTTTCAGGCAAAGCCTCAGCACTGCCCTCGGCGAAAGCCTCAACGCCAACTGCTGACATTGGAGATTCTGAAAGCTTTATTATCTCCACAACTGACTGAGCGTTTTCCGTGCGGTCTATTACCGTGATCTCTTTTTCTGCACAGTCGATCATCTCGTCAACTACTCTCTTGCCGTCAACATAAACGGCTATCCTTGCATAGTCAATAGGATTGTCGCCCACTGCGATATTGTCGCCTTTGAGATTCAAAACAAGCTTTGTGCCGTCAAATGTGAATGACGCACCGCTTCCTGAAAGACCGAGCAACATTATCTCGTCTTTGAAATATACTCTGCCTGTGAGCTTTGCATTTTTGTCAAGCTGTAATCTATCCATACTTTTTCCTCTTTTTCATCTATGATCTTCTTTAGCTGACGCAAAAAGGCTGCGTGTCAGCTCCGTAACAATAAGAGTATAACACACAGCCATATTATTGTCAACTTATGCAAGGGAATTTACATCACCCTCACGCTTTTGCTTAACAAGCAGAGCAGCCACAGCAAAGAATGCCACTGCAAACAGTGCCTCGATACCAATGCAGATGAGATATTCCTTTGTGCTGAATACTCCACCGCTCATGCCGAAAAGCATATTGTTGGCTTTGGTGTACCAGTATGCAGGGAACAATCTTCCCACTGCAAGAACGCCTCCTGTGAGCAATTCCTGCGGCACGAAAACTCCGCAAAGAAAGCTCATGCCAAGACCGATTATGTTCGATATAGCAGTTATGCCGTTGTCGCTCAGGTCAAACTGCGCTATTATCATTGCTATGCCTGCGGCGGCAATGATATATACAAAGCTGTTAAGGCAGGCGAGCCAGAATTTCACGCTGAGCGTTTTGCCCCAAATAATTGCGACTATCATAAACAAAAGCCATATGCTAAACACCAAGATACTTGCCCCAAGAGCCGTCTGTCTGCTGTAGTTTGCTGACGTCAGGCTTGAACACATTGTGCGTTCTCGAACGCCTTTTCTGTTTAGCGTCAGTATAACGGGGCAAAGGGTAACAATGAGCATGGAAAGCATAACGTATGCAAGATACTGAAAATAGTAGCCGAATATTGCCGGCATACCTGTTCCGCCCTTGTTGTTAAAGTTTTTAAGCTCCGCCTTTACTTGCTGAGAAACTGCCGATTGGGCAAGCTCCATAGCGTTTCCTGTGCTTTCACCTGCCGTCATGTACGCCTTTACGCTTGAAAGATAGCCGTCAAGCCTGCTTTCAAAAAGCTGTCCGCCGTAGCTGGAGGGCATTTTGAAATTCTCAAAAAGTCCGTCAAAATCCCCTGCGTTTATCTTGTCGCCAAAGCCCTTGTTTATATAGAGAACATAGTTGGCACGTTGATAATAAACGGCGTCGATGACCTCGTCTTCATCATCTGCAAGCTCCACCTTTTTGTTGCCGCTGAATATAAAGTCCTGCAAACGCTTGCTTTCGGCACTGTTGTCACGGTCAATGACGGATATGGACATTTTATAGTCCTCATAGTCATTGTTATCTTTTGCAGTATCCGCCATTATTACTGCTATGACCATAAATATGACGAGATATAATATAGCAGACGTAAGCCTTGTTTTGAGTATTTTCATAAAGGTCTTAAAGACTTGCATATTTACGCCTCCTTGTAAGAACATATCCACCAAGGGTGAACAGCACTGTGTATATCGCCATTGAAATTATCTTCACTGTGAACCGCCTGTAATCTTCGTAGAGATTAAGACAGTAAAAGCTGTCTGAGATAATGGCGGCAGGGTTTATTTCATTGAATATCGGGCAATGCTCTGCAACAGTGCCTTTCATGGTGTTTGACATAAGACCGCTGAAGAAACAGCAGGTCATTGATACTGCCATGACTACAGATATTTTTACACCCTCTTTTATGCGGAAAGAGCCAATGAAAAATCCCATTGATATTCCCATTATTCCGCCTAGCACTGCGGCAAGGTAAACAAGGGGGAGCTTACTGCCGAAATCCACTTTAAGCACAAATCTCAGGAACGTCACCGATATCACCATGCATATCATTTCCACCACATGAAAAGCAAGGAGCGTTGCCGTTATGCTTGTAAGCTTGTTCACTGGAGAACAGCAACGTCTTGCGCCAAGTGCAGACAGGTCGCCCTGATTTTCCTGTGCCACGAACAGACCTGACATCGAGCCGAAAAGTGCCGTCATGGCAAGGAGATTATAGAAAAACTGTATCGTTATGTCAGGATTGCCGTGGAGAGGTATATCCTCATTTGGGCTTATCTTTTCAGAAAGGGAAGCTATGACCTTATCAAGCTTTTGCGGAGCGTTCTTTGCAGTGTCGGTTATTATCTTTTCCTGAGTTTTGTATTGCTGTATGAAAGTCTTTACAATGGTCTGCTGGATACCTGTTGAGCCAAACTCAAGGGAGAGGTCTGAAGCCTTTATAATGCCTTTTATATCCTCGCTTTTAAGCATTTCTTCTGCCTTGTCAATATCCGTATACGTCACCTTGAAAAGAGCGTCATCACTATCTGATATCTGTTCAAGCACCTGCTTAAGGATATCGTTTTCTTCTATATTTGTCACCGCAACAGGTATCGCATTGAATACAACATCTTTTTCGTATATTCCTGAAAACGCCATCTTAAAAAAGCAACCCAGTATTATAGGAAAGGCTATGAGCCAGAAGAGTATGGCTTTTTGACGCAGACAGCTTTTAAATTCGTATTTGAATATGTGTGAGAACATTCTATCACTCCTTATCCCTGAGAGCCTTGCCGGTTATTTCAAGGAAAACGTCATTGAGGGTAGGCTGCTCAGAATAAACGCTGCCGAAGCCCACCTGATTTTCCTGCAATATTTTCAGTATCTCAATAAGATTGTGCCGTCCCCCTGTACAGCGTGCAACGAGCTTGTTGTCGGCATAGGAAACATTATAAACGTGTTCCAAAGCTTCTATTTGTTCACGGACGTTTTCAGGAAGCTGGAGTATCTCGGCGGTGATAGTTTCGGTGTTCTTTATCATGCGTTTGAGTTCCTCTGTAGTACCCTCGGCTATCTTACTGCCCTTATCCATTATGGCGATACGGGTGCATATCTGCTCGACTTCTTCCATGTAGTGGGAGGTGTAAATTATAGTCGCACCCTCACGGTTGAGCTGTAAAATGCCCTCCAGTATCTTGTTCCTTGATTGTGGGTCAACGGCAACTGTCGGCTCGTCGAGTATGATAAGCTCAGGCTTGTGTGCGATACCACAGGCAATGTTAAGTCGTCTGAGCAGACCACCTGAAAGCTTTTTAGGGTGGAACTTCACGAAGTCCTCAAGTCCCACAAAAGCTATGGCATCGTCAACATATTTCTTTCGTGTGGCTTTGTCGGTGATGTAAAGCCCGCAAAAATAGTCAATGTTCTCATACACAGTCAGCTCGTCAAACACCGCAACATTCTGCATTATAACGCCAATACGCTTTTTTACCCCATAGTTCACAGGGGACATTTTTTCACCGAATATCTCGATGTCGCCCTTATCGTATGCCAGCAGTGAGAGCAGGCAGTTTATCGTGGTGGTCTTACCCGAACCGTTAGGACCGAGAAGTCCGAAGACCTCGCCTTTTTTTATTTCAAGATCAAAGTGGTCAAGAGCAATAAGTTCCTTGTATCTTTTTACCAGATTGTCTATTTTTACTACAGTTTCAGCCATAAGAAAAACCTCCCTTAGTTTGTATTATCATTATACAATACTATCCGCCAAAAAGCTAGTGAGCAAAGTCACATCTTCATATGACAAATGTCATATTATAAAAAAGCAGAGCGGCTGGTGACCAACTCTGCTTTGCAGTTATTTAAGCTGTGCTGTAAATATCATCATGCCGTTTTCGGCTTTGCATGATATCTTGCTTTTGTGCGACCTGACTATTGCCTGTGCAATAGAAAGCCCAATGCCGTAGCCACCCTTTTTCTCGCCTTTTGACCGAGAACGTGAGCTGTCGTCACGATAAAATCTGTCAAAAAGTTTTGTTAGGTCGCCTTGCGGTGGTTCTTTGCAGGTGTTTGAAACTTCAAGGTCAGTTTCCTTGCCATTGTGAGAGGTGAAAAGCTTTACGGCTATCTCGCCGCCCTCGTCAGCGTATTTCACCGCATTTTCCGTGAGAATAGAAACAAGCTGTCTTATCGCACCCTCGTCGCCGTGATAGGAAAGTCCGTTGGCAACATCAATGGTGAGTTTTTTGCCCTTTGTTTCCGCAAGGGTAGTAAAAGGCGAAGCGGCGTCATAAACAGCGTCAGAGATATTGAAATCAGCCATGGTAAGAGCAGGCTTTTCCTCCTCCATTTTTGCAAGGCTTAAAAGCTCTTTCAACAGACCGTTGAGCCTTGTTATCTGATTTTTTATGCTCACCGTCCACTGGTTTGGCTCTGACACCATTTCAAGAACTTCCGTGTTTGCGGAGATTATGGCCAGCGGCGTTTTTATCTCGTGCCCTGCGTCGGTGATGAACCGCTTTTGCTTTTCAAAGCTTTCCACAACAGGTCTTATGGCACGCTTTGAGAAGATTATGATAAGCAGACATACAAGTATATATCCTGCTGCACCTATAGCGCACGACACCAGCAAAAAGCGATTTTTGGTGGCACTGTCACTGCGGCAGTCCATGAAAACTATTATCTTGCCTTTGTCAGTGTCGCCTGTTTTGTAGCGGTAGTTTCCTGACGTGCCTGAAGTCTTGCCGCTGTCAAGAACGCTTTTGCCGTATTCTATGGCCTGCGAACTTGACACCGCCGCAACGTGTCCTGTATCTACCTTGGTTATTTCGCCATTGCTGTCGGCGTATACAACAAAATACCTTGTCTGATACTTAGTTTCCTCGTTAAAGCCTCTGTGCTTATCAGGCTTTTTGCTCTCAGGGGGAGAGACGCTGTCTGATGAGCTGTCTGAATTATCCTGCGGTTTGTCATGCTTCATGCCATTGTGGTCGAACTCAGGAAATCTGCCGTCATTTTCGATTATTATGTTCAGCAGATTGTCTGCATTCTTGTTGGTCTGATAGATGTTCACTCCATTTATGCCGCCTATTATGGCAAACTCTACGATAAGAAGGCACACAGCGGCGATAACAACGAATTTCCGCTGTAAACGCTTAATCATTATGCTTTTCCTCTAGTGTATAGCCCACGCCCCTTGTGGCTTTGATCTCGATATCTGCACCGATAAGACCAAGCTTTTTACGCAGATATGAAATATATACCCACACCACGTTTATCTCAGCGTCAGAGTCATAGCCCCATATCTTTTCCATGAAACGCTCTGTAGAAATAAGCGTACCGTGATTTAGCATAAGGGCTTCTATCATTTGAAACTCTTTGTTGCCAAGCTTCTGAGAGCCGTTAGGACCTGAAAGCTCAAAGCTCTGTCTGTTGAGAGAAACGTTTCCGAAAGTAAGGGTAGAGGGTGCAAACTCAGTGCGGCGGCGTGTCATTGCCCTTATTCTCGCAAGAAGCTCGCCCATTGCAAAGGGCTTTGTAAGATAATCGTCAGCACCTGAATCAAGTCCGGTTATCCTATCGTCAATATCAGACTTTGCAGTGAGCAGCAGAACAGGGGAGTCGATACCCTTTTCACGGAGTTTTGTAAGCACCTGTATGCCGTCCATACCAGGCATCATAATGTCAAGTATTATGCCGTCATAATCCTGTGCAATTGCATAGTTGTATGCGTCGATGCCGTTGTAAACAGCGTCAACAGAATAGTTTTTGTGTTTAAGCACTGCCGAAAGCGCATTTGCAAGCTCCACCTCGTCCTCAGCAAGAAGTAATCTCATTAAAATTCCTCCCTATAAGTCAGTATAATATCTTACGATATATGATAACCTATGAACTTAAAACTCACTTTAAATGTATTATACCATAAATATTCTTTTCGGGCAATAAAAATCTGCCCCCGAAAACCGAGGGCAGATAAAAGATTTTTGAATTAGAATGCTGTCTTATAAATGCCGAGGATAGACTCAACTGTGCAAGGTCTTGGATTTCCTCCTGTGCATACGTCTGCGAATGCAGATTCGCTCAAAGCCTGAAGATCCTCTTCCTTAACGCCTATCTCGTGGAGCTTCTCAGGGATTCCAACGTCCTTTGAAAGCTGCTTAACTGCGTTTACTGCGGCTGCTCTGTATTCAGCCTGGCTCATGCCTGTTGTGTCAATGCCCATTGCTTCTGCGATGTACTTGAACTTTTCGCCTGTGTATTCAGCGTTGTACTCCATTACATACGGAAGAAGAACTGCATTTGCGATACCATGAGGTGTGTCATAGAATGCACCGAGCGGGTGAGCCATGCCGTGAACAACGCCAAGACCAACGTTTGAGAAGCCCATGCCTGCGATATACTGACCGAGAGCCATATCTTCTCTGCCCTGTGGGTCATTCTCAACAGCCTTTCTCAGTGAACGTGAGATTATCTCTATTGCTTTAAGGTGCATCATGTCTGTAAGCTCCCAAGCGCCAAGTGTTGTGTAGCCCTCGATAGCGTGTGTAAGAGCGTCCATACCTGTTGAAGCTGTAAGTCCCTTAGGCATTGATGACATCATCTTTGCGTCGATTATAGCAACTACCGGGATATCATGAGGGTCAACGCAAACGAACTTTCTCTTCTTCTCCTCGTCTGTGATAACATAGTTGATAGTTACCTCTGCGGCTGTGCCTGCTGTTGTAGGAACTGCGATTATAGGAACGCAAGGGTTCTTTGTGTCAATAGCGCCCTCAAGAGAAGTAACGTCAGCATACTCAGGGTTGTTTATGATGATACCGATAGCCTTTGCAGTGTCCATTGATGAGCCGCCGCCGATAGCGATAAGATAGTCAGCACCTGCTGCCTTGAAAGCTTCGATACCAGCCTTTACTACCTTTACAGTAGGGTTAGCCTTTACCTGAGAGAATATATCATAAGCAAGTCCTGCTTCCTCCAAAAGATCTGTAACGTTCTTTGCAACGTTAAATTTGATAAGGTCAGGGTCTGTTACAACAAGAGCCTTTTTAAAAGCTCTCTTCTTTGCCTCTGTAACTATCTTGCTGATCGAGCCTGCACCGAAATATGAAGTTTCATTAAGTATCATTCTGTTAGCCATTTGATTATTCCGCCTTTCAAAATATATGATCTCTGTTATCAAAGTTATATCTTTGATTATTGATATTATACAACTTTTATACCATGATTTCAATTATTTTTGTGTAAAATATTAGCGGCGCAATATTGTGTAAAACAGCCAAAAACATAAATCATTTAATCTAAGGCACACCATACAAGGCGTAACCTGTGAATGATACTTTTTTCTTGACAAATCGGCAAAAATGTGCTATAATTCTCAATTAGGAAAGTTACCTTGCGGAAAATTTCGCAAGGTGCTTTTGTGTTTTATAGGCTTTTTGTGAAAAATTACGATTTTCTTTCCTTTGATGGGAGAAAATATATTTATAATTTTTATTGTTTATAATTTTTGCGAAATATATTAAGCAAATCGTTACAGAAAGCATTCGCTTTGCTGTGTCTTGATAAATCGGAGGAGTATGTATGATTAGAGAAGATTTAAGAAATGTTGCTATTATTGCCCACGTTGACCACGGTAAGACTACCCTTGTAGACCAGATGCTCAAGCAGAGCGGTACTTTCAGAGAAAATCAGGCTGTAGAAGAAAGAGTCATGGACTCAAACGATATCGAGCGTGAGAGAGGAATCACTATCCTTGCAAAGAATACTTCTATCAAGTATAAGGATGTTAAGATAAACGTTATCGACACCCCAGGCCATGCTGATTTCGGTGGTGAGGTAGAGCGTGTTCTTAAAATGGTAAACGGTGTTATACTGCTTGTGGACGCAGCCGAGGGTCCAATGCCACAGACAAGATTTGTGCTTCAGAAAGCACTTGAGCTTGGTCATAAAATAATCATCGTTATCAACAAGATAGACAGACCTGACGCTCGTCTTAACGAGGTAGGCGACGAAGTTCTCGAGCTTCTCATGGATCTTGACGCTACTGACGAGCAGCTTGACAGCCCTATCCTTTATTGCTCAGGCAGAGCAGGTACAGCTACTCATTCGCCAGATGAAGAGGGCAAGGATATGATACCTCTCTTTGATGAGATTCTCAGCTATATCCCTGCACCTGAGGTAGATACTGAGGGTCCAATGCAGTATCTTGTTTCCGCTATCGACTACAACGAGTATGTAGGAAGAATAGCTATCGGCCGTATCGAGCGTGGCGAAATGAAAGTTAATCAGGACGTTACGATCGGCGACTATCATCAGACTAAGAAGGAATATCGTGGCAAGATAGTTACAATGTATCAGATAGAGGGACTTAACAGAGTTCCATGCCAGAGTGCAAAGGCTGGCGATATCGTTTGTATAAGCGGTATCGAGAACATCACTATCGGTGACACTATCTGCGACTTCGGCAACTTTGAGGCTGTTCCTTTTGTAAAGATATCTGAGCCTACAGTTGAAATGACATTCTCTGTAAATAATTCGCCATTCGCAGGCAGAGAGGGCAAGTTCGTAACGAGCCGTCACCTGAGAGACAGACTTTTCAAGGAGCTTCTAAAGGACGTTTCACTGAGAGTTTCTGAAACAGACAGCACAGACGCTTTCAAGGTCGCAGGCCGTGGCGAAATGCACCTTTCTATCCTTATCGAGAATATGCGTCGTGAGGGCTATGAGCTTGGCGTTTCAACACCGCACGTTCTGTTTAAGGAGATAGAGGGCAAGCTTTGCGAACCTATCGAAAGTCTTGTTATTGACGTTCCTGAGAATTGCGTAGGTTCTGTTATGGAGAAGATAGGTGCAAGAAAGGGCGAGCTTCAGGAAATGGCACCTGTTGGAAGCAGAATGAGACTTGAATTTCTTATCCCTGCAAGAGGACTTTTCGGATACAAGAGCGAATTCCTTACAGACACAAAGGGCGAGGGTATCATGAGCTCTGTATTCCATGACTACGAGCCATATAAGGGCGAGATACCAAAGAGAGCAACAGGCTCACTTGTTGCGTTTGAAACAGGCGAGGCTGTAACATACGGTCTTTACAACGCACAGGAGAGAGGCGAGCTGTTCATCACAGCAGGCACACCTGTATATGAGGGAATGATAGTTGGCGCTTCACCAAAGCAGGAAGACCTTGTTGTAAATGTCTGCAAGAAGAAGCACCTTACAAATACCCGTGCAAGCGGTTCTGACGACGCGCTCAGACTTGTTCCGCCAAGAAATCTCAGTCTTGAGGATTCACTTGAGTTTCTCGCTGATGATGAGCTTCTTGAAGTAACACCAAAGAGCATAAGAATAAGAAAGCGTATCCTCAGCAACTCACAGAGAGCTAAGGAAAGAGCTAAAATGTAATAATAACAAAAAGAGGAGCGGTCATGCCGTCTCCTCTTTACTTTTTATGAAATTGTAGTGCTATTGTATGTTGGTGTAATAGAAAATAGCAAGCTGTGTGCGGTCACGGAGGGAGAGCTTTTCCAGGATAGTGCTGATGTAATTTCGCACTGTGCCCTCGCTGAGATAAAGCAGTGAGGCTATTTCCTTGTTACTAAGCCCTTTTGCCACCTGTTCGATTATCTCCTGCTCTTTTTCGACTATGCCGTAGTGGTCAAAATCAAAACTGCTGTGATTGGTAAGAAGCTCAGGAAGCTTGCTTGCAACATCTGAGCCGAAAACTGTCTGCCCATTCATGACGGTTTCAAGGGCAGGGCATATGCTTTCAAAATCCTGCTTTAAAATATATCCCTTTGCTCCCATAAGCACAGCCTTTATAATGTATTCATCATCAGAAAATGTGGTAAGATAAAGTATCCTTGCGTCAGGGTACCCAACAAGGATCTTTTCGCCGGCTTCAATACCGCTCATGCCGTTCATGCGGATATCCATAAGCAGAACATCAGGCTTGAGAAGAGAATAAAGCTCTATGGCTTCCTCACCGCAGCTTCCCATGGCAAGAACTTTCACACTGCCTGTGCTTTCCAAAATGGTTTTCAGCGACACTGCCACAAGCTTGTCATCATCTATTATAACAATGTTCATGTCAAGACCTCCGTTCAGTCAGGTTTTGTTTCGGCACAGACAGAAAAATGCGGAATCCCTTGCTGCCCGATGTGATGTTTATGTTCCCATTTAAAGAAGCCGCACGCTCACGCATATTGGCAAGCCCCATGCCGCTTTCATCTATCTTTTCGGGACAGCTTCCGTTGTCTGCGATACTAAGCTGATAAAGAGCAGGGTGTTCACGAATGATTATTTTTATGCTGTCACCGTCGCTGTGCTTTGCAGTATTGGAAAGTGCTTCTTTTATAACGCCAATAAAGCAAAGCTTCACATCTCGTGACATTCTTTCGGAAAAGTCATAATCACAGCTTACTGCAAATCTGTCTTTCAGAGGTCTTATGCAGTCTTCAACAGCAGGCTTTAGTGCGATAGAATCGTCATGAAGATCATGAACGCTGCTTCGTATGCTCGTCATGGCGGTGTTTAGCGTGCCGCTCAGGTCGTTGATGGCTTCACCGACAGTTTCATCTTTGTTTATGACCGAGAGCGCACCAAGCTGTAAAATAGACCTTGTGAGCATATGTCCCACGTTATCGTGTATCTCCCTTGCAATGCGGTTACGCTCTTTCAGCGTTGCAAGATATATCTCGTAGTCTTGATTTCTCTGCATGGCTTTGTTTTTTTCTACAAGCTGGGTGGTAAGTTCTTTTGAATTGTCACGAGTATTTATGAGCATCTTTGTCAGCTTTTCGTTCAGAACGCTGCGGCTTGAAATTGTGAAGCTTACCAAAAAAAGAGCGACAAGCGGGAAGATGTCTTTTCCCAGAGTGAATATATTTGCAAGTACGCCTATGAATGTTAAGACCATAGCAGGGTAAAATTTTGTACAGAAAGCATCGTAAAGCACCAAAGGGGCGAGTATCAAAGCTTCTTTGCTGAAAATGCAAAGTGAGCTGTACGCAATAACTGAAAGGTATGCAACGGCAGAGCTTGGTTTTATTTGAAAGATAGCGGAGCATATGACAGCTAATAGCAATGTGGTGATGTTTGACGGATCTGTTCCCTCTGCAAGCATGAATGCACAGCAGCTAAGGCCTAAAAGAAACTTATCCCACAGCTTGTTCATATGGCGTTCCCCCCTTTGATGTGATATCTCAATTTTAACACATTAGTGGCGGATTGTCTAGTATCGTTCTAAAATAGTTTTGCTATACTGTAAAAATCATTGACTTATACCTATAAAAAATGGTATAATGATAACAATGATAATTTCTTGTAAGGAGCTTATTTTTATGAAAGACGGTTTTATAAAGGTCGCCGCCTGCACCCCTGAGATACAGGTGGCAGACGTTGACTTCAATGTGGATAAAATAATCAGTCAGCTTGAAAAGTGCAGGGAAGAGGGCGTAAAGGTCGCTGTGTTCCCTGAGCTTTGCATAACAGGTTATACCTGTCAGGACTTGTTCTTTCAGAACGCTTTGCTTGACAAGGCAATGGAGGGTGTTGTAAAGATAGCAAAGACTACTGCTGACAGCGATATGCTTGTGGCTGTGGGCGTGCCTGTGAGAGCAAACGGCAAGCTTTATAACTGTGCGGCTGTTATACAGGACGGCGAGGTGCGTGCCTTTGTACCTAAAACGCATCTGCCGAACTATAACGAATTTTATGAGGCAAGACATTTTGCACCATACAGAGGCGAATGTGCTGCCATTGATCTGAGAGAGTACGGACAGCTTGAATTTATACCGCCTATGGAACAGACCGTTTTCGTATGTGAAGAGATACCTGAGCTTGTGGTGGGCTTTGAACTTTGTGAGGACTTGTGGGTGGCTGACCCTGTTTCAAACTATCTTGCTAAAGCTGGGGCTACCCTTATATGCAATCTGTCTGCAAGCGATGAAGTTATCGGCAAGGACTCATACCGCAGACAGCTTGTATCGAACCAGTCCGCAAGGCTTGTGGCAGGGTATATCTATTGTTCTGCAGGTGACGGCGAGTCAACGCAGGATATGGTCTTTTCTGGTCACAATATCATTGCGGAAAACGGCTCTATACTTGCAGAGAGCAGGCTTTTTGAAAACGGCATTACCATATCGGAAATAGATTTTAAAAAGCTTGCGTTTGAGCGAAGAAAAATTTCTACCTATCCTGCAAGTGCTGAGTGGGACTATTCTTCCAAAGACAGCGGTTTTTTGGATAAGGACAATATCTCCCGTGAAAGATTCAGCCTTGAAATGGGCGAAACAGCTTTGACAAGAAAGTTTGCAAAAACGCCTTTTATCCCGTCAAATCAGGCGGAGAGAAACGAGCGCTGTCACCTTATTTTGCAAATGCAGTCCCATGGACTTATGAAGCGTATCGCACACACACATTCCAAGACTGTGGTCATTGGCATTTCAGGGGGACTTGATTCTACGCTTGCACTGCTTGTGTGTGTAATGGCAATGGACTTGCTTAAACGTCCTCATACTGATATCGTTGCGGTGACGATGCCATGCTTTGGCACAACAAAGCGCACACGCTCCAATGCGGAGATACTTTGCGACGCTTTGGGGGTAACGTTCAGAGAGGTGGATATCTCAAAAGCAGTTTTACAGCACTTTGAAGATATTGGTCATGATTATAACGATCACAGCGTTGTGTTCGAGAATGGTCAGGCGAGAGAGCGCACAAAGGTGCTTATGAATATCGCAAATCAGGTGAGCGGAATGGTGGTCGGCACAGGCGACCTGAGCGAGCTTGCTCTCGGCTGGGCGACCTACAACGGCGACCATATGTCCATGTATGGTGTGAACGCATCTATCCCTAAAACGCTGGTAAGGCATATCGTCCAGTATTACGGCGACACCTGCACATCTGATACTCTGAGAGATGTACTGTACGATATTTTGGACACTCCTGTTTCTCCTGAGCTTCTTCCTACCGACGAGAGTGGCACTGAGATGACACAGAAAACAGAAGACCTTGTCGGTCCATATGAGCTTCATGACTTCTTCCTTTACTATGGCATACGCTGGGGCTTTGAGCCGTCAAAGGTGAAAAGGCTTGCGAAATATGCCTTTGAGGGGGATTATCCTGACGAGGTCATAGACAAGTGGCTCAAAACATTCTATCGCAGATTTTTCTCACAGCAGTTCAAGCGTTCCTGCCTGCCTGACGGCGCAAAGATCGGTTCTGTTACCCTGTCACCGAGAGGGGATTGGAGAATGCCGTCTGACGCTGTGGCTAAGCTTTGGCTGGAGGATATCGACAAATAACGCAAGGTAAAAATAAAGTAACAAAATCTTTATAACTGCTCGGTTTTACAGAATTGGCTGTTCAGATATAATTATAAGTAAGGAACGGAAAACTTTTCTGAACAGTATCATTACGGAGGATTTATTATGAAATACACAGAGAAAGAGGTTTTGCAGTTCGTTGAAGAAAACGACGTAAAGTTCGTAAAGCTCATGTTCTGCGATATATTCGGTTCGCTAAAGACTATCTCTGTTATAGCAGGCGAGCTGCCGAAAATATTCAGAGAGGGACTTATCTTTGACGCTTCAAAGCTCGGTGGCTTTTTGAATGTGACTGCTTCAGACCTTAGACTTTTCCCTGACCCTGATACGCTGGCGCTTCTTCCATGGCGACCGCAGCACGGCAGGGTAGTAAGATTTTTCTGCCACCTGAAATATCCTGACGGAACGGCTTTCGAGGGCGACGGCAGGTTCTTCCTCAAGACCGCTATCGCATATGCGAAGGGTAAGGGATATAACTTCCAGATAGGTACTTCATGCGAGTTTTACTGCTTTGAAAAGGACGATACTGATATGCCTACAAAGCGTCCTCACGATTATGCAGGCTATTGTGACGCTGCGCCTGTTGACAGGGGAGAAAACCTCAGACGTGACATATGCCTGACACTTGAGCAAATGGATATTTTCCCAGAAAGCTCAAGACATGAAACCGGTCCGGGTCAGAACGAGATAGATTTTCAGTATTCAAACGCACTGAAAGCCGCCGATAATCTTGTGACGTTCAAGAACGTTGTAAAATCTGTGGCTGACAGAAATGGGCTTTACGCAACGTTCATGCCAAAGCCTATCGTCGACAACTGCGGATCTGGTCTGCATATAATGCTCATGTGCATGAAAGGTACGGAAAATGTTTTCAAACCTCAGCTTGGCGGACTTTCCAAAGAGGCTGAGCGCATGATAGCAGGAATACTGAAAAACGTTGGCGATATGACGCTGTTTCTAAACACCACTACAAATTCATACAAACGTTTTGGCAGTCTGCTTGCACCTAAGTACATTTCATGGTCACATGAAAATTATGCACAGCTTCTTCGTGCACCGCTTGCTGATACAGATGAGAATGGTATAATACTCCGTTCAGCAGACAACACCTGTAATCCTTACTTTGCTATGGGTCTGCTTATTTATGCCTGCATAGACGGCGTTATAAATAAGGAAGAACTTCCAAAACCTTTTAATTTCAATATAGGCTCGGCAGATGAAAGCGAGCTTGCAAAGCTTGAAACACTTCCGCAGTCTTTGAAAGAGGCAGTGGAACGTGCTGAAAAGAGCGAGTTTCTTGCGGATAGGCTTCCTGAGCATATGTTGGAGCGTTTTATCGCAATAGAAAAGGAGCTTATCATAGAATATGAGAGAGCTGCCGATAAGGAGCAGTTTGAAACAGCCAGATATTTTTATCATCTGTAATGTCAGAGAAAGCTAAAAAAAGGAGGTGGGGAAATGGACAGGATACTTGTGGCTTCAAGCAATGACAAGGCAACAGCTATGCTTGTGAGTCTGTTAAAAGAAACCTTTCCCACCTGCAAGACTTCTATAGCCGCAACGGGTCTTGAAACAAGGCGTGCGGTAGGGTCAGGCAGTTATGACTGTGTCGTGATAAACTGTCCATTGTCAGACGAATATGGCAACGAGCTTGCGGAGATAGTCTGCACCTCAACTGACGCAAGCTGTGTGGCTATCGCAAAGTCGGAAAATGCGGATATCCTTGCTGATAAACTGGAAGATTTCGGCGTAATGGTGATACCAAAGCCACTAGGCAGACAGTATTTTTACCGTTCAATGAAATTTGTCAGTGCCGCAAGAAAAAGAATGCTGGGCATAAGGTCTGAGAACCTGAAACTGCACAAAAAGCTTGAAGAGATAAGAACGATAAACAGAGCAAAGTGCTCACTTATGCAGTATCTTGGCTTTACAGAACAGCAGGCTCATAAATATCTTGAAAAGCAGGCTATGGATAAGAGATGCACAAAGATCGAGGTGGCTCAGAAGGTCATCGAGATGTACGAGGTTTAAATGTTACATAATTGTTAAATTAATGTCACACTATTGCAATTGGCGGAGTAATGTTGTATAATAATAAAGGAAAATTTAAAATAACGGAGGTCGTTAAAAAATGTTAGTTTCAGCTAAGGAAATGATGACAAAGGCACTTGCAGGCAAGTATGCTGTAGGTCAGTTCAATATTAACAACCTTGAGTGGACAAAGGCTATCCTTCTCACTGCTCAGGAACTGCAGTCACCTGTAATTCTTGGTGTGTCTGAGGGCGCAGGCAAGTACATGACAGGCTTTAAGACAGTTGCCGCTATGGTTAAGGCAATGGACGAAGAGCTTGGTATCACAGTACCAGTAGCACTTCACCTTGACCACGGAACATATGAGGGCTGCTACAAGTGCGTAAAGGCTGGTTTCTCATCTATCATGTTCGACGGTTCACATTATCCATTTGATGAGAACCTTGCTAAGTCAACTGAACTCGTTCACGTTGCAGATCAGCTTGGTCTTTCTATCGAGTGCGAAGTTGGTTCTATCGGTGGCGAAGAGGACGGCGTTGTAGGTATGGGCGAGTGCGCAGACCCAGACGAGTGCAAGACAATCGCTGATCTCGGTGTTACAATGCTCGCAGCTGGTATCGGTAACATTCACGGTAAGTATCCAGCAAACTGGCCAGGTCTTTCATTCGAGACACTTGCTGCTATCAAGGAAAAGGTTGGCGATATGCCACTGGTACTTCACGGCGGTACAGGTATTCCTGACGACATGATCAAGAAGGCAATCTCACTTGGTGTTGCAAAGATCAACGTAAACACAGAGTGCCAGCTTTCATTCCAGGAGGCTACAAGAAAGTACATTGAAGAGGGCAAGGATCTTCAGGGCAAGGGCTTTGACCCAAGAAAGCTTCTCAACCCTGGCTTCGAGGCTATCAAGGCTAAGGTCAAGGAGAAGATGGAACTCTTCGGTTCTGTTGGCAAGGCTTAATCAATAGCTAAATTAACGTAAATAAACGGGCTGTCGTTTCGGCGGCAGCCTTTTTATGTTATTTTATTTTCCAATTAAATAGAGTGTAACCTAGATCAACCACTCACAAATAAAAACAAGGAGATTTTTTTATGGAAATTTTCAGTGCACGTCGTTTAACAAACATGGGACTTATTGCAGCGATATACGTTGTGGCTACGATGCTTTGCAGCTCGCTTGCATACGGACAGGTACAGTTCCGCATATCTGAGGTTTTGATGCTACTTTGTTATTTCAACAAGGATTACATCATTTCGCTTTCTATAGGTTGTTTGATAGTCAATCTATTCAGTACGCTCGGAATGGTGGACGTAGTATTTGGAACGCTTGCTACAGTTGTGGCAGCGGTTCTTATCTATCTGCTGAGAAACAAGGTAAATCTTGTAGTTGCGTCGCTTTTCCCGGTGATATCAAATGCGGTGATAGTTGGCTTTGAACTGACGTATGTCTTCAAGACGCCGCTTCTTGTGAACATGGGCTGGGTAGCCTTAGGCGAATTTGTATGCGTAACGATAGTTGGTGTAATACTTATCAAGGCGCTTATGAAGAACAAGTATTTCAGCAAGCTTGTGACTTTCGGCATGAGTGATCAGGCTCTAAGTGAGCAGTTTAAAAACGGGTGATGATTCCGATATAAAAATCAGCCTGACTTTTTAGTCAGGCTTTATTTTTTGGCGTTTTTATCGAAAAAACTGCGAAAAAGTATTGACAAAGTACGTGTAATATGATATAATAAGTACGTTGCATTGAGCAACGTTAAATATGCGGATGTGGCGGAATTGGCAGACGCGCTAGCTTCAGGTGCTAGTGATCGCAAGGTCATGTGGGTTCAAGTCCCGTCATCCGCACCACGAAAAGCTCGATTTTATCGGGCTTTTTTCTTTTGCTCCAGTAAAAATAAATGGGCAGACACGCTGGCTCTAAGAACAATTTTTAATTGATATTATGCTAAAACGCACTACCATAGCTAATGCGTCTGTCGGTTAATATATTCATATATGTAACGAACAAATCCGCAGGCGATACTGCGGATTTCGTTTTAATTTCTATGCACTTTCTAATTCTTCTGTTGGCTCAATAAACACGCTGACAGTTCCATTAAACTCTCCGTTCATCTCGAATCTGATATCAAGACTTTTATCTTCATTTTGATGAATGAAAATTCGCTTGACTAACATTCTTAGATTGATATCCGAAATCGTACCCTCGGACAGGATTTCATCAAGTATCTGTGTTGTGTTTTTAAGCTGTTCTTTTCTCTGTTTGCAGATTTTGTCATATTCCCTCAAGTCGGTTATCCGTTTTTCAATAGCGGATATTTCTTCTTCACGCTTAGTAATCATATTGTTGTAAACTTGTGCGTGTTCTCTGTCGCCGATTCGCTCTATAATCAAATCTTCGATCTGCTGTCGGAGTGATAATATCTTATCGTTGAGCTGCTGTATCTGACGTTCATACAGCGGCTTTTTCTTTACCCAATCCTTGACAATCTTGTTGTAGCGTTCGCTTTCGGCAAGTATCGTTTCACGAAGTCCTCGGACTTCATCTTCGATCAAAGCGTCAAGCTGATTTTCACGGACTGTGTGCGGAGTACAGTATTGCTTGCCGTAGCGGTGTGCGCTGTTGCAAGTGTATTCAACGTACTCTTTGCCTTTCCATTTTCTTGTGCGAGCTACAAAGCAAGCCCCGCAGTCGGAGCATTTTATTAATCCGGAATAGCGATGAAGATTCCTGCCATTTTGCGAACGTGGATTAATCTGTGAACGCTGTTCCAGTAAAAACTGTGCCTGTTTCCAAGTTGTTTCATCAATTATTGGTTCGCAGAAATTCTCATGGCGATACTGTTCTTCGGGCGGAATGAAAGTTTTGGTTTTGTATATTTTTGAAGTTACTGTCTTATGATTAACCATTGTGCCAATGTATAATTCATTTGTGAGAATGCGTTTGACTGCTGTTTGTACCCACAAGTATTTTTTAGAGATGTCGGGTTTCCAATCTGCTAGCTTTCTGCGCTGATAGTATTCTGGTGATTTTATTCCACGTTCGTTCATCTTCTTTGCGATTGTGGTCAAGCCGTAGCCGTCAACGTATAGCTTGAATACTTCCTGCACTATCCAAGCTGTTTCATCGTCTACCAAAACAGTATTTGTGTTTCGGTCACGCTTGTAACCGAGGGGTAAGGACTCTATCAGACCTTTTCCTTTCTGCTTTTGACGTACACCTGCTTTTACTTTTTTGCTGATGTCCTTAGCATAAAAATCGTTGAAGATCTGCTTGAATCCAATCATCAAATCGTCATTCTCGTTACTGGAATCAATGCCCTCAGTCACAGAATAGACCTTGACATTGTTCTGTCGCAAGTGATCTATGAACAGTTCCGTTTGAGTACGGTGTCTGCCAAGTCTTGATAGATCCTTGACCAGAACTACATCAATTTTACCTTCGTCAACAGCAATTTCAAGTTCTCCTAAGCCTTTTCTGTTAAACGTCATTCCTGAAACATTGTCATCAAAGCTCTCTCCGACGATTTCGTAACCATTCTGCTCAGCGTAATCAACTAAAATCTGTCGTTGATTTTGCAGACTGTTCATTTCCTCATCTTCGTCACGAGATAATCTGTAGTATAGCCACGCTCTCATTTTATCGACCTCCTTTAAATTCGGCAGGCACGCTATGGTGTGTCTGCGTTACCTATCTGAACTTCGTTCAGATTGACACTACCACAAGCCGACCTGAAAGTCCAGCGATTACGCTGTTTTATCAACAAGTTCTACCTTTTCAATAAAATCGGAGTCGGAGCATTTGGACATACTATCTGAATTCAAATAGTCGTTAATCATGGACTCCATGAAGGTATCAAATGTCTTTCCGTCGCCATTATAGATAACAGTGACTGAATTGATTTTCGGGATTTCTCTTTGTCTTGGCATATTTTTATCGCCCTCCTTACTGTCTTTTCAGTTTCTTTTTCTCTGATTTTTAAACTGATCATTTTTAATCATTCCTTTCTTAAAATTTCGTTTGACATCATCAACAACGCCCGCAATTATGCCGATTTCACGCAGTTTTTTGCACTTACGACCCCTCAATCATTCAAAGCTCAAATTTATGACCCCATAAAAATTATGCACAATCATTTTGCTGAAACTGCGTGTTTTCGGCATTTTTGCGGCGAGCTTTGCTCGTCCGCTGTGACTGTTTCGGGGGCTATGACCCCGAAACTTTAACTTGCAATGAAATATTTCACTTTGCTTTAACTGCTGCATATCCGGTATTTGTGCAGATTGACAACTGCCTTTTTATTATCAGAATTAAAACCTCTCCCACATATCGCCCACAGCGGCTCACAAATCGCTTGTGTCGGCTTTTGAAATGCTTTTGCTAAACTTACCCTACAAAAAATCCAAGCCCGCAAATCGGCTTACGTTTGCCGATTTTGGTTGACAGTAACTTTGCCCGTTTTCAGTTACTGTCACACCTGCTGTCAGCACCGTAAACCAAGCATTTTCAAGGGTTTGCGAGGTATTGCTTATGCACTCCGTTGACAGTAACTCCGCTACCATTTTTACTGTCACTACTGTCACGCTCACAGTCGTAATGAAGAATTATCAGTCTGCCGTTTCTTGTTCGCTTGTACTGAAAATCAATTCCAAACTTTTTGAGAGTGTAACCGTTCTGCACCAGATCTCTTGTTACTCTGTTGGGATAAAACGTTTCATCGGAAACACTTTTCAGAACATTCACTAATTCCGAAGCTGTACCGCAGAAATCAATATGCTTCTTAAGATACACATACAGTGCAGCCAGAAAAATGTTATCTTTATTTTTGCAGTTGAGCGGCTCATCGGTGACGATCCACTTCTTTAAATTGCTGTCAAACTGCAAATTAATTTCTGCGTTTTCAATATCACGACCTACACAATGAAGCTTTGCTGTACGACTTCCACGCTTGCTTTCAATCAGAACCATGCTTCCGTCAACACAACCGCTTAAGCCTGTACTGCCTGAGATCATATTAAATGGATCGCTGTCAGCACACTTTCGTGTGTGATGCACAACTACGATTGTAATTTCAAGCTTGTCGGCAAGTGCTTTCATCACAGACAGTTCTTTGTAATCAGTGCCGTAGCCTGACTCCGATTCGTTACGCACCTTTTGCAGAGTGTCAATGAACACAACTTTTAAATCGTAATGCTCATTTTTAAAGTTTTCAATCTCTTCCTCCAAACCGTTCCCGATTGATTCGGACATGATTACAAAATGCAATCGCTCTGCAGGCTCGTCCGTAATTTCGTAAAGACGATTTTGGATTCGTACATAGCTATCTTCCAGACACAAGTACAGCGCAGTTCCTTGTGTAGTTTGCTGACCTAATACCTTTTCTCCTTTCGCTATAGACAAGCACATATCAAGCGCAAGCCACGATTTTCCGACTTTTGGTGCTCCTGCTAAGATATACAGACCTTGTGCAAGCAGATTGTCAACTACAAATTCAATCGGTTTGTACACTGTGGTCATGATTTCCTCGCAGGACTTTGAGTTGAACTTTTTCAATTTATCAAGCCTCCTATTCAATTTTCAAGTTGCTATTAAGTTTCACCCTTTCTGCTCACGGCGAAAAATATATACAAAACAAAAAGCTCGTAAAGACGTTTAAATCTTTACAAGCTTTTATCATTCTCCATTTTCATGGTATCGCATTTTGATACATTTGTCAAGAGGTATGCAGTATTTTCATTGTTTTGCACAGGAGATTGGATTTTGATACTGGGGCAAGATGTGCGTTTTCGACGTCGCTGTGTGCGATGGAGGGTGTGGCAGTTATATTTATGTATGTGATAGTCACACTGTTTAATGGACTTGTCCATAAAATAATCCAGAGGTATTATTGACAAATCAAGAAAAACAACCACAAATGAGATTATGTGTTTCCAATCGGACACACAAAAGCCCCAGAAGATGCCACTTCGAGGGTCTTTTTGCTACTTGTCGGATTTATGCCTGTCTAAACACTTGCAAATATAGTAACCATCTACACTTACCACAACAGACAAAACTAAAAAGTGCATTATATTATCTTTTTTATAACAAAGTCAATGAAAATGTCCTATATATTATTTAATATCTTGCACATTATGAATAAAATATAATTTTGTTCATAAACATATATTGACAAAATATTATTGCTATGTTATTATAATGTTGTAAAACGTTTTACTAAATAAATATTAACATAAAAGGAGTAAAAAAATGAATAACTTTATCAAAAAAACTTTATGTGCAGCTTTGGCAACTATTATGATGTCTGGAACTTTTGCGGTAGCAGATGCTGCAAGCACAAGTAAAAAAGATAATATGGGTAATTCCTGCAAGTATAAAAATTCTATTAATTTAGGTCTAAATTCATATACAGCATATGGAGACAATGGCGCTGTTAATAGTATACACGAAGTTAAATATAATTATGGAACGGCTACATTTACCCCTTGCAATGGTAAGACTAACGCTAATAAGGTAATTTGGTACGCTGAATGGAAAGAGTCTGGGATAATTAAAGATAAGATCAAACATACTTACACTTTAAAAAATAATTCAACAGAGTCGAGAGATTTAAGTGATGGAATGAAGTGGAATACATTTGATAAAGATATTACATATTTTAGAACTGATATTTATCCAATAATATCACCTGCAAATACATCAGTAAAAAAATCACAGAACAATACATATACATCAAATAACAATAAATATCGTAGACGTGCAAGTACTAATATAACTCATTAATCAGGAGATATTTAATGAATACATTATCAATTGTTATAAAAAATCTAAAAAACTTTATAATTAAACATACTGTTGTTTTTATCATAATGTTTATTGCACTTATTATATCTACAATTACAATATTGTATGTAGTGGTTAAGCTTGATTGCTTATCTGACAAGTTTAGTGCAGGTGATTTATCTCTCAATAAAAATGACTTAAAGAATAACGAATGTCAACTGGCAATTGATGATATTTCAGACAGATTTCAGAGCTATTATGAAAATAATAGCTCTGTTAATTATGTTTGTGGATATCTGGATTCCGATGAAGGCTATATGGGCTTTTTTATCACAGACGAAAAAGAGAACTTAAAAAAATTTTCTGAACAATACAAACCTATGAAAGGTCGTTTTTTCTCTGATGATGAAATAGAAAATGGCGATGAAGTAATGATTATTGTGGGAATTGGTACAGAATTAAAGTCTATGACATACGACAATACAAATTTCAAGGTGATAGGTAGTTATGCTCCTAATAATATGGCGAATGGATATTTAACTCAAAAGTCATTAATAAAAAATAATATCATTCCAACAACATATTCAATTGTATTCGACAAAGAATTAAGTGTACAGGAAATCAAGGAATATAAAAAAGAACTTGAAGAATTGTTTCCGGAATTTAAAATAGAAACTACAATGGATTATATTTCAGAAAACGCTCCTGTTATGCTTGATTTTGAAAATATCTGCTTGTTACTTATGGTAATTGCAGCAATTATTTCATGTGCTTATTTATATTCTTTTATACTTCAAATGCGAGTAAACAAAATATATATTTTCAAGCTTTGTGGTGCTTCCCCAGGAAATTTAATGAAAATTTTTGTTTCTGAAATGATAGCTCTGTTAATTATGCAATTCGGAGTTGCCTTTATTATTTTCAGAGTAATTCTGATAAATGTTTTGAAAAAATATGATGTGGCATTTTATTATGGATATTCCCGGATTCATGTAATCATTGCATTTTTAATCATTTTTGTATTGTGTTTGCTGATATTTATTCCTGTTCTTTTTTATTATTGTAAGAAGAATGCTATTCAGATAAAACAAAAGATGAAAGGGTGATAAAATGATTTTTAAGTATGCAGTTAAACAGTTGAAAAGACGTCCTTTCATGACTATTTTAATTTTATTTCAATTTGCAGTAATAACACTTTTAATAAGTATGATTTTAACCAAAATAAGCAGTTATTTTGTGACAAGCAATCTTATAAAAAAGATATGTGAAGGGGATAGTTATTATATTCAATATGATATTTCTTATAGTATAGAAAAAGACGACAGAGCTGGTGAACTTTCAAACGCTTTTGATGCTGAATTTCAGCCTTATTTGGACAAACTGAATAATCAAGAAATTACACAGGAAGAATTAGAAAAAAAATATAAAGAGCTGGATAAAAAATATGATAAAATACGGAAAGAAGAAAATTTAGATGAATGTTCCGCTCCTCCTGATATATCAAAATTACCTTATGTAGGGAAAATATATGCTTATTATGATTCTACACTAACATATACCCCTGATGATTTAATAACTTTATTGAGTACTGATTATATTAATGATTTGAATTTTAAAATGCAAAGTGGCAATTGGCTTTCTGATGCAGAACAAACAGATGATTATCTTAATCTGGTAGCTTTTTCAAGCAGCAATTATAATATCGGCGATGTTATTGACGTATCTATGGGTGACGTTGACGGAGCCATAAAAGGAAAAATTGTTGGTTTGGCTGATTATTCATATTATAAAGAAATTTGTGAACATGGGTCTTTTGAAACAGATAACTATTTATCCTTAGATAACATGCTGCAATTTAATTCAGCAACTATTTTTGCTGAATATTCTCCGGATTTTTTTGAAGAAAAAGCAAAAAAATACTTCTTTTTTTTAGAACCATTCAGTCAATCCGTTAAGCTGAAAGATAATATTACCCAGGAAGAAAAAGATGAGTTTTTTTCCGCTGCAACATCAAATAAATATGAATGTGTTGATTTGAAGAAGGCTTATCAAAACACATATATCCGTGATAAAAAGAATTTTCAGAACGATATTATTTTCTTGATAACAGCGTCATTAATTGCAATAATTTCTCTTATAGGAATGACTGCATTAAGTGTATCAAAAGAAATTAAGACATATAGTATTTATTGCCTTAACGGTATGACAAGAAAGCAATGTATTGGTATAAATGCAGTAGTAATAAGTTTATTGGTTATAATTTCAACATTAATAGCATTTATTGTAAAATTCAGCTATTCATATTGGTGTTATATTAAACGCTATATCGATTTAGCTGCATTTTATTCAAAAGAACATGCAAAAGCAGTAGTGAAATTCAGTAATTATTTTTCGATTGGAACATCAGAAGCTGTTGCTGTAATTATTCTATTATGTATTGCATTCATTTCAGCAATGATAATACCGTATTTTACTTTAAAAAGACTTGACATCATTCAGAATATTAAGGAAAACAGGTAGGTAATCATGATAAAAATATCAAACATAACAAAAAAATACAATCCTAAAAAATCCAACGAATTTGAAGCTCTGCACGGAGTTTCCTGCGAGATTAATGACGGAGAGCTTGTGGCTGTTATTGGCAAATCCGGAGCAGGAAAATCTACACTTTTGCATATTCTTGCTTGCATTGACAATTATCAGGAAGGCGAATATACTATTGACGGAACTCTGGTAAAAAATCTTTCAGAAAAGCAATATGCAAAAATTCGTAATGAAAAAATAGGCATGGTAATGCAAGATTTTGCTCTTGTAGAAGATTTCACAGCTTTGGAAAATGTTATGATTCCACTCAATTTCTCAAAGCAGAAAATAAAAAATAAAAAAGAAAAGGCTCTTGCTGCATTAAAATCTGTTGGCATTGGAGAACTTGCGAAAAAGCCCTGCAATAAGCTTTCTGGCGGACAAAAGCAGAGAGTTGCAATCGCCCGTGCGATAGTCAACGAACCGAGCATGATACTCGCCGATGAACCAACAGGTGCGCTTGATACCAAAACCTCTGCGGAGATCATGGCACTGTTCAAATCATTGAATAAACAGGGACGTACAGTAGTGATAGTTACTCACGATCCCAAAATCGCCGAACAATGCGACAGGATTATTGAGATAAGTGACGGGAGAATAGTAAAGTAAAATAAAGGCGGATATCGGGCGCTATCTCGCACTGTCGTTACGCTACCCTCAGGTGCTAGTGATCGCAAGGTCATGTGGGTTCAAGTCCCGTCATCCGCACCATAACAGGACACCAATTTTGATACAATGCGTATCTTGATTGGTGTCCGTTTTCTTTATCCGAAAGTCCTTGTTTAATGGGATTTGTCAACACAATTTAACGAAAGCAGGCAATAAAGCTCGCAAAGAAGATTGGCACCAAGGCAGCAGCAGATGAGCTGCACATACCCAGCTTCTGGCAGCAAACAAGCGGATCAAAGAGTTTGAAAAGAAAAAACCGTGAGCTTGAAGAGCTTAATGAATTTCTGGAGAAAGCATCTGCTTTTTTCACCGCGAACCGTCGGAAGTCAGGAAAGAAGAACGGTTAAAGTTCATTTCCAAAACGTTAATTTTCATTTACTGCGTCACACATACGCTACTGTTTGTATTGAGAATGGCTTTGATGCTAAAACTGTCAGCGAGTTGCTAGGTCATTCTAATGTTAATATTACACTTAACCGCTGTGTTCACTCATCGCTTGATACAAAAAAAGAAATATGTTGAAAAACTTAATTTTGTGGCTTAAAAGTTTTTAGCCGTCAGAAACATCTGATTGGTAGTACATAATGCATGATTTTACGTTGATTTTTTGCCTTTTTGCCTGTAGGTGCAGATTTTGCGAAAAAATTATATTTTGTTTTGTAAACTATTATACCAGAAAATTGATAAAATATGTATTGATTTTCTGATAAATGTTTGGTATAATGGCGAATAAAGGCGGTGATCGTATGATCAGAGTTGCAATTTGTGATGATGATAAACATATGCAGGAAAGTTTATCAAAGTATTTGTTAGACTATTCAATACAATGTGACAGAGAAATTGATCATGCAGAATTTGATACTTGTGAGGAATTAATGGACGAGTATCTCAAGGGGAACTCGTTTGATGTTATATTGCTCGATATTGAATTTAAAAATAATGATGAAAAACAAATGAATGGTATTGAACTTGGGAAAAGATTGCGTGGACTGTATGCCAATGACAACACTGCTATTGTTTATGTGACATCTTATGGCGAGTATGCTATTGACTCCATTAAAATAAGGCCCTATGATTATATAAAAAAGCCAATTACCTATGAAAGAATAGTTGAATTTTTTGAAACTTATTATTTGGATCAGGCTAAGAGAAAAAAGGTGTTTGAATATACTGCACATAAAGTCAAAAACAGTATCATAGTATCTAATATTTGTTATTTTGAGAGTCAGGGCAGAACAATAGTGATCCATACTATTACGAATCAATATACCTTTTACGGAAAATTATCTAACCTGCTTGACAATGAAAGTTTAAGTGATTTTATCAGTATTCATAAATCGTATTTAGTAAATAAAAATTATATTGAAAGATTCACGTCACATTCAGTCGTCCTTATTGGCATAGACCGAGTGGAATTGCCGATAAGCCCTAATAAGAAAATGGAGGTCAGTGAACAGCTGTTGAAAGAATGATATGACTACTTTATTTTATTTGTTTTCAAATGTGTTTCACATATATGCCACTTATCAGTTTTCCAATGTGTTTTTACAAAAGAAAAAAGAGTCGACAAAATCAGATATTGTCCTGTTTACACTTTATTACATTATAAATAGCTGTGCGTATTTGGCCTTTGACAATCGATTGATTACGATTCTGTCAAACATTATACCATTTATTCTTATATTTTTGTACTATAAAGTATCGTTATTTAAGTCTTTGTTGTCAGCATTTGTGTTATGTGTTTTTTCCATTGTAGTAGATACAGCGGTTGTTGCTATACAGTCTTTGCTCGATATAAACTCTGTTTTTTTTGATGAGGGATTTGTATCAAATATTGTGTTTCTAACACTTGTAAATATCATAGCTAAGAGCTTTTTTAAAGATAGTAATCAAATTGTAAAATTGCCGATAATGTATTATATTACTGTGATAGTTGTTCCGCTTGGCAGTATAATGGTTGGTTACTTTGTCGCAAAAGATCTCAATGTCGTATCGTTGATTTTAAGCGTTATCATATTATTGATGAACATAGTTATTCTTTACCTTTACGATAATTTGGTAAATATGTTTTCCCAGCAATATGAAACTGACGTTATTGAGCAGCAAAACAAGGCGTATCTTAATCAGTTGCATTTAATGCAGGAATCTCAGATGAAGATAAGATTTTTAAAGCATGATATGAAAAATCATATTATCAACATGCAAAGTTTGCTTAGTGCTGAGAAATATGATCAGCTTAAAGATTACCTTGCTGAAACCAATGATTATATTTATAGTAATAATGTTATTATCGATTCAGGAAATGAAACGATCGACAGTGTTCTGAATTACAAATTGGCACCGTTAGAGAACAACAGCGTTGAAAAAAGTTATCATGTTGTTCTTCCTGAGCAAATTCTTATCAGTTCATTTGATTTAAATATTGTTATTTGTAATCTTATCGATAATGCACTTGAAGCGTTAAGTCTCCTAGGAGAGAACGATGAAAAGAAGATAACTATCGATATTGTTTATAAGCAGGGTTACATTAAAATATTAGTAGGAAATTCATTTGACGGAATCATACACAAGGATAAAAGGACAAGAAAAAATGATGAGATAAATCATGGAATAGGGTTAAAGAGTGTTCAAAATATTGCGGAAAAATATGGAGGACTTTTAAAAACTGATGTATCTGATAACTGGTTTGAAACATCAGTGATAATGTATGAAAAAGGCGTTGTAAAAAAACAGCGCTCAAAGAGTCAAGATTTCCTGCTTTTGGGAAACCTCGACTCTTTTTTATGCCAGATCGCAAAAATA
>JABLTO010153907.1_pt1 | contig 44687 bp, 41 predicted proteins | sample 7160091 | NCBI WGS metagenome assembly JABLTO01 (sample SAMN14651225, study PRJNA627086) | human gut metagenome | isolation source: feces | host: Homo sapiens
GGGCGGGCAGGGCTCCCGAAAAATCGAAGATTTTTAGGGAAAGCGGAGCGATTGCCCGTAAAAGTGCAGCCTTGCTGAGCAGGCAAGGCGCACAAAAAGGGCACATTGCGACGATGGCAAAGCCTTTATCAAAATAGACGGGTTTAATTACATATTTTTAGTTATTACACAGTACCGCAAACAAGCAAAATACTGTACCACAGTTATATTAACACAAATTAACAATTATCTAAAGGTTTTAATACAAAATAACCGAACTTTAGACACAAGGCTCACGGAGATTTAGATTAAATTGAAGTTAAAATATCGAAAATAATCTTGCAAAGATTTTTTATTTGTTGTAAAATGTTATGTGATATTGTTCATGGATACAAGGAGAATGTTTATGAAGGATTACAAAGGCGCTGTATTTTTTGATTTTGACGGGACTCTGGTTGACGAAAAGGCGGACATATATGTGCCTACAGAGACCACCAAAAAATCCATTGCCGCACTGAAAGAGAACAATTATATGACCTGTCTGGCAACGGGCAGGGCTATGTGCTATATTCCCGAAACGCAGATTGAGTTTGACTGCTACATAACCTCAAACGGCTCCTGCGCCACCGTGGACGGGGAATATGTTATAAACGACATACTGGAGACAAAAGAGCTTATTGAACTCATTGACTTTTTTGACAAAAACGGCTACGGATACATCGTGGAAAACGACAGGGAATGCTTTTACAGCAAGACCAATCAGGAGAGCTTTATTAAAATGATGAACAATTTTAATATTGATATGAGCTGCTTCTTCCCCTTTCCCGACGATATTGCCTCTGTTGCCGCCAACAAGATGATGTTTACATATAACGGGGACAGGGCTTACGCAGAGTTTATAGGCAGATTCGGCGACAAGTACAACATTACCCGCCACCGTTCCAACCCGTCGGGAGACTTGGTTAAGAAGAAAATTAACAAAGCCTTTGGCATAAACGCAGTTATTAAGGCATATAGCCTTGAGCTCAGCGACACATACGCTTTCGGAGACGGGGAAAACGACTACGAAATGATTGAAGCAGTGGGCAACGGAATAGTTATGGGCAAGCACGCCGCGCCCCTTGAAGGCATTGCCGACCATATAACAGACACTGTGATTAACGAAGGCGTGACCCTGGGGCTTAAGCATTACGGACTGATTTAGCTTTCTGAATATCAGGGCGATTTTGAACATACAATAGAACAAAAAAGTTTATGAGGTGTTTGTATGTTCAAAACTTTAAATCTGAAAAAATTGGCTATATCCCTGCTTATACCTTTCGGAACGGCATTTTTCTCGGAGATGCTGACAAAAAATGCAATGGAGGACTACGGAAACTTAGCCACGCCTCCCCTGTCGCCTCCGGGAGCTGTGTTCCCCGCCGTATGGGCTGTTTTATTCCTGCTTATGGGGCTTGCTCTTTACGGAGTTTCAACAGCTTCGGCTCCTCAGCCTCAAAAATCCCTTGGGTATTTGATTTTCGGCATACAGTTATTTTTCAACTTTGCATGGACGTTATTTTTCTTCCTGTTTAAGCTGTATACCTTTTCGGCTGTGTGGCTGGGGATTTTGATTTTGCTGATTATTGCGAACATTTTGGTTTTCGGAAAGGTCAAAAAGCTGTCCGCATACATGCTTATACCATACTTGCTGTGGTGCCTGTTTGCATTGTATTTAAACATAGGCGTGGCTGTTTTAAATTAATTGTAAAAAAATCTGTACTTTTATGAAAAGTTGTGCTAATATATATTTTGAATTTAATACCAATGAGAAAAAGGAGAACATTTATGAACGCTGTACTAACCGTTATGGGAATTGACAAAACAGGAATAATCGCTAAGACGAGCACGCTGCTTTATGAAAACAATGTTAATATTCTGGACATTAACCAGACAATAATGCAGAATATATTTACGATGGTTATGCTTGTTGACGTGAGCAATTCCGACATTGAATTCAGCGCACTTGCCGACAAGCTCTCGGAGCTGGGCGAGGAAATGGGCGTTGAAATCCGTATTCAGCACGAGGATATTTTTAATTCTATGCACAGAATTTAATTTCAATCTGATTTTTTACTGAAAGGAAACCCATATGATTAACATTAATACAAAAGAAATTACCGAAACCATTAAAATGATCCGTGACGAGCATCTTGACATTCGTACCATTACTATGGGGATTTCTCTGCTCGACTGTGCAGACAGCGATCCGAAAAAGGCTTGCCAAAATATTTATGACAAGATTACCCGCTGCGCTAAGGATTTGGTTAAAACCGGTGAAACAATAAGCAACAGATACGGCATACCTATTATACATAAACGTATTTCGGTTACGCCTATCTCTCTGGTTGCCGCCGCAAGCAAGACGGAAGACTATGTTCAGTTTGCAAAAACTCTGGACAGGGCGGCAAGGGAGCTTGGCGTAAACTTTATAGGCGGTTACTCGGCTCTGGTGTACAAGGGCTACACTGAGTCCGACAGAAAGCTTATTCGCTCTATCCCCGAAGCGCTGTCCACAACTGACTTTGTATGCTCCTCCGTAGGAGTTGCAACCACAAAGGCGGGCATTAACATGGACGCGGTAAAGGAAACCGGAGAGATTATCAAAAAAATGGCTGATATGTCAAAGGATGACGACTCCTTGGGCTGTGCAAAATTCGTTGTATTTGCCAACCCTGTTGAGGACAATCCCTTTATGGCAGGAGCATTCCACGGCGTGGGCGAAGGCGATACGGTAATAAACGTGGGCGTCAGCGGTCCGGGCGTTGTGAAGAAGGCCCTTGAACAGGTTAAGGGTGCGGATTTCGGCACTGTTTCCGAAACAATCAAGAAAACCGCCTTTAAGATTACCAGAATGGGTCAGCTTGTAGCGCGAGAGGCTTCAAAAATGCTTGACGTGCCCTACGGTATTGTTGACTTATCCTTAGCACCCACCCCCGAGGTGGGTGACAGCGTTGCGTACATATTGGAGGAAATGGGGCTCGAAAAATGCGGCTGCCACGGCACAACCGCCGCCCTTGCCCTGCTGAATGACGCAGTTAAAAAGGGCGGAGTTATGGCGTCAAGCTACGTGGGCGGTCTCAGCGGAGCCTTTATCCCTGTCAGCGAGGACGCAGGAATGATTTCCGCCGCCGAGACGGGAGCTCTTACCCTTGACAAGCTGGAGGCAATGACCTGCGTATGCTCCGTAGGACTTGACATGATTGCAATCCCCGGAGACACCCCTGCATCAACCATCTCTGCAATTATCGCGGACGAGATGGCAATCGGCGTTATTAACCAAAAGACAACAGCTGTGAGAATTATTCCTGCGGCAGGAAAGAAAGTGGGCGATACCCTTGAGTTCGGAGGGCTGCTGGGGGCGGCTCCCGTTATGCCTGTTCACAAATACAGCAGCGAGGAGTTTATCAACAGGGGCGGACGTATTCCCGCACCTATTCATAGCCTTAGAAATTAGACTCTCTTGTTGCCTTGAAAAGAACAAAATATTGTAAATTAACAATAAAAAAGTTGTAGACAAAGATTGTAAAAAGTAGTATCATATAGAATGGTGTTATAATCAAGACAGAATTTGACAGATTATTGGAGGGAGATTTTAACATGGAATATGGTTATCTGCTTGACCTGGCATTAATACTGCTCAGCACCAAGCTCCTGGGCTTGCTCACCAGACGTATTAACATGCCCCAGGTCGTGGGAGCTTTGCTTGCAGGTCTGATATTGGGACCCGCCTGCTTGGGGTGGCTTCATACCAGCGATTTTATAACCGCCGTTTCAGAATTGGGCGTTATCGTTCTGATGTTCGGTGCAGGCCTTGAGACGGATATAAAGGAGCTGAAAAAATGCGGTCTGGCGTCCACAATAATTGCGGTGTTCGGTGTTGTATTACCTCTTTTGGGAGGCTGGGCGGTTGCGTTTTTCTTTAACAAAGGCGAAGACGCACTGCTCCAGAATATATTTACAGGTGTTATATTGACGGCAACCTCCGTAAGCATTACCGTCGAAACTTTAAAGGAGCTGGGAAAGCTCTCAACCCACAGCGGAAACGCCATACTCGGTGCGGCTCTTATTGACGATGTTTTGGGTATTATTGCCCTGACAATAATTACAAGCTGCGCTGACCCCAATGTCAGCATTGTTGTAATCCTGCTTAAGATATTGCTGTTCTTTGTATTCTGCGGTGTTGTGGCATTGATTTTCTTCAAGTTTGTTCGCCCGTGGATGAATAATTACGGCAGAGACCTACATAGGTTCAGCATCCTGTCCTTTGTGTTCTGTTTGCTCATGGCATACGTTTCGGAACACTTTTTCGGGGTTTCGGACATTACAGGCGCATTTGTTGCAGGTCTGATACTCTCGGGAACCCAAAGAACGTCATATATTATCTCAAGGTTTGACACGGTTTCATACATGCTGCTGTCACCTGTGTTTTTTGCCAGCGTGGGGCTTAAGGTTACGGTTGACTCAATGAGTTCGACAATTTTAATCTTCACTCTCATACTTTTGGTTGTTGCGATTTTAACCAAGGTCGTGGGCTGCGGTCTGGGCGCAAAGTGCTGCGGATATACCAATTTGCAGGCGACAAAAATCGGTATAGGAATGATTTCCCGTGGTGAGGTGGCATTGATTGTCGCCAGCAAGGGAGCAGCCTTAGGGTTAATGGTGCCCGAATTTTTTGCTCCGATAGTTATTGTGGTGGTTGCAACCACTATTATAACGCCTATACTTCTCAAGCTTATATACAAGTATCAAGCCGCTCACTATGTGGAGCCCGTTATATCTACAGGTCTCCTTGAGCATGTTGAGGCAAAGAAACGTGTGGACGAGCTTTCTAAAAAGGTTGTCCATGCTCATGAGGAGTCAAAAATGGAAAGAGAAAGAATGGAACGTTTGGAGGCATACAACAAGAAGTACGGCTTAAATATTGATAAGGACAAGTTCTATTAATAAAAATAAATACAGCCCTGAATCGATCAGGGCTGTATTTTTATTGCGGAAACAGATACGTCATTCTCTTTTGCAATTTTTGCCAAATCCTCATATTCAGCCTTTGATTTCTCCACTCCCCAACCATTAGAGATTTTTATTCTCACCTTGCCGTACGCCGTTTCACGCACTTCCTCCCTGCGGTTTAACACATATCTGTTTGAAATATGCTCTCTTACTCCCAGGGTCGAGGTATGCTTGAAAATCAATCTCAGCATTTCATCTCTGTTTTCGATTTTGCACATACAAGTCAGCAAGATACCGGGGCGGTTTTTCTTCATGCCGATAGGAGTTGTGTACACGTCAAGAGCTCCCGACCGCATAAGCAAGTCAGTCGCAAAGCCTATTTCCTCTCCTGTCATATCGTCAATATTACAGCACAACTCTGCCACCCTATCCGTATTTACTCCGCCAATATTTCCCAGCAGCACACGAAGGCAGTTGGCAGTCTCAAAATCCTTAGTTCCCATTCCGTACCCGATTTTTTCAACGCTAATCACGGGCATGGGAACAAATTCCGACACAAAATGCTTAAGCAGCGCCGCACCTGTAGGCGTGCAAAGTTCGCCCTTGATTTCACCGCCGTAAATCGGCACATCTCGCAATATATATGCTGTGGCGGGAGCAGGTACAGGCAAAATTCCGTGGGCGCACTTAACCGTTCCGCTGCCCACATGAACGGGTGAAGCCAATATTTTCTCGGGAGAAATCTCCTCAAACAGCATACAGACACCCACAACGTCTGCAATCGCATCCATTGTTCCGACCTCATGAAAATGAATTTGTTCAATCGAGCAGTCGTGAGCATTACTTTCCGCCTCGGCTATAAGCCTGTACACCGCTATGGCATTTTCCTTAACCCCATCAGGCAGATCGAGAGAGGTGATAATATGCTCAATCTCGTGCATACCCGTGTGATGGTGGTGATGGTGCTCATGTTCATGTTCATGTTCATGTTCATGTTCATGTTCATGTTCATGTTCATGTTCATGTTCACGTTTATGATGACGGTGCATATCCTCACCCTCTGCCTCACCTTCAATCAGCACCTCAACATGTGTTCCCGTAATCCCCGCCTTTTTTGTTTTGGCTTTAATCAACTCTACCCCCGGTATGCCCAGATTATTGAACCTCTCCATAAATTTATCGGGATTGTCAATCAGTTCAATAAGGGCTGCCATTAACATATCTCCGGCGGCGCCCATGTTACATTCTAAATATAAAGTTTTCAACTACAACACCTCAATATATTTTATCTTTCTTTTAAATCCAAAAAGACTGAGTTAAACAATTCAGAAAATTCACTGTAAATTCTATTCCTGTGAGAAATTATTTTTCCCATATCACTCTCTGTTACCTGCAGCCGTGCCGCCCCGTGACATATCCTAACCCTGAAATCGGAAAATCCCATTTTAAATAAAATGTCCTCCGCTCTTTCAATTTTGCAAAGCAGTTCCTTTGTGATTGGTTCGTTAGTAGGTATTCTTGTAGCAAGGCAAGAATAAGACGGTTTGTTCCACGTGAAAAGTCCGGCTTCCTTTGACAGCCTGCGGACGTCAGCCTTTGTCAAACCGCATTCCCTGAGAGGCGACCTTACGGACAGTTCCTCAATCGCCTTAATCCCCGGGCGGTCACTTATATCATCAGAAGCGTTTGTTCCGTCTATCATCAAATTATATCCGTCGTCTTCTGCTTGCTTTTTGACTGCTCCGAAAATCTGCCGCTTACAATAGTAGCACCTGCTGCAATTATTTTCAGTAATTTCATTATGAGACAGTATATCAAGCTCTATGACGGTCATGTCCGCACATATGCTATCGGCAAGCTTTTTTGCGTCATTAAATTCAAATGACGGCTGAAAGGCGGTCTTAACATAATACCCTTTAATATCGGCATTATATTTCTTCGCCGCATATAGCAAATACGATGAGTCAACACCTCCCGAAAACCCCAGAGCAATCTTGGGATTGGTTTTAAAAAATTCTTTCAGCGTCATAATTCCTCCGCTCATATAAACCAAAAGGGAGCGCTTTGCTCCCTCCTGTTTTCTTTTGATAATCTATGGTTTAGTAGTTTTCCTTCTTGATTTCAAAGAAGCTCTGAGGATGCTTGCACACGGGGCATATCTCAGGTGCGGCTGTGCCCATAACAATATGACCGCAGTTTCTGCACTCCCAAACCTGAACACCGCTCTTTTCAAACACCTGCTTTGCTTCAACGTTGTTCAGCAGCTTGCGATATCTCTCCTCATGAGCCTTTTCAATTGCTGCAACGCCTCTGAACTGCTCGGCAAGCTCTGTGAAGCCCTCTTCCTCAGCCTCTTTTGCCATACGGTCATACATATCAGTCCACTCGTAGTTCTCACCCTCTGCGGCATGGACAAGATTTTCCGCCGTGTCGCCCAGCTCTCCGAGAGCCTTAAACCACAGCTTTGCGTGCTCTTTCTCGTTTTCTGCGGTTTTCAGGAAAAGCTCTGCTATCTGCTCATAGCCTGCCTTTTTCGCAACAGACGCAAAATATGTATATTTATTCCTCGCCTGAGACTCTCCCGCAAATGCCTCCCATAAATTTTTTTCGGTTTTTGTTCCTGCATATGGATTTTTTGCCATAGTAATTACCTCCTATTTTTCCTTTTTCTCCTTTATATTTATTTTTATTCAAATTCTACAGTATACTTTTTGAGCATATAATCAGGCTTATATCTCTCCTTGGAACGGCGCAGACCGACCAGCCCGATGTCCTCCTCCATGTTAGTGAGCTCGGCTCGCTCATAAAAGGTCTTAACATGCTCCTGAAGCACTACCTTATATATCTGCTGATACTCAACATCACCCTTTTGAGCAATAATATCAAAGGCTCCTCCCGGCAAAATCGTACCGTAAGCATAGCCGCGGACAGACTTGCCCACAGAGACTATAATTCCCTCCAGGTTCAGGCTCCAAAAATTATCAAGACCGTTTAAAATCGACTCGTTTTCGGAGATAAGGGAGTCCCGATCCATGTTCCTGTCTAAATTGTTTGCCAGCCAGTCGCTCTGATATTTTATAACCTTTTGTATGTTAGACGGTGAAATCCTCTCAACGGCGGCCTCGGCTCCGTATAAATTCCAAAACCTGTTTACCGCCCTCCTCTGCTTTGAAAGCTCAGAAGAGGCAAAGTCAACAAACTTCTCGCTCCTATAGAGGTATTCAAACCAGTCCCGCTGCTCGGTTATTTTGAAGCTGTTCTTTATGCTTTGCTCAAACAGGGATAGATTATCCTCCGTTACTCCAAAGAAGTATGGCTTTATACGTTCCTTTCTTGATGCTTCAAGTATCATGTCAACTGCATCGGTAAAGTCCTCAGGAGCCGTGCACTCGGGAATTATAGGCGCAAAATAAGCCGTCTGCCCATTATAAATTCTGTTCTTTTGGCGAATATACAAAACTCCGCCGTCTATACAAATTTCAGTGCCGTACTTTTTCCTAAGGCAAAACAAATTTGCAAAGGTCATCTGGCACGAATTGGATTTTGTTCCGCTTAGATATTCCGAAACGGTTTTCAGGTCCGATAACTCAATTGCTCTGAATTTTAAAATACAAAAACACCATCCTTTAGGTTAATCTGAAAAAGACATTAATTCCGGAAAATTCTCTCTGTATTCCTTGATTATCCACGGCATTTTTTCAGCCTCACCCTTTATAAACTCGCCAAGCCCGCTTCTAACCAAATCCCGCACCGTCTCAAGGGGCAGCTTATTTATTTCCTTGCAGGTTGGTGTTAGGGCGATAATCGTCTTGTTGTCCTTTTTCATTATTCTCAAAGGCCAGATTTTGCAGTCGAGAGGCTTTTCCTCATCCCTCAGCATACACCCTGAATTTTCGTCCAGAAAAAAGCAGGGAGCTTCCTCGTCCTCGGATTTTGTTTTATACTCATCATCTAAGTTGACGGTATACATATCGCCGACTTTCTTGAACTTGGCATTTTTATATTTCTCGGATAGGGAGTTTTTAACCTCCTCGGTAAACAGCGGAGTCTCCCATCTGCTTGCCCTCTTAAAGACACAGCAAAAACCGCACTCGGCGCACTGGCTCTTTGAAAGTATTTTTGAAAGCATATAAATCTCCTGTTATGGTATGCCGTTACGCCTCTAAAGCGTTCTTTATCATATCAACAAGCTCAACATACTCGGCGTCATCCAAATAAAGCCTGTCAGGGTTCATTTGGAATGTTCCGCCCCACTCAAACTCATCTGCGTACTTGGGAACAAGATGAAAATGCAGATGATGACCCGTGTCGCCGTATGCACCGTAGTTTATCTTTTGGGGCTTGAATATGCTTTGAAGGGCTCTTGAAATTTTGGCGATATCCTCAAAATACAAGCTTCTCTCCTCGGCAGTCAGCTCGGTCATATCCCCCACGTGCTTTTTATGGGCGGCAATAACTCTGCCTCTGTGGCTTTGCTCCTTAAAGAGATAAACCTTGCAGGTGTCAAGCTCACAAATCTTTATGCCGAACTTTGCGACCAAGTCGCCCTCAACACAATATGCACAATTATTATCTATCATACGATTACCTCCGTAAAACTATTCGCTAATCTTAATTTCTTGCGTATCACCGATATTGTCCTTTTTAACAGCCTCGGCCTTTGCCTTTTTCTCCGCCGCCTTTTTTGCCTTGAGCGCCTCGATTTGCTCGGGCGTCAGCTTAGGCTTTGCAGGCTTGGGCTCGGGGCGAACAAGACCGCTCGGCGTTACCATGTTAATTGCTTTCTGCGGACACTTCTGAGCGCACAGACCGCAGTTTACACACTTTGCAGGGTCGATTACAGCCAAATTGTCCGTAACCGTAATCGCTCCCTTAGGACAAGTTTTTGCACAAATTCCGCATCCTATACAGCCAACCTGACAGTCGTGCCTTGTAACCTTACCCTTTTCAACACTCTTACAGGTGATTGTGTACTTGCTCTTAAGAGGCAGAATTTTGATAATCTTCTTGGGACATTCCTCCGCGCAGGCTCCGCAGGCAACGCACTTGTCAATATCAACGTACGCAACGCCGTCTCTTATACTCATTGCTCCAAACTTACAGACCTTAACGCAGGAACCGAAGCCGAGACAGCCGTAGGCGCACATCTTTTCGCCGCCGCCCAAACGGGACGCACTGTAACAGTCCTTAGGACCGTCAAACTCATATTTTTGAAGAGCTCTCTGCGGGCTGCCGTTACACAAAACACGGGCAACCATTTTCTCTTTAACCTCATTTTCAACGCCCATAATGTCGGCAATCTTAGCCGCAACCGCCTCACCGCCGACAGGACACATGTTGGTCTTAACGCCGCCCTCACAAAGAGCCGTCGCATAGGCAGAACAGCCTGCAAAGCCGCAGCCGCCGCAGTTTGCGCCGGGTAGGACTTCCATAATCTGAGGAATACGCTCGTCTTCCTTAACGGCAAAGACCTTAGAGGCAACCCCCAGCAGCACTCCGAAAATTAATCCCATTCCGCCGACAACAAGGACGGGAATTAAAATACTTGAAACCATAATCTACCCCTCCTTTAAAAGCTGAGACCCGAAAATCCCAGGAATGCTATTGACAGCAATGCCGCAGTAACAAGCGTTATGGGCATACCCTTGAGAAAATTAGGCACATTTGAACTTTCCAATCTCTCTCTTACGCCGGCAAACAACACGATGGCAATTGTGAAACCAATTCCGGCTGAAACCGCATACACAACCGATTTCAAAAAGCTCATGTCTGTTCCGCCGAACTTTGTTATGTTCTGGATTGCAACACCTAGAACCGCACAGTTCGTAGTAATAAGAGGCAGATACACGCCAAGGGAACTGTACAGAGACGGGATGGACTTCTTTAGGAACATCTCAACAAACTGTACCAGAACCGCAATAACCAGAATAAACGCAATCGTCTGCAAATACTCAAGATTAAAGGGAACCAGCAGATAATACTGAACGCACCAGGTGATTATTGCCGCACACGCCATAACGAAAATCACGGCAAAGCCCATACCAACCGATGTATCAACCTTTTTGGATACGCCCAAAAACGGGCATATACCCAGGAATTGAACCAAAACAAAGTTATTAATCAGCATTGCGCCGATACTTATAACAAGCAAATCCGCAACCATTTATATGCCCTCCTTTTCACTGTCTTCGTTCTTCTTTTTTCTCTTTGCTGTAATAATATTAATAATCGCAAGCAAGCAGCCTAATGTTAAGAACGCGCCCGGAGGCAAAATCATAATTGAAACGGGCTGGAAGCTGCTTCCAAACAAGGATATTCCGGCAAAGGTTCCCGCACCGAGAATTTCTCTCACTGCGGCAATAAGGATTAATGCGCATGTAAAGCCAAGACCCATACCCAATCCGTCAACCGCCGAACGTCCTACAGAGTTCTTGCTGGCAAAGGCTTCGGCCCTGCCGAGGATTATACAGTTTACCACTATCAGAGGAATATAAATTCCCAAGCTGCTGGAAAGGGCGGGCACATATGCATTCATAAGCATCTGCACAACCGTAACAAATCCAGCTATTATAACAATGTATGCGGCAATTCTGATTTTGTCAGGTATAAACTTTCTGAGCAGTGAAATAACGATGTTTGAACAGATAAGCACAGCCGTTGTTGACAGCCCCATACCTATACCGTTAACCACGCCGGTAGTAACCGCCAGCGTCGGGCACATGCCCAGGAACAAAACAAAGGACGGGTTTTCGTGCAAAAGGCCGTTGAGAAAGGTTTTCATATAGCTATTCTGTTTCATTACTCAGCACCTCCTTCAGCGTCAACGTCAGCCTCTGTATCTTCCACAGCGGGTTCTGCGACCTCTTCCTCTACGGCTTCATCTTCCGAAATTTCCTCAGAGACTTCTTCAGGTACCTCTTCGGGTACTTCTTCAACAAATTCATCTGTGACTTCCTCGGCAATTTCTCCGTCAGCCGCAAGCTCTGCCCCCTCTTCAACAACTGCCTCAGCGGGATGATTGTCGTTTATAACAACTCCGATTGCATCAAGGGAAGCATTAACAGCGCTTGTCACTGCGTTTGAAGTAATAGTCGCACCGGATATAGCGTCAATCTTGTTTGGGTTATCCCCTGCGCTTCCGTTCTTGCTAACCACAATACCGCTCACAAGACCGGAATATTGGTCAATCCAGTCGCTCTGACACTTTGCACCGAGACCCGGTGTTTCGCTCATTTCGGTTACTTTAACCCTTGTAATCTTTCCCTCTACGTCAGCGCCTACCATTACGGCAACATCACCGCCGTATCCTTCGGGAGACAGAGCGTCGGCTACATATCCTACGACAGTGCCGTCCTCTTTCATTCCGCAATATACGCCGCTCACAGTGGCTGTACCGTCTGTTTCGGGAAGCTTAGTTCCGTCCAGATCAAACTTATCAGCCTCGGGAAGGATTTCCTTAAGATTTTCATTAAAGGTAATCTCTGTATTCTTCTCAATCATTGGAGCAGTAACCGTGTTAACTGCTCCGAGCAGTGCGGCAACAATTGCTGTTATCAGCAGCAGCTTTCCTGCCAAGGTCAATGTTTCTTTCATTATGCCTGCGCCTCCTTTCTCTTTTTAGAGGCACCGTACCGCCCGGGAGCCGTAACTCTGTCAATAAGAGGAGTTACGATGTTCATAAGCAGGATTGAATAGGAACAACCCTCAGGATAACCGCCCCAAACACGGATTAAAACAGTAATAACGCCGCAGCCGATACCGAATATAATCTGTCCTACGGGAGTATACGGCGTTGTTGTGTAATCGGTCGCCATAAAGAATGCACCGAGCATCACGCCGCCTGCCAAAACCTGATACAGGGCGTCGCCTGTGAACAAGCCCTCTTGACCCGAAAACATCCAGGTTCCCAGAGCAACGGTCAGCAAATATGTAAGGGGTATTCTTATTCTTATAACCTTTCTCACTAAGAGATACACGCCGCCGATTAATATTGCGAGAGCCGAGGTCTCGCCGATACATCCGCCTACGTTTCCGATAAACAGGTCAAGATAACCGGGAAGCTCTGCCGCACCCTCTGTTCCCGCATAGGCAGCGAGAGGAGTTGCAGATGTAACCACATCAGCCGTATTCCAGAAAGGAACCGAGGTATGGGGAGCAACCCATGTGGTCATCGCCAAAGCCCAGGACGCCAGCAAGAACGCTCTTGCACCCAAGGCAGGGTTCATAAAGTTATGACCCAGACCGCCGAAAAACTGCTTTACAATAATGATGGCAAAAAATGCGCCGATTATTACCATCCAGAGCGGAATTGTAACAGGGAGATTAAAAGCCAAAAGCATACCTGTAACAATTGCGCTTAAATCGCCGACTGTTGTCGGCTTCTTCAAAATCTTATTCCATAACCACTCAAAAAACACACAGCTAAGCACGCTGATAACCGTAACCACAGCCGCTCTGTAACCGAACACCAGTATTCCTGCCACAAAGGCGGGAACAAGAGCTATAATCACGTCAAGCATAGTGCGTCTCACTGTGTCGTTGCCGGATATATGCGGCGAGTGTGAAACAACCAACAAATTATCCAATTGTATTCCCTCCTAATCCATATAGCTTTATTTTTTCTTCTCTACTGTTTTGCTTCTCTGCTGTGCGTCACGCAGCTTAACCTTTGCCACCTTAATCTGCTGAACCTGTCTGCGCTTTGAAGGACAGCTGTATGCACAGCTTCCGCACTCGATACAGTCAACAATATTCAGCTTCTCCAAGGTCTTAAAGTCGTCAATTCTCGCAGCCTCGTCAAGCTTGTTTGGCAGCAGATTCATGGGACAGGCATAAACACACTTGCCGCATCTCAAGCAAGGACTTTCCTCAAGTCCGTACGCCAAATCTGCGCCGTACGCCAAAAGTCCCGACGTACCCTTTATGGCAGGCACGTCCAAAGTGGGAATAGCCATACCCATCATAGGCCCGCCCATAATCACCTTTGAGGGATCCTGCACAAATCCACCTGTCTGCTCAACAACAGACCTGAGGGACGTGCCTATTCTAACCTTATAGTTTCCGGGGTTCTTAATGCAGTCTCCGCCTGTTGTAACAATTCTTGTCATAACGGGAAGCCCACGCTTTACCGCCTGATAAATAGCGCGGCTTGTGTCAACATTGCACACAATCGCCCCAACCTGATATGGGAGCTGACCGGGGCCGACCTTTCTGCCGGTAATAGCGTTAATCAGCTGCTTCTCACCGCCCTGAGGGTACTTGGTCTTTAAAACCTCAACATGTATATTAACATCTTTAATCTTAGCGGCAAGAGCTGACATTGTCTCTATGGCAAGCTCCTTGTTATTCTCAATTCCTATGTATCCGTCCTTCAGACCGAAAATGTGCATAATAATCTTAAGTCCGCCGATAATCTGCTCAGGAATTTCAAGCATGGTGCGATAGTCTGATGTTAAATACGGTTCACACTCAGCAGCGTTAATGATTACATAATCAATCTTCGCGTCAGGCGGCGGGGATAACTTAACATGGGTGGGGAACGTAGCGCCTCCCAGACCCACAATGCCTGCCTCCTTAATAATTTCAATTATCTCCTTGGGGGAGAGCTTAGTATAATCACCGCACCCCTTTAAATCGGGATATACAGTGTCCTGCTCATCATCCTCAATGACAATTGATTGAACCATCAAGCCGTTGGGATGCATACGCTTTTCAATCGCCTTGACGGTTCCGGAAACCGTAGAATGAATTGCAGCCGACACAAAACCTCCTGCTTCGGCAATCTTTTGCCCCGCATAAACCTGTTCCCCAACCTCAACAATAGGCTTTGCAGGGGCTCCGATATGCTGAGTCATGGGATAAACCATCTCCGGCGAGGGATCAAGCTCCACAATTGACTTTCCGGCTGTCGGCGCTTTCATATCGTTTGGATGAACACCGCCGCGGAACGTTTTCAACATTTCAACTACCTCCTAATATATCAAATCTTTAATTTAAAACAAAATCAATGTGTCCCACCCTAAGGGCAAAGAACACCCATGTTTAGATTATAACATTTGTGCATTAATGATGTCAATATGTTATACATCTTTTTTAATCAAACCTTAATATTTGGTAGTAATACACAGGGGCATAATACCAAATACGGTATCATGCCCCGTTGGGTTTACCATTATTCAAATTCGCTTCCGTTTATTGTATTAAAGGTAAATGCAGGCAGGCCGCTGTCGTCTGTCAGGTTGGGCATTTCGGGATATGCGCCCCAGGCATACATAACATCCTTGGGCGAAACAACATTCTCACTCCAGACCACGACCTTATCATCCACTATCTCCGCGTTTGCGGGATAGAACTTGTCGTTTTCATCGGAAATCCAAAATTCATGTAGAACATCCGTATCGGTCATTGTCTCGGAAATATGACGGTCACAGACAGAGTCCGCATACTGCTTCTTATCCATTATTCTGAGGGAACCCGTATGCTTAAAGGTCAAAACAACCGTGTCGTCAACAATCTCTTTTGATTGATAAACAGGGCCTGTTGTTTGTGCTTCGCCGTCTCCGTAAATATTATTCCCGACTATATTTAAAAACCTTTCCGCCACAGTTTTTTTCTGCCATGGGTGAATATCAGTCCTCGCGCTGCCCGTTCCCTCCTCATAAGTTCCTATTATATCAAGGAGGCTGAACATTCCCAGATTTTTGTTGCTTCTCACCTTTTGCAGCGCAATACGCTGTCCCTCGCGGATTTCACTTTCATCCTTAACAGAATATCTTGCAAGCTGAACATAATAAAACGGCAAGTCAGGGTCGTTCCATTTATCACGGTATGAATTTATAAGCCCTGCCATAGCGTCGCTGTACTCAACGGCGTTCATGTTTGTTCTGTATTGATCAGCCTCGCCCTGATACCAAAGAATACCTTTTATATTCATCTTGGTAAAAGGATAAATTCTGTTGTTATACAGCTTTCCGCTGTCTCCCGTGAACGAACCGTTGCTCTCCCCTCTCGGATACCACTGGTTAATTTCCGTATCGCCTACGGCGACGCTGACTATACCCACGTTCCTGTCATACCTCTCATTAAGACCCGTGGCAAAGTAAAAGCCTATTGCCGACAGATACGAAGCCCTGTCAGGGGTAAGCTCCGCCCAATAGTCATTCCAGTCGTTGAGAGGCAGATTTTCAATCTCTCCCGTCGCTCCCATAATACCGATATTATAAAGATTAATCAATCTGATTTGAGAATTTGTGGCGAGCTTCTTTCCCGCAGAGGTTTTGAGCAGCTCCGCTCCCTCATCCTCGCCGCAGAGATAAAAATCCATATTGGACTGTCCGGCTAAAATCCAAATATCTCCAAAAGTTATATTCTCAAACTCCAGCTTTTCATCCTCGGAAGTAACGGTTAGCTTATAATTCCCTCCGTTTTCAAAGCTGCCGAAGTTTATTTCCCAGTCCGAAATATCCTTTGCAATATCACTGCCGCCGTAAATCTCTCCCGTATCAAGATTTTCAATTTTCGCTTCAACAGTTGAGCCGCAGCTCGCCTTGCCCGAAATTATCAAATCCTTATCAGCCTGAAACATGGCGTTGTCGCTGTATATATTTGCCATAGCGAGCTTTGAAGAAGCCTCGGTAAATCTGTAATTAAGAGGAGCGCTGACCGCAGACGTCATAGTTCCTTTATCATAGGTTGTTATTCTGACATAGTCCCCAAGCTCCATCTTCACATCAGAGAAATCCACGCCCGCATATTCTCCGATTTTGAAGTCCGATTCGACAGTCATAACCGTCTTTAACATATTATGCCTGTTATACACGGCAAGGGTGGTGTACCCTGTAAAGTTCCGCACCGCATCAAAGGCGGTAAAATTAAATTCGGTTACATCATTTTCGTCCGCCTTAATACCCTCGTCGCAGACCCATTCAATCTCGCCAAAGGACGCATAGGGTGACAGCTCCACCTTAAAGTATCTATACTCACCGTAACCGCTGAACTCGATTAAGTGCCAATCCATGTTTAAATCCCCGTTTACGTCGGGATAAACCGTCCCCAGCTCTACAAAATACTCATTGTCCTTTGAAGCCAGAAATCTTGTTCCTACGCAAGTGTTTGCCATAAACTGAGAGGAGGTGTTGGGGATATATCTGATATATGTAAGGGTTTTGAGCTCCCCCGCGTCAAGGGTTGCCCAGGTATTGGCGCTGCCTGAGCAGGTAGAAACGTCCCCGTCATAAAGGGTGTTGGCTCCGCCCTCGCTGTTATATGTACCGTCTGCGCTTTTCAGGTTTGCAGGGGTTATTTCCTCCGGCTTTACGGCAACAGACTGTTCCGAATACAGCTTTATTTCAGGGTCTGTTATTTCCCCGGCAAAGTCGTCCTCCGGCTGAACCTGTTCTATTCCCAGGATCGTCGCCACATTATGGTATATATTATAAAATCCGACCTCAAGCTCCGCAAACATAACCAAAGCCGCCAGAATTAATACAATTCCCGCCGTCAGAAAAATCCTTTTGAGGCCGCCTTTCTTATCTGTGTCATTATTCTTCATATGCAAATCCCATTTACTTTCATAAAACTAAATAGATTATACCAAATTTTCAGAAAAACTGCAAGCACATTTTAAAATTTTAAGCAAAAAGGCTGTAATGCAAAACGCAAAACAGCCTTTGGTATTTAATCATTTTTCAGTTTGCTGATACACTCGTAAATATCCGGATGCTTTTTCAAGAGGTTTAAGGGCACGAAACTCTTATCGGTAAATCCGTGGGTAGTATAGCCCGTTGCTAAAAGCTCGTCGTTCTCACATCTTATAATCTTGTATTCAAAGATACATTTTGCCACTCCCAGCTTCTTCAGGCTTACCTCAACCCAAATATCGTCTTGGTATCTTGCCCCCTTTATAAACTTAGCATAGCAGTCAAGGAGGGGCAGCAGGACGCCTTTCTCCTCAACCTCTCTGTAGGACATGCCCGAGGTTTTGAAAAACTCGGTTCTTCCCACCTCAAACCAAGGGAAGTACCTTGAATGGTGCACAACCCCCATGCTGTCCGTTTCACAATAGCGTACCGTCAGTTTAGTTCTAAACACAAAATCGCCTCGTAAAAATTAAATAATCTTGGCAACGCCTGAATATACCTTGCCTCTTGTTCCGTCAATAGTCACCGTTGTTCCGTTCTTTAATATCTTGGTTGCGTTCTCAACCCCGACCAAAACAGGAATATCAAGGGTCATACCGACTATCGCCGCATGAGATGTTGTTCCCGCCGTCTCTGTTATGATTGCCGAAGCCTTTCTCAGCAGTGAAATAATAGCGTTTGAGGTCTCGTGAATAACAAGAATGTCGCCGTCCTCAAAGTTCTTGAGAGCCTCGTTGTTGCTGGTTGCAACGCAAACCTTTCCGCTGATAGACTGATGTGTCAGGCTCTGGCCCGAAGCCAGAATATCTCCGACAAGCTGAACCTTAAGCACGTTTGTTGTTCCGCTGATACCCACGGGAGAACCGCCTGTCAAAACAACAACGTCTCCCTTCTTTACAATATCAGTCTCCTCAACGGCACATTCTACGGCGTGGGTGAACAACTCGTCACTGGTGTTCTTCATCTCGGTCATTATAGGCGTAACGCCCCACGCAAGGTTAAGCTGCCGCCAAGTCTTTTTATTCATTGAGCCCGCTATAATAGGACATTTGGGGCGGTATGCGGAAATCTGCCTGGGAGTATATCCCGATTTTGAAACCGTTACAATGGCGGTCGCGCCCAAATCATGAGCCGTTGTACAGGAGGAGTGACTTATTGCATTGGAAACGCTTGTTGCCTGATTAATATGGAGGTTTTCAAAACGCTTGATATAGTCAATATTCTCCTCTGTCTTGTTACAAATTTGCGCCATCGTCTTTAGAGCGCGGACGGGATACTCGCCGACAGCCGTCTCTCCCGACAACATTACCGCCGAAGTTCCGTCATAAACAGCATTGGCAACGTCGGAAATCTCCGCACGTGTAGGGCGGGGATTATGGGTTATGCTCTCAAGCATCTGGGTGGCGGTGATGACCATTTTGCCCGCGCTGTAGCAGCGCTTAATCAGCTTCTTCTGTATAGCGGGAAGCTCGTCAAAAGAGATTTCAACGCCCATGTCGCCTCTGGCAACCATTATTCCCTCGCTGACCTTTAATATGGACTCAATATTATCAACGCCCTGCTTGTTCTCAATTTTTGAAATGATGTGAATATTTTCACCGCCGTTTTGTTCAAGAACTCTCCTGATTTCAAGGACGTCAAAGGCGGAGCGTACAAAGGAAGCTGCAATAAAATCAAAGTCCTGCTCCACGCCGAATTTTATATCCTCGACATCTTTCTCGCTCATATACTCCATGCTAAGCTCAATACCCGGCACGTTTATGCTCTTATGATTGCTGACAGGACCGCCGTTTATTACCTCGCAAACAACATCATCGCCCTTGATGTTGGAAACCTTCATCTCGATAAGTCCGTCGTCAATCAGAACCCTGTCGCCTACATGAACATCATTTGCCAAGTCCTTATAGGTAATGGACGTACGGGTTTTGTCACCCACAATATTCCGTGGGGTCAAGGTAAAGGTCTGACCTGCCTCAAGCTCAATCTTTCCGTCCTTAAAATCCCCGGTTCTGACCTCCGGTCCCTTTGTGTCAAGCAAAAGGGCAACGGGAAGATTAAGCTCATCCCGAAGCTTCTTGACCGCGTTAATCCTCACCAGATGGTCTTTATGAGTTCCGTGAGAAAAATTGACTCTCGCGCAATTCATCCCGTTAAGCATAAGCTGCTTTAAAACCTCAGGGTCATCGGTTGCAGGTCCCAAAGTACAAATAATTTTAGTTTTTCTTGTCATAAGTTATTTCTCCTCGCCTATATTTATTGTTCCCATTTTCGTATATAATTTTGCCTTGCCTCTTATTTTAATTGCAGAAGTATTTTCAGTAAACTGGGCTATATAAGCCTCTCCGCAATCCAGCTTTTCCGTGTGATGAAACCTGGTATCCTTGCCGCGGGTCAGACCGATAATCGTAACCCCGTCCTCCTCGGCAACTATTGTTACGTATTCACCAAAAGCGTTTACATCCATAACCGAACCTCCAATCAATATCATATCGGAAATCTTAAATCTCCGCCCAAATATATCTAATTGGTATTATATAATAACCGAATGGAAATTGCAAGAAAAAATCAGCTTATTTGCAAATTTATTTTAAATTTTACTGAAAATTTAAATATGTACTCGGTACGTCTCCCACAATAATAGTTTCCGCTATGGGTATATCGGTGACGATATCGTCTCCTCTGCCTCTGACAGGCACGTTTACGCTCACCTCTGTTACGACCCTGACGTAAATTCTGTGTCTGGTTTGGTTAACTCCCGCCGAGGTAAACTCATCAAAAAACTGTATATCAATATTTTCATCTGTCAAAACCCTCAGCTTCACAGGAAATCCAACCGCCGAATAAAACCTGTCGGAAATCAGGGACATAAAGGGGATAGTTATATCCACGCTGTTTATATTGTCAATCCGCCGCTGAACGTCAACAGCCAACTTTGACTTAAACAAGTTCAGATTCTTATAGTTCACGGACAGACTTTTAAGCTTTCCCTCCTTATCTATATTTTCATCTACAATTTCAGCATAATCCACATTTTCGCTCTCTATCAGCTCGCTTACAGCCGTGTTGCACTCCCGAATAACCATACTGCTTAAATTTGAAATTGACATATCATAAATCAGCGGGTTAATCCTGTTTTCGATAGTAATAATCAGATACATACAAGTGAGAACGGCAAGCCCAATAAAAACGACCTTCTTAACAGCCGCTCCGTATCTGTAATAATACATATGTTTTCTGCGTTTCCTGCCTCTTGTATTCATTATGCCCAGCCTGTATTTAAGTTTATTTACCCAAATTAACATAACAATCACCCAATTTATATTACGTTTATAACTCAATTGTGTTACAATTAAGCAGTTTTCCTAAAATTTTAAAAATTATTTCGTGACAAAATCGCTGTATTGTGATACAATCAAAGCGGAATCAATTCAGAAAGCGAGGAAAGATTATGTGGTATGATGAAAGTGTGTTCTATCAAATTTATCCTATAGGCTTCTGCGGAGCGCCGAGGGAAAACGACGGTGTTTATGAAAACCGTATTAAAAAGGTTATTGACTGGATACCTCATATTAAGGAGGTGGGCTGCAACGCAATATATTTCTCTCCGATTTTTCAGTCGGACGCCCACGGCTACGACACAAGAGATTACAAAACTATAGACTGCCGCCTGGGAAACAACGAGGACTTTAAAATGGTTTGCGAAAAACTTCATGAAAACGGCATTAAGGTTATCCTTGACGGTGTTTTCAACCATGTCGGCAGAGGCTTTTGGGCATTTAGAGATGTTATGGAAAAGAAGTGGGACTCCCCTTATAAAGACTGGTTCCATATAAGCTTTGACGGCAACAGCGGCTACAACGACGGCTTTTGGTATGAAGGCTGGGAGGGGCATTATGAGCTGGTAAAGCTCAATCTGCGCAATCCCACCGTCGTGAGCTATATTCTTGAATGTGTAGACTTTTGGGTAAAGGAATTTGATATTGACGGGCTCCGACTTGACGTTGCCTACTGTCTGGAGCAGGATTTCCTGAGAACGCTGCGCTGGCACTGCAACTCGGTTAAAGAGGATTTTGTGCTGGTGGGTGAGCTGCTCCACGGGGACTATAACCTGTTTGTGTCCGAGGACAAGCTCCACAGCTGCACCAACTATGAATGCTATAAAGGGCTGCACTCCAGCTTTAACTCCGAAAATATGTTCGAGATTATACATTCGCTTATCAGGCAGTTCGGCCCCGACAACTGGTGTTTGTACAGAGGCAAGCATCTCTTATCATTCGTGGATAACCATGACGTAACGAGAATTGCGGACATGCTCCAAAAAAAGGAGCACCTGCCCCTTATATACGGACTGTTGTTCGGTATGCCCGGAGTTCCCTGTATTTACTACGGAAGCGAATGGGAAGCAAAGGGCAAAAAACAGGACGGAGACCCTGCCCTCAGACCCTGCTTTGCTAATCCCGAAAGCAACGAGCTTACAGAGTTTATTTCAAAGCTTGCAGATGCGCACAAAGGCTCAAAGGCTTTGTGCTACGGCGACTTTAAGTCCGTGGTTCTGACAAATAAGCAGGCGATTTTCCAGCGTCAATTTGAGGACGAACGCGTTCTCGTTGCAATCAACATAGACTCCGAGCCCTACACCGCCCATTTTGACGCGGGATGCGGCTTGGCAGAAGATTTAATCACAGGAAAAACTCACGACTTCGGCGGCGGCAGTGAGCTCCCGCCCTACAGCGTTCAATACTGGAAAATGGAAAAATAACTTGAACACAACGGGGCTGCCTTAACGCGACAGCCCCGTTTTAATTATTACAGATTATGACATTCTTCGGGAATACCAATGTCTATACACTTGATTTTCCCGCAGTTTTCAAGAGCGGATATGTGAGCGTTTTTCAGACTGTCTACGGCAATAGTATGGTCAGCCTTAAAGGCTCCCTCGGCGACCGTGCCGTCATCACTGACGCCGCTGGGAATATCAACGGCATATTTAACGGCGTCCGCCTCGTTTACCATCTTAAAAAGCTCTTTTATTTCGGGTTTCAGTTCCCCATGAAAGCCTGTTCCGTAAACACAGTCTACAATAACCTCGCAGCCGTAGATAATCGGCAGACTTTTATCAGGGTCAAAGCTTAAAATCTCAATCCCCATATCCTTGGCGATTTCAAAATTCTTTACGGCGTCCGGAGTCTTTGGCTCTCCGTCCGACATCATTATCAGCGGACTTCCGCCCAGCTCCTTTATTTTTCTCGCCGCAACATAACCGTCTCCACCGTTGTTTCCTGTGCCCACACATATTAAAATCAACTTTGTTTCAAACTTTTCTGTTGTCTCCTTTATGTAATCGGCAACACCCTTTCCCGCATTTTCCATCATATCGTAATATGAAAGACCTTGCTTGTTGGCGTTTTCTTCGATTTTTTTCATCTGGGCTGAACTTACAACTCTCATAGCACACCTCCCGAAATCATTCTTCAACAACCTCTCCCGACAGCTTCAGTATTCCCCGCGGAACCGCATCCTCCGAGTTCTTCCAGGGCTCATCCTTAAATCTGTAGTCAAACTTCTGAATAAACCAATCAACATCCTCTTGAAGAATATTCAAATTTTTAAGCTCCAAGGGCGCAATCTCCCTCAAAAACTCGTTAAACTTATCATGACCGAGCTTTTTCTCACCCTCTTGAAGCAGCATATTAAAGTGCTCCAGGCAGAAGCCTTTCGACTTTGTGACCTTGTCCCGAAAATCCCTATCTCTCTTCCACATGTAAAAGAAGGTGTCTATGTAGCTGTTCATTCTTGACTCCATTCTTTTGCAGGCGTAGCAAGAGCCTTCCAGCTTTGAAAGGTACTCAGCAGCCTTCAAATGGTTTTCACTCTTTTTAAACAGGCTCTTTTTGCCTGAACCCTCCTTCATATCCTCTTCAAGGAGGCCCTTAAGGTTTTCACGGACGTTTTTAAGATGAGTGTCTATCATGAGAGCGACACCCAGTCTGTTTTGAGCGCCGAACATTTGGGCATAGTGCTTCTTGCAAAAGCCCAGCTTATCGGTCTCCCCCCGAATATCCTCCTCCATGTACGACGGACCCAGAATATAATCCAAAATATCATTTTCAAGCTTTTTATTCAGCGTACAGAACAGACACTCTCCATCCTGCTCCAGAGCCTCGTTTACCGGTATGGTGTACAATTCTTCTTTCACGGAAACATCCCCTTAATTAAATTTAAAACGTCATCAGTCCTATACCCTCAAGCAGGATTTTTAAACCTATTAAAATCAAAATAACTCCGCCCGCAATTTCAGCCTTAGACTTAAACTTCACGCCAAACCTGTTACCGACCATAACCCCCACAACCGAAAGGGCAAATGTTATAATTCCAATCAACGCAACTGAGGAAAAAATTTCAACCTGCAAAAACGCAAAGGATATTCCCACGGCAAGAGCGTCAATACTGGTGGCTATGGCAAGCATAGTTATCTCTTTAAAGTCATATTGAATAGAATTATCTCCGCCGTCACACTCGGTAATAGCCTCGTATATCATCTTGCCGCCAATAAACGCCAGCAGCACAAATGCTATCCAGTGGTCAATACTGGTGATATAAGCTTCAAACTGCTTGCCTGCAAACCAGCCGATAAGCGGCATTAGAGCCTGAAAACCGCCGAAGAACAGAGCGATTATAAAAGTGTATCTATAATCAATTTTCCGCATCTTGAGCCCCTTACAGACAGACACTGCGAAAGCATCCATTGCAAGCCCTACGGCGATTAAAATAACCTCAACAATTGACATAAAACTCCGCGCCCTGGGGCGCAATCCCCCCCTTAGATATAACTTAACAAGTTAAATTATACCACTACCTAATAAGTTATTCAACCTTTTTTACATAAGTTTTCAATAATTTTAAATTATCATTTAAAAACTGCTCCCATTTAGAAGTGAGCTTCTTGTCCATGGGCGGAAGTCCGTCCAGCCTGTACTTAATTCCCAGTTCATTATACTTATTTACCCCCAAAGTATGATACGGGAGGATTTCATATTTTTCCACTCCGGGTATTGATTTTGTAAAAGTGAAAAGCTGCTTTATATACTCAAAATTGTCGTTTATCCCCGGTACAATAACCGCCCTAATCCACACCTTTACGCCATGTTCCTTAACCATTTCCAAAAATTCATTAAAAATATCCATCTCCCTGCAGGTTATGTTTTTATATATTGCAGGGTCAACATGCTTTATATCAAGCAAAATTAAATCTGTATAGGTTAAAATATTCCTATATTTAGGTCTGTATTCCGCCGCTCCGCAATGCCCGACGCCGGATGTATCTATTGCCGTATGGATATTATAATATTTGCATTTTTTGAGCATATCGAGCAAAAACTCCGGCTGCAGCAAAGGTTCTCCGCCGGAAAAGGTCACGCCCCCGCCTGAGGAAATATAATAAGGCTTAAACTTGAGAATTTTATCAATCATATCCTTTGAGCTGACAACCTTATTGGGCGAAGTTGACCAAGTATCAGGATTATGACAATAAGCACACCTTAAATTGCAGCCCTGCATAAAAATAACCGACCGAACTCCCGGTCCGTCAACGCTGCCCATGCTCTCAAAGGAGTGAATATTGCCGATTATCTCTGTTTCAAGAATGGATTTATCTGTAAAGCTATTAACCTTTTCGCATTCGCAAATTTTCACTAATTTCACCACTTTATTATAGTATAATATGTAAAGTTATTTACCTTGCTGTTTCGAATACTCGTTCAGTTGTACTCCAAAACACTGTACCCAAACACAATTATGTAATTATGTTATTATCGCAACAGCAAATCAATATTCGTAGGGGCGCCGCTTGCTGCGCCCCTACAAACTGAGAGTATTTCAATTTGTACCAAGCAGTCAAAGTCAATAACACCCCTAAGTTGTTGCCGTCAGAGCGCAACCGGGTGGGCGACACATATGCAATACGATTATACAGGTTTAAAGGACGAACAGGCAGTTCGTCCTTATAGTTATACTGTCTACATGGAGTCATGAAATGTTCTTGAAATCACTTCAAGCTGCTGTTCTCTGGTCAATCTGTTGAAGTTTACCGCGTATCCCGACACTCTCACGGTCAGCGTAGGATACATTTCAGGGTGTTCCATTGCATCCTCCAGGGTTGCTCTGTTTAACACATTCACATTGAGATGAAACCCGCCCTTTTCAAAATATCCGTCAAGAAGCCCGGTCAGGTTATTAATTCTGTCCTTTTCGGATTTTCCCAGGGCGTCGGGAACAATCGAAAATGTGTTTGAAATTCCGTCCTGGCAGCAGTCCGCAAACCTTAGCTTGGCAACAGAGTTTAGGGACGCCAATGCCCCGTTAATATCTCTGCCGTGCATAGGATTTGCTCCGGGAGCAAAGGCTTCTCCTGCCTTTCTTCCGTCGGGGGTTGCTCCCGTTTTCTTTCCGTAAACAACATTCGAGGTTATTGTCAGCACAGACAATGTCGGCTCGGAGTCTCTGTATGTGGGGTGTTTTTTCAGCTCCTCAAAAAACTTTTCCAGCACCTCTGAGGCTATGCTGTCAACCCTGTCATCATCGTTGCCGTACTTTGGGTAGTCGCCTACAGTTTCAAAATCATAGGCATAGCCGTCTTTATCCCTAATCGGTTTTACCTTGGCATATTTTACGGCAGACAACGAGTCCGCCACGACAGACAGCCCTGCCACGCCAAACGCCATAAATCTCTTAACGTCCGTGTCATGAAGCGCCATTTGCCCCGCTTCATACGCATACTTATCGTGCATATAATGTATGGTATTCATGGTGTTCACATACAGCTCCGCAACCTCCTCAAGACACTTGTAGTATGATTTCATCACAGCATCATAGTCAAGGTATTCACCGTCAGACATGGGCTCCGCACTGTCTAAAACCTTTTTATGGTTAATCGCATCAACGCCGTCATTTATTGCCATAAGCATTGTTTTAGCTAAATTTACTCTCGCCCCGAAGAACTGCATACGCTTCCCCACCTCCATTGAGGACACGCAGCAGGCAATGCCGTAATCATCGCCGTACATGGGTCGCATTAGGTCGTCATTCTCATACTGTATGGCGTCTGTCTCAATGCTCATTTTCGCACAGTATCTTTTAAACGCCTCGGGCATTTGCTTGCTCCACAGAACCGTCATGTTAGGCTCGGGAGCCGGGTCAAGATTAGTTAAGGTGTGCAGCATTCTGTATGCGGTTTTGGTGACCATGGTTTTCCCGTTACAGCCCATGCCCCCTATAGATTCGGTCACCCAGGTGGGGTCTCCGGAAAACAGCTCGTTATATTCCGGGGTTCTCAGATGTCTCACAAGCCTGAGCTTTATGACAAGCTGGTCTATAAGCTCCTGCGCCTCCACCTCGGTCAGCTCCCCTTTCTCCATATCACGGCTGATGTATATATCAAAAAAGGCCGTATTTCTGCCAAAGGACATAGCCGCTCCGTTGTTTTCCTTAACGCTTGCAAGATAACCGAAATAGGTAAACTGCACGGCTTCCCTTGCGTTGCGAGCGGGTTTTGAAATGTCAAACCCATACTTTGAAGCCATGCTCTTAATTTGTTCAAGAGCTCTAATCTGCATTCGGATTTCTTCCCTGAGCCTGATTACATCATCGGAGGCGGGAATACTTTCCCTTTGGGCAAAATCGACCTGCTTTTGTTTTATGAGCGCGTCAATTCCGTACAGGGCAACCCGCCTGTAATCACCTATAATTCTGCCTCTGCCGTATGCGTCCGGAAGCCCCGTCATGAGCCCTGCCGACCTTGCCGCCCTCATCTTTGAGGTGTACGCGTCAAAAACACCATCGTTATGGGTTTTTCTGTACTCCTTAAAATGCTTTTTTATATCCTTGTTCAGCTCAAAGCCGTACTCCTTTAAGGACTGCTCCACCATTCTCATGCCGCCGTATGGGTTTACGATACGCTTCAAAGGTGCGTCTGTCTGCAAGCCGACTATTACCTCGTTTTCCTTATCGATGTATCCGGGCTCAAAATTGTCAATTCCCGAGACAACATTTGTCTCAACATCAATAACGCCTTTTTTAATTTCTTCGATTGTAAGCTCGCGGACGATTTTATATATCTTATCCGTCTTGCGGCTTCGTCCCGCCAAAAAGCTTTCGTCCCCCTCATATGGTGTGTAATTATTTCTTATAAAATCCTCAACGTCTATTGAACTCTGCCAAACACCGTCTTTGAACCCTTGCCACGCCGTACTTTCCATATATATCCTCCTTAGCTGCTTTTAATCATTGTTTAGTCATATTTTTCGTAACACGGCGAGAAAATATACGCAGTATGGCTTAGATATGTCTTTTGAAAAAATTATGTAATATTTTAAACATTGACTTAGGAATAAAAATAGTGTAGAATATACTTAGAATTTTACAGAGGTAAACCATATGAAAAGAAAAATAACAGAGGTATCGGTATTTGAATTCTTTCTTTGTATGTTCGTAATACTGATTCATTTATTATCAGAGGGCGTGAACACCTTTCCCAAGTGGAGCGTGCTTTCCATAGTTTTCTATACCATTACAAGGCTCACCACCTTTGCGGTGCCCGCCTTTATATTTACCAGCGCTCTTAAGCTGTTTTACAAGTTCGGCGAGAGGAAGTTTTCATACATGCCCTTCCTCCTTGACAGAATCAGAAAAATATATCTGCCCTACATAGTGATGGTTATAATTTACTATGTTGTTTTCGTGTACGCATTTCACATTTATGAATTTAACCCGGTTTCGCTTATAAAATATATTTTAAACGGCGACCTTTCGGCACAGTTTTACTTCATAGTTCTCATTATGCAGTTCTATCTGCTCATGCCCCTTTGGATATTAATGAGCAAGCATAAATCCAAAAAGTTTCACATGGTTATAATCCTTATCGCCATACTGTGCTCGATTATTTTCAGAATGATAGTCGTTTCAAACGAATATACCCACAAAATATTCCCGTCCTATCTGGTATTCTGGATTTTGGGAATGTATGCCGGAATGTACTACAACGAATTTTTAAAGATGCTGAGCAGGTCACGGCTGCTTATTTACGCCGGCTGGCTAATTTTCGCAATACTCCATTGCGTTACGTCCTACATGGAATATGCGGGAATTATTAATAATACCTTTTCGGCAGTGTTTGTTGTGTTCTTCTGCCTGTTCTCAACCTTCGGCTTTTACCAGTACGCCTACGGCCTGACCGAATCCCTGGAAAGCCGAGGCAAGGGATTTTTCATCAGTATTTCAGGGGCATCATACAACATATATCTTATCCACTGCCTGATTATCACCTCAGCCTATGAAATATTAAACGGGCTGGAAATAACAGACACAATCCCTCGGCTGATTATAACGGGAGCCGTTACATATCTGTTGTCGATAATCTTCTGCGTTATTACAGCAACCCTGTACAGAAACTTTAAGGCAGGGTTCCAGCGGGGCTCAACAAGACGAGCCCGCAAGAAAGCCGCTCGAAAACGCTATCTGTAAATTAAATCCGCCTGTATAGGCGTCAACATCAATTATTTCACCTGCAAAACCGAGCCCGTCTACCAGCTTTGACTTCATGGTTGACGGGTCTATTTCTTTTGTGCTTATTCCCCCGGAGGTTATTATTGCCTGCTCTATAGGGCAAAAATCCTCCACGGTTAAGGGAATGCATTTAAGCAGATTAACAAGGCCGAGGCGCTCCTTCCGCGTTATTGAATTGACCTTTTTCTCAGGAGCAATCCCCGAAAGCTCAATAACAACGCCTATCATTCTCTTGGGAAGCAGTCTGTTTAAGCTGTTTTTAAAATCTCTGTTTAGGTTTTCTTCAAAATCCCGCCGTATTCTGTTATCGAGCTCCTTGTGAGTTAAGGCGGGCTTTAGATCCAGCTCAATCTTATAGCTGTCCCCTTTCATATCCCTCATGTGCGCGCTGGCGCTGAGGATTATGGGCCCCGTAATTCCGAAATGGGCAAACATCATCTCACCGAAATCCTTATAAAATGCCTTGCCCTTTGAGTTCTTCACGGTAATCGCCACGTTTTTCAGCGTCAGTCCCATAAGCTCCTTAGCCCAACTCTCATAGACCTTGAGAGGAACCAACGAGGGTCTGATTTCAGTGACTGTGTGCCCCATTTCCTCCGCCCAGTAATACCCGTCTCCGGTTGAGCCTGTTCCTTGGTACGACAAGCCTCCCGTGGCAATAATAACAAAGTCCGCACGAATAAAGCCCCGCTCCTTTGTTACAACGCCTTTGACGACCCTTTTACCGCTGTCTAAGTCCGGTTCCGCCGCCACTTCGTCAACCCTGTCTCTTATAATCTCAACGTTATTTTGGACGATAAACTTTCTCATGGCTGCGGCAACATCCGCACTTTTATCACTGACGGGGAAAACCCTGTTTCCCCGCTCCACCTTTGTAGGAACGCCCAGCTCGTTAAAAAACTCTATAACCGATGTGTTGGGAAAGGTATAGAACGCACTGTATAAAAAGCTGGGATTGGTGGGGACGTTTTGGATTAAGGTCTCCACATCATCGCAGGCGTTTGTTATATTACAGCGCCCTTTTCCCGTCAGCAACAGTTTTTTGCCGAGAATTTTGTTTTGTTCAATCAGTTTAACATTATGTCCCCGAGACGCAGCTGTTCCCGCAGCCATCATACCCGCAGGACCTCCGCCGATTACAATAACATTTTTCTTAATAAAATCGCTCATACTTATCTCCGTTTTAACTAATCAGTTAAGGGCTGTTTCAAGAACGCCCACGTTTTCCCTCATAAGACTTAGGTAAGTTACCCCGCTTTCAAACTCCTCCGCCGTAACATTATGGCAGGAATTAAGCTGCATGGGAACTGCGCTTGTGGACTCGCAAATAGTCTTTGCAACCTTCATGTTTGACATTTCCGGATAGAACACTACGGGGATCTCCTCCTCGTTGACCTTATCAATCAGAAATGATATTGTCCTTGCGCTCGCCTCGGTTTCAGATGAGCAGCCGGGAAAGGCCGCGTAGTATTTAAGGCCGTATTCATCGGCAAAATACCTGAACGGAAATCTATCCCCAAAGACTATGGTTTGTCTGGCGCCCTTTGTCACAACATCTCTAAAGCTCTCATCAAGCTCTGTCAGCTCGTTTTTAAACGCCTCCGTGTTTTGAGCGCATATACTTTTATCATTTTCATCAGTCAGCCGAGCCTTGATTGCCTCGCTGATTTTCTCGCTTATCTTTATTGTGTTTACGGGAGAAGTCCACACGTGCTCGTCATACTCGGGCTCAAAGCCGTGCTCCTCATCTTCCTCCCCTATTTCCTCCATGCCCTCAACAATTTCCTCTTCAACAAGGTCAACACAGTCCATCATAGGCAGCAAAGCAATGCCTGACGCGTCCACGGACTCTAAAATATTCTTAATCCATTCGTCCGACTCCCCGCCTACGTAAATGAAAATATCGCAGTTTTTGATTGCAATTATATCCTGAGGAGTGGGCTCATAGGAATGAGTTTCCGAACCCGGCTTGAGCAGCATTTTAAGCTGAACTCCCTCAATGCCGTCAACAATCGTCCGCGCAAAATCATAACCCGGGAACACCGTGGCGACTATACTCAATTTTTCGCCCTCTCCCTCGCCTGCTGAACCGCCGCACGAGCTGAGCGGAACCACCGCCAATAAAATCCCGATAAGCACGCAAGCTATCCTGCTAATCCTCTTCATTATTTTTCTCCTTTTCCTCAGATGTACTCTTTTCCAATCTCGCATTTTTAATCATCGTTATATTTTTCTCAAGAGCGCTCAAATCCGGAAACGCCGCAAAAATACGCTTTGCCGTCAAGGGCTTTCTGCTTTTAAGCTCGTTGAACTTTGCCTGCACGACGGCCCGCTGCTCTTCCAGCTCCTGCTTTGTTTTCTCATATCTTTCATCAAGGTTTTCTTTAATTGCATCGCCCTTTTGAACTATGTTAATGGTATTGTTAAACAAATTCTCTCCCAACGTGTCGGATAGCTTTCTCAGCCGTATACCCGTAGAGGACAACAGCTTCAGATATTTATTGGTGTTGCTGATACCGATTGCCGTAATAATAACATCGGCAAGCAAGGCAAAGGTTAAAACGCACAGCAGCACAACCGTAAGCCGCACGGGCAAATGCAAAACCAAATTTTCTATTGCGGGATGAACAATGTCAACCACAATCAAGCAGGCAAGACCCCATAGAATAGAAAACTTCAGGCACACATAGCCCTTAATATTAAAGTGCTCGCTGCTGTAATCCCACCAGCGCATATGAAAAAACTTTTCCAGTATGTACCCCGTAGCATATTCCAGAACCGACGTCAACAAAACCGACCCGAAGAACAGCAGCACGAAATTATCCTTAACGCCCCACAAAATCATAAGGACAGTGATAACTCCAAAACCGTAAATCGGGCAGACAGGCCCGTTGAGAAATCCTCTGTTTACGAACCGTCCTTCCTTTACCGCCGCAAAAATAACCTCGCAGCACCAGCCCAAAAACGCATATATAAAAAAATAACTGATTATTTCATAAACAGCTCCGACTTCCCCCATATTATATCACATCCTTTTCCGTTGGTCAAAAGGGAACCTTGCTATAGTTATAACACAAATTCGACAAACTTTCAATCATTTTAATTATAAATTTAACAGACTGTTAAAACCCAAAACAAAATTGGGGCGTTGCACAAAATAAATCAAAGTTTTATGATTATTTTATACATAGAATTTAACATAACCACTTGATATTTGAAATCATTAATAGTATAATTGATTATATTTGAATATTTTTATTCATGTAAAATTCAGAAAGCTAAGGTATAATATATGACGGAGAATAAATATATACTTCCACTGGTTCCCTTAAGGGGAATAACTATCTTCCCGGGAATGATTTTGCACTTTGATGTTGGGCGGCCAAAATCCATTGACGCTATTGAAGCCGCAATGCAGAACAGCAAGCTGGTTTTCCTCTGCTACCAAAACGATATATTGACCGAATCTCCCCGGAGAGTTGATCTGGCGGAGGTCGGAACAATTTGCGAAATTCGCCAGACTCTCAGGCTGCCCGACGGCTCGGTTCGCGTTCTGGTCGAGGGTAGGGACAGAGGCGCAATTCGTGAATTTGTCGACATGGACAGATTTGTTCAGGTTGAGGTTGAGCGGCTGGACGATATTATAGGCTCCGATGTTACATACACTCAGCTTCTCATGAGAAAAATTCAGCACCTGACCGAGGAATACTTAGAGCTCTATGACAGACTGTCCCCCGAAACCATAACAGCCCTTTTGTCCGTTGAAGACCCGGGAGAAATGGCTGACGTTATAATCTCAAATATTCCGGTTAAGCCATCCGTGAAGCAGTCTATCTTGGATTGTGTTGACGTAACGGAAAGAATGGAGCTGCTCATCTCTATTATGGCTGAGGAGATTGACCTGCTCGATATTGAAAAGAGCGTTATGGATCAGGTTCAGGAAAATCTGGACAGCAATCAGCGAGACTACGTTCTCAGGGAAAAACTTAAGGTTATACGGGACGAGCTTGGCGAGAGCGATGATTTTAACTCAGACGAAATCAAGTTCCGCGAAGAAATTGAGAACAGAAACCTGCCCGCTGAGGTTAAAGCTAAACTTGAGGAGGATCTTATAAAGCTCTCCAAAACTCCTCTCCACACTCAGGAATATGCGGTTATTCAGGGCTATATTGAAACCGTCCTGGAGCTGCCTTGGGAGATTTCGGGAGAAGAAAATCTGGATATCGCCAAAGCAAAAGCGCAGCTTGACAAGGATCACTACGGTCTTGACAAGGTTAAGGAGCGCATTTTGGAATACATCGCCGTCAGAAAACTGACCGACGAAGTGAGCGGAAATATTCTCTGTCTTGTGGGTCCTCCGGGGACGGGTAAGACATCGGTGGTAAGCTCTCTTGCCAAATCTATCGGCAGAAAATATATCAGGCTCAGTCTGGGCGGGGTTCACAACGAGTCTGAAATACGCGGACACAGAAAGACCTACGTGGGAGCAATGCCGGGCAGAATAATTGACGCATTAAAGCGCGCGGCTGTGAACAATCCTGTTATTCTCTTAGACGAAATAGACAAGATGACAAAGGACATAAGCGGCGACCCTACCTCCGCCATGCTGGAGGTGCTTGATCCCGAACAGAACAAGAGCTTCAGGGACAATTATATTGAGCTGCCAATTGACCTGTCAAACGTTATGTTTATCGCCTCCGCCAACAATGCGGAAAACATTCCCCGTCCCCTTCTTGACAGAATGGATGTTATTGAAGTTTCGGGATATTCCGATGACGAAAAGCTGAGCATCGCAAAACGATACCTTGTTCCCAAGCAGCGGAAAAAGGCGGGTCTCAGCGGGCGGAACATCAGCTTTACCGAGGGCGGCCTTAAGGAGATAATCGACGGCTACACTCGAGAATCGGGAGTCCGCAACCTTGAACGGACGATTGCAAAAATTTGCAGGAAGACTGCGGTTGAAACCGTTGAAAATTCAGAGTACCACGTTTCGGTTACAAAGAAGAATGTTACAGACTTCTTAGGCAAGCGCATATTTAATTTAAGCGCCTCCGAGAAAACCGATATGACGGGAATGGCAAACGGCCTTGCATGGACGGAGGTCGGCGGCGAAACCCTGCTTATTGAAGTAAACGTTATGGAGGGCAGCGGAAAGCTTGAGCTTACGGGAAATCTGGGAGACGTTATGAAAGAGTCCGCCAAGGCGGCATACAGCTATATCAGAGCTAACTGTTATAAATTAGGAATCAAATCCGACTTTTACAAGGAGTTTGATATACATATTCATATTCCCGAGGGTGCGGTTCCCAAGGACGGCCCCTCCGCAGGCATCACAATGGCGACAGCTATGATTTCAGCCCTAAACGGCAGAAAGGTTAGGCACAACGTTGCCATGACCGGTGAGATAACCCTGAGAGGAAACGTTCTACCCATAGGCGGTTTGAAAGAAAAGACCCTTGCCGCTCTCAGGCAAGGCATGAAAAGGGTTATAATCCCCTTTGAAAACAAGGGAGACTACCACGAGCTGCCCGAGATTGTTAAGAATAACATGGAATTTGTTTTCGCAAAGACTATGGACGATGTTTTAAGCAACGCTTTAAGCGCCCAGGCTATACCTCTTCTGCCTCTGCGCGGTTCAAAGGAAAAGGGCGTTGTCGGTATTGAGCATATGGAAAACGACATTTCCAAAATGGACAGCGGCATAAATATCAGAAAGTCAAATTAATAGGAGGAAGCCATGGAATACATTCAAGCAGAGCTGCTGCGGACTGCCGTGCAGCCCGACCAGTACCCGGACACATTGGTTCCGGAAATCGCCTTTGCCGGCCGTTCTAACGTGGGAAAATCCTCTTTGATAAATTGCCTGACCAACAGGAACAAGCTGGCAAGAACCAGCAGCACCCCCGGCAAAACCGCCACAATTAATTTTTATACCATAGATAACGACAGATACAGACTTGTAGATCTCCCGGGCTACGGCTACGCAAAGGTTTCAAAGGCGGAGATGGACAAGTGGGCAAAGATGATTGACACATATCTGTCGGGCAGGTATAATCTTGTTCAGGTAATTCAGCTTGTGGACGCGAGACATGCGCCCTCAAAGGACGACATTATGATGTCCGACTGGATGAGGCATTATAATTTTCAGCAAATCGTTGTCGCCACAAAGATTGATAAGCTGAAAAAATCTCAAATAGATAAGAATTTAAGTGTTATATACAACGATCTTAATATGGACGATAACAGCATATTAATACCGTTTTCTGCCGAAAAGCGCATTGGTCGCTCAGAGGTTACAGAACTGATTGACGGGCTTCTGTCCGCATATTCGGCTGGCAAGGAATAAATTGGAGATGAAAATATGAAGTTTGCGCAATTTGAATACGAAAACGAAATATACTACGGCATTGTAAACGTCGATGACACGCTGACGTTTCTTGAGGGGGATATTTTCGATTATTTCTCTCAAACAGACAAAAAGGTTGATTTAAAGGACGTAAGGCTTCTGCCGCCGTGCAATCCCACAAAGATTGCGGCGGTTGGACTTAACTACGCAGACCATGCAAAAGAGCTGAATTTAAAAATCCCGAGCTTCCCCGCCCTGTTTTTAAAGCCTTGCACGACTGTTATCGGGTGCGGCGATGATATAATTTATCCGAAGATGTCAAAGCAGGTGGATTACGAGGCGGAGCTCGCCATTGTCATAGGACGTGAGGCGTATAACGTCAGCGAGGAGGACGCAAAGGATTATATTTTCGGGTATACCTGCCTTAACGACGTTACTGCCAGAGATCTGCAGAGGGTTGATTCTCAGTGGACCCGCGCAAAGGGCTTTGACACCTTTGCCCCGATAGGTCCCTTTATCGAAACCGAGGTTGACCCCGAGAATTTGGAAATCACCTTAAGGCTAAACGGAGAGGTTAAGCAGAGGTCGAACACTTCAAATTTCATATTTAAAATTCCCTACTTGGTATCTGCCATTTCGCAGATAATGACCCTGTACCCCGGAGACGTGATTACAACAGGAACTCCATCGGGAATAGGCCCCATGGAGCCCGGCGATGTTGTGGAGGTTACCGTTGAGGGCATTGGTACTTTAAAAAACACTGTAAAGGAGAGCGAATAATGATTAAAAAACCCAGAGGCACCGAGGACATTCTTCCGAGCGACATTGATTTATGGCGGTTGATTGAAGACACCGCACGGGAGGTTTGTAATCTGTACGGTTACAAGGAAATAAGAACCCCCGTATTCGAAGATACCTCCCTGTTCAGCCGCGGTGTCGGCGATACTACGGACGTGGTGCAAAAGGAGATGTACACCTTTAACGACAAGGGCGGACGCAGCATTACTCTGCGCCCCGAGGGCACCGCTTCCCTTGCCAGAAGCTATATTGAAAACTCAATGTACGCCAATCCCCAGCCCACAAAGCTGTACTATTTAATTTCCTGCTATAGGTACGAAAAGCCTCAGTCGGGCAGACTGCGGGAATTTCACCAGTTCGGGCTTGAATGCTTCGGAAGCCAATCCCCGGCAACAGACGCTGAAATTATAGAGCTGGCTCTGGATTTCTTCAACAAGCTGGGCGTTAAAAACCTACAGCTCAATCTAAACAGTATTGGCTGTGAAAACTGCAAGCCCAAGTATAACCAGGAGCTGAAAAAGTATTTCACCGCCCACTATGACGAGCTGTGCGACACATGTAAGGACAGGCTCGAAAAAAATCCCATGCGGATTATTGACTGTAAGTCCCCCGTTTGCCAAAAGCTCTGCGAGGGCGCTCCCAAAATGATTGACTATCTTTGCGGCGACTGCAAGGAGCACTTTTCCAAGCTGACAAGCTATCTGGACAGGCTGGGCATTGAGTATAAAATCGACCCGAACATTGTCAGAGGTCTTGACTACTACACAAAAACCGTGTTTGAAATCACTTCCGATGCACTGGGAGCGCAATCAACAGTTTGCGGCGGCGGCAGGTACAACGGTCTGGTTGAGGAGCTGGGAGGGAAACCCACTCCGGGAATAGGCTTTGCCCTGGGTATTGAAAGGCTTATACTGATTCTGAAAAATCAGGGAGCTGTTTTGCCACAAGTCTCTGTTCCCGACATTTTCATTGCCGCAATCGGCGAGAGTGCGGAATTTGAAGCCCAGAAAATTGTGTATGAATTAAGGCACAAGGGCTTATGGGCTGAGCGGGATTTATGCGGCAGAAGCGTTAAGGCGCAGATGAAGTACGCCAACAAGCTGGGCGCACGGTTCAGCATTGTTATGGGCGATGATGAAATCCAAAACGGCAGCATTGAAATTAAAAATATGGCAGAGGGCGACTCAGCCGAATGTGAGTTGTCAAGCGAAGCAATTTATGATATGATTAACAAAGATTAAGTTAAGGAGAAGTAATAATGGAATTTGAAAATCTCACCGGTTTAAAGCGCACGAATATGTGCGGAGAGTTAAACGCAACCCATGAAAACAAGGAAGTTACGCTTATGGGCTGGGTGGCGAAGAACAGGCGTTTGGGCGGAGTTAACTTCGTAACCCTCCGCGACAGAACAGGCATAGTTCAGCTTGCTTTTAACGACGCCACCGATAAGGACGTTTTCGAGAAGTCCGAGCACTTAAAGAGCGAATATGTTATTGCGGTTAAAGGCAAGGTTATAAAGAGAACTCCCGAAAACGTCAATAAAGACATGGCAACAGGTGAAATTGAGGTCTTTGTAACAGAACTTAGAGTTTTAAACACCTCCGAAACTCCGCCCTTCTATATTGAGGAGAACATAGACACAAACGACGCTCTGCGCCTTAAATACAGATATCTGGATTTGAGACGCCCCGACATGCAGAGAAATATGATACTCCGCCATAAGGTGGCAAAAATTGCGCGGGATTATTTTGACGAAAACGGATTTTTGGAAATAGAGACGCCCATGCTCACCAAGAGCACTCCCGAGGGAGCCAGGGACTACCTTGTTCCCAGCCGCGTGCAGCCGGGCAAGTTTTACGCTCTGCCCCAGTCCCCTCAGCAGTACAAGCAGCTCCTTATGCTTGCGGGATATGACAGATATTTTCAAGTGGTGCGCTGCTTCCGCGACGAGGACTTGAGAGCCGACCGCCAGCCTGAGTTCACTCAGCTTGACATGGAGCTATCCTTTGTTGATATTGATACCGTTATTGAAATAAACGAGGGCTTTTTAAAGCGTGTATTCAAGGAAGCTCTTGACATAGATGTTCAAACTCCGTTTTTGAGAATACCCTATAAAGAGGCTATGGACAGATACGGTTCGGATAAGCCCGATACCAGGTTCGGAATGGAGTTCGTTGATATTTCCGACGCTGTTAAGGACTGTGGCTTTAAGGTGTTTAGCGGAGCCATTGAAAACGGCGGAAGCGTTCGCTGTATCAACGCAAAGGGTCTGGGAGATAAGCTCACAAGAAAGACCCTGGACAGCCTGGGCGAATATGTTAAGACCTATAGGGCAAAGGGAATGGCATGGATTGTTGTTGAGGACGGAAAGCTTCGCTCTCAGATAACAAAATTCTTGACTGATGACGAGGTCAACGCCATTCTAAAGGCAACCGACGCAGAGGTTGGAGACGCGATTTTGATTATTGCCGACAAGAACGAGGTTGTTTATGACGCTCTGGGCAATTTAAGGCTGGAGGTTGCCCGCAGGTTTGACCTAATAGACAATTCAAAGCTGAACTTCTTGTGGGTTACCGACTTCCCTCTGTTTGAGTACTCCGAGGAAGAGGACAGATACGTTGCAAAGCACCATCCCTTCACCCATCCCGTGGACGAGGATATTGACAAGCTGGAAACCGAGCCCCAAAACGTGAGAGCTAAGGCGTATGATATAATATTAAACGGCAACGAAATCGGCGGCGGAAGCCTCAGAATATACAATTCCGATTTGCAGGAGAAGATGTTTAAGGCTCTGGGCTTCACCCACGAGGAGGCATGGAACCTCTTTGGACATTTGATAGAGGCGTTTAAGTACGGAACTCCACCTCACGGCGGACTTGCCTACGGTCTTGACCGCCTGGTTATGATTATGGCAGGCTGCAATTCTATACGCGACGTTATTGCGTTCCCCAAGGTTCAGACCGCTTCCGAGCTGATGATGAAGTCTCCGAGCTGCGTTGATAAAAAGCAGCTTGACGAGCTGGGAATTGAAGTTGTTGCGGAAATTGATACAGAAAACGATGAGAACGAAAAGGAGATAAACGAAAATGAATAATGAAAATGTTTTTGACACTCTGAAAGCCCGCGGTCTTATAGCCCAGACCACTCACGAAAAGGAAATAAGAGAGCTGCTGGGAAGCGAGAAGATTACGTTCTATATAGGCTTTGACCCCACAGCAGACAGCCTCCATATCGGTCACTTTATGCAGCTTATTGTTATGAAGCATATGCAGAACGCAGGGCACAGACCGATTGTTCTTCTGGGCGGCGGCACCACAATGGTAGGCGATCCCACCGGCAAGGCTGACATGCGTCCTATGATTTCTCAGGAGGAAATTCAGCACAATGCGGACAACTTTAAAAAGCAAATGTCTAAGTTCATCGACTTTGATGGGGAAAAGGCTATTATGGTAAACAATGCAGACTGGCTTCTGGATCTGAACTATATTGAATTCCTCCGCGAGGTTGGTGTGCACTTCTCGGTAAACAGAATGCTGACTGCTGAATGCTTCAAGACCCGTCTCGAAAAGGGACTGTCTTTCCTGGAGTTTAACTATATGCTTATGCAGGGCTATGATTTTTATAAGCTCCATAAGGACTACGGCGCAATCATGGAGTTCGGAGGCGATGACCAGTGGTCGAACATCATCGGCGGTATTGAGCTCATCAGACGTAAGGACGGCGCTCAGGCATACGGCATGACCTTTACGCTTCTGACAACCAGCGAGGGCAAGAAGATGGGCAAGACCGAAAAGGGCGCTCTCTGGCTTGACCCGGAAAAGGTTTCTCCCTATGAATTCTATCAATATTGGAGAAACGTGGACGATGCAGACGTAATCCGTCTTTTGAAGCTGGTTACTTTCCTGCCTCTGGAACAGATTGCCGAATACGAAAAGTGCGAAGGCGCTGAGCTCAACAAGGTTAAATGCATTCTTGCCTACGAGGTCACCAAAATGGTTCACGGCGAGGAAGAAGCCAAAAAGGCAAACGACGCGGCAATGGCAATCTTCAGCGGAAATGGAAATACGGAGAATATGCCCTCCGCCTCTGTTGCAGCCGATAAGATTGGGCAGGGCGTTAATATTCTTGACCTGCTCCTTGAGGTTAATCTCATCCCCTCAAAGGGAGAGGGCAGACGCTTAATTCAGCAGAACGGCTTGTCCGTCAACAACGAAAAGGTTAAGGATATTGCCACAACCATTGACGGCAGCTATTTTGAAAACGGCGAAATGATTGTTAAAAAGGGAAAGAAAACATTTCTTAAAATTACAATTGATTAATAAAGTGAGACCCCGTGCTTGCAATTGCAAATACGGGGTCTCCCTATTATGTGAAACATACCTAAGCGAAGTTAAATATAAACTACTTGTTCGCGCCCTGCATATATTCGTCCATTGCATCGGCAACCAGCTTTGAGTACTTTACCGCCTCAACAACTGTCTTTGCTCCCTTAACAATGTCACCCGAGGCGAAGATACCCTCTCTCGTGGTCTCTCCGTACTCGTTGGTAACAAGCAGTCCCTTTTTGTTTGTATCAATGCCCTTTGTTCTGGATAAAATCTGATCCTGAGCGCCCTGGCTGATTGAAACTATAACAGATGTACAGGGATACTTCTTCTCGGTTCCCGGGATTTCTTCAATGCTTCCGTCCTCATTGACCTTGGAATCTCTGAAAATAACGCCGTCCGTCATAATCTCAACAGGAACCTTGCAATGCTCAAAATCTACCCCGTCAAACCTTGCATACTCATATTCCAAATCACTTGCGGCAACCTTATCGGTTCTGTTAAACACTGTGACGTATCTGACGCCTTTACGTATTGCCGTTCTCGCAACGTCCATCGCCGCATTTCCCGCGCCGATAATAATCAAATTATCACCCAGGTCATATTCATCGGGGTTAATCAGATACGCAATTGCATAGTGAACATTGCCCAGACTCTCACCCTTGATTTTAAGGCTGTTAGGCTTCCAAACACCTGTGCCGATAAACAATGCATCGTATCCGTCTCTGAATATATCCTCAATGGATATAGCTCCGCCGATTGTGGCGTTCGGTCTGATTTTTATGCCAAGCTCAAGCATGAGCTTCTTGTATTGCTCAAGAATAGCCTTAGGCAATCTGAACTCGGGAATACCGTATCTCAGCACGCCGCCGATTTTATCCTTTGCCTCAAAAACAGTAACGGCGTATCCGCGCTTTGCCAGCTCAATAGCAATAGTGATACCCGCAGGACCTGAGCCGACAATGCCTACCATTTTTCCGTTTGGCTCCGGCTTTTCAAATTTTAAACGATCAAGGTAGGCGGTAGAAATATAGTTTTCAATACTGCTGATATGTACAGGATTACCCTTTCTGCCGAGAACACAGTGCCCCTGACACTGGGTCTCATGGGAACACACGAGAGAGCACACAATCGAAAGGGGATTATTGTTAAAAAGCATTTCCCCCGCTTCCTCCATCTCGCCGTTCAGGAACATCTGAATCATAGTGGGGATATTCGTGTGTATAGGGCAGCCCTCTCTGCACATGGGCTTTTTACAGTTTAAACAACGCCTCGCCTCACTAACAACATTTAATGCCAACTAAAACACCTCCAATTTCATATGTTTAATTATATCACATATTCTAACAAATCGTCAATATCAATTTTATTTAATAACAATAATTTGTTAATAAAACAGGAATGTTTAAATTATCAGGAATAAAAATTCTAAAGCAGAGGTGCAACCAAACGGATAAGTCTGCCCGCCGTCCTTGTTATAATGCTTCTCTTTTTGAAATCCTCAACCGTCACCCTTTGGCACTGCCTGAGCGTTTTGCCAAAATCCTCTTCCATTTCTCTAATTTCAGGTACATCAACCAAATACACTGCGTTTTCGTAGTGAAGATAAAGACTTCTGTAATCATGATTGATTGTGCCGATAACAGCTCTCTTGCCGTCTGACACCGACATTTTTGCATGGACAAAGCCCGGTGTATATTCATATATCTGAACGCCGCTTTCGATAAGCTCGCAGTAATATGTTCCCGCCAGCCAGAAGGCATATGGCTTATCGGGTTTGTGCGGCAGCATAAGCTTAACGTCCACACCGCGCTTCGCTGCAGTTTTAAGGGCATGTAGCATACTTGCCCCCAGCACCAAATAGGGAGTCATAATATGAACATACTCCTGCGCCATGTTGAGATTGTTTATATAAAGATTTTCTCCAAACCTGTCGTTTTCGAGCGGGCTGTCCGCAAAGGGGGCAACAAACCCCTCACAGTCATATTCCGAATTTTCCGAAAGAGTAATATACTTTCCGTAGTCGTTCCACTCATTATTTTCAAAATCCGCTACATTCCACATCTGTAAGAACATAGCCGTCATACTTGAAACAGCAGCTCCTCTTATTCTGATTGCATTGTCTTTCCAGTGCCCAAATCTCTTTCTTTCATTAATATATTCATCAGCAAAGTTGACGCCTCCCGTATAGGAGGTCTTTCCGTCAATCACTATAACCTTTCTGTGATCCCTGTTGTTCTGATGGGTTGAGTAAATCGGAACAATCGGCGCAAAAACACGGCAATTAATCCCAAACTCCGTCATAGTATCGCAGTAATCCGCAGGAAGCAGAGTTATGCAACCCATGTTATCATAAAGCAGGCGAACCTCAACGCCCTTTGCCGCCTTATCCTTTAAAATCTCAAGAATTTCAGGCCACATTTTTCCTTTAGGATTGATTATAAATATTTCGATAAAAATGAATTTTTCCGCCGCCTTGAGATCCTTTTTCAGCTCTTTAAACATACTGTCTCCCAAAGGAAAATAGTCGATTTTCGTCCTGTCGTAAACCGGCAGACCTGAATAGTCATATATATACTTTGTGATACCTATGTCCTCTTTAGACTTTTCGGAAAGCTTATCAATAACATCTTTCGATTGCTTTGTGAATTTAACAGAATCCTCCCTTATCTCCTCACTCCGCTCGGCGATTTTTTTGGAAATAAAATTGTAATGCAGAAAGAGATAGAGCAGAGCCCCGAAAATCGGTATAACAGCCAAAAGCAACACCCAAGTCAGTTTAAACCCGGGTTCCTCATCACGATTTATCTCGTATATAATCAAGAGGGTTCCGATTATGGTCATAACCACATACAAAGTTCTTGAATAATCAGTAAGGAAAAAACTAACTCCAATCAAAATTCCCAGCTGAATTAACATGATGAACAAGCAGAACAGCTTATTTGAATAAACTATTTTTCTGAATTTAGACATTTTTACCCCCTGTTTAAAATTAGCGTTGAGCCTCTGTGTATAATGCGGTAAAGATAAAAACATAAAATATATCCCCCAAAAAACGGAGATACCTACACCCGAATTGTAACACAATAAAGAAATAATGTCAAATTTTAACTGTAAATAAAAATCTTAAAAAATATGTAAAGCATACTTGACATATATTATTTTATGATGTATAATAAAGTAAAGTTAACTTTACACTTTAAATTAGGAGGCGATTAAAATCCAAAACTTAATTTCTGAGCTCAGGCATGAAAAAGGGTTAACCCAAAAAGCGGTGGCTGACATTTTAGGGGTGTCTCGCCAAACTATTATTTCACTGGAGAACGGGAGATATAATCCCTCAATTGAGCTGGCTCACAGAATTGCGGTTCTGTTTGACAAAACCATCGAACAAGTATTTATTTTTGAGGAGGATAAAAATGAGCTATAAAAACAAAGTGATTTTTGGAAGAGTTATAACGTTTATTCTTGCCGCTGTTCTGATTGGGGCGGGAATTATAAAAAGCAACACCGGTCTGCTGTACATGGGAGTGTCCCTTTTAGCTGTGAATACGGTTATGACGGTGAAAAACATCTTAATATTATCAAACCCGGAAAAGCTTAAGGAAGTCGAAGCGGTTTATAATGATGAGAGGGAGAAATTTATTGCAGGAAAGAGCTATTCTTTTGCCTTTTGGACATCGGTGTACATTGAGTTTTTTGCCGTTATATACTTTTCCTATAAGGATAATACTGATTACTCAACTCTCGTTGCCGCGTTGCTGTGCTTAAAGGTAATTTTGTATGCGGTGTCCAACATATTTTACAGTAAAAAGTATTAATCTGTTTAAGGGCTGCGATTTTCCGCAGCCCTTAGATCTATTTCTTCGATAGAGGCTTTGCCTTAAAATATTCGCCCGCCCGTGCGCTTGGGGCTACGCCCCAAACCCCTGTACATGCAATTACACCACCTTACAATTTTGATAAAGGCTTTGGCAACATTGCCGCCGCGGCTTGGCATGGCGGAATATGGGCTCGGCATTGGTTTCAAAGGCAAAGCCTTTATCAAAA
>JABLTO010072267.1_pt1 | contig 44638 bp, 47 predicted proteins | sample 7160091 | NCBI WGS metagenome assembly JABLTO01 (sample SAMN14651225, study PRJNA627086) | human gut metagenome | isolation source: feces | host: Homo sapiens
AAAATATCCTGCAAAATAACAGACTGCTGAATAATTACAAACAGATATAAATATTCTAAAATGTTTTACAGAAAATGTCAAACCGTAACGAGTGAGCAGTAATTCGTTTATTTCATGTATTTTTCCAGAACCGGAAACTGTACAGGTCCGATTTCCAGAATCCGGCGGTGAAATTCTTTCAGGTCAAAATCATCTCCAAGTCTTTTCTGACAGACTGTTTTCAGGTCAAGGAAATTCAGATATCCCCAAAAGTATTTCAGATAGTTACCGGGAGTTTCAACGATATACTGATAGATTTCGGCAGCAGTGGAAGCATTGTTGATGCCAAAGGCTTTCAGAAAGACAGCAGTGCGGGCTGCGGTCCCAGCAGTACTTTCTCAAAGCGGTAGTTTCTCCTTTCTCCGCGGAAATCATTCCCGCAGTTTACCGATAATATGAAAAAAAACTCCTGTATGATACATTTTTCGTACAGAAACATTTATTTGCCATTTTGTCATATTATTAAGAAAAGGAGGGATTTTATGAACGAATTTGCAATCAATTGGTTAAAAGGCGGGGAATATGCGGAGATTACTGCACCGGCATCCACAGCGTTGAAAAACAAGCTGCTCCGTCTTAAGGAAGAAAGGCCGGATGAAGTGACTCATGTAATTGAAAATAAAGATGGTTCCATGGTATGTCATGTGCCGGTCAGATGGATCAGAGTCAGTCCTCCGCGGAAAGTCTCCGAGGAACAGAGGGAAGCGGCCCGTCAGCGGTTTGCAGAGATCAGGGAAAGAATGAGATCCGGTGAGATTGATGATATGGTCATCGATGACGAGGATATCTGTGATGCTGTTGAGGAATTGGAGATCTGATGGAGATGAAATATAATGGAGTGCGCATCTACTGCCTGCCAGATGATAACTTCTGCCTTAAGGATAAAGAACACAGAAGTCCGCTGGAGCTGGATGAATGCCCCCTGGGAGAAGATGCTTGTACAGGAGACTGTTTCTATTATTCGGAGGATCCGGCAGAAAGGAGAAGCTATGGGGTTAACGGATTGCCAGAAAGAGATGATCCGCGCAGTTGCGGAAAATGATATAAGAAAAGCAAAGCGGTGTGCGCTGGCTTCCATTGCAGAGGATGCAACACAGAAAAACAGGGAGTTCTGTATCAGATACCGGAACATCCTGACTTCGGAAGGCTCGGCCATGATCAGTATGCCTTCAGAACTTCAGGATATCCTTCTGTGCGAAGATCCTGCACTGTCCTTTAAGGAAAACAGGTATTATGTCACAAAAGAGCAAACAGACCTTGCAGAACGGATCCTGCGTATGTCTGTTGTTTCCCAGAAACTGATGGAGCTGCAGGTGCCCTATAAGAATGCGACACTGCTTTATGGACCTCCCGGAACGGGAAAGACGATGTTTGCAAGATATATCGCATACAAAAAAGGCCTGCCGTTCTGCTATCTTAATTTCTCAAAAGCGGTGGACTCTTATATGGGAGCCACCTCCAGGAATATCGCAAAGGCATTCACCTATGCAGCATCGAACCCATGCGTATTCCTTCTGGATGAAGTGGATGCGATCAGCTGCAACCGGAGTAAGGGCATGAGCGACGGGGCCAGCAAAGAGATCGGCAGGGTGACCATTACGTTGATGCAGGAGTTTGATCGGCTTCCCAACGATGTGATCGTCCTCGGGGCAACAAACCGTCTGGATATCCTGGATGAAGCGTTTATCAGCAGGTTTCCGATCAAAAAGGAAATGCTGCCTTTTTCCGAGCAGGAAAGTAAGGCGATGGTCAAAAAGTTCCTGGCAGATATCGGGTATGTGTTTTCGGAAGAAGAGATCATGGGAGCCATCCGCAAAAACCAGGACCAGCGGGAGATCATGAACCGGGTAGTACTGGTACTTGCAGAAAAGATAGCAGGAGGGTATGATGGGTAATAGGAAAGAAATTACGGACACACTGTCTGCGGCCATAGAAAAAAAGATTAATCCGTATAATGATCCGCGGATCTATTGGGCAAAAGAGGTAACTTTTGATTATTCTACCAACCATGCGGTCCGGGTGGATTATATGAAATTTGTGCCTGTCAATAACAGCGTATCCGGGATTGAGAGAGGCGACTTCTATTGCTATGAGGTGAAATCCTCTGTAGAAGATTTTCATTCCGGTCATGGGCTTAATTTCCTCGGGGACTACAATTATATTGTGATGCCGGAAGATGTGTATCAGGAAGTGTCTAAGGAAATCCCATACTATGTCGGAGTATATACCTCAAGTGGTGGTGAGCTGGAATGTACGAAAAAGGCAAAAAGGCATGACCGTACAAGGCCGGTTTCTGAGATGCTTTTGATGATGTTCCGTTCGGCGGCAAGAGAAAGGATGAGAAGATGACTATATTTTGTGAACGGGCAAAGACCCGGATGAAAGAATTACATATTACAACAAGACAGCTTGCAAAGAGTATTGGGATGACGGAATCTACCGTTTCCCGTTACCTCAGCGGAAACAGATCTCCAAAGATCGAAGAACTGGTAAAGATTGCGGAGACTCTGGAATGTTCTGCTGATTACCTTCTGGGACTTAAGGAGTCAGAGAAGGTTGTGCAGAAAGAAATCTTTAAAGAGATCGCAGGTTTGTTTAACAAATTGTCGGATGATAGTACATACAGGAGGAAAAAAGATGTTAAATAATGAACTTCATGGTAAGATGGTAGGAGAACATTCAGCCGAGGAGATAATGGCTATTGGGGAATGGATAAGGAAGAACATCCGTCCCGGCAGGCTTATCAGCGAGTACGACAGCTTTGCACTAAAACAGCTTCTGGAGATCGACACCGGGATCTGCTTGGCAAACGATACTGTAAAAGAAGCAATGTTACTGGCAGGATTCCGTCCGGAATGCTCCGGGGATGAAAACTGGAGGTTCCGCATTCAGCTTGTAAGGGAGATCAATGAAAATCCGAACCCGTTTTTTAACTGGCTGATGGTAGAGGAATATGCAGAGGGCACACCGGAAGCGGATTTCATCTCTGATGTCGCACAGAATTTCCGGTTTCCTGTATTTGCAGACCACGACATCATCCGCGGATACCTGGAAAATGAGGATGCCTATGAAGAAACAATAGATACCTTTGAACGGCTGTGGGCAGAATATGAAAAATAGTTTTTTGACTGGCTGCCGCGCATATTGTATCGGGCCGCCGTAAAATGGATAATTCAGTAAGGGAGGGATCATATGGCAAAGATCATTGATATTACAAAAAAGAACAGCCACCATGCCGGAAATTTCAATCCTGCTGCGGAGATTGTGGCACTTGCAGGAGCATATGAGGGGGGAGCTGATATTCTGTATTGCTACGCGGAAGCCGTAGAAGAACTTCTCCCGCAGATGGCAGAACTGATGGAGGTAAATGTATCCGATCTTGTCCTTGAAACAGGCAGCCTGATCAGTCTGGATATGGGGATGAAGCAGGGGGAACTTGGCCCCATCGTCTATCGTGCCACAAAAGGAGATACGGAATACAGTGTTTCAATCGGGCTGGAGGAAGAAGAGGAGGAAGGGTTCTGTTTTCATATCCTGGCAGATAAATCCCAGGGTAACATCCGGTGGTTTTATGATTTTGATAAAAAATGCTGGACAAGACTGGATGACCTCATAATCAGCCCGAAGCTGGAAAAACTGCTGGATTCGGATTCACCGGAAGCGCATATCCTGGAGGAGGTCATATGTGCCATGGACGGGGGTATAACAGAAAAAGGATATCAGTCTTTGAAATACAAAAACAAAAAGCTGTTTGATCTGTATAACAGAGTCAGCCGCTTTATGCTGCCTTATTTCAATGTAGAAGGGGATAGGAAGCTGTATCTGGAACCAAGGGATGACAACCGGTTTGGTTTCCGGGTTGGATGTACCGGTTCCGAGTATGTCCTGTACCAGTACCTTGATCCCTTTGATCTGGTCGATACGGATGATATGCATTTTTCTGAGTATTGTCGTGAGGTCGCACGTACTCCGGACCTGAAAAAGATGAAAAAGTGTCTGTGGATGCTGGCAAACAGATATACGGAGGATGTTGTATATACGGTCCCATTATCCCTGGACACGTATACGGAATCCGCGGGAGTCAAACATATCGGCAGGCGCAGCTACTGTGCGTGGGGACGAAAGGATGATTTTACTGCTGCGGAGAAGAAAGCATTGGAAAGCGTCAGAAATTATGTAAAAAAATTCTAAATAAGAAAAGTCTGGCCGTCCTGTCTGTGCAGGGCGGTTTTTTCGTGCAGAAAAACTTTTCCCACCAAATATGTCATATTATGGATATGGCAAAAACAGAAAGGAGCCGGTAAAAATGACAACAAGTAAAGATGGTTTTCCTTTAAAAGCAGAAGGCGGAGAAGATTTGCTTAAAGGATTAAAAGATTTAAAATTGAAATTGACTGAGAATGCCGATATTGTCCAGAAATATATGGAAGCGGTAGAAAAGTTCCTGCCGGGGATGACAGCCATGCTGGGCCTGACGGTGTCTGATTTTACGCTGGACAAAGAAAGCCTATTTGATCTGAGGGATAATATGCTGGAAGGAGAATACTCGCCGATTGTATACCGCGCAGAAAAAGATGGTGGTAAATACGAAGCAGCCATCTGGATCCTGAAAGAAGCATACGGGTTTTCCGTACACTCCGCAGTTGTAAAAAACAAAGACGGGCAGAGCTGGCTGTACAATTCTGACAGACAGAATTGGGAGATTATCGAGACGGAAATGGACCTGTCTCCGCGGATGGAAGAGATCCTTCAGTCCGGTTCCCCTGAAAGCGATGTACTGGAAGAACTCCTGGAGGTATTTTACGGGGATCTGGATGATGCAGAGTACGCTGCGATCAAAGAGAACAACCAGAACCTGCTTTCCCTGTATGCAGAAACAAACAAGTATATGCTCCCCTTCTACGACGATGAAGAGGATGTCTTGTATCTCATCCCCAGGGACGAAGGACGTTTGGGATTCCGGGTTGGTTGGAATGGTTCTGGATATGTTTTATATCAGTATTTGGATTCCCTGGATATTTTAAAACGTAACGAAGAGCTTGGATATCTTGAAAAAAATCATTCGCAGGCAGTTTCGTGTACTTCAAACCTGAAAGAAATGAGGAACTGTCTCTGGATGCTGGCAAACAGATATACGGAGCAGCCGGTATATACCGTTCCATTATCCCTGAAGGCTTATACGGAATCCGCGGACTTAAAGGAGATAGGAAAACCTGCGACTTTTGAGTTTGAGTCTACAGACAGGAGAGTACTTACGACTGAGGAGAAAAAAGCCGCGGAGGGTATCCGCAGGTATGTAGGAAGGCTCCAGAAAGGAGGAGCGGATGTATAAGAAAAACGACCTTATGAGCATCCTGGATATTGTAAACGACTATCCAGAGGATGCCACCGTGGAGTTAAAAAATTCCCTGAAGGACATGATCGCACATCCGAGAAAGAATCCGAAGTTTTCGAGGTCGGAGCAGGATACCCTGCGGATCCTGTATTACAAAATTATTTATTCTGACAAAAAATACGAACCGGGACAGACGGCTCTTGAGCAGATCCTGCAGATCAGCCGGATCGAAGACAAGTATCATGAGATCGGGATCTATACGGAAGAAGATTTCTGGAAAGCGGTTTTTGAGTCCGCGGAAGCAATAAAAGATGGAATTTATGGCTTTCGTATGAACAATACGGCGTTTTCACGCGATGGAGAACCCGCAAGAGTTTTTCTTGTTAAGTACAAAGACAAGTATATTGTATACACTTCCGAAGAGTATGATGGAGACTTTTACCCAGGAGAACATCTGAGCGATCTGGAACACGATCTGTTTGATGATTATAATGAGGCCGAAAAGTATTTCCAGTCGTTAGAAAACGCAGGGTTGCTGTCAGGGAAGGATCAGATTAAAAACTGCAAAGCAGAACTGGATGAGCCGGATGCCGTATATATCAAACCCTGTCCGGATATATATTGTGATGTCTATTTTCGTGTCTATTATTGCCGAAAACTGATCATGGATCATGTAGGAAGTCTGGACCCGCAGAAGATCAACCAGGCAGTTGCGGATTACAGGAAGTTCTGTGAGGACAACCATGTCTCGATCACAGATATATACAAAAAACATCCCTGGAATTCTAACCAGCGATATTACGTTGTTGAGATGTACGAAAATGGCGGAAGCTGTAAGATTCTATATATTCATATTCCGTCGGCACTGCAGAGAAGACAGCGGAATGTCATTGATTTTATTAAGCCAAACAATATTGTTAAGGAAATGCGGTGAGAAAGGAGGAACTTATGCTTTGGTCTACACTGTACAATAAGATTGGAAAGCAGCCACTTAGGATTATGCAGCGAAATCAGGTGTATGCGATATTGGAGAATCCGAAAACACATCAGAAGGAAAAGGTTTTTCTGCTGTTAAAATACGATACTTCCGGTCATCCATATTTTGTCCGGGATTTTGAGAAAACAGAAGGAAGAAGTATGAAGAATGAAAGAAGAAATAAAGGTTAACAGAAATTGTGTGAATGCAAAAGTCCAGGCACATATCCTGTCTGAGCCGGAAATGAGAAAAACCGGGTTCACCGATTATGGAAAAGACAACTGGTATTTCTGCCGGATGTTACGTTTTCCGAAAAAGAAACTTTACCGGGATTTTGAGATTTCCTTTTCCGTAACCATTCCCAAAAACGGGGACGATATCAGGATCGATGTTTTAGATGAAGCCTTCCTGCAGCCGTACGACTACCAGCGGATCCTAACTGACCACCCGGTCCATGAAACTGCCCTGATTGTACAGGAGCAGGTGGAGAGGTGGATGGATTATCTGCAGGAAAGCGGTGTGCTGTCGGGACATATCCGCAGAGAATACATCTGAATAACGTGATCATTGATTCTGCTTTTTGTGTGATACAGAAATTGGTTGTTAGCCTAACGGGGGAAAACAGAATGAAAAAACTCATACTTACAATAGTTTTATGTGCTTTTGCAATGGTAGTAGCAGGGCTAAATATCAGGTCTATGCAAAACCGCGGCGTGAAAGAAGCAACCGTGGAGGCAGAAGTAGAGGATATAGTTGGCATGAATAAGGGGAGCAGAGGGGAAATAAGCTGGAATGTAATCTACAAATATTCATATAAGGGAAAAGAATATGAGAGAGAAGTAGATGGCGTAAGGTCTTGTTAAAAAGGAGAAAAAGTCAGGATTGTAATTGATTCAGATCATCCGGATGTTATTATTAATTTCACAAGAAAAGGTGCTGCTTTAGTTTTTATATTGCTTGCGGTTGCGGCAGTATTTGCAATGCTGTAGAGAAAGGAAAATATAATGGTGAAATTCGAAAAGATAATGAGAAAAATCGTGATTTTCATGATTCTAGCTGTGTATGTGATGGTAGTAGGAATTGTTGGCTGGTCATTGATAGAAAGTCATGGGGTTAAAGAAGTGACCGTGGAGGCGGAAGTTGCAGATATTCTTGGTGTAAAAGAAAAGATCAGAGGAGGAACTAGCTGGGATGTAATCTATAGATATTCGTATAATGGGAAAACATACGAAGAAGAAGTAGATGGGACAAAATCCTGCAAACAAGGTGACAAAGCCAATATTGTAATTGACTCAGGGCATCCAAATAAAGTTATTCTTTTTACAAAAAAAGAAAAAATTGGTTTTCTTTCTGTAATAAACGGTACTGTTGCTATTTTTGTAATACTTATTATTATTGATAATCGAAAAAAATCATTGGGCTAGATTTGTCTGAGTATATCTCTAATACAGTTTCTGTTTTTGTATAAAGAAAATACAGAAGCAGGAGCTTTTTTCGTGTAAAAATAGATATTTCTCATATTTCCTTATAATAAAGAAAAAACGAAAGGAAGATAAATATGTCAGAACTATTGAGCTTTGAGGAATTTGTCAGTAAACGCAATGAAGCCAGGGCTGTGATTAAAGACTACGTAATTGACTGCTATGTGAAAAAAGTAAAAGAAAAACTCCTTGAAGAAAATCCAGGTATTTCACAAAGGCAGCTTAAAATGAAAACCAGACAGGCCCGGGATTCCTTTAAGGATTCCGCAAAATGCAGGGAGTTGATGGAAGCCGTACCGTTAGAAAACGTCTCAAAATCTTTGAGAAAAGCATATGATACTTATTGCGAAGCGACAAAAAAATTCATCGCATATGAAAAAATGAAAAAAGATGTGGTAGAGGCAATCCCTGAACAGATCAAGGATGCGTATCCGAAAGCCAGGCTGTTAAGGAGAAAGTTCATCCTGCATATCGGTCCGACAAACTCCGGGAAAACGTTTGCCGCTTTGGAGAAGTTTCGCGAAGCACGTGAGGCGGTTTACCTTGCGCCTTTGAGACTTCTGGCTCTGGAAGTGTATGAGAACACGAATTATGCCGGAGTGGACTGTTCCCTGCTGACAGGCGAAGAGGAGGCTTTTATCGAAGGTGCTTCCCATGTAGCAGAGACTATCGAAATGGCAGACATGAACAAACGATACGATGTTGCCGTCATTGATGAGTGTCAGATGATCGCAGACGAAGGCAGGGGCGGAGCGTGGACAGCTGCAATCCTTGGACTCTGTGCGGATGAGATCCATATCTGTATGGCTCCACATGCTGAGGATATCGTAAAACGTCTGATCGAATACTGCGGGGATGAGATCGTGGAGGTCGACAGGAGAGAACGCATGACTCCCCTGGAGCTGGATCCGGACAACTGCCGTTTTCCAGACATCGTAAAGCCCGGGGATGCATTGATCGTATTCTCAAAGCGCAGTGTCATCAATGTTGCCGCGGAGCTTCAGGGCAAAGGCATTGAGTGCAGCATGATCTACGGGGCCCTGCCCTATGAAACCAGAAAGGCAGAGACAGAGAGGTTCTTAAATGGAGAAACAAAGGTCGTAGTGGCCACGGATGCCATTGGCATGGGGCTGAACCTGCCGATCAAAAGAGTGGTATTCCTGGAAACAGAAAAGTATGATGGATACGAAATGCGTCTTTTAAAACCGGAGGAGGTGCAGCAGATCGCCGGACGTGCAGGACGTAAGGGGATTTATGAGGAAGGCCGGTTTACTGCATGTGGGGGACGGAAGTTCATCCGCCAGTCCATGAAGATGTCCCCGGAAGAGATTGATTTTGCCCGTATCCGATTCCCCGGTTTCCTGGTTGCCGTAGAAGGAAAGCTGTCAGGTGTGATGAAGCGATGGAATGAACTGGAAACAGAAAGTTTGTTTTTAAAAACGGATATCGACCAGCAGATCGATCTCTGTCTGTGGCTGGAGAACCATTCCGATGATAAGGAAACGATCTACCGGCTCATCAATATCCCGTTCAACGAAAAGAACGATGATATCCTCTTTCTGTGGAAGATACTGGCATTACGCGTGGCAGCAGAGAATAACATTGATCTGACGCGTGAGATCGAGGCTCTGGCAAGGGAGAAAAAGCGTATATCCGGGATGACTGACACCAGTCAGCATATCCAGCAGCTGGAGTTTCTGTATCAGAAATATGACCTTGTCCACAACTTCATCCGTCTCTTTGGCAAGCTGGATACCAGGGATGCAAACAAGGAACTGCTTAGAAAGAAGAAAAAAGAAGTATCCGACGAACTGACTGCGATCTTAAAGAAAAAGAAACTTAAGAGAAGACAGTGTTCTTCCTGCGGAAGATTCCTGCCCTATAATTACCCGTACGGTATGTGTTCCGACTGCTATGAAGAGATGCAGGCGAGAAGATATAACCGCTACTATGGATATTATGGATACGGCGACTTTGAGGATTATTAATCAGCAGCGGGCGGAGATCATTCTGTCCGCATAGCCGAAAGGAGAAAAATGAAATTTGTAAATTCTATGTTTATGGTTGCATATTTGATCATTGTCGGATTGACCGTCTGGTCATTGGTACAAAGTTCTGGTATTAAGGAAATTTCTGTGGAAGCGGAAATTGAAGATATCCTTGCAGTAGATTGCAGGTCGAAAATAAATTGTACGTTGCTCTGCAGATATTCGTACAACGGCAGGGAATATGAGGAAAAGGTTTCCCGCAATAGCTCCTGCAGAAAAGGAGATAAGATCAATATTGTAATCGACGCAGACCACCCGGACACTGTCATTGAGTTTTCCAAGAGAAAGAGATCCAAGGCGATCTTTTTGTCCGTATTACTTGGAATTATGGCAGTGTTTGCCATTGTTCTTCTTATTAAGGCCTTCAGACATAAGGAATGACGTATTTTCCGCGGATATTTCGGTTGTATGTTACAATAGGATTACACAGTAACATGGATGTCGAAAAGGAGAAAACAATGGCAAAGAATGAAGATGAATACGAAAAATATCTGGGATATATTGAGGACAACCTGGATGAGGTTGCAGAAAAGGTTACAAGGATTTTCGATGAGAGAAAGAAAGGTCTTGCTGCAACGCTTTGTGGAATGCTTCGGAATGCTGTGTCCTGTGCCACCCACTATGAGTGGAGGAGAGGAGATTGTCCTTACGATACCTCCGGGGAACTTAAGGACTGCGGTGATATAGATTTAAACATTTCCATCGCCGATTTTTTGGAAGAGGAATATACCGGTGGCACAAAAGCAACCTATGTCAGTGGACATGGTCTTTCATATGAAACATATCAGGATTCCCTCACTAATGACACGATCACGCTTTGCGAAAACGTTCTGAGGGATGCAGTCAGGATCTGCCGGCAGGAAGCGTTTCCTGAGGACGAGGTATCAGAAAGAGATGCAGAGGAAGTGATCTATGAATGCCATGATGACATTTATGATAATTGTCCGGCAGAAAGTTTTTGGCCATGCAGCGGGGCTTTGGAATATTGCGGGATAGATACGGAAATGCCGCTTAAATCGTTGTTTGATACAAAGAAAATAATTGTAGCGTTCAGAACAAAATAGAACCGTTTGTCATATTAACCAGTAGATTCCGCAGATGAAACATTGCGGAGTAGATTACAATCTATGTGTCAGGAAAGGAGATCAGATGAGTAATAAGCTCAAAAGAAAAGCAAAAAAGAAAACGGTTGATTTTGGAGAATATACAATCTCAATGATGTAAATAGTAATCGTCGTGGAAGAGATTTATTTTTACGATTTTCAGGTACTCTATCAAAATACGGGATTCGGCACACATATTCCTGTCGATATTTTGAGTATAACATTCAAAACGAGTATCAACGTTATGGTATCAAATATCCAAGTAAAGATATATTAACTTGGCCTACACCAAATTTGGCACGTTATAATCCGTGGACGGTATGTTCAAGTGCCCAATTAATAATAGAATTGGAGTGATTTTATGATAATAAGTGCAAGTCGAAGAACTGATATCCCTGCTTTCTTTTCCGAGTGGATTATAAACCGCTTAAAAGAACAATATGCCTATGTACGAAATCCTATGAATATTCACCAAGTAAGTAAAATCAACTTATCTCCAGATGTTGTTGATTGTATTGTTTTTTGGAGCAAAAATCCTAAGCCAATAATTAATAAACTTAACGCTTTGAAAGATTATATGTACTATTTTCAATTTACACTTAACGCATATGATAAAGATTTCGAAGAAAATCTTCCTACTTTGTCTACAAGAATTGATACTTTCCAGACATTATCCAATTATATTGGAAAAGAACGTGTCATATGGCGTTATGATCCCATTATCATTAACGAAAAATACTCTATTGATTGGCACATTGAAAGATTCAAATACCTTACAGAACAACTCTGTCTTTATACAGAAAAAGTAACCATAAGTTTTATTGATTTATATACAAAAATCTCCCATAATATCAAAGGGAAAAATATTTATGAATTATCTTATGAGCAAAAAAACACCCTTGCGAGATACTTTGCAGAAATTGCTTATTCACATAACATAGAAATAGATACGTGTGCAGAAGACATTGACTTATCTTCTTATGGAATAACTCATGCTAGATGCATCGATGACAGACTTATTTCAAAGTTACTACATTGTTCCACAGACATAGAAAAAGATAAAAACCAACGATTGGAATGTGGTTGTATTGCAAGCATTGATTTAGGTCTATATAATACTTGTCAAAATGGCTGTATATATTGTTATGCTAATCATAGTTATGCTATTCGTAAGCAAAATTTTGAAACTTATGATCCATTTTCTCCTTTACTCTGTAGTAATATAACAGAATTTGACAAAATAACAGAGCGTAAAGTCAAAAGTCAAAAAAATATGCAACTAAGTCTATTTGACATATAGGTATCAAACAGGTATCACACCACACACTAAGAGCCGGAAAGTCCGCTGTTTATGCGGCTTCCCGGCTCCCTGTTTACTATTCAATCTCCCTGCCTTCCGGAACCATGCTGGAGTCGTTTATCAAATATACCGCGGAGGAACCGTGGAATATGGACAGAGTCACGGATTTTCTGGATGCGCATTCAGCCAGAGTCAGAAAAAAAGTAGAAAAGAATCAGTCTTTCTCTCAGCAGGAAATGGATGAAATACAGGAGTTTGGAGAATATTTCATAGAACAGTATGCCGACGAGGAAGGACTTCTTGATCAGGAGATTGCAGACTGCTATGATGAAATACCATTTATACTACGAGTCATTAGTTCGTATTTTGATTACCAGGAAGAGATGGTAAAAACAGAATTTTTGAGTTCCATTTCTGATGATGGATTGAAAGAGGGTGTAAAAGGGTTGAGGAGGCAAATGCGAGCAGATGCGTCTGCTTGCGTTTTTTTTGCGGCGAAATATTGGAAAATATTTTCAGCATGGCAGAAAATCCGGCATAGTAAATATATGCAAAAACATATGGAAGGACTGAAAAAAATGGAAATAAAAAGACTGACAAAAGAAGAATTACAGGCTTTCGCAAGACTGAAAGACTGCAAGATTGAAAATTTGTATTATCATGGTGATATTTCTCTTTTGCAAAAACCAGATAAAATAATAGCCCTGATTGGGCGGAGAAATGCAGATGCTGATGTGCTCAGAAATGCAAATAGATGCGGGAAAATACTGGCTGAGTCTGGCGCCGTGACGTTGAACGGGCTGGCGGTTGGATGTGACACTGCAGGGTTGGAAGGTGCACTGGCTGCCGGTGGAAAATGTATTGCCGTAATGCCTTGCGGGCTGGATTACATATACCCGAAATGCAATGATTTGCTTGTGGCAAACATCCTGAAAAATGGCGGATGTATTGTAAGCGAGTATGAACCTGGCGAGAGGCCTGAAAAGTGGAAATTTGTTAAGCGCGACCTTTTGCAGGCAATGATTGCAGATAAAATCCTCGTTGTTGACTGTGACACGAAAAGCGGTACTATGCATGCAGTCAGGGAAGACGTGAGAAAAAAGAAAGATATTGCCTGTATTGTAAGAAAACAGGAGGAGAAAACTGGATCTGGCAATAAATATATGATTGACAATTTTGCTGCGATTAAGATATGTGGGGAGAAAGCTCTGAAACAATTTCTAAATCAGACATGATTTCGCCTGCCCGGTTTCGTGGTTTTTATCTTTTCTTTATTTTTTTCTTTTTTTTGTTATTTTGCGGAAAAGTGAAAAATTCCAGGCATAATTTTGCATATTAATATTAGAGGAAGAAAGATGAGAGGAATGAGAAGAAATGGTGGTAAGAGATGAGAGAAACAAAAATGAAAAAAGAGATAGAGGAGATTGGAAAAATGGCTGGAAGAAGTAGTAGGCTGATATTTGGAGCATGTGCAATTATTTCCGGCGTTGCGGCGATGTTCGGGATGAATGCGTTGCCAGTGGTGGCGGCTGAGGATGTTAGTGAAAAAGTGACTGTCGGCGAAGATGTAGCTGCTGGTGTCGGAGCAGATGCTGGTATTAGTGATAGTGATAGTGATAGTAATAGTACTGATGTTGATACTGGTAGCCAGACAGCCGAAAATGTTGCTATTGATAACCCTGATGGAGATGTTCTTGCCGGAAGCATTACTGATTCCAAACCGCAGACGCTTCCTCCCGCTGGTGAAATCATTGCTGCAGCAGGCCTTGGCGGAATTGCGCTCGCTCTGGCAGTATACGATATCAGAAATTAATAAACCTGAAGAATGTCATGGATTAGGAGCCATTTTAAAAGATTTAATTAAAGAAAAAGATGAAATCGAACTGGATATCGATAACCCGGACAATGTTTACGTTGGTATTTCTGCAACTGTACCATGGAACTTTAATGATTCCATCAAAAACATGACAAACATAGAATTTGCTTCCCAACCTTGCATTCGCTGGTGGAAAGTGGAAGATGATTTGGACTATTAATTACAAAAAGACTGACACTTATTCAGGTGTCAGTCTTGTCTGAAACATATTATATTTCTTATAAGCAATTCTAAAATCAAGGAGGAGTTTTCACATGAGTTTAAAAATTTATGATGCGTATATTATAAATATTCCAAGTCCAAATATCTATAATTTACAGCAAATTTTTGACAATCTTCGCACAGAAATTACAAATGCAACAATGGCTTCTATCCAGAAAAAAATTGTAAAAAAATGTCTGTACTACTATTATTTTAAACAGTTACACGGAAATATGCTTGTAGAACAAATGTTACAACAAACTGCAATTACAAGTACCACAGACGAAGAAATCCACAAAATATGGGAAACTGTAAAAACAGACAAGTATGCGGAATTATATGATTTAATAAGACAACGAATGTTAAATAAAATCAAAAATTCTAATAATACGGATGTAAAATTACAGATTGTTCCATTAAAAGATAAAATCTTAGCAATGTTTTTTGGCAATAACAAAATGGAACATTTTATCAGCGATCATTCCGCATTTTTTGACTATCACTATCAAAACCAGACTGATAAACCAAATAAAATCTCTGATGCTGAATGGGAACAACGCCGAACTGACTGGGAAGCAGCAATCGGACCAGATTACATTCCATGTAACCATGGATTTACCGTAGAACTTGTAAATGTAGAGTATATTTTAAACAATATATTTTTTAACAAAACTCAAATCCAGCTTCCATCTGAATCCGAAATACTGGAAGAATTACGTGGAACCATGCGCAGCATTACCCTTGTAAAAGGATATCCATACAGCACAAAAGCATCCGATTGGAAAAAATTTATTGAATCCGATGCCTATAAGAAATGGGTAATAGATATAAATACAGAAATTAAAAACAAATGTTCTTTTATTACAAATATAGAAGAATTTTTACAAATATTTGTATGAATGTCAATAGATTTAATACGAAAGATATAGATGATATAATCGAAGAATATGAATCCGAACAGACATTTACGGAACTAGAAGATGGTACATTTGAAATGATAACAGGCAATACAACTGACGAAGTTATTACATGGCTTTAAAAAAAATCATATTTAACAGGAAAGGAATTAGAAAAATATGTATAAAGAGACTTATGTGAAAAGTGATGAACATGGTGACCCACACATTATTGACAACTATCACGACCCGGCAATGGAACCAAACGTAGAATTTATCTCAGAATTTACTATAGATGGAAAATTTCTCGGAATGCGAAAAGTAAGAAAAGACAAATAATTATAGAAAGGTGGATATCACTATGCCAACCGTAATAACGTGCACGTCTTTGCATCATTTCTATCAATGGTGCAAAGAAAATCACGCCATTATTAACAAATGATTAATATTTCACAACCACAAATATAAAATCATACAACCATATATTACATATCACGAAACATCAAGTGCAATCATAAAAAGAAAAAGGAGAACAAAATTATGAGCAGTCACTGGGGAGCCGTTTCCGGCGTAGCCTTACGATTAAACAACAAAGATTTCAATAACATGGTACAGACCTATCTGCAGAAAACATATCTTCCAGATGCAACAGAATCCGACATGGAAGAATTTTGGGACAAAATTGAAAATGACATTTGCACAATCTCAGAATTCCCATTCCTGCGCAGCAAATATCGTACCGAAAGCATGAAAAAGTTACCAACATTGGACTCCTGTTTCCAGAAAACAGAATCCGAATTAAAAGACCTTTTCGAGCATCGTATTCTATATCGAATTTGTTGCTTTGACCAGTACAACACCGATATCCACGAAGGTGGTACCTTTCATCCAATCAACAATGACCCCTCTTTTGATGTAGAAGATGGAGATTATTTCTTGTACACCATTGAGTCAACGATGCCGCAGGATTTACTGGAACACACAACCTATAGCAGTACAAATGATTTAATTGCAGAATTTAAAGACGCTATGGAAGATTATCTGCCAAAAGATTTTAACTGGAACCATAATATCGGATTCTTTCAGACCGCTATTTACGGATAAGAAAAAAGAGGTAGCAAATATTGCTACCTCTTTTTTTATTTCAATACATATTATGTTACACTTCATTCCTCGTAAATACAAAATTCCTCTCTTACGAGACATTTACATTTTAGCAGCTGCAACCGGCATTGCTGCCGGGAGCATCATGGATGCAGAAACCGCATACACACACAGTTTTCTTAATATCTTACTTTTCATTTTAAAAACCTCCTTTTTTCCAAATTGAAAAAGAATATGGAAAAATAAAAATTAGCATAATTTCAGATCCTGAAGGATTCGGTAGGTCTGTATTTCGGCTATTTATTTTGGATTCAGCAGATTTTGTTGTGCCTGATAGGTTTTCAGGCACTTTTTTTTCGTACCAGAAAATACAAACCTGAAAACACCGTATACTTAGATCATGAACAGCAAAGACAGCTGTTCATACCATTCATTTTTTGTCTTTCGTTTTTGGGCATCCGCGGGGTTCGGAATTAACCGCGGATGTCTTTTTTCGCATATAATTTCGTTTTTTTATCCTATTAATTAAATCGGCTCTCATATGTAATATACTTTGATATACGAAATAGTGAATTCGAATTCACTTTTTTTATTTTGTTTCACCGTTCTTCATTTTCTTTCCGTATCAAATACGAAAGGAGAATGTAAAAATGAATGATACTATCTACAGAGGAATGAGAGACCTTGTCTATGTAGCTCTCGGAAAAACAGCTTACAGTAACAGTTCCGAGTATCTGGAGCTGAAAAAGCATTTCAGATATCCTGGCGAGGTACTGGAGCGTATGGAACAATTCGGATATTCCTCCAATGACGATTATATTTCTGCCATGAAGGTTGTACTGTGGATGAAGAAGACTCTGTCAGCAAAGCAGATGAAAGAGATGTTCGTCGGAACCCAGCTGGAAGACTTTGTAAAGAGAACAAAGGAAAAAGCAGGAGATAACCTGTATCTGCTGTATGAACTTTATCTTTATGAAAAGAGCAGCAGAAAACAGATCCTGACAGCTGTCAGTAAGACTCCATTGGAAACAATCGCCGGATTCCTTGACTGGATGACATCCAATAGGCTTTTTGGAGCTACGGACTATTCCCTTGCAAAGGATATCGTCCTTTCCATGGAAAAAGAGTTAAAGACACTGAACAGACTGGATGCCGTAAAAGATGCCGATCTGTTTATCCATCTGATCAAATTTGCTTTCAGGCTGGTATGCCATGATTCCAGGTTTAAATCTGACGAGGATTATAAACGGTTGGGTTTGACCGGACTGCTTGTTGCCTTAAAAGATCTTTATTTGTCAGAACCGGTAGGCAGATCTTCCAAAAAAGTCCTGGAACAGATGGGATTTTCCGAAATGGATATCCTTAATCTGAACTGCGGGATCTGGCTTATCAAGGATCAAAAGCCTTACTGCTGCAACTCAGAGATTAAATGGTGGAGATTAAAGAAACGCTGGCTCCAGTCTTTGTTTGTACAGAAAGAAGAGATCACGATCAAGCCAGTTATTGAAAAAATGATTGAGAAGGAAATGCCCAGAAAGATCGATGGGGAAAATCTTACAAGGGAATTCTATCTGGAAGGATTTTCAGCAGAGATCCCTGTTATCCAAAATTCCTACCTTTTGTTTGATCTGTTAACCAGACGATTGGATGGAAGCGGAAATGCTTCCCATAACAGCATGGGTAATGTCCTCAAATGGAGGAACATCTGTAAAAACCATGATCTTTCGGTTATGGGGGATGTGCTTTGGCTGAAAGGCCTGATGGCGTATCTGAATCCCCAGGGGGTCTCCTTTAACATATATATCTCAACAGGAGCTGACCGGAACAAACAGATCTATGCAGAAGTGATCAAGGACTGTGAAAACCTGGAAGAAAAGCAGGAAGTATTAAAGGAAATCTTCCAGAAAGATGTAAAGGAATTTATTTACCAGAATCCAGGTTTCTTCAGAACAGGATTTCTTGACCCGCTGTTTATTTCCGGCTTTCTGGACATGGACAGATATTACAAAGAGAACAGCTGTGATGCTGCAAAGTATTTAAGAAACATGGAATATCCTTTCCAGCTTGCTTTTCTGCAGAGGTTCTGCGAGGACAGAAACTGGCAGTTTACTTCCGAGGAAGCTGAATTTTTAAAAACAGCTGTCAAGGACAGCTGGATGGTAAGTCTGGCTTATGCAAATAAGTCGACCGACACCTGCTTCCAGCGTTTTTCTACAGAAGAAAAGAAACTTCTCCTTGGGCTTGTGTGTGAACTCTGTGTCCGTATTCCTTACATCTGCCGGCTTGACCTTTTGATGGCAGGATTGATTGCAAATACGGAAACAAGACTCATACTCGGAGAAGAGATTTCCCAGGAGTGGTATCGGATTTTAAAACAGCGCGATTTTGTATATCAGGACGCTCTTGACCGGGATTTTCTTTCCGAAGAGGCTTATCAAAAGATCCAGAAACAGAAAGAAGAACAGAAAGAGAAGGAAAGACGGGAACAGGAAGCAAAAGAAGTAGAAGTACAGAAAGCTTCCCTGGAGGCAAAATTCCACGGACTTTCTGCAAATGAAGCTATTGAGATATACGCAGGTGCTGTTCCGACCTTTGTTTTTTCAAGGAGAGAGCAGACGCTTGCTTCCCTGGAAGTATACAAAGAGCAGTTTGATCATAAAAAAATCTTAACGAATAAGAAAGTGATCTGTAAATTAATGAAGTTTTTCTTGGACTGCTACGAAAACAACTATATTACAAAACCAGTCCTGATGGATAAGCTGGGACTGCTTAAGGAGGAATCATAATGAATTACTTAGAAAACATGAGCGAAAACCTGGAACTGTTAGATCTTGTCGAAAAAAATTGTCTTTCTACGGCTGCTTTAGAAAATGTAAGTAATAAGACAGAAGCCGTTTTAAATCTGAAAGAACTCCAGCTTATGCTTACGGCACCAAGTTTTTTTTATACATCGTATGGTATCATGGTTAATGTTTTTGATTCCATTTCAAAAGAAATTCTAAACCATGCAGAAGCTGTAAAAACGATCAACCTTTTTGAAGATGAGGGAAAGAACAGTCTGGGTAAGGAGGAAATAGTTTTACTTTCTTACTTTTTTATGGAACATATCCCGTACGATCCTGGAATACTGGCTGACTGTGTGAAAACAGTAGGAGCTCAGGAAAAAAGCAAATACATGCGGATATACTATGATCTGCTGGCAAATGGAAAAAAGAACCTGTTTAACAGGGTGTTAACCTGCCCGGAACTGGCAGAATCAGTTCTTCAGGAATGTGATCTTTCTGAAAAAAAAGAATTTGAGCACATCCTGGAAAAATTCTACATTTTGGATGCACTTCCGGATTCTTGGGATGCTCGCAGGGAATCTAAGCGGATACAGCTATTTATTGACATCCTTAACTGCCCTGGGGCAATGGAAATCTATGACCATGCAGGAAGATATGCAAAAAGTGTATCTCTGCCAGATGTCAGGGATTATTCATCTGCTGCGGAGATTGTTGGGAAAACCATGGCTCTGCTTGCAGAAAAGCTGTCAAAACTGGATCCGAATGTAATGATACAAAGTGATGTTTATAAAAGGTATTTTGAAAACGCTTCGTATATTAAATTCGACCAGAAGCTTCTTTCTGGTTACCTGAAAAACCTGACTGACATGGAGCCTTATGATGCAGGGAAGTCCGTGTTCTGGAGGGCTGGATTTCTTGGCGTCTGCACTGGGAACCGGTATACAAAACTTGTCTATCAGATGGCTGGAAAAGCCAATGAAGAGAATCTGATGGAATTGGTCTACGAAGCTATTGTTGACCATAAGAAAAGTTTCCTGCGGCTGATGGAAGATGCTCTGGATCTCTTTTTGCAGGTTCCTTATGAGTCGATCCTTTTTGTTAAAGATTTCCGTAAGCTTCTCAACCTGAACACGCTTCAGAAAAAAGATATCCTGACATTGTTAAAGAAAGACAATGAAGGCAGTTGGCTCTATACGTATAATACCATGGAGTTTCATGGACTTAGTGGGACTTATACTTTTCAGGAACTTCTGGCCGTCTGCGGACAGCCGGAATGGATCAGGAAAACGTATGCAGGACTGGATATGCGTGTGGATGAAAAACTCCGCCGTATCCGCCAGATCTTCCGCTTTGGTTCCCTGAAAGGAAACCGGAATCCAGCAGCCATAGCAGCGGCTCTGTCCAACGAATCCTTTGAGGATTATTGTACCCACAAAGGTATCAAGGATGCCTCGAAATCAGATCTGTTCCAATTGATGGAGCTGGAACAGGCAGATGAAAAGGTGTCTTCTGTTGCCAATGCAGCAAGGACAGGGCAGGATGTAAGAACGATCCTGCGTAACCGGAAGCCGGAACTGTTTGAGATGGGACTGGATGCGTTTAAAAAAGCGTTCACCGATCTGGATACGGACAGCAGCTGGCTGAAAGAACAGATCGAGATCCCGAAAGAACACCTGGATGCCTTTACTTCCTTTTGTCTGGACGGAAATGCTTCCATTGTTCATGATTACTATGAAAGCAACTACGGACAGCAGGTGGAAAACGTCCTGCTCATTGCAAAAGCAACGATCTACGGGCTTCTGGACGAGGTGAAGTATAAGGATCTCCACAAAGAGATTGGATACGCGATAACACCGGAGCAGGAAAACACCTGGAAAGAAAACATCACGCTTGTGGACGGTAAGGTAAAAACAGGAGAGTATACGGATTTTGTCAGCTGCATGAACATCGGCGTATTGCCCGAAAGAACCTGTATGAACTACAGGGATGGAGCTTACAATGAGTGTCTTCTTTCTACGTTCGATGCAAATAAAAAAGTCATCTATGTTACGGAAGAGGATGAGATCATCGGAAGGGCTATCCTGAGGCTTACCAAGCTGTCAGATGAAGGAGACAAGAATTTGCATTTTGAGGATGTAGCAGAAGATACTCCTGAAAATAAAGAGAATCTGGTTGTGTTCCTGGAAAGATGTTACAAAAACGGATTTTCTGGTAAAAAAGCAGCCATGATCTACCGAAAACTTTATGATCTTGCCAAAAGGAAAGCCGAACTCCTTGGAGCCGGACTCGTCCTGGCTGATGATTATAAGACTGTTGCCGAGCTGAACGGTTTGGCAAAGAAATGTTCGTATATCTATGTTTCTGAAAGTAAAAATGGAAAACAGTATCTCGATTCCCTTGGAGGCAACTGCGAGAGCGGCGGATATTATGTCCGCGGAAATTTCTTTTTTGCCTCATAAAATTACCCGGGGTATCTGCCCCGGATTACTGTAGATGTTCTTCCCCCGGATCTTTTCCGGGGTTTTTTGCATTCGAAAAAGGTTGAGTTTGATCAAAGTATTTGCAACTTACACCAGAACTGGTTTAAAATAAGGATAACCATAGATTAGCGAAAGTCCGCCAAAATGTTTCCTGATGCATTGGTGTCTTTCGCAGAAAGGCGGATTATAAAAATGAAAAACCTGTCTATAGTTTCTACCGTTTTGATGGCGGTTTATACGATTTTTCTGATACTCGCAGATCTGCGTCTTTTCTTCGTCTCCGCGGCTTTTGGACACATGTCAAAAAGCGTAACCGGATGGATAATAGACGGGGCGGATCTAAGCGTGATCGCAGGCGCACTCAGTGTAAGTGTTTCTGTCCTGATCCTTATATTTGCAGTCGTCTTTCTGTTTTTCTGCATTGCCTGTGTGGTACTGACTGTGCTCTCTTATTGGCTTATCCGCAGAAAAAAATACAAAGCCGATGCCTGGATGAAAATTGTCGTTTTCGGTTTTGCATTGGCGGGGTGTCTTAAACTCGTTTCGTTCTGGACTTCCGTTCTGCTTATACTGCCGGTTGTACTTTCAGTAATTGTGGTTTTTGGAGAAAAATAATTTTTGGATCTTGTTGTTTATTCGAAAACAAAAGCCCGGCCATATAGCCGGGTTTTAAAATATATTGGCCGGTTTTTGACAGCCTGCTTAATTTAAGACCCTAACAGGATAATTACGTAATCCCATTCGTAATGACAGTTTGTGCGCAGATGGAGAGTCTCCCAAGTAAACGTCGATACGCTTTCCTTTGATTGCTCCACCAGTATCTACTGCCTTATAGACCTTGTCTCCGATCAATACGTCGCTTCCTAAAGGAATAACAGATGGATCTACTGCAATACTGTAATTTGCTTTAAGGACTTCTCCGGTTGACCCAATGGGCTTGCCCTGGGAATTAACTAATCCTTCCGAACATATATCGCATTCGCAGTAGTATGTAATTTTACACATTCCAACATATCTTTCATTATTTTTTACCACGTATACTTCACACCGATATGGTCTTCCTTTATATTTTGCAGTAATATAAATGCAACCTTTTCTGATTCCGGTTACTTTTCCATTTTTATCTACAGTTGCCACTTTCGGGTTTTCAGAGCTCCACGTAATTGGACCGGATGCATTCTTCAGTTTCAGCTGTAAGGGATGACCCAGCCTGACATCCGCTGCTTCATAATTGAGCTCAATCTTAGTATTCAAGACAGTAATGAGGCATGTATAATTTTTCCCCCCGTATCTTGCCGTAATGGTTGTGTTGCCTTTTTCTCTCGCATATACAAATCCGTCATCTACGGAAGCAACAGATGGATTAGAGGACTTCCATGTTGCTTTTCCGGGAGCATTTTTTAATACGAGATTGTACTGGCCATCCAGATTTAATGTCAGCGAGGTTTTGTTGAGTACAGGTGTTTTGGCTTCTTTGATTGTTACCCTGCATTTGTAGGTCCTTCCTCCATATACTGCGTAGATGTATGTGGAGCCAGCCTTTTTTCCTTTGACGGTTCCGTTGGTCACAGTGGCAATTTTGGTGTTTGAGGATCTCCAGACTATTTTGCCTGATACGGCATTGCTTAAGGTCAGGCGGGTGCTGGATCCTGCGTTCATGGTAACGGATGATCTGTTTAACTTACAGCTTTTTGTGGCAGCTTCCACAGTCTGAGGCTCCATGCCTGTGATCCCTGAAACAGGAGCTGAGAAGAGCATTGCCGCGGAAAGACTGACAGCCAACAGCGATTTTAAAGGTTTCATAAGTATCTCCTTCTTTCTTCTTTATTTTTAAAAATCAAAATGATAAAAGAGTTTTGATAATAAAAATGTATTTACAGGTTTTCTGCGGATTGCTATAATCTATAGTACAGAAAGAATTTTTACACAAAGGAGGAAAACCATGAAGATCAGAAAACTATTGTGCGCAGCAGCTGCGCTGTGCATCACTCTTGTTGCGGGAATGACCGTTCAGGCAGCATCGGAAAAAGAAGCGCTCAAAGCATACAATGATATGCTCTCTAAGCCTACCATTAAGTGGAGTAATACGTGTCCAAACGAACCAACATCCAGGTTAAAATTTGCCCTGGTTGATTTCAACAATGACGGGACTCCGGAATTATATGTAGAAGCAGATCCGCATTCTGGAGCAGACGTCCATTTTAAGATTTTCTTCTGTAATGGTTCAAAACAACCGGTCTGTATTATGACAAGCCCAACAGATGAGTCACTTATTTCCTATGCTCCGGGAAGAAAAATGATCTGTGTCAAGAGAACAGATCGTGCCGGAGTCATAAAAACATATTATAAAATCTCATCTGGTAAAGCAGAGGAGAAACTTTCTTATATCGATCCTTACGGAGGTGCTGCGAACGAATACTATCTTGGAAAGTACTATTACAGTAAAAAGATCACAAAGTCTGAGTATGACAAGAAAAAGAAATCCCTGTTAAAGAACAATGCAGAGAACAATAAGATCTATGTAAAAACAAATACAGCTGCAAACCGAAAGAAATATCTGACCGTAAACAGTACTCCAAAACTTCTCAAACTATCCAAAAAAAACATTACAAAATACGTAGGAACCACCTGTCAATTAAAAGTATCTATGTCCGGACTTACTGGCCCGCTGAGGTGGACATCCAGCAATATTAATGTTGCAACGGTAAACAGCAGTGGAAAAGTTTCTGCAAAAAAAGCCGGAAATACGACGGTCACCGTTTCTGTCGGAAATTTGTCCGCAAGCTGCAATGTCACCGTAAAACCTGAAAACACTGCTGCTTCGTACAGGCAAAAGTATAAAAATTATCTTGCCAAAATGGATTCTTCTTACAGCTTTGCAATTGTGGATTCCGCAGAAGGTTATCCGGTGCTTTTGATCACAGATAAAACAGCAGGAGGATATGCAAAAAACTGCAGTGTGTATTATGTTGGCAAAAAAGTAAGCCAGGTTGGAAAGTTAAAAGTATCGTCTCTTATACAGTACAAAAACGGGTCCATATACCAGGCACAGCGCCGAAGCTGGATAAAGATTGACGTACAAAAAGGCAAGCTGGTAACCAAACGATATACAGATTTTTCAGAATATGAAAAAGCCGCTCCAGAAAATATTAAATTCCTTAAAAACACATCTGCAAACAGAAATAATATCTAAGTCTTTTTAAGCCCTGATTTTTCAGGGCTTTCTTTTTTTGCCGCCTTCCATAGGGTGGCTTTTTTCGTTTCATAAAAAATCTTTTTTTCGTCATCTTATCATGCAAATGAATGGTTCCAGACCGGAACCCCTGGAAGGAGGTCTATATGGAGATTTATCATAAGAACAAGGATCAGCATGATAAGGGTTTAAGCGATGAAGTATTAAAAGATCTTCTTGAGCTCCAGCGGATAAATAAGATCGAACCTAAAAAAATGGACCAGATCACAGATGTATCATCTCTTTTCAAGTATGACATGGAGATGAGGATCGGAGATAAGATAAGGAGATTTAAAGCCTTTTCAGAATGGATCGGGTTATATAATGAAGCGTCTTATATTTCTGAGATTGGAAAATATACGGAAGAAAAAAAGGACGAAAACGGAAACAGACGTAAAGAGGTAGTAGAGGTGATCCAGGCTGTTGGGATACAGACCAAAGAGGAGATCCCTTATTTCCCTGAAGGCATAAAGCCTAACCTTGTGATCAGAAAACGTTCCATCGATACTTATCAGTATATCTGGGTATTGAAGTTTCCTGTTAACATCAAAATGAAATCCAGCTGGCATTTACTGGAAAGAGCCCTCGCACATCTGTATCCGGGTGCAAAACCGATCTATAAAACAAAGGGGATCATGGTTCCCGGTATCAAGGAGTTACAGACCGGATACGGATGGGTTGATCTGGATGAGTTTAATGAGAACAAATATACCTTTTCATATCTGTGGGAAGCAATAGGCAAATGCTATCCGGTAAGGGGACGTGCCCTGAAAAAATATCTTAGAAACTGTGCCCTGTACTGCGAAGGGCTCAAGACAACCAAACAGTTTATTGCGATCAGAAGACTGAACTCCCTCCGCAGACTGATCCTTGATAAAAAGGGCCTGCTAAAACTAAGATGGGAAGAAATGCTCAAGATCCTGTACTGGTACTGGTGCTTTGCGATAGATGTGGGATATCAGACAGAAGAGATTGAAAAACAGATCACAGATATTTTCAAGATGAAAGGGATCATCATGCCCATCAGTCTTATCAGAGAAGCAAAAACAGATTCTACCTACAGGATCAGAAATAAAACATTGAATGAAACTTTCGGCCTTGACGATGACAGGTATTTCCATGAACCAAAGGAAAGAGTAACAAGAGCAGAATACTTAAAAGGCATGGAAGAGAAGAGGATGGAATTAACGAAAGAGATTACCAGACTTTTCTACAAAGGCTATTCTTCAACAGAAACTGCAAAAATGCTTAACGTATCCAGGGCAACTGTTGCCAGAAGAAAAAACGATGCAAAAAAACTTGGCTGGATCCCATTCCGCGGCAAGTTCTTTCAGAGTGCGCTTTCCTGGAAGCTGGAGGCCTGATACGGTTTTAAAATAGTCAGAATAATTATTTTTGAGCAGACCTTTTCTATAAGGTCTTATTTGCGTATAAAGTATCCATCACCGGAACACTAAATATTCTGAAATCTTATAAAAAAATATTCTTAAATCTAATTTTTTCAAAATCCATCAAAAAAACAGCAGTCATATAACGCATCATACTTAATTTTATAACACTGTCCCGGAGACATCCAAAATAACAGCCAAAATATATACGCACAATTTCATATTTTGTATTTGCTAATTAATAAATTGTCGCAATATCAAGCCTAATTGTATATAGTTTTCAGATGTTACACCAGCCTGAACATGTTGATTATTTTTAAGTTTTTCTTTTGCGAAAGTCCTAACGTTCGTCGTCCCCCATCGGGGCATTGCCGCGGAGCACGTTCATTCGCCCCACCAGGTTAAGCTCTCTGAGTTGTAGTGTAGCTTAAAATTCCAGCTGCAGATGTCCTGAAAGCTGACGAGGCAGGGCTATTGGTTTGAGTGTCAGATTTCGGCTACGGAAGGTTATGCTGCAGACGAAAGACTGTCTCCCGGGATTCTGCGTTACTGGCCGCTGAAGTCTATGAGACGTCCTTAAAGTCAAAAGTGAGACTCTGTCGTCTGTGTGATACTCTTTGGCTACGGATATGTTTTGGAGATACTGCGGATGGTTCAGGTAACATGAACTGACTGTATCCCGCTCCGCGGATATATATGGGGAGATACTTAAAACTCTGGAAGATAAACAGCTGTAGAAATTTATAGTATGTAATGCCGTATGTGCAATAATCCGCTATTAGTGTATTAGCTTAATGACATGATCGGTTGATTTGATATCTCTGGTTCTTCTGTTTGAACTGAGGTCAGCATGGATTCCGTCGGTTCCTTACAGTGTAAGGGATTTCGACTGTAGAATGGCTGCGGATAGAAGAGGTGGAGTATCTTAAGGGTGTTGGCTTTAAGATGGATCCTAGGTGTGTAGATGTTTGACGGTCAGTAATTGGATGATCGGTGGCTGCTGTCTGTCAATTGTGATTGCATACAATCTGCGGATGGGAATGATTTTAAACCCAGATGAAGGCAATGAAAACCATGTGTCGTACAAAAAAGTGAATTCGAATTCACTTTTTCCAGAGACGACGAAGGACTGTCGACTATTCTGTAATCCTTGATGTGAGCTGCAAGAATGGTTCCAAGCAAATATTTAATAGAACAGATAAATTATTCTGCCATTGTATACGGAAGCATCAGTATCATTGCCACAGTAAATCGTACAATCAATTCCAATAATGGTGGCAATCGCACCATCAATCTTTTCTGCAGATTTCTCTTTGTCGGCCTTAATATTTCCGACCGGGTATATGTCGTTCCTTGTAAGGGTAGAAATGGTGTCATATCTTTCTATGGACTTCCCATAGAGGTATTTGACACCATTCCTGAAAGTGCCTTGAAACTCTTGATTTTACTGGCGTTTTCAGAATTTGTAATTTCCAGCACATTTGACGATTTTTTTAAAATGTCGTCATTCTTTGACACCAAATCAGAGAGTTTTCTCCTTGTGCATCTAAGATAATTTCTGCTCAGATACAGGGAGGTTCTCTGGGTATCCGCGGATACGGTCAGATAAAGTGTAGAAATCTGATCCATCCGTATGATCAGTTCGACAATATTACAAAGACAGGCGTAATCCTCTGATCCCGTACATCCCCAAAAAAATTGCAGGTGTCCTGGAAACTGCCTGCTTTGTTTTTAATACAGACCATGTTCTTCATACTTAAGTTGTATCAAAAAAAACGAAGGGAGAATTGATTATGAAGATCAAAAAACGAAGCGGAGAGTTTAGAGGAAAGAACTGGTGTGCAGCTGCCAGAGAATGGGATGAACTGAAACTGGAAAGCCCAAAGAACACCTTTTACGATAATGCAATCATCGTAAAGGAGATCATCAAAGGGTTCTTTCAAGGAAAGTATGAGATCTCGGACTTCTCTGACCTGGTAAGCCAGGGAGTGGAGGATGACTACGTTACAGAGAAAACAGGCGAGCTGAGAAGACATCAGCTTGTCAGATGTCTGGAGCGTTATTGTAAATGTGAATTCCGTCATCCTTATATTCCATCTGAACAGAAAGAACTGGAGATAGGAGATTATCTGGTCTCAGTAAAACCGGATGCTATCTTTGATGACGGATGCTCACTGGAAGTCGTCCTGTACCGAGCGGGAAAACCAACGATAACCCAGAATGGAAAGAAAAGGGATGGTTCCGCAGCGAAATGTCTGGAACTGTATTTTCTCTTGCAGTATGGCAGATCCCTGTTAAAGGACGGGGAGACAAAAACCGTCAAAGCCAGTTACTATTTCCTGCGGAAAAGTACGGACCGGTCATCAATGACCAACGCCTACTGGGATCCGGTTTATTTCGGAGAGACTGGTGGAAACGTGGTCAGCATCGAAGACCTCTATACCGGCGGGAAAAATACAGTAACCGGCCTTGATGCCGAGTATCTGAAACTTTTGGAAGAGTATACGGTCGGACAGGAGTGTACGGAGGAGGACTGTGAAAAGTGCCAATGGAATGCTTCCTGTCATTACGTGGAACTTCCCAAACGTTATGAGCTTAAGACGGGTTCAGGCAAAAAGGGGAAGATCATCCCGACAGATGCCCAGCAGAAAGTCATTGATTTCCGCAGAGGTGTGTGCAGGGTCAATGCAACTGCCGGTTCCGGAAAGACCGAGTGTATGACAGAACGCGGGGCAAGGATGTTCGAGGAAGGGATAAAACCTTCCGAGGTATTGTTTATTACCTTCACGGATGCCGGAGCTAATGAGATGAAAGCCAGGATCGCTAAAAAATGCGAGACGCGCGGACTCCATGTCAGCGGGGATGACATCCAGGCGATGACGTTCAATACTTTTGCGTACCGCATCGTGAAGGATAACTTTAAGGACTGTGGTTTTACCACAAAACCGATGGTGGTGGATGATATCCGTAATTCAGTGATCATCACCCAGCTGCTGGATGAAAATCCGGTGGCAGGACTGGATTACCTGAATTATGACGTAAACTCCCCGAACTGTTTAGGGGCACTGGCGTGTGCTAAAAAAACTTTTGAGACGATCAAGGAAACCCAGGATTATGATCTGGACCTGCTTAAAGATGCAGCCTCCGAAAAAGGGTTTTACCGTTTCGTCGGTTCCACAGGGCTTTCAGCTCTGCTGTCCCTGTATGAGGACTACGATAAGCGTCTGAAGGAAGAAAATCTTTTACAGTTTGCAGATCAGGAACCCCTGATGCTTGGTTTTCTGGATAGACATCCGGATTATCTTGATGAGCTGGGATACCGGCATATCATCGTCGATGAGTTCCAGGATTCCAACGATACGCAACTGGAGATCATCCGCAGACTGATATCCACAAAGTGTTTCAAGTCCCTGATGGTTGTCGGGGATGACAGCCAGAGCATTTACGGATTCCGAAATACCACGCCGGAAAACATCCTTCATTTCTTTGAGAAGATCGGGAAAGTAGGAGAGGACCTGTACCTGACGGAAAACCGACGTTCCACACCGGAGATCCTGGAGCTAGCCAATAAGATCAATGCATTAAATAAAGATCGTGTGGACAAGGATATGATACCGGTAAGGGAATCCGGGAAAAAACCAGTGGTAAGGGGCTTCCATGACAAGAAGACGGAGTACCGCTATATCTCGGAACGGATCAAGGATCTGATCGATTCAGGGTATCAGCCGGAAGACATCGCCTTCATTGCCTTTAAGAAAACGGAGCTTGTTGCCCTGGGTGCCGAGCTTACACAGGCAGGGATCCCATGGGTCATGATGAGCCCGCTCCCGTATATGGAGAATGCAAATGTCAAAGCAGCATTAAGTCTTGCCGAAGCGTTCTACCAGCCGGAATCAGACCTGCTGTACTTCAACTACCTGGTAGCGAAGTACCACGGCGACATCTTCCATAAGAAGAGCATGACCGAGCTGCGTCTGGAAGTGGATGAGATGAAGAAAACCTTCATGAGCATTGACCAGCTGGAGATCCCATACCAGAGGGTATTGTTCCACAAATTCCTGGATGCCTTAAAAGAGGAGGATGAGATCTATCAGGCTTTTCTGGACCTTGTTTATGCCAATGAGGACCTGCAGTCCGAGCTGGAATACATCCGTAATTTTTCCATTTATGGGAAAAACGCCGGAAAGAAGATGGAACAGAAGTACCAGGGTGTAGTTTTGACGACCGCACATTCTTCTAAGGGCCTGGAATGGAAAGCAGTGTTTAACAGTATCAGCGGTTATGATTCTGCGTCATTGCATACCTCAGGACCTAAACATCAGAAAAAGGTGGAAGAAGCCCGTCGTCTGTTATTCGTGTCCATGACACGTGCAAGGGACCTGCTTTACATTACCGGACAGTATGTGGCATACGGTCCGAAAGATGACCGCACATACAACCAGTTCCTCAGGGAAGTGTTTGAGGCGGAAGATATCCCGTACTGCCCAGTCGATCCGAACGAAGGGCTGAAGGCACAGGAAAGGAAAAAACGTGCCGCAGCAAGGAGGAGTTCCCGTGAGGCAGGCTCCCATGAGATGACGGATGCCCAGAAAGCGGAATACAACCGCCAGGTTAAGGGGGCTTCCCAGTTATCCATCTTTGATGCTCTCAACTCGTATTTGGAAAAACAGGCTGCCCATGACTGATCTCATGGGCTTCACAGGTTGTACCTTTGCAGGTACAGCCTTTTTTTCATATTAAATGGTAAGGCCGGGGTTCATCCCTGCCATCCAAAAAAGTGAATTCGAATTCACTTTTTTCGACTAAAAGGAGGGTTTTATATGTTTGACAGAACAGACGACTATGAAGAGAAGATCAAACCGATCTTAAAAGAGCTGAACCGGATGTGCGTGATCTGCGGTATCCCTTATTTTGCTGCATTCTGCGTAAAGGATATGGATGGGAAGACATCCTACAGGAATGTTCTTTACAGTGCCAGCAATATGTCTACAGTATTGTCTGATGACCAGCTATGTAAACACATCAATGTTGCAAACGGGTTCGATACCGTCCTGCATCAGCCGGAATTGGATTTCAGCGTATTTGACGACCTGGACGATCCGGAGCTGGAGATAGATAAATGAATATCTATATCATGGACAGCATGTACTTTGACAGCGTGGAAAAGCTTCTTCCTGCAGAATTTGCCAAAGGGTACAAAATACTGTTGTTTTATGAAAAAGGCAGGAAACTTCCGGACATTGTGTTTGAGTATATCAGTAAAGGCTGGATCATCTTAAGGATGCTCCCGAAAAAAATGGCTGACTGTATCCCTCTGATCACGTTCGAGATCGGAGTGCAACACTCCGTCAACCCAAAAGATAAGTTTATCCTCTGGGGGGACGCTTCTCTCACCGGTGTTTTTAAGGATTTTCTTTTATATGATGACTCTGCTTCCTCCTATATGGGTATCCGTAATATCCTCAGGGATCAGACAGAGGTAAAGGAGAAGTTCCCGGAAGAACCAAAAACAGGTGGAAAGAAAGCTCCTGGAGGGAAAAAAGAAGCAGCCAAAAAGCCTGAACCGAAAAACAGCGAGTCTCCCAGAAAGAAAGGAAAGCGTCCGGATAAAGCAACTGCCCCCATAACTGCGGACATGGATACGTTCTCGGACATGGCCATGGATATGCTGAACATGTTGGAAGTGGAAGATGGTACAGTGCTTGACAAACCGGCAGTCCCGCCAAAGGAAAAAACGCCCAAAAAAGGATCAGACCGTCCTGTTGACAAAAGAAGGCCTGTCTCTTCAGAAAGCAAGGTGAAGCCGGAGCCACCAAAGCCAGACAAAAAACAGGATAAGGCAGAGGGAAAGCCTAAAAATACCAATGACAAGTTGAGTATGGAAAACAAAAAATCCGCGGGCAAAGAGGAGAAAACAAAAGGACAGCCTGACAGCCATAACAAAAACACAGAGGATAAAAAGAAAGAGCCCGAAAAGCAGCTGCCTGCCACAGAAAAAGGAAAGACAAAAAAAGCAGACTCTGCCGGCAGTGATCTGGAAGGAGTATTGGGGGAGTTTCTGCGGAAGGAGTGTTTTAAAAACTTCAAAGTAACGGATGATGAAGTGCGCAGCGTGATCCTGTCCCTTCTTGTTTCCGTAGATGCATCCAGTATCCGGTCTGGGATGCATCTATATAAAGAACAGTTAGAACAGTTTTTATCTGAAAACCGGGCAAGGGTACTTTATGATAAAACTGTTCCTTCATTTAAAACTTTCGTGGATTACTTTGGACCAAAGAAAGATGCTTAGTATTACTCTGGAGAAAGAGGTGGTCTTTACCGCCTCTTTTTTGTACCTTTTTGTCATATTACGTACGGACAGTTAAAGCGCTGTCCGTTCTAAAACTTTTTTCCTTTCGTTTTAAGGCATCCGCGGAGAGTAAAACAGACCGTGGATGTCCTTTATTATGCGTCTTATCAGGCTTATCATTGTGTTTCTTCCCCTTATACACTACTTAACATCGTACAAAAAAGTGAATTCGAATTCACTTTTTTCAGGTGCTTCTATTATCTGGACTTCTGAGTCTCAGTGTCTTTTAACCCCTTTTTTCGTTTTTTTCATTTTTTTTCATTTTACAAGTGCTCAACAGATATCGGGATGCCGGTGTGGGCAAGAACCGGTATCCCTTCCTGTTGAAATATTTTGAAAGGAGAATTTTTAGAAATGAATTTTTTATCTTCAATGAAGGCTTCCGCGGAACTCACCTGCGGAAAATTAGTGCTCAAGAAAAATGAGATGGAAGAGAAAAGAAGAAAAACCATGCTTGTCTGCGGAAAGGCGATCAGCATCATGACCATGGCATGTATGTTCATCATGATGTCAGGAATGATGACCTTTGCAGCCGGAAGTAGCAGTTCAGCTTCCAGTTTGATCAGCAATATTGTTGCCATCATCCTTGCCATGTTCAGATGGGTGGGCGTTGTCCTCTTAGTATGGGGCGTTGCACAGTTCATTATGGCTATCAAGAGGACAGATGCTGAATCCAAATCTGATGCTATTCAGACTATTATTTGTGCTATCGTGCTGATCTCCCTGAAAACTGTTATCGAAAGTCTCAAAATCGACGGACTTGAAGTTAAGGATGCAAATATTTAACAGGAGGACCAGTAATTGCTAGTAACACTATTAAGTTGGATCGTTGAAATATACAATGGACTGTTTACTTCTACTAGCGTTCTTAAGACTTTCACAACATATGATGAACTCTTCTCAAAAATCATGAAGGATAGCCGGTTTACAAATATTGTTGCAGTTATCACGACTGTCGGCGTTTCCATCATGATCCTTTACTTCCTTATCGATATGGCAGATAAGGCTTCCAGTAAAAATATCAATTATGAATATTTTATCAAGACTTTTATAAAACTTGCGCTTGCATACATGCTGATCACAAACAGCATGACCATCATCCAGTACATGGTAAGTGCGGGCTCGGCCCTTGCGAAGGAACTGAGTGCCGCGGAGAGTGGAAACTCTTTCTTTGCGGATCCCGCTAAGGTTTCCATGCTGAAAAAAGGATTAAAGAAAGTTGGCATCATCGACTCTGTCGGTTACCTGCTCAAGATCCTCATTTCGTATCTGGTAGTAATGGTCTCAAACATTTCGGTCATGTTTATCGCTATCTCAAGGATCGTGGAGCTCTCCGTCAGGGCAATGTTTGCCCCGGTGGGAGTTGCTGATCTCTTTGGTGATGGAAACCATGCGGCAGGGATCCGTTATTTGAAAAAGATCTTTGCTCTTGCCCTTCAATTCGCATTGGCTGTCATCATCACAGACTGTGTTGCCCTTCTGATCCAGTGGAAGGTCGGGCCGGATGCAGTTAAGGCAATAAGTGACCTGAAGGCAGCAACCGGAAACTCGTTTTCCAAAAAGGAAACGATCGCTTTTCTGGATGCGATCACCGGTTCTGGTAAGTTTGGCTCCACATGGCTGACCTGTCTTGGACTGACTGTCACAAAGATCGGTCTCTTGTTCAAGTCCATGAGTATCGCCAACGACGTTGCCGGTGTTTAAGGAAATCAAAGGCATGAGGGATCTTTAGATCCCGGCAGCCTTTCTATATGCAAGGAGGAATGTTCCATGATAGAAGTCCCTATCCCAAAAGATATTACAAAGGTGAAAACAACCCTCATCGGCCCATTCTCTACAAGGATGGTGGTGTGCGGCCTGATCGCGGCAGCAGTTGATTTTGCGGCGCTGACGCTCGTAAATGCCATCATGCCGGGACTGTCTTTAAATACAAAGATTGGGATCGGAGTAATACTGGCAGTGCCCATTATGGCATTTGCTGTCGTGACCCCATACGATATGCCGCTGGAAAAATTTTTAAAGAACGCTTTTGTTCTTAACTATATCGCTCCAAAGGTAAGGACATACCAGATCGAGAATTTTTATAACAGCCAGGAAGAGGAAGCAGAGAAAGCAAAAACAGAAAAAAATTTTAAACAGAAAGTCTTCAGTGCATCCGTATTGAGGAAACATCCTGATTACGTGATGTACCAGTAGGAGGTTATATGGGTATTCTTAACACAATAACAAAAGCCTTAGGGTTGGACAATACGAAGAAAACTCCTAAAGAACCTACAAGGATCCCAAAGACTGTGCAGGATTCCATCCCATACCTTGGAGCGTATGAGAACGGGATCATACAGGTTTCTGCGAGAGGGTATTCTAGGATGTATGCCCTCTCTGATATTAACTTCTCCATTGAATCCATGGAGGAGCAGAGAGCGATCTTTGGTAAATATTCGGAGTTTATTGGAAGCTTTGGACCTGAAGTACAGATGCAGGTCGTTGTCCATAATAAAAGCATCAGCAGTTCGGAGTTTGAGCAGAATGTGCTGATCGGAATGAAAAATGATTCCCTGAATGAATACAGGGAAGAAATGAACAATATGCTGATCGACAAGATGGCTGTTGCAAGGAACAATATCATACATAATAAGTATCTGGTTGTATATATAGAGGCAGACGATATCGAGGCAGCAAAGAACACGTTTTCCCGATTGGATTCTTCTATCTCATCGGGATTAAAGAAACTGATAGGTACAGACGTGGCTCCATGTTCCATCAGGGAACGTCTTTCAAACCTTTACGATATCTACCATGTGGATTCCGATATCCCGTTTTATCAGAAATTAAAGATGAGGGATGGACGGATCTCTGAGACCTTTAATCTTAAAGAACTTAAAAAACGGGGCCTTACCACGAAGGATGCGATCGCTCCTATGAGCATGGTCTTTGAACATGACTATATCCGGATCGATGATAAATATGCAAGGTCTTTAACACTGAGGAACCTTCCGTCCTATCTCAGAGGAGATATCCTGGCGGAGATGTCCAACCAGCCGTTTAACATGCTCACATCCATAATTTACCGCTCCCTGGCGCAGGGGGATGCCCTTAAACTGGTAAAAAATAAGACAGTGGATATCAACCAGAACGTGGTAGAACAGCAGAAAAAAGCAAGCAAGAACGGTTATTCCTCGGATCTGATCTCCCCGGAGATCAGAAACTCCCAGCGTGAAGTGGAACAGATCATGGAGGATCTTACGCAGGATAACCAGAAACTATTCATGACCACGATCACCATGACTGTTTTTGCAGACACTAAAGAGCAGCTGGATAAGTATACGGAGATCGTCAAAGCTACCGCGGAACGGTTTGTCTGCCAGGCAGATGTTTTATCAGAACAGCAGGAGCTGGGTTTTGATACCTGTCTGCCATTATGCTACAACAGGGTCAAGATGGAACGCATGTTAAATACTACGGGTGCGGCAATCTTCCTTCCGTTCTCTGTAAAAGAACTGATGCAGAAAGGCGGTCTGTACTATGGCCTGAATGCAGTATCCCATCAGCTGATCCTGTATGACAGAAAGAGTGCAAAGAACGGTAATGGCGTTATCCTTGGAACCTCAGGCTCAGGTAAATCCTTCAGTGCAAAGAGGGAAATGGTTTCGGTGCTTTTGAACACTGACGATGACATCATCGTTATCGACCCTGAGAATGAGTACAGCCCGTTAGCAGTGCTGTTCCATGGTTCCGTCATTCGTATTGCCCCGGGTTCCAACGTATACTTAAACCCGATGGATATGAGTTTGGATTATGCGGAAAAAGATGATCCGATTACGCTGAAAACAGACTTCATTGCTTCCATTTGTGAGGCAGCACTTGGTTCCAGGTACGAGCTTTCCCCAACGCAGCGTTCCGTTATCGACCGCTGTACCAAGAACGTTTATATGGAATACGTAGAAGGTTTACGTGCAAGGGGACTTAATTACGATGCGGATACCGTACCGACACTGAGGGATCTGTATGATGAGCTGAAACAGCAGCCGCAGCCGGAAGCCCAGAACCTTGCGCTTGCGCTGGAACGTTTTGCGGTAGGTACCCAGGACACCTTTGCACACAAGACCAATGTAAACATCATCAACCGTTTTACGGTCTACAATATTAAGGATATCGGTTCCGGACTTAAGAACATGGGCCTTCAGATCTGTCTTGACAATGTATGGAACCGTATGATCGAGAACCACAAGAAAGGAAAGTACACCTGGCTTTTCTGTGACGAGTTCCATCTGCTTACGCAGACAGAGACTTCTGCCAAATATACCAAGCAGATCTGGAAACGTGCACGTAAGTGGAATGGTATCCCGACCGGTATCACACAGCAGGCAGAGGATATGTTAAAGTCCTCCGAGGCAAGGGCGATCATCAATAACTCGGATTTCATGATGATGTTAAACCTTGATCCTTACGGACGTATGCAGCTCCAGCAGATGTTCGGTATCAGCAATACAGAGATCGAATATGTCACAAGCGCCGATTCCGGACAAGGACTGATCTACAATGGTTCGGACATCATTCCGTTCAAGGATGAGTTCCCGACGGATACCAAACTCTACAAGGCGATGACCACGAAGCCTGATGAGGTAGACCTTGAAAATGCAGGGTGATTGGAAAAACAGGACTTTGTTCCTGTTTTTCTTCATATTAACGAAAAAAGGAGGTATGGTTGATGCATTATGATGATGAACTTTTTGATGAAGAAAAAGAGATCTCTATAGACGAACTGGTAGAAGCTTTATCCGGAGAAGACGAAGACGGGGATCCGAAGAGCGTTGTGGAGTGCAGTCTGTATAAGGTTGAGACCACAGAGGATGGAACCCTGGAAAAAATCAACGAGATGACAAGCTTTACGGCTGCCCCCGGTGTTTTTGTAAACAGGATCAGCTTTACGGGACCGTTTGTCATGGTGGAGCTTGATTTCCAGCATGAACAGAATATGTGGCTTAGAAGGATCATGGAAGTCCTTGATGAGTTCCATTCACATGCAGACAAGGGGAATATGCTGTTCACCCTTACGATCACAAATATCGAATGCGCAGTGGATTATTACCTGACACTCAGCAATCCGGCAGCTTATTTAAAAGGCCTTTCAAAAGACAACCGTCCGGTCATCGTCCAGCTGGTATTTGCAGCAGACCTTGTAAATGCGGTTGCGTGTGATTTCGACCTGGAAGAGATCAAGGCGGAAGCACTCCGTGAGATGGAATCTGATGAAAAATCCCAGCTTGAAGATGAAGCTATGAATGAGAGCGTCATGGCCATGATCAATGAAGGCACTCCTATGGATGAGAATTATTTCCTGAACCTGAATCATGTGGAAGAGCCGTCGAATAAACACCGTATCCGTTCTACAGAACATACAGATCTTTCCAACGTGCGCCGTTCCGAGCTGGATCTTGATAAGACAGGCATCCGCGGAAAAGAATAGGAGGCATTTATGAAAAGACTATCTGTTTTTCTGATGGCTGCCGCATTAGGCGTCAGTTCCCTCAGCTGTCCGGCGTCCGTTTTTGCCAGAAACCCCGTAGTCCAAAACGGGGTGGGGGCAGATAACTTTACTATAAAAACAACCTTCAGTGACGGGCTGGATGCAGGTTCCCTGGACGTGTACCGGATCTTCTTCCGGCTTCTGGATGAGGACAGCCGTATGGGACACATCGATGTGGATGCCAATGACACGAAGCTTTCCGCAAGGGTTGTCCCGGGGGATTATCAGGTCATCCGTATCAAATATATCGGCAGCAGCAAGGAACTGAAAAAAGAGCCTGCCGCAACAAAGACATTCTTTCGTGTGTATAACGACCAGGTCACGACCGTTCCGCTCGCCATCGGACAGGAAGCAGTGGATAAACTAACGGACAAGATCGGGGTAGGGGAGCTTTATAAGGAAGTGGACGTAAACAGTACCATAGAGGATACGTCAAATGAAAATGATGTGACCTTAAATTCCCCTTATGTGGACAAAGGCGTATTCGATGATGACACCGTCCGGGAATCTTATCTGCAGGATCTTACAAACAACGGGTATCTCGATGCAGACGGAAACCTTACCGACAGTGGAAAAAGGATCCAGGATGCCCTTGAGCAAAAAGGGATGAAATATGAAACCGCCCGTCAGGAGGCGATCCTCAACGGAATGTCTCTGGAAGAATATTTAGGCCTTACAGACAAAGACAGTAAGGAATCTAAAAAGGGTGAAAGGGAAGACAGCTCTTCGGGAAGCACCCAGGCAGAAGCATCCGCAAGCGATGCAGAGGAAACCCGGTTTGACGAGGAAAGCAATAAGCCTAAGGAAAAGACAGCAAAAGACCGTTTTGTCAGCAGTCTGGTGTCTATCTGTATTCTTGGAGTTCTTGCGTTCGGGGTATTTATCTACCTCAAAAAAAGATACTAGATTTTTTTTAATTCTCGTGTATAATAAGGATAGACAGTGCATCCGGGATACACTCCTTTCGTATACGTGCCAATTCCCGGATGTCTGTTTTGGCGGATAGTTTTTCCGCAATTTCATACGCACCGGATTAATCATCCAATCGGAAACATCTGCGGCCTTTTGATCATCTCCGCGGATGTTTCTTTTTTGTCCCGTATGGATTGCCAGAAAATATACGGGAGTTGCACAAGATCAGGATTTTTTGTCATATTAAGGATGGACGGATAAGTCCACGCCACACCCTGCTTTAACCCCCTGCAGTTTCTTATAGATCCTGCAGGGGGTATTTTTTTGCTCAAAAAAAGGGAGGATAAACCTCCGCTTTTCTTATGCCATTTTCTTAAATCTTGTAAGGATCTTCTTAAGTGTTGCATTGTTGTAATGGGTATCGTCGTCTAAGAACCCGCCGTTACTTCCGGTGAGGCAGTTTTCGATAGATATGTATTTCACATAGCTGCTTTTGTAATACCGTATATGGAAGCATGGCAATTGTCAGACCAGCTCTGCCAGGATCTTTTTTGATCTTCTTAACATAATATTTCCTTAAAATTTTTCTGATAATGTGCAGAATTTAACAAATTATGAAAATCGTTTTTTTGGCATATTGTGGGAAAAAGAAAGGAGGAAGATAATGGAAAGTCTGAAGGTGCGGGAAAAGAAGAAATTCCCGGTCTTTACATTATTTTTTTTGATCCTGCTGTGTGCGGCAGGGTTTATGTTTTATATGGCGTTTAAGGAACAGGTGCCATACTGGATCTCGGATTACAAGAGTAAACAGGTACAGGAAGGGTACACGGATTTTGCGGACTCCGCGGATGGAACCCTTCCCTACGATTTTACGGACAGGAAAACGGCAGCAAAAGCTTCCGATAAGAAAAAATCATCGGAAAAGAAGTCCCAAAATATCCCACAGGACTGGAACGGGGTTGACTGGAACGGACTTAAAAAGATGAACCCGGATATCATTGGCTGGATCCGTATCCCAGACCTTGCCGTAAACTATGCGGTGTTGAAGGGTACCGCGGATAATTATTATCTGTATCATCACATGGACGGTTCCTACAATATCCTCGGGTCCATCTTTGCGGAAAAGGGGACGAGTGAAGATTTGGATGATGCGCATATCATCCTGTACGGACACAACATGGCAAGCGGGCAGATGTTTGGACAGTTATCCAATTATACAGATACGGGCTTTTGGAAAAAGCATTCCTATATGTATATCTATACCCCTGAGGAGACAAGAACGTATGCAATATATGATGTTTATAACTGTCTTGATAATGACAGAACGTACACCATCGGTTTTACCATTGGCTCAAAGGATTTCCGGAAATGGGTAAAGTATTCTATCAAAAAAGGCTATTATTCCACAGAGTTTAAGCCTACGGGAGATGAACAGATCATCACGTTATCTACCTGTGCGGATTCCGGTGTGATCAACAACCGTTTTATAGCCAACTGTATGCTGATCGATACTCAATTAAAAGAGGATTATGTTGCGCCGACACCAACGGCAAAACAGGAAAAATAACCTTCCACGGTGAGTGGAAGCAGATGTTGATTTTCATTAATAAAAGATCCTGTTTTCGCAAGAAAAACGTCCTTGTATATTTTGTCCAGTCACGGGAAAGTGTTTTTATCCTGGCGACTTTTTGTATTGTAGTAATATCTTTCATATTTCTCCCAAACCAAAAATGAAAGGAGAAAAATGGATATGGAAACAAAACAAAAAGAGTGTGAGATCTGCGGTGTATGGTTTACGCCAAGCCGAAGCAGCCAGAAGTATTGTCCCGAATGTGGAAAAGATTCCACCAAGGCCTGGCGAGATCTGCATAAGCATATGCAGTATAGTGTGGCAAGGGTTGGCACCGGGCGTCCTGTATCAAAAACAGAGGTCGAATGCAAATACTGCCACAAAACATTCACCTGCTACAATGGGGTGACCTCTGCATACTGCAGCAAAGCCTGTGAAGCTGCAGACAGGATACAAAATACCTTCTGCGCCTGCTGCGGAAAACCAATGCTTGAGACGGATGACCAAAGAGACACCGGGTGGCACAACTGGTACTGCTCCGCGGAATGCAGGGAAAAATACCTAATGGACGCTGCCAGAAGAAACGGTACTCTGAAGATCTGTCCAAACTGCGGAAAGGAATTCGTCAAAGATTCTGTTTTCTGCTGCAATGCCTGCTATCAGGAAGACCGTGCGAAAAAGAAAGAATATACAAAATATTTAAGAGATAACGGTTTGAAAGTATGTGAGGAATGTGGTAAGGAATTCTCCGGCTTAGGGAAATTCTGCTCCGCGGAATGCGAAGCGTTACATAAGGACAAGGAACCTCATGCATACAAAAACTGTGTCATCTGTCATAAGACATTTTTCTGTCCGGCCAGTGAGATGATGGCACCTCTGTGTTCAGATTCCTGCAGACAAGAATATAACAGGAAGCAGGAACAGAATAAGAAAAAGGCTAAACAGATAAAGATGGTTTCTGCTGCGAAGCTCAAGGCAAAAAAGAAGGCTGCCGCGGAGAAGAAGTACATTGCTGAAAATGGCCTGTGCAGTATCTGCCGGACTTCTTACAAAGACTGTGAACGCATGCAGTCGAATTACACAGCATCTCCGAAAGGAGCTGTATTCTCCGGCTCCCTTGTGATCAAGTGCCCGAAATATACTACCAAAAAACTTGTCCATCGCCCTGCTTAAGCGGGGCTTTTTTAATCATATTAAAAAGAAAAGGAGTTTTGACATGAAGAAAAAGATTGTGGCAGCAGTACTTGCCGGAGTACTGGCGTTAACAGGAATCGTTCCATTCATAGCGGAGACGTTTTCTGTCAGGGCAGAAGAAGCATCTGTAATCGGAGAGTGGTTCGGTAATATCTGGGGAACCCCGGCAGTGATGACGCTTGATAAGGATGGGGCTTTTTCCATCAAATATGACAACAAGGATAAGACCGAGCTTACCGGTAAATGGGTGCAAAAAGAAAACCAGATCCTTGTAAACGAAGGAACGGATGACGATCTGCTGATCGACTATGATGAAAAGAAAGAAACCATGACCACACAGAGTAATGGGGAGACGTTTGTGTTTACCAGGGATGAAGAGAATGCCAAAAAGAAAACCGTAGCAGTGGCCAAAAAAGTAAAGGAATCCGATATGGATGGTATATGGAAGGCAGAAAAAGTGGAAACAGATGAAGTTCTTGCCCCGGCGGACCTGTTTGGCGTCAACAATGTTTTCCTGACAGTTGACGATAAGAAAGCCGGGCTGTATATGGACATTGATTCTACGGATGGGATCATTGATATTTCTGATCTGGAAACTGTTTTTTCAGATGGAACTCTGTCGTTTAAGATCGGCGGTGGAAATCTGGGAGAAAAAAAGGATGAATACAAGGACATCGAGTGTGACGCAACAATGCTGGAGGATGGTACGCTACGGATGACCTTAAGCGATGCCAGTGAAATTTCCTTCATTATGGAAAAAAGTACCAGGAAAGACATGGATGCAGCCAAAGAGCAGATCAAAGGCAAGGAGAATAAATAATGGCAGGATACAGAACGGTAGATGAGTTGATGGATATCCTTGAGGAAGAATGTCTGGAATTTGATGCGGTAGTAAGCATTGTTGGGGGCAATAATAAATATGACTATCAAGTTATTACGGTTCCGAAGAAAAATGTTCATATAAAAAAAGACGGAGCGTATATTGATATGCTGGGACTTGATCAACCGTTTTTCTTTCCGAACAGCGAGGTTCCCTGCGGATTTAAAAACGCTATCTTTTATCTTACAAAGGATGGGAATTCATTTTTTGTTTCTGCCTGTTTTCTCGATGAAGAGACTCAGAAGCTGAGTAAGGATGAACAGATTCGTACGGTCGATCGGCATTGTATTGCGGAGTTCCTTGAAGAGAAAGGCATTAATACCAGAGGAAAACTCCTTAAGATCCTTAAAGACGGATATCAGATGTACAAGGATAACCTTGGGATTGAGGATGAGTTTGAGTTACAGAGGGATTCTTTTTTGGCTGATATGGATGAGGATTAGTTTTTTTTCGTACCAGAATGGTCGACCACATTGATCAGCTATAATACAATCATGAACAGCAGAAAATCTGTTCATATGCATTGTTTTAACCTTTCGTTTTTGGGCACTCACAGGGTTCGGAATTAACTGTGGGTGTCTTTTTTGTTGATTTTTAATACAGAAAAACCGCCACGCAGGGGCGGCAGTTTGTTTATTTTCCGAACAAGTCGCTATGTGTGCCGGTACGGGTCAGCGTCAGCACCAGAACATCATCTTCTATGCGGTAGACAAGCAACCAGTCCGGAAGAATATGACATTCACGATACCCTGTCCAATCGCCAGACAGGTAGGTCATGATCTCGATTTTTATCTGGCAAAGGTTCGCCTATTGCCAGCAATGCTACGACCTGCTCCAATAGCTGAATTTTCAAGCCACGCTTTATAACTCGTTTATAGTCTTTTTTAAAACCGGTCGTGTACTTGACAGTATATTTGATTTCTTTCATCTTTTCAGATCAGCAAATAACTCATCAAGGTTATCATAACCTTTTACAGACGGGTCCTTTGCTATCCTTTCCGCTTCCAGCATGGCAGCAACCGTTTCTTTATTTGGTCGTTCCAACTTTACTTCAAAGGGAATACCGCCTTCGCGAAGCGACTGGCGCACAAAGATGTTAAACGCCGTAGTCAGATTCATGCCAAGTTCCGAAAAAAGTGCGTCCGCTTGCACTTTCAGATCTGCATCCATGCGGATACTGATATTTGTGGTATTTCCAGCCATACAATCAACCCCTTTCTACTGGTAATTATATTATATGCCATTTGCACGAAGAAAATAATACTTTACACGAATATTCAATAACAAATGCAAGTAAAAATGAAAAATGCCTAATTCTGTAACTATGATTAAGCGTAGTAGTTTAATTTTGATTTCCTCTGCCGCGGAAGCCCATTTTTTCGTACCAGAATATCATCTTACCGATATCATCTATAATACAAACATGGACAGCAGAAAAAGCTGTTCCACTCATTCTTTTTTATCTTTCGTTTTTGGGTGCCTGCAGGGTTCGGAATTAACTGCAGGTACCTTTTTGTACATATTATATTAGGTAATTGCGAAACTCGCGGTGCTCGTTCGTAACCTTGAACCAAAACAAGGAAGAATTCGCGAAGAGCACGACTTGTGGAATGAAAAATGGATAATCGCACATGTTAGGCGCACTTTAATAAGCTATGGACTTTATGAAAGTGGTAAGTCCTAAGCTATGAGTGGTTTTATGCTTCGAATATATTCGTGGTGATTGATCTTATCTGCGAGAACAACAGTAATAAGTTGTGTGATCCCGGCAAGAATCAGATCAGCATGCAGAGTCCTCTCATTTTGGGTTCGGCGTCCTGCAAGACAGAGATTGTCTTTGATGTGGTTGATATCTCTTTCGACAACAGTCCTGATTTTATAGGTATCATCCCATTTTTCGGTGCCGCGGATCGTTCCGGGATAAGCACGAAGATCCTTTTCCGGGTAGATGTAGACCATCC
>JABLTO010001722.1_pt1 | contig 44478 bp, 36 predicted proteins | sample 7160091 | NCBI WGS metagenome assembly JABLTO01 (sample SAMN14651225, study PRJNA627086) | human gut metagenome | isolation source: feces | host: Homo sapiens
ACGTTCGCGCTCCATCTCGGCGGCCTCGAGCTCGACCTGCTCACGCAGCGTCAACTTGCGAGCGGCCTGCTTGCGCTCCGCCTCGCGCCAATCCTCCTGGCGGCCAAAACGGCCCTGCACGCCCTCGCTATCGTAATCGGGACGTCGGCCCGAACGGGAGTCTCCATATGAACGCGAACTACGCTGATCCATGGCGCTACCCTCAGTTGAACCTGTTCATGGCCGTTGTCGCACCCTCGTCAATCGCGCAAAGCGCGGCATCGGCGGCAAGCGCGACCGCATGCTCGAAGCTCTCTGCCTCGGCCCCCTTGGGCACCTGGAGCACGAAGTCCGTCACGGACTTGCGTCCCGGCGGGTGCCCCGTGCCCACGCGCACACGCGTGTACGCGTCGCTCCCGAGTTTGGCATGGATCGACTTGAGACCGTTGTGGCCACCGTGGCCACCACCCACCTTCACGCGTATCGTCCCCGGTTCGAGGTCCATCTCGTCGTGGATGACGAGCAGCTCGGCGGGAGCGATCTTGTACGCGGCGGCAAGCTTGCTGATGGGACCGCCGCTCGTGTTCATGTACGCCTGTGGCTTGACGAGCAACAGCTCCTCGCCGCCATGCTGCACATGCGCGACGAGTGCACCGCTCTCGTTCTTCCAATATCGTGCTCCCAGCTCATCGGCAAGCAGGTCAAGCGCGAGAAAGCCAGCATTATGCCGCGTGGCCTCGTACTCGGGGCCAGGATTGCCCAAACCTGCTATGAGCTTGTAGTCCATCGTTACAGCGCAAAATCCGGGTCGAACAGGGTCGAGACCGAGCCGTTATTGAAGACGTTGTTGATCGCCTGCGCGAAGAGCGGGGCAATGCTGATCTGCTTGATCTTGCCGGTAAGGCGCTCCTCGGGAATGGGAATCGTGTTGCAAACGACGATCTCATCGGCAACTGAGTTCTCGAGACGCTCGTAGGCAGGACCGGAGAAGATCGGGTGCGTGGCGCTGACGCGCACGGACTTGGCGCCGCGATCCTTGAGCACCTTCATGCCCGCGCAAATGGTACCTGCGGTATCAATCATGTCGTCGTTGAGGATGCAGTTCTTGCCCTCGACATCACCGATGATGCTCGTGATTTCGGCCACGTTGTGCGAAGGACGGCCTTTGTGCATGATGGCGAGGTCGGCATTGAGCAGGTCACTCATCTTCTTGGCGACCTTGGCACGGCCGACATCCGGGCTCACGACGCAGAGGTTGTCGAGCCCGAGGCCCTCGAAATAATCGGCAAAGAGATTGAGCGCTGTCAGGTGGTTGACCGGCTTCTCGAAGAAGCCCTGGATCTGGCCCTGGTGCAAATCGATGGTCGTGATCGAGTCGATACCCGCCGTCTCGAGCATGCGCGCGACGAGCTTGGCGGTGATCGGTTCGCGTGCGGCGGCCTTGCGATCCTGACGTGCATAGCCGTAATGCGTGATGACAGCATGGATCCTGCCGGCGCTCGCGCGGCGAGCAGCGTCGGTCATGATGAGCAGCTCCATGAGCGCATCATTGACGTCGCCCGAAATCGACTGAACGAGAAAGACATCCTCGCCGCGTACGGACTCCATGAAGCGTGCGTAGGTCTCGCCATTGGCGAACTTCTCGAGCGTGATATCACCCAATTCGACATCAAGGTGACCTGCGATCTCGTCGGCGAGCTCCGGATACACCGAGCCCGAGAAGATATGCAGCTTACGCTCTGCGGCCCTGCTCCGCCTTTTTCCCATCGTTACAATCCCTTCGTTAGCTTGTGCGCTTGCTCTTGAAATGTCGCGCGGTCCAGTCCTCGACAATTTTCTGCTCGTTGCGCTCGACGGCGAGCGCACCATCGGGCACGTCCTTGGTGATGCAGCTCGCGGCACCCGTCACGACATTGGAGCCGAGCTTGACGGGGGCAACGAGCATCGTGTTCGATCCGACGAACGTGAAATCACCAATAATTGTCTGATGCTTGTTCACGCCATCGTAATTGCAGGTAATCGAGCCGGCGCCAATATTGACATCGGTTCCGATCGTCGCGTCGCCGATATAGGAAAGATGCGGCACCTTGCTGTCCGGACCCACCGTGGACTTCTTGATCTCGACATGCGTGCCCACATGCGCGCCCTCGCACAGGTAGGTGCCGGGACGCAGGTAGGCGCGGGGGCCAACCGTAACGCCGGCCTCGGTGGTCGTCTCGATGCCCACGACTTCCTCGAGCACGTTATCGGCACCGATAGCGCAATCGGTGAGACGCGTGTTGGGACCGATGACACAACCGCTCGAGACGCGCGTGCTGCCCCAGAGCATGGTCATCGGCAGCAGCTCCACGTCGTTCTCGACAATGCAGTCGGGACCGACCCACACAAGATCGGGATCGAGCATCGTGATGCCATCTGCCATGAGCTGCTCGTTGATGCGATGCTGCGCGATCTTGCTCGCGATGGCAAGCTGCGAGCGCGAATTGACGCCAAGGCACTCGTCGTCATCCTCGACGACCATGCTCGATACGGTCAGGCCATCGGCTGCCAGCAGCGCGAGCATGTCCGTGAGGTAATACTCGCCCTGGGCGTTATTGCGGTCGAGCTTGTCAAGATGGCTCAGAAGCGCGGGAGCGGAGAAACAGAAGACACCGGAGTTGCACTCACGGATGGCGCGCTGCTCGTCCGTGCAGTCCTTCTCCTCGACGATGCCACACACGTTGCCGTTTCCATCGCGTACGATGCGCCCGTATCCGAAGGGGTCGGCGGGCTCCATCGTAAGCACCGTGGCGGCAGAACCGGTGGCCTCGTGCGCTGCGATGAGCGCCTCGATGGTGGCCGGCCTGATAAGCGGCGAGTCACCACAGAGCACGACGACGTTGCCCTCGAAGCCCTCGAGCTTGTCCGCCGCGCACATGACCGTATGGCCCGTGCCGAGCATTTCGAGCTGGTACGAGATGACGCAATCGCCGAGCAAGGGCTCGACTTGCTCACGACCATGGCCAATGACCACGTGAACGTCTTCGCAACCAGCCTGGCGTGCCGCATCCACGACCCAACGCACAAGCGGCTTGCCCAGCATTTCGTGGGCAACCTTCGGTTTGTTGGATTTCATGCGGGTTCCAGCGCCTGCTGCAAGAATCAAAGCTTTAGCTTCCACATGCGCTCCCATTGAAGTAATTGAATGGCTGGGGCAGAAGGAATCGAACCCTCATTCGCGGTACCAAAAACCGCTGTCCTACCGTTGAACGATGCCCCAGTAGCCTGCCTGCATGATTCTAGTGAACCGCGGCCCGATTCTCAAGCGGCGATGCGGGGAACGCGACATATGCGAACCCAGTCGCACACGGGAGCGATGTCATGCGCGAAACGTTGCGCGCCCGTCTCGTCGGCGCAGATGGCAAAACTCGTCGATCCGCTTCCCGAGACGAGCGCGTTGAGCACGTCGGGGTGCTCATGCGCTGCATGAAGGCGCTGCTGAATACGCGGGTCGGCCGCACAGGCCGCAGGTCCGAGGTTGTTTGCGCAGAGCGCGGCAATGGCAGCGGTGTCATCTGTGGCCATACGCAACGCCCGGGCAAGCGCATCGGCATCGGGCGCGAGTTCGGGATCATCGTCGAAGGCGCGGTACACCGTTGCCGTAGAGAGGCCATCGTTGCTTCCCATAAGGACGATGGGGACCGCAAACGGCGGCAGTGCACACTCGAACATATCGCCGCGTCCGCCCATGAGGGCGCATCCGCCGTAGAGGAAGAAGGCGACATCGGCACCGAGAGCACGGGCAACCGCCACGAGGCGCTCATCATGCACGGAAATGTCCGCGAGCTGCGCGTATGCCTTGAGCGTCGCAGCCGCATCGCTCGAGCCACCACCAAGCCCGCCACCTGCCGGGATATGCTTCTCGACCTCGATGACGAGCGCGGCATCGGAAGCGACTGCCGCAGGCCCGCAAGCTTGCTCGGCTGCATCGATAGCGCGAAAGACGAGGTTATCACGCGGGTCGAGGCCGTCGACATTGCATGTCAACAGCACATGCGTTCCCGCCTGCGTTTGCAGCGCCTGCGAAGCAACACCAGGTTCGATGTGAACGCGCACGACATCGTGCAAATCGAGCTCCTGGAAGACGGAGCGCAGCGGATGGTAGCCATCGACTGGCGGATAGGATATCGCGAGACACAGATTGACCTTGGCGCGAGCCTCAAGCACCAACGCCTCTGAATGCGGATTGCCCATGTGCGAATAGGCTAGATGGCCTCTTGCTGAAGCGCCGGGAAAAGCGGCTGCTCGTCCTCGGGGTTGGTAAGCTCGACCGTGCCCGTCAGGACATCCACGTACTGATAGGACTGACGCGCCTTGCGACCGCGCTTCTCGTCCGTCTCGACGATGAAGAGCGACTTGTGAGCTTGGGTGAGCACGCCCTCGCGCTCGATGATCTTGGAGCGCCCCATATTGGCGCGAATGCGCAGACGCCTACCCGTAAAACCGACGAGCGTCTCGTGGATGCTGTTAACGTAAGCGACCTGTCTATTGATTATTTCTTCCATGAAGAGTCCTCCTGATACAAAGGAGACATAATAATAACACGCCGCACGAGATTTTGCATGCATTATACTTACCAACACTATTTTTGTCCGCGTCAACGGACAATGTAAGTCGTATCGTACCAAGGAGCACGTATACATGGCGTTTATCGATAGTTCTGAGCTGGGGCACTGTCCAACCGCCCAGCTTCTCATCGAGAATGAAGTTCCCTCCCGCATCGCAGCAAAAGATGGCTCTGCCTTCAACTTCTCCGCAGAAGTCGCGGATTATGCGGCGACGCGTCTTGGCTGGACCACATTGGCAAGCAAGCCACCATGCGATCCGTCAGAGATAGCCATCATCGCGCAGCAGGCGCGAGGCGAAGGTCTCGATGCCGTCGTCCTCATCGGTCAGGGCGGCTCGACGCAAGCCCCGCAGACGGTCACCAAGCTCTACAGCCTCGAAGTCACTGACGAGGTCCCGTTCAAGACGATGGACGCGCTCTCGCCGGTCTACGTCAATCACATCCTCGGATCGTCGGACCCGGCACGCACGCTCTACATCGTGTCGAGCAAGTCGGGAACCACGCTCGAGCCAACCGTGCTCTCTCACGTGTGCTGGAAGTACGTCTGCGCTCACCTGGGTGCCGAGCGCGCCGGCTCGCGCTTTATCGCAATCACCGACCCGGACACCGAGCTCGAGCACGTTGCCCGCAAGAATCATTGGCGTGCCATCATCCACGGCGAACCCGACGTGGGCGGCCGCTACTCCGCGCTCTCGGCCTTTGGCCTGCTCCCCATGGCAGCCATCGGCATCGACATCGAGCGCATGCTCGAGGACGCCATCCCCATGGAGAAGCTCTGCGCCTCGGATTCACCCGAAAACCCGGCAATCTGGCTCGCGGCTTTCCTCTACGACAACCTCAAGGCCGGCCGTGACAAGTTCTCTTTGCTCATGCCGCCGAGCAAGCAGGTCTTCGGTCTCTGGGTCGAGCAGCTCGTTGCCGAGTCTCTTGGCAAGACGGGCGTTGGCATATTGCCCAACGTCGAAGTCGACGCAGGCATCCTCTCCGACCCGCACCATGATCGCTGCGCCATCCTCTGCAACATGGATAGCGATGAGGCATTCGAGCATGCTCGCACCTGCGTGCACCCGGATATCCCCGTCTTCCGTCTGGACATCCCCGATAGCACGGCGATGACGCGCTACTTCCTCATTTGGGAGTATGCCGTCGCCTTCTGTGGTTGGCTCATGCAAATCAATCCCTTCGACCAACCCGACGTCGAGAGCACCAAGGCGGCAACGCGCCAGATCCTCTACAACCAGGGCGGTCACTTCGATGTCCCGGAAGACGTCTGGGGCAAGCCCGCTTACGAGGAGTTCGAACTTGGCTCCTGCAACTACGCCGACCGCGTTTACGTGAGTTCCGCGCTTCTCGACGCATTCGACGGCTCGCATGAGAACATCGACGCAAACGCAGCGTTGCGCATGCTGTTCTGCTCGATCAAGGATGATGATTATTTCAGTCTCAACGCGTTTCTGCCCTTCAAGGGCGTCGGGCGCCGCGAGACGCTCGAGAAGGTGCGCCACCGCGCAGCCGATCGTCTCGACGTGTGTTCATGTCTCGAAATCGGCCCGCGTTATCTGCACTCCACCGGCCAGATGCACAAAGGTGGCCCCAACACGGGTGTCTTCCTTGTCGTCAGTGCCGACGAACCCTTCGACATCACGGTGCCCCATGAGGACTTTACGCTCGGTGACGTGGCAAACGCCGAGGCGCTCGGCGATTTCTCGGCGCTGGCAAGCCGTGGCCGTCGTGCCATCTACATTCATCTGAAGGATAACGACGACAAGTACCTATCATCGTTTGCCAACGATGCTTGTTCGGCTATCTCGGCTGCCTACGCCCTGCGAACGCGTTAGAGAACGGGGCCGCTCATGATGCTCTACGCATGCGCGAGCTGCATCCTGGGATGGACGGGCATGACGGGCATCGCCCAAGCTTCCCTGCGCACGCGCGGATTCGATGCTGCGCTCGGGCGCGCTCTTCGCATGCTCATCGCGCTCGTGTGCATGAGCGGTGCGCTCGGTGCCTGGCTCCTGCTCGGCAACGTCATCTGCTGTTTGAGCTTTTCGTTTGCATGCGCGTGCATGGCTGCGCTGCTCGTCTGCGATCTGCGTGAGCACGTCCTGCCATCCGAGCTTGTCGCCGTGCTACTCGCATGCGCTCTTGTCTTTCGCGTGATGGAAGGCGGCGTTACGGAAACGATTGCAATCGTGCTGCCCACGGGAACGATTGCCGCGATCGTGCTGCTGCTCAACTACCTTCGCATGCATCGTGGTGCATGCGAACTCATCGGCTCGGGTGATGTGCGCATGCTCGTGCCGCTCGCGCTTTTCTCGGGAACCGAGGGGCTTATGTGCGGTGTCTTTGCGTGCGCGCTGCTCATAGGAGCGTTCGCGCTCGTGCAACTTGCCGCGGGCCGTGCGGACCGCCACTCGCATATCGCGCTTGCTCCCGGTCTTGCCGCCTGGCTCTTCGCGGGAACACTGCTTCCGTTGCTATAGGCCCTGTCATTTCGAGCGAAGGCTGGGTCGCCCCACTCCCCGACAAAACAACGGCGACAAAGCAACGCCTCGCAGACGGCGCTACCTTCGTACTTACAACAATCCTGCAGGAATCACCAACGTGTTGCCATCGAGGGCGCTGAAATGCTCGGCGGCACAAACAATTGCTCCGCAGCCGCGAGGAACTACCCCCTTATCGAGGACAGAGAAGTTCTTTGTCATGGAGGCATTCGGTGATGCCGTCTTCTTCACTTCGATGGGATGAAGCTCGCCGTTCGACTCGATGATGAGATCAATTTCCTTGGCGTCATGATCGCGATAATAATAAAGTGCAGGTTCCGCACCTACGTTCAGATAGCTCTTGTATATCTCAGAAACGACAAAGTTCTCCATAAACGCACCAGCCATGGCTCCTGACTGCATGGTCTCGGCACTGGTCCACTTGGTGAGATGGGCGACCAACCCGCAATCGTGAAAATAGAGCTTTGGGGCTTTCACGGTGCGTTTCAGCTGATTATTCGCATAAGGGTGCAAGAAGAACGCTATCCCTGACTTTTCTAGCACCGACAGCCATGCCTTGGCTTTCTCTTGGCGAATGCCCACATCTTTTGCCATGGAAGCCACGTTTACCAGTTGCGCTGTTCGGGCTGTCGCCGCTCTCATGAAATCGATGAACTCCAGCACGTCGACATTTCCTAGCAAACGGCGTACGTCACGCTCGATGTAGGTTTGGATGTAGCTGTTGTAGAAAACGGTGAGGTTCGTATATTTGCCCGAGACGACAGCTGGCATAGCGCCTCTATGCATACGATCGAAAAGGGTGGTCACATCTGCCGGGATGACACTTTTCTCGCGCTCTTTCCAAAAGTCGACGGAGAAGCCGAAAGGCGCGCCAGGCATTCCCAAAGCTTCGACTTGCGTGAGCGACGAGAGGGGCAGCACCGCGACACGTCCGGCAAGCGTCTCTCCCGCAAGCTCCATCAGTCGGAACTGCTGCGAGCCGGTCAGCCAGAACGACCCCGGAGGCGCCCCTTGATCGACGAGCATTTTGATTTGCGAGAAAAGCTCCGGTGCATATTGCACCTCGTCGATAAGAACAGGCGGCTTATGAATCTGAAGGAACATAGCCGGATCCGTTGCCGCGAGCTGTCTCTCTGTCATATCATCGAGCGTCACTGTCTCGATGGGCAAACCCTTTGATTCGATGATATGTCCGAGCATGGTGGATTTACCCACTTGCCTAGGGCCTGTCACAAGCACAGCCGAGTACTCACTCGCTACAGACGATACGAGAGGTTCCATGGTGCGAGTGATGTAGCTCATAACAACTCCTCGTTTTCGGGTAGAATACGCTTTCCATGTATTTTACCCGAGTCCGTACATGAGACAAATGGACGGGTTATTTGTCTCCGAACTGGGATAAATGGCCTAAGCGCCGCATCGCGCGATTGAGGGCATCTTGAGCAGAGACGCGCTGAGCTCGATGCGAGTTTGCGAGGACTGTCTGAGCGCGCGGTCTTTGCGCGCGAGTTCCGCAGCGGCATCGAGCGAAGCGCGGCTCGGGTGCGAAAGCAAGCCCTCAATCGCGCGATGCGGCGTTGCCTTTTATCCCTCGAGTATCGCCTGGGCGACTCGGATCCCATCGAGCGCGGCCGACATGATGCCACCGGCATAGCCTGCCCCCTCGCCGCACGGATATACGCCCTGCACATGCGTCGACATGAGCGTATGAGAATCACGTACGACACGCACCGGCGAGGAGCTACGCGCCTCGATTCCCGTGAGTAGCGCTCCGGCATCGGCAAAGCCATGCAGGTTGCGATCGAGCACGGGCAATGCCTCACGCAAGGCGGTGCTCACAAAACCCGGCAAGCAGGTCTCCAGGGATGCCTCGACCACGCCGAGCGGATAGCTCGCCTCGGGCATCATGCGCGGCTTGCCCGCGATACCCGCGAACTGCCCCACACGCTGCACGGGAGCGCGCCAATCCGCACCACCCGCAGCGTAGGCCGCCTGCTCCCAGCGACGCTGGAACGCGATGCCCGAGAGCGGATCGACCGCATCACCGAAATCGTCGGGCGTCACGTTGCACAACAGCGCCGCGTTGGCGTTGGCCCCATCACGCGCCTGACGTGACATGCCGTTTACCGTGAGGCCACCTTCCTCGCTTGAAGCCGCAACCACCTCGCCACCGGGACACATGCAGAAGGTATAGACTGAGCGACCGTTCTCAAGATGGCACGCAAGCTTGTAATCGGCAGCTCCGAGCGCAGGGTGCCCCGCCGCCTGCCCGTACTGAGCGCGGTTGATGAACTCCTGCTCGTGCTCGATGCGCACGCCAATGGAAAAGGGCTTGGGCTCGAGCTCGAAACCAAGCTGCTTGAGCAGCGCGAAGGTGTCGCGTGCCGAGTGCCCACAAGCAAGGATAAGCCGCGATGCTTCGACCTCGTATCGAACTCCGTCGCCCTCGAGCGTAACACCATGCAGCATCCCTGCCGCATCGATATCCATCCCCACGAGCTGTGTATGAAAGCGTACCTCGCCACCACAGGCGATGATGCGTTCTCGCATGCGCTTGACAACACCTGCGAGCACGTCCGTGCCAATGTGCGGCTTTGCCTGCCACAGAATCTCGAGCGGTGCTCCCGCCGCGACGAAGGTCTCGAGCACGTGCGCAATCTGCGGAGAGTTTTTACCCGTCGTGAGCTTGCCATCAGAGAAGGTGCCGGCTCCGCCCTCGCCAAACTGCACGTTGCTCGCCGTGTCGAGCACGCGCGTGCGGTGAAAGCGCTCGACATCTGCCGCACGCTCCTCGACGGGTACTCCGCGCTCGATAACGAGCGGACACAAACCTGCCTCGGCAAGCTCAAGTGCGGCGAAGAGTCCCGCCGGCCCCGTCCCCACGACCACGGGGCGCGTGCGACCAAGGTGACACTCGGGAAGCGGGCGCTCCTCGATGGGCCGTACCGGCTGTGGCGCACCCATGCCCTCGCCGATACCAACAGTCGCGACAAAGTGCACGTCGCTCTTGCGACGCGCGTCGATGGAGCGGCGCAGCAGGTAGGCGCGTTGGACGCCGAGGATATCTGCAAGCACTTGCGAGGAGCGATCGGGCTGCAGATCGCGCACGACCGCAAGACCCTGATCGAGCGTCAATTTGATATTGGGGCGTTTCTCCATCGATAATGCTCCTGCCGTCACGGCATTAGTCGCGCTTTCTGGTGTAGCCATTGTAATACGCCGCTTACCGCATTCTCTTGCCACCGCACATCTACATGTCACGACGCGCAGGCAATCCCGCGCCAACGACGCCTACGAGCCTGATATAGTTTACGAGCACACACGCCTGGTAGGGGAAAACGCAGCATGCAACGACTTGTAGACACATTCCAACAAGATTCTGTCCCGTATGCTTCGACGCAGCAGGCAAAGCACGCTGATTGGCGCATCTTGCGGACTACCCTTATTGCGGTTGCCCTCATGCTGGCCACGCTTATCACGATGGCCTCTCTCGCAAGGCCTGCGCACGCTGCAGAAGAACCGTCAGGCAACGATGTCGCTCTCGAAACTCCCGAAGTGGATACACCCCCATCAGCTGACACAGGCGCGGCGCCTGTCACCGATATCATCCTCGCGCAGGATGATTCGATGCCATCGGATCCCGAGCCAGTCGACATCGTCATCGACGAGCAGCCTGCTCCAGAACCTGAACCTGAGCCTGGCCCCGAGCCCGAGCAGCCGCTCACTCAGTCGGAGGAGACCGTGCCGCTGTACCGCATCTACAACGCGCAGACGAGCGAGCATTTCTACACCACGGACTGCGCGGAGCGCGACAGCATCTGCAGCATCGGTTGGGTCTACGAAGGCGTTGGCTGGATGGTGCCGCTCTTCTCCGACCTGCCGGTGTTTCGCCTGTATAACCCCTATGCGGGCGATCACCACTACACGCTCTCCGTCATCGAGCGCGACAATCTTGTCGAACACGAGTGGCGCTTTGAGGGCATCAGCCACTACTCTGCCGTTGACGAGGCGATTCCCGTCTATCGCCAGTACAACCCCAACGCGTGGACAGGTACGCATAACTTCACCATCTGGCCCGAAGAGGACCAGATGCTCACGGGTGCCGGATGGCATTCCGAAGGCGTGAGCTGGTATGCTGCCGCGCTTCCCGTACACGAGGACGGGCCGGGCATCAACACCGCGAACCTTCGCTGTCTGGTCGCGGGAAGACCCGACTGGGGCTTTTCGACATATGGTCAAATAAACATGGATCAGCGCGGGACGTGGGAATATCACATGTGGAATGGGGATGTGGCCTTTGTCGCGATTAACCACAACACCGGCGCCTGCGTCTCCTATAACGCAGGCAAGGACTACTACAGCGCATCGTCAATCAAGGGCCCTTACATCGCATCACTCTGCATGAACGACGCGCCCGGCATTTGGGGCGCACGCAACACGATCAACGAGACGATCTACTATTCGAGCAATACGGGCTATAGCTCGCTGTACAACCGTTATGGCCGCTGGTACATGGACAAGATCGCAGGCGATAGCGGTGTCGAGATACGCATGAACCGCGGACACTACACCGATATCACGCCCCTGGAACTTGCCGAGCTCTGGATCACCATCGACGAGTACCTGCGCTATGGCGGCCCTAATCGCGACCTGTTCGCAGATGCCTTCCGCGATCACCGCTATTACAAGGAAGGCTGGATCTGGGGCGCTAACTACGGCGGTGCTCTCAACGTGCTCGGAGGCGTCGAAGGCGATTGCATCTACGCCGTCGCGACGCACTACTCCTACGGCGATGGACGCATCTGGGACCTGAGGAACGCGATCCTGTCAGCCGTGTGCTAGCGGCCCTTCTTGGCTTTGGCGGCAAGCTCCTCGGCAGAGAGCTGCGTCTCCTCGAACACCTTGGCACCGTCGAGACCGAACGCCGTGTGCAGCAAGCGCACCGCTTCCTCAGCGCTCTCGGCCGGAATGACAACGCTCGTACGGATGTCAGAGGTCGAAATCATCGTGATGTTGATGCCGCCCTCGGCAAGCGTGCGGAACATCTGTGCCGCAACACCCGAGTTGACCTTCATGCCCGCACCGATGATGGAAACCTTCGCGACTTCCTCGGTAATGAGAAGCTCGCGTGCGCCGAGCTCGCGCACGATGCGATCCATGACCTCGGTCGTCTTCTCGATATCAGCGCGCGGACTCGTGAAGGTGATGTCGGTGTGCCCGTTCTCGGAAAGGTTCTGAATGATCATGTCGACACCGAGATTGGCGTCGGCCATGGCCCCAAAGACCCTGGCGGCTACACCCGTGGTGTCAGGCACGTCGCGAATCGTGAACTTGGCTTCCGAAAGGTCGTGTGCGACACCGCTGACAATAGCCTTTTCCATAGTGGGGTCATACTCCTTCACTATCGTGCCCGGCTCATCGCTGAATGACGAGCGGCAATGTATCACCACGCCAAAATTACGCGCGAACTCGATGCAGCGCTTGTGCAACACGCCCGCACCGCCCGCAGCCATCTCGAGCATCTCTTCGTAGCTGATCTGGTCAATCTTGCAGGCACGCGGAACAATGCGCGGATCGGCCGTGTAAACGCCGGCAACGTCCGTGTAAATCTCGCAAACGTCTGCCTTGATGCCTGCTGCGATGGCGACCGCCGTGGTGTCCGAGCCACCACGACCGAGCGTCGTGATATCGCCAGCAGCATCGATACCCTGGAAGCCGGCAACGATGACGATGCGGCCTTCGGAAAGCGCCACGCGGATACGGTCGGCGTGAATCTCGCGAATCGACGCCTTGCCGTGCACGCTATCGGTGATGAGGCCGATCTGACGACCAGAGAGGCTAATGGCCTCCTCGCCAAGCTCGGCGACGGCCATGGCCAAAAGCGACATCGAGACCATCTCGCCCGTGGAAAGCAGCGTGTCCATCTCGCGCGGGTCGGGCGACTCGGAGATGGAGCTGGCAAGCGCCACGAGGTCGTCGGTCGTCTTGCCCATGGCAGACACGACGGCAACGACGCTATCGCCAGCACGCTTGCGGCTGACGATGCGCTGGGCAACGCTCCTGATGCGCTCAGGGTTCGCGACGGAAGTTCCGCCGAATTTTGCAACAACTACAGACATGCTCGGAATGGTAGCAAATAATCCCCGCGTATCAGGCTCGATTTCTCACTTCTGCATACTTTTGGTACTATATTCGCCATGAATACTGCAGAAGAAAAGGCTGCGCTGCGAGAAAGCATGCGCGCCAAACGTGGTTCGATCGCAGCTGATGTTCGCAAAACGTATGAGGCAGCATTAGAAGATAGGCTTTTCAATCTTCCAGCCCTCAGGCATGCGAAATGCATCGCCGTCTACTATCCCACCGGGTCAGAGGCACGATTTGTCTCAAATCGGGAAAAGCTGTTCCTGTTTGACCAGCGCCCCGTCATCGCCTTTCCCCTCGTCCGCTCCGAGACGAACATGTCATTCTTCGCCTTTGACATGAACGATGATTGGAGCGTCCTCGAAACGCCGCGGGAGATAGTGACGGAGCTCGACTCCTCCCGGCACGTTCCGCCGGAAAACATCGATCTCATACTCGTGCCAGGCATCGCCTTCGACAAGCACGGCAATCGCCTGGGCCAGGGCGGCGGATTCTACGACCGTTTCCTCCCCTATCTAAGCGCGGAGAGCATGACGATTGGCATCGCATTCGACGAGCAGATCGTCGACGAGGTGCCACGCGAGGCAACCGACTGTCGCGTCGACTACATCGTTACCCCCACGCGCGTCATCACCGCAGAGAAATAGCGCCAGGCACAGGCGCGAAACCAGACAAAAGTGCCCCGGCGAGGTTTGTCTGGTTTTAGTACCTGTTGTCGAAGATGCGCGTCGTCTTCTTCTCGCTGCGCGGCAAATCCTCGATGTCGACGGGTTTGACCTGCGGCGTAAAGCCGATGCGGTTCTTGAACTCCGTCGCGATGGTCTCTTCCATGTTGTACTTGTTGGCACTGGGCTCGACTTCGACAAAGAGCGTGGCGATGTCCTTGCCGTTGAGATGGTCGATCATCATCTGGTACTCGCTACTCGCGCCGTCAACTGCGGCGATGACCTCCTCGATTTGCGCGGGGAACATGTTGACGCCATGCACCTTGACCATGTCGTCGGTGCGGCCGGTGATGATGTCGATGCGCGGATGCTCGTTGTGTCCGCAGGCGCAATCACCCGGCACGATACGCGAAAGGTCGTGCGTACGGAAGCGGATGAGCGGCGCACCCTCTTTTTGCAGCGTCGTGAGCACAATCTCTCCCGGCTCGCCGTCGGGAACGGGCTCTCCCGTGACAGGGTCGATAATCTCGAGGTAGACGTAGTCGCTCCAGATATGCACGGCGCTATCGGCCTGGCAGTTGATGCCGATGCCCGGACCATAGACCTCGGTGAGTCCATAGATATCGTAAAGTTCGACACCGAGCTCGTTGGCGATACGACGACGCATCTTCTCGCCCCAACGCTCCGAGCCGATGATGCCCTTGCGCAGCTTGATTTGGTCGCCGATGCCGCGCTTGGCGATTTCCTCGGCAAGGCGCAGCGCATATGAGCTCGTCGCGCAAAGCACCGTGCTCTCGAGATCCATCATCATCTTGAGCTGCTTATCGGTGTTGCCCGGACCCATGGGAATCGCCATGGCGCCAAGCAGTTCGCAGCCAAGCTGGAAGCCGATGCCGGCAGTCCACAGACCGTAACCCGGCGTGATGTGCACGCGATCTTCCTTCGTGACGCCTGCATACTCGTAGCAGCGCGCAAACTGGATGGCCCAGTCCTCGACGTCCTTCTTGGTGTAGGGAATGATGACGGGCGTGCCCGTCGTACCCGAAGAGCTGTGAATGCGCACGATTTGCTCGGGCGGAACGGCGGCGATTCCGAGCGGATAGGCCTCGCGCAAATCGCCCTTGTCGGTAAAGGGAAGCTTCTCGAAATCGCTTTGGTCCTTAATCGCGTCGATGTCGATACCCGCGAATTTCTTTGCATAGAAGCCATCGGGGATTGCAACGAGCTTCTTGAGCTGGGCCTTGATGATGTCAAATTGCTCTTCGGTCATGTGCATGGTGCGTAAAACCTTTCAAACTAGACGTCGACGCCAAGGAATGTGCGAACAGCGTATCCCAAAACGAAGGACAGCGCCGCGACACCAAGAGAAATCGCGCACATCTGCCCAAAGTTTTTGCCAAACGATACATCACGCGCAACGGAGGTATAGAAATTGAAGCCCGCCAGAATCAGCACCACGAGAACGAGCATGATGCCCATGGCCAGCAGATACATCTTGTCATCGAGGATAAGGTAGGGCAGCAGCAATATGACGACGGTGATGAAGTACGCCCCGCCCGTCATGAGGCCCGACTTGGCCGCATCGCCCTTGCCGTCGCTACGCTCGGCCAGATACTCGCTCGCGGCCATGGAAAGCGTCGCCGCAACGCCGGTGATGAGGCCGGAGAGCGCAATGAGGCGCGTGTTCTGCATGGCGAGCGTGAGACCGGCGAGCGTGCCGGTTATCTCGACAATGGCGTCGTTCATGCCAAGGATCATCGCGCCGACGTAGGAAAGACGTTTCTCGTTGAGCAGCGCAAAGAGCTCATCGTCACGTTTCTGCTCGTCTGCCTGCATCTTCTCGACCTCGGGCATTTCGCTCAAAAGCCTCTTGGAGTGATTGACGAACTTGATCTTGCGCCGATCCATGAGCTTGGCGGCGAAGGTGAAGCCGAAGATGCAGGCCATACGCGCGTAGCGCTTGACCTTGCGCTCGTCTGCGGCAAGTTGCTTGTTGGTGTAGGTCTCGAGTGCCTTGGCCTGACTTGCGATCTCGTCGGCGACTCTGGCAAGCGCCGCGCGATTATGTTCGTCCTTGATGGCGTCGGCCATCGCATGATAGGCGGCGGCTTCCGTCATCTCGCTCTGCTGGATACGCAGAAGAATCTTCTGGATGTCCGCGCTGTATGCCATGCGATGCTCCTCCCGTTGAGTGCAAGTTCATTATAGCCAATCAAGATGGATGAGGATTTGTCCGAAGCGCTTCTCTCGTTGCTCTGCTCAAGGGAAGAGCGAAGGGGGCTGGGCCGAGGCATAAAAAAGACCGCCTGATGAGGCGGTCCGAGTGGTTGATGGTGGCTAGAGAGGGACTTGAACCCCCGGCACAGGGATTTTCAGTCCCCTGCTCTACCAACTGAGCTACCTAGCCATGGCGCTTAACAGCAGCGGTTAGTTTACCAAAACGAGCGTTGCGGTCAAGCTTCGTCCCTCAAGAGGTCGACAGCCTGACACGCAAGGTCGCGAATCTCGTCGTCATCGCACTCCGAAAGCTCGAGCAATGGTTCGAGCGCCGCAAGGTCCTTGAAATGCGCAAGGGCTTCGATGGCGTATCGCACGACCCACTCGTAGTCGTCGTCGAGCGCCTCGATGCACAGCTCCGTAGTCTCTTTATCTGCGGGGAAGTGCCCAAGCGTCCAAACGCACGCCGCGCGCAACTCGCCCTCCCTGTCACCGAGAGCGCCAAGCAACGCGATGCGGGCTTGCTCGATGAGGGCATCATCTGTCGTGATGTCGAAGCCTGCGAGCTCGGAGCGCTCGCCGATAGCCGTCGCGGCGGCAACGCGTATGGAAGGCGCGATTGTCTTGTCCGCGACGATCTCGCAGAGCTTGTCGAGGCAGCGCGTGGTGGGAATCTGGCCAAGCGACCAGGCGCAGTTCACGGCAACGCGCTCGTTCGGATCATTCAAGCATTCGACCAAAGCCTCGAACGCACGGTCGTCGCCGAAAATGCCAAGCGCCGTGGCAGCAGCCGCCCGCACCTCATCCACCGGGTCAAAGAGACAGACAAGCACAGGCGCGAAGCCGCGCACGTCAGCAGCCTTGGCCAGGCCCGCAACCGCCATGGCACGAGCGCGGGGATCATCATCGTGCGTAAACTCGATGAGCAGTTCAATGTTCTCAGCGGGCATCGTGCCCCTCCATTCTCCATCTGTACTTTGGAGGATTTTACGATAAAATGCCAAGGCACTGGGCGATTAGCGCAGCGGGAGCGCATCTGCCTTACAAGCAGAGGGCCGCAGGTTCGAACCCTGCATCGCCCACCAGAGATTTCTTCGAGCCGCTCCGTGCGGCTCGTTTCGTTGGTACGGCCGCTTCGATTGAGAGCATGTGCATATGAGAGTAATTCAAGCATCGGAGATTACGAATGCGGTAAGTGAGCTCTGTATCCGGGCCAACTGCGTCATGAGCGAAGGGCTCCTGAACGCACTGCATGAGGCACGTGATGGCGAAGAGTGGCCCGTGGCCAAGGCGACGCTCGGCAGCATGCTCGAAAACGCCGCCATCGCCGCTGATGAGATGGTACCCATTTGCCAGGACACGGGTGCGGCCTGCGTCTTCGTCGAACTGGGCCAGGACGTCCATATCGAAGGCGGCTCGCTCGTCGATGCCATCAACGCGGGCGTTGCGCTCGGCTATACCGAGGGTTACCTGCGCAAGTCGATGGTGGCAGACCCGCTGCGTCGCGTGAACACGGACGACAACACGCCCGCACTCATCACCGTCGATATCGTAGATGGCGACGCCCTCAAGATTACGCTTGCGCCCAAAGGCGCCGGCTCGGAGAACATGGGGCAGCTCAAGATGCTCAAGCCGGCTGACGGTATCGAGGGAGTGCGAGATTTCGTGCTTGACACCGTCAGGCACGCCGGCCCCAATCCTTGCCCGCCCATCATCGTAGGTGTTGGTGTGGGTGGCAACTTTGACCACGTCGCTTCGCTTGCCAAACGTGCCCTGCTTCGGCCCGTGGGCGTGCACAACCCCGACCCCTTCTACGCGCAGCTCGAAGTCGAGCTGCTCGACGCCATCAACGCCTTCGGCACCGGCCCTGCCGGCTTCGGCGGTGCGACGACAGCCCTCGCCGTCAACATCGAGCAGGCTCCCACGCACATCGCCTGCTTACCCGTCGCAGTCAACATCAACTGCCATGTCGCCCGCCACGAGGAGGTAGTGCTGTAATGGGAATGCCTGAAGCACAGCGCATCAACGGGGACATCACCCGCGAGCTTGCACAAACGTTGCATGCGGGGGATCAAGTGCTCTACAGCGGTATCATCTACACTGCGCGCGACGCTGCGCATAAGCGCCTCGTCGAAGCGCTCGATGCTGGCGAGGAGCCGCCCATCAGCATTGACGGTGCCATCATCTATTACGCCGGTCCTGCGCCCGCCAAGCCTGGCTACCCCATAGGTCCCGTTGGCCCGACTTCAAGCTACCGCATGGATCCGTATGCCCCACGCCTGCTTGACCTTGGCCAGCGCGCGATGATCGGCAAAGGCGCCCGTAGCCAGGAGGTCATCGACGCGGTCATCCGCAACGAGGCGGTCTACTTTGCCGCGATCGGTGGCGCGGCGGCGCTCATCGCCAAGAGCGTCAAGCGTGCCGATGTAGTGGCATACGATGATTTGGGGACGGAGGCAATCAGACGCCTCGAGGTCGTGGATATGCCGTTAACCGTCGCCATCGATTGCCATGGCGGCAACATTTACGAGACGGGCCCGGCGGAGTACCTGGCAAATTACCGTCATCTCGACTGAAGTGGCCGTCAGACAACGGGGCGTTGTCATCTCGACTGGAGCGGCCGTTAGGACTTCCCCCGTACTGTCATTTCGACCGGAGGCGCGTAGCGCCGTAGCGGAGAAATCCCCGGGACGAGAGATTTCTCGACTCCGCTTCGCTTCGCTCGAAATGACAAAGGGGGCTCGTTGCGCTCGAAATGACAGGATTAGTCCAAGAAGCCCTCATTGGGATGCAGCCCATAGCGTGCGCAAACGGCACGCAATTGATCGTCGCTCACCAGATGTGGCGGCTCTGCTCCTCCGTTTGCGGCACGAGCTTCTAGATAGATAGTTGCCGACTTCTCGACTGTCTCAATCGCGCCGAACGCCTTCTCGAAACTAGCCGCTCGCGACATGATGCCATGCTGCGTCCAAATGCAAACGGTGTAGTGCGCCATGAGCTCGCAGGTTGCCGTGGCAAGCTCGGGGCTACCCGGCACCATCCACGGCAGCACGCCGACACCTTGGGGAAACACGATGATGCCCTCGGTCATGATGCGCCACAGCGCACGCGTCCACATACGCGCCTGCGGCTCAAGTAGCGTCGAGAGCGCGATGACATGCGGGCAGTGCGCATGGTAGACCACGCGATCGGCACCGTCACCAGCACGCAGGGCAACCGCAAAAGCGGCCAGATGCGTCTCAAGCTCGCTCGAAGGATGGGCACCATCTTCGAAGCCCCAGCGAACGCGCCAGGCCCCGCCGTCAGCATCGAGTTCGATGACGCCGCATCCACGTGAGCCATCATTTGCAAGGCTGCTCAAGTATGCACCTGAGGCGGTCATGAGGAAGTACATGCCGGCAAGCTCGGGAACAGGCTGCTTGAGCGCATGCCACGTGTCCTCACACTCGAATAGGGGCGCAAACATGCGCAGGTCTTCCTCGGTCAGGCGATAGCTCAGATTTCCACCATTGGCTTCATGCCAACCTCGCGTGGACGCCTCAGTACACAGACGGACGAAGCCCCATAGGCACGGAGGCCACACGGCATACATGGACTCGTCGTATTGGGCGGTCATTGATGCAACGCGCGAAGCAGGCCACTAGCCGATACGCGGCGGCGTACTGACAGGCGGAATCGGCGGCACGAGCGGAGAGCCCACTGGGGGTGCCGCGGGTGCGGGGCGTGGTGCGGCAGAAGGCTGCGTCTGGGCGGCAGGCTGAGAGGCCTGTGTTGTCTGCTCGGCATGGGCTTGCTTGGCGCTCTCGAAGAACTCGTTGCGTTGCTCGCGAGCTTCCTTGGCAGCGTCGCCTTCCTCCCCAAGCTCGTTTTGCAACGAGGAAATCATCTGCTCGAAATACATGCAGAGCTGGTTTTGCGCACCCTGGTTGAGCTTGCCAAAGATAATCTCGGGCATCTTTTGATCCGGAAGCTCGACAGCCTTGCCCTTGTCCGTAAGCCAGACAAGCATGACGCGCCTATCGTCTGGCGAAGCGGAACGCTCGACATAGCCATCCTTTTCCATCTTGCCCAGAACCTCGTTGAGGGAGGAAACACGGATGCCCATGACGGTCGCCATTTCCTTTGTGCTTACGCCATCCTTCTGCTTGAGAAGCGCGAGAACGCGACCACGACCACGTGTCGTATCGCCAAGGGGGCCCAGCTTGCTGGTGTTTTTATTGCGAACAGCTTCCACCATCTGACGAATTAACATGTACTTGTCAAAAAGCTCGCCCTCACGACCCATGGCTTCCTCCGTTTATATATGGTACCTGTAAATAACTACTATAAATTATACGGTGGCTGTACAAAATGTCAAGGAGCGAAGCGGTATCTTTCCCGCTTAGATGCTATATAATCACCAATTGCACGACCCATAGCGCAATTCGCATGGAAGGGAGTTCAAGGTGTACTACTCAAAAGAGATCGAGCTCATGTGCCCGGTCGCGAAGGGAGCCTATCACGGTCCCGCCCCCATCCCCGAAGAGGGCAAGTGGGTTCAAGCGAAGGAGATTTCCGACATCAGCGGCTTCACGCACGGCGTCGGCTGGTGCGCTCCGCAACAAGGTGCCTGCAAGCTCACCCTCAACGTCAAAGACGGCATCATCGAGGAGGCTCTAGTCGAGACCATCGGTTGCTCGGGCATGACGCATTCCGCTGCCATGGCAAGCGAAATCCTCCCCGGCAAAACGTTGCTCGAAGCCCTCAACACTGACCTCGTCTGTGACGCCATCAATACCGCCATGCGCGAGCTCTTCCTGCAGATCGTCTACGGACGCACGCAGACCGCCTTCTCCGATGGTGGCCTTCCCATCGGCGCCGGTCTTGACGACCTCGGCAAGGGCTATCGCTCGATGGTCGGCACCATGTACGGCACCAAGCTCAAGGGTTCTCGTTATCTCGAGCTCACGGAGGGCTATGTCACGCATATCGCACTCGACGAGAATGACGAGATCATCGGCTATGAGTACGTCAACTTCGGCAAGATGATGGATGCCGTCAAAAACGGTATCGACGCCAACCAGGCAATCAAGGACGCAACGGGCAGCTACGGTCGATTTGACGAAGCGGCCAAGGTCATCGATCCGAGGAAGGAGTAGACCATGGCAGAGTTCGAGAACATGGACCATAGGCTCGACAAGATCAACGCAACGCTCAAGGAATACGGCATGGGCTCTCTCGACGATGCCGAGAAGGTATGCAAGGAAGCCGGCATGGATCCGCTCCCCTACGACATCGTCAAGAGCGTACAGCCCATCTGCTTCGAGGATGCCGCCTGGGCATATACGGCTGGTGCCGCCATCGCCATCAAGAAGGGCGTCAAAAGCGCTTCCGAGGCAGCCAGTGCCATCGGTATCGGCCTGCAGGGCTTCACCACGCCAGGTTCCGTCGCCGACGACCGCAAGGTCGGCCTCGGCCATGGTAACCTCGGCGCAATGCTCCTACGCGACGAGACCGAGTGCTTCGCCTTCCTGGCGGGCCACGAGAGCTTCGCCGCGGCAGAGGGTGCCATCGGCATCGTGAAGAACGCCAACAAGGCACGCAAGAAGCCGCTACGCGTCATCCTCAACGGCCTCGGCAAGGATGCCGCCCAGATCATCAGCCGCATCAACGGTTTCACCTATGTGCAAACGCAGTTCGACTACGCCACGGGCGAGCTCAAAGTCGTCAACGAGACCCGCTACTCCGCAGGCGAGCGCGGCGACGTGCACTGCTATGGCGCCGATGACGTGCGCGAGGGCGTCGCCATCATGCACCATGAGGGCGTGGACATCTCCATCACGGGCAACTCCACCAATCCCACGCGCTTCCAGCATCCCGTCGCGGGCACTTACAAGAAGGAATGCATCGAGCTGGGCAAGGACTATTTCTCGGTCGCGAGCGGTGGCGGCACGGGCCGCACGCTGCATCCGGATAAAATGGCCGCCGGCCCAGCCTCCAACGGCATGACCGACACCATGGGTCGCATGCACTCCGATGCGCAGTTTGCCGGTTCCTCGAGCGTCCCGGCGCACGTCGAGATGATGGGCTTCATCGGCATGGGCAACAATCCCATGGTCGGCGCAACCGTCGCCGTAGCCGTTGCCACCAACGCAGCCATCAACGGATAGCTCCCTGGCACATATGCACACATGCAAGGAGGCGGGTCATATGACCCGCCTCCTTCGTCGATATGTCATCTTTCGCGCTCTCTTGTCATTTCGAGCGGAGCGACGAGTGTCTCCCACCTGTCATTTCGAGCGGAGCGAACAAAGTGAGCGGAGTCGAGAAGTCTCCCTCGCGAGATTTCTCCACTTCGGCGCTACGCGTCTCCGGTCGAAATGACAAAGGGTGCCGTCCGACGCCTTCGCTCGAAATGACAGAAATGTCCCCTACGGCAGGAGCTCCTCGGCAATCTGGACGGCGTTGAGCGCCGCGCCCTTGCGAATCTGATCCATGACGAGCCAGAAAGCGAGACCACCCTCGACCGTGGGATCCTGGCGAATACGACCAACGAAGACGTCATCAGTGCCTTGCAGCAGGCCAGGCATGGGATACACGTTGGCGCCCGGGTCATCCATGACCGTGACACTCGCGGCGGCCTCAAATGCATCACGGGCTTCATCAGGCGTGACCGGCTTGTTAAGCTCGACATTCACGCTTTCCGCATGGCAGCGCAGCACGGGGATGCGCACAGCCGTCGGAGCGACTTTGATGCCCGCATCGCCAAAGATCTTGGCGGTCTCGACGACCATCTTCCACTCTTCCTTGGTGTAGGCATCATCCATAAACACGTCAATGTGAGGAATGACGTTAAACGCGATCTGATCGGAAAACGCCTCGATGGTGAGCTCCTCGTCATCGAGGAACTGGCGCGTCTGGTCGTAGAGCTCGTTCATGGCCTTGAGACCGGCACCGCTAGCAGCCTGGTAGGTGCTCACGACGACGCGTTTGATGCCACCGGCAAGATCGTAAAGCGGCTTGAGCGCAACGACCATCTCGATCGTCGAGCAGTTGGGGTTGGCGATGACGCCCGAGTGCCACTCGAGGTCCTTCGCGTTAACCTCGGGCACGACGAGGGGGACGTCATCGTCGGTACGAAATGCGCTTGAGTTGTCGATCATGACGCAGCCCGCATCAACCACGGCCTGACGATACGCCTTGGAAGTGTCACCGCCACAGGCGAAAAGCGCGATGTCGACGCCCTCGAAGCTCGCCGGCGCCATCTCCTCGACCACGAGTTCGCCATCGTTGAACGGCACCGTGCTGCCAGCAGAGCGCGCAGATGCGAGCGCCTTGACTTTCGCAGCCGGGAAATTGCGCTGTTCGAGCACCTTGAGCATCTCGCGGCCAACGACGCCCGTTGCGCCAGCCACAGCGACGACAGGCTGCGCGGGCATGGGTTTGTTCCAAGTCATGTTCGTTCCTCTCAGGATTTCATATGAAGTGCAGACAATGATAGCGCAAGAGCGCCACGAAAATGAGACAGTTGCTCAGAGCAACTGTCTCATTCACAGTGCCATGGCGCGAGCGAGCTTGGAGAGAGGCTGCGTTTCGAGCCCGAAGCGCTCTTGCATCCGGGTTGCACATGCGTGAAACGCTTCCTCCGAGCCGCTCAGGTGCTCAAGCTCCATCTCGTGAATGGGCGCCGTGCGACCTTGCCGGCGCATTTCGCCCGTGTCAATGGCGAGCGCTGCCGTGAAGTCGTCACATGCGAGCACATATTCACGTCGCGTGAAATCGGTCTCGCAGGTCGGCTGTGGCTCTGCCACGAGCAACATCTCGCAGACATCGGCTGGCGCTCCCACCTCAGGCAGGCGCCTCAAGCCATCAGCGATGTCCCGTGCGTTAACCTCGAACTCCTGCCGTGCCTTGCACGCACCGCTTGCCTGCGCAGCAAGCTTGAGACAACACACGGACTCGTCATTCTCCTGACGTATGCGCAAACCACCATGCATGCGGCGCACGTCCTTGGCTGCGGTGTCGTAATAGGTCGCACGCATGCGCAACGTGCATGGTTCACCCAGCATCGGGGCAATCGCTGCATCGCTGAGCAGCCCCGCGAGCACGTCCTCGTCAGGCAACTCCCACTTGTACTCGATTTCCATGAAGCCTCCCTCGGAATGAGACAGTTGCTCAGGGGCGTTGTCTCATTGTGCGGCGGCGGTGCCGGCCGCGATGCCGCTCGCCCAAGCCCAATGCAAGTTGAAGCCTCCGCAGCGGCCGTCCACGTCAATGGTCTCGCCTGCGGCGTAGATACCCGGCTTGAGGCGCGACTCGAGCGTAAGCGAGTCGAACTCCCAGGGCGAGGCACCACCGCGCGTCACCTGCGCCTGATTGGTCTCCGCAAGCCCCGTCACGCGCACGCGAAAGTCCTTTGCCGTCGCCGCGATCTTGGGAAGCGTCTTGGCTGTCGCTGGCTCGGAGGGCTTGAAGCCCGCCATGCGCACAACGGCATCGTTTACACGCGTGTGAAAGCATCCGCACATGAGCTCGGTGAAGTTGGGCGTGCGGCCAAAGAGCTCGTTGATGCTCGTGGAAAGCGATGCGTACTTCGCCGTAAAGTAGTTGGTGCACTGGCTCGGACTCAGCTGTGGCAGAAAGTCGAGGCTCAGGATGCCGCCTGCACCGATCTCGCGCGACATGTCGAAGATGACGATGCCGGACAAACCGTAGTCGCGAAACAGCACCTCCCCGTAGCTCACGATGCGCGGCTCAGGTGCCTCCTCGTCCACATAGCCGCTTACACGTACGCGAGCCCGCACACCTGCCAGGCCCTTGAGCGGTTTGGTGTCGGTCTTGAGGGGACAGAGCACCGGGGAAAACGGCTCCACCGTATGCCCCAAGGCCGAGAGCAGGTCCGTACCGCCACCCGTCGCAATGACGACGGCGTCGGCATCAAACGTGCTCTTGTTTGCACAGGTGAGGCGATAGCCAGGTTTCGCAGCGGCGATTTCGGTAACTTCCTGGCCGTTGCGCACGTCGACGTTATTCCACTTGCAAGCATCGCGCAGCACGTCGAGCACGGTGTTGGCAGTGTTCGAAAACGGATAGATGCGACCCTGGTCCTCCTCGGTGACAAGCAGGCCAAGTTCGCCGAAGAAGCCGAGCACGCGCGAGCTGGGATATGCCTCGAGCAAGGGCATGACGGCAGCACCATTGTAGTAATCGGTGAGCTGAATGTTGGCGTTAGTCATGTTGCAGCGACCGTTGCCCGTCTTCAGGATCTTCTGCCCAACGCGCTTGCCGGCCTCGACGATCGTTACCCGTGCGCCAGCACGGGCGGCGGAAATCGCCGCGACCAAGCCGGCAGCTCCGCCTCCGACTACAACGACTCGCTTCTTGTTGCCCATGAAACGTTCCTTTTCCCTCGGCTTTCGCCCTAGTGTACCCTTCCGGACGAAATGGCGGGAGCGGATGAGACGGCAAGCCCGCCCACGTACCTCATTTACGAGAGCCTTGTCTAGGCGCGTCGCCTTATCCTGTCGGCGGCAATGCACAGCAGCAAGCCTACGACAATGAGCAATGCGATGGAGATTTTCCCAACAGGCGTCGAGACAGCCACCGCAAGATAGCCAAGCAGCGGAATGCTGAAGACGACCTTGCCGACAACCTGGCCGTACGAGACGGTAATTGGATCGGATTGCTCGTTGGCATCACCCTTGGTCACGAGCTCCCACTCGGCCAAGTCGTTCTCGACGACGCGATGGGTCACAGGGACATTGGAATCTTGCGCGTCAACATAGGTGATGACGTCTCCTGCCACAAGATCTTGCGGGTCGACACGCTCGACGCAGACCAGACTGCCCACGGGAATCTCGGGTTCCATGGATTGCGTGGCGATGCAGAACATGTTTACGCCAGCAACAGCGGGAATGACCAGAAACGCGCTGAGCGCCAATGCGACCACGATGATAAGCGTACCGACGACAGACAGGATGCGTGCCGAAATCGGCCTCTTCTTGCTATGCTTGCCCAATGATCCTCCTATAGCAACGGGCCCGCATCATGCGGACCCGTATAATCATACCTGCTTTCGGCTCGAATCGTCTTAGAAGTCTTCTTTCCTGCGATTGCGTCGCCATAGCACGAAAGCCACAACCAACAGAACGACAGCGCCAGCAATGAGGGCGATGGATACCCAATTATTCCAGGCAGACGATGCGGCGTTGGCTTGCGCGATATCGTCAGCAGAACTCAACGGCGTCTCGTCATCGGTGATGGTCAGGCTCTCGATCGGCGCGCTCAAGGGCGTGCCGTTATCGGTCATGATCTCGGTGCCGTCAGGAGCAACGACGCTCTGGGCGCTCTCGGCCGTGCCCGCAGTCACGGCTGCCGCCGGAAGAGACGTTGCCGGACTCGGGGTGAGCGCCACGCGATCGCCCGTTGGGGTGACCACGTCGATGGTGCCGTCACCGTTCTGCTCGGTCGTATAACCCGTGGCAAGGCGAGCATACGTGAACGTGATTACGTTCTGGTCGGGATCTCCGGTAAGCGCAAGCGTTGCCGTATATGCGTTGGGCACGTAGTTCTCGAAATACGGGGCAGCCGTTGCCGGCGTGTCGCCGATGTCGCCCATGAACTTCTGGGAAGCGGCGAGCTCGTTGCCCGCGGCATCGACATAGCGCACCGTATACTCGACGCGATCAGCCAAGACACCGTACGCGATGACGTAATCGGCATCCTCGGTCACCGTGACAGTGCCACTGAGCTTGCCGTTAGCGTCGACGTCTGCGACGTACACGACATCCTTCACGTTATCGAGACCGGCTGGACGCGCGCCCTTCGCATAGTACTTGCCATCGGTAACAGCAATGCTGGCTTGCCCCAAGTCGACGGTGTCGCCATAGTGCACGCCAGTCCACTCGACCATGTCCTGGCCGTTGACCGTACCGCGATTACCGCCATACAGGCGAATGGTGTACGTGGTGTCAGAATCAGCGGGCGCCGCAAAGGCGGCTGCGGGAAGCCCCATGCACAGCGCGAGCAAAAACGTCAGGACGACGCCAAGCAGAGCAGCGCCAAGATGTCGCATCGTATGTTTTGCAGCAGTCATTACTTGCCACCTTCTTTCCTTGTGCTCGAACGCCTGCGAATGGCGGCCCATGCCACGAGGGCAATGATCACCACGGCGACCGGAAGGCCGAACTTCACCATATCGCCAGTGCTGGGAAGCCTGGAACCGCCGGTGGCCTTGTTCGTGGGAGTGCTGGATTTGTCCTGGGTCACCATCTTGCCACCGGGAACCTCCGCGGCGAACTCGAGTCGGAGCTTTGCCTCGGTATCGAAATAGCTGTTGCCATGAGACTCGGGGTCAAGCGCCACGTAGAGCGTGACCAGACCCTGACCATGCGCCGGAAGATTGTCGAGGAAGAACCATTCGCCCGTTGCCGTGGTCGCGTCAAACAGACCTTCGGAATCGGCACCTTCGCCGGAAACGGTCTCGTTGCCGATAATCGTCTCGGTCTTGCCACCAGGCCCCGTATAGCTGAGACGGTAGGTATAGGAGCCGCCCTTAGCGAGCTCGGTCTCCATGGACTCGAGAACCGAGTTCTTCATGTACCAGCTTGCCTCCTCATCGCAGTCGTTGAGGAGCTTCACGTCGAAGGTCGCGGAATCACCTGGCTGCATGCCGGAAAGCGTCTTGTTGATATCCGCCGTGCCGTCAGACGTCATGGAACTGCCCGTGAAGGTCACGGTCCAGCCATCCGTCACCGCCCAGGCTGTGGAGGGAAGCCCCGCAAACGCCACGCAACCGATGATGACGGCAAGCGCCACTGCAGCAGCGGCACACGTCGCGCGCGCAACGAGACCTGTCCCGTTGGTCATGTCTCGCGCGGCAATCACTCGCTTGCCCCTTCGTTCCAGGCAAGACCCAGGGCCTTGACGTCAACGCCCCAGGCGCTCTTGGCGGCATCGACGGCATAGCTGGTCTGCACCGAATCGACTTGCGCCGAAAGCGCGACGCGCACGCTCGCATCGTCACCCAGCAGGTCAATTACGCTGGGATCGATCATGATGGCGCTCACCGCGGGACTGGCGGCACTCGCATTCGGATCAAGCACATCCTTGTAATAGAAGACGAGGCGTTCGTCCGTGCATTCGTCCTCGTTCAAGACCCAATCCTCGCTCGCAGAGACGAGTTCGATGAGCGCGGGATCTATTGCAGGCGCCTTGGAGCCATCTGCCGTCTCCCAGTACTTGCGCACCGTAAGGCGCACGTACTCGCCCATGTCGGTATCGTTCTTGACCGAGAGGGCCTCGGCGTACTCCTTACCCGGAACCAGTTGGTCATCACCGGCGAGCAGTTGGCCAAGCAGGGCGTCCTTGCCCTCGACGACAGCGCCGTTTTCGGTCAGGTTCACGCCCAGATGCGTCTGCGCGATGCCCGCGACGTATTGCTCGCTAAAGTACGCGAGCTGCGCGCGCGAGGATTGGACGACTCCGACAACGCCCAGGCCAAACAAGACCAGTGCGCCGATCACCATGAATGCGAGGGTGCGGGAAGAGATCTTCTTAGCGTTTTCCATAATTATCCTCCCGTCCTAGAGATTGCTCGCAGCGCCGACGGGGGCGAAGGCGCCCTCTGTAAGCGAGATCACGCTATCGCCAAACTTCGCGCAAAGCGCGCCGTCCTCGTAATAGGCGATACCGTGTTGCTGGAATACGGTAATGTCAAAACTGCTGGGCGCGTCATCGCTTGGCTTGACGTTGACGTCCAGGCGATCCGTCATGGCGCCCGCCATGAGCGGTTGCGCGTAGTAAATCCAGCCATCATCCGAATTCAGGACGACCCAATTGCTCGAAGTCGACCCCACCGACACCGAGGCGAACTCCTCCGAAGGATAGACAGCCTTGAAGCGGACCACCACGGGAACATCCCCCGTGTTCTTGATGGCGATGTCCTTGTTCATGCCATCGAACTCCTCCTCGATCTCCGTGCCAGGAGAAGTCGCGAAGGGTACCGAACCCGAAGCGTTCGACGTGTCCGTGTAATACGCAAGGGAAACGCCAACCGTCGTCAGGGCAAACAGGCAGATTGCCAGACCGGCGACTGCAATGCGCTTGGTAAGGTAACTGCTTTTCATGAGGAACCTCCTTTCGTCCCCGTGGGTTAGTCGGTCACCGGCTCGCCGTCTTTGTAGCGCTGCCAGGTAATCTTTCCATCCTTGTCAATTACCTTCTTGTAGGAATTGACGATGGCGTTCTCGTAGGTGTTCTGATCATCGAACGTGTTGTCGAAGCTCACGGTGAACTCTCCGCCAACACCAACGGTGACATGCACATGCTTGCGGGCGATATCCACGACCTTCATGTTCGTAGCCGAGAGCTCCTCGATGGCGTAGTAGCCCTCGTCCAGACCGGTGAGCTCGGTGCTCTGCACGCCGTTGGCGGTCAGGTGCATCGCAAGCGTGCCTTTCCAGGTGGTGTTCTGAGCGTTACCGTTCCTCACAAACGCCACGCAATCTGCCTCGGTATCGAACCTGTACACGTTGAAGGCGACGTTTGCCTCGTCGTACTTGCCAAAGTCGAAGCCCTCGAGATTCTTGGTCACGGTGAGCTTGCTACCCGCAGGTGCGTTGGTGAACGTCACGCCGAACTCACCATTACCAGACTCGTCTAGGGCAAGCTCGCCATAGACACCCGTGGCAGTCTTGTCCGTTGCACCACTGGGGGCAAGCAGGCTGGAGACAGGCGTGTTATCGGTATTCACAATCGTATCCTGAGTTGCCTGGCCAAAGCCAAGATCCTTGCCCGCGTCGACCGCGTAGCCTTGCAGGCTGTAGGTCTTGGCGACAGCACCATCCAGAAGCTCGTTGACGATGACGGAGCCCGGCTCGCCCTCGACATGCTTGTACGGGACGTCCGTGAAGGTGATGTACTGGCCGGCCTTGAGTTCGATTCCCGTCACCTTGTTCTGAACCACGCTATATGTCTTCGAGCTGATCTCCTTGCCATCACTCTTGTTGTAAATGGTGCCGGTGATGGACACGGGGTTGGGAGTCGTTCCGATGTAATACTCAGAAGTTGCCCACTCGGGTGAAAGAATCATCTCGAAATCAAACGTGGCATCAGGATCATCAGCACCTTCGAGCATCTTGGAGATGGTGACCTTCGCGTTGCCATCGACCGGCGTCTCCTGCGAAGGCGGAGTTACCTGCCTGTTCGTGACGGTCACGGTCGTCAGGCCATTGGCGCCCAGAGCACCGATAGCCGTACCCAGAGCACTTGAGTCATGGTGCACATCCCCGTCCTTGGTGACGGTGCAAGTGCCCTTGTCGGCGCCGACAGTGCCAAACTTATACGAGGCAGCGGGCTGCTCCTCCGTGCCTTCCTTTGTCTCGTAGGAAAGCTCCTTGATGATGTACGTGCCGTCTTTGTCGTCAAGGGCAAAGGGCATATCCGCGAATTCGATGCTCTCGCCCGCGCGCAGGCTGAAGGTAATCGCATGATTCTCGTCAAAGATGTACTCCGACGTCACCTCGTTTCCGGCGGCATCGACGAGCTTGCCGGAAACCTTACGACCCTTGTACGTCACATCTTTCCCGAACCCAGGCGAAGCGATGAGCTCGAAATTGAAGACGGCCGTGGGATCATCCTTTACATCATCCGCAGACTTCTCGACGCTCTTGGTGATCTTCAGCGGCCTCGGGTTAAGCGCCTTTTTGTTGGAGAAGACGACCTCGGTGGCGTGAGTTACATAGGCATGCTCATAGTCAGACCAGTTGGGAGTTACTATTTTGCCGTCTCTAACACAATAGTCTCCTCCATAGTATTCGTTGTACCGATTAAGAGGATCAGCAACCTCGTTTCCATTCTGATCGTAGTAAACCCAACCTCGGCCATTCACGTAAGTTTCAAAGTACCAGTTTGCAGTCTCTGGATTTGTATCGTTATTGAAGTAGACAGACTGAAGCTCATCTTCGAGAGGATCGGGGTTGTCAACTACTTTGCCTTTGTCGTCGTAATAGACGTAGACATACTCATAATCATCCCAATCGTCATCGGCGCTAACCTCATTGCCCTCACTGTCGTAATACGTGTTTAGGTATTCCTTGTACTCGCCATAAACGGCTTTGGCAGTAGTGCCCGTATCCTTGAGCTTGCTTCCGTAATCTTCAGCAACGTCCTCGGGAGGGGCGTACGTAGCTCCCTCAGTGGCCACAACGACCTTCGAGTAGTCATAGCCGGCCTTGGCGGCCTTGCTATCGAAACCGATGAGCTCGTTTACGATGAAACCGCAATCCGTGTCGTCATGGGCAAATGGCATATCCTCGAAGAGAATGCGCTGACCAGCCTTGAGCGAGAAATTAATCTTATGGTCTGAGATGCCAAGGGTTACCCCACCGGGAATGAGATTGCCGTCAGAGTCTTTCGCGGCTTTCATTCCGTTGATCTGGGCGGTTCCCGTCGCCTCATCGACGACGGCATCCACGGGCTTGGGCTGCGCCTTATCGGTCACGTCATAGACAATGCCCGTGACGGATTCAACTCTGGAGTCACCCTTGTCAATCTGGTTGAGCTTGTCATCGATGTACTGGGGTGAAACTATGAGCTCGAAATCGAATAGCGTGTCACCAGAGGATTCCGTCCCTGGCTCGAGCTGTTTCTCGACAGAGACCGGCTTCAACATGGGGCTGTAGCTGCCGCCCTCATAGCCATTCGCCACCGCGGCGTAGAGCATGACCAAGCCCGCCAAAACGGCCGTGATAAGCACTATGACTAGGGGAAGAGCCCTCTTCTTGGTGGGCACCGCAGTGCCGCTGCTCACGTTATCCATACGCCACCACCCTCTCGCTCAGTAATGGGGGCGAGTGAAGACGTGCCGTTTTGGGCAGCGCTTCACCCAAACTCTCTCTTATGCAACATCGCCTTTCCGCATGATGCGAAAAAACGACTGTTCTCCAAGAGCGTAATTATAGGCGAGAGTTAACTCTATTGGCAAATTCTGAAAGTCGGCTATTAAGGTATGGACCTGGGCAAATGGTGTCTTCGTTAAACATGCCGTGTGTCGTTAATGTCCCAGTCTCATCACCCGTGTAAGTAAAGGTCGTGATGCCGTTGCGTTTGCAGATGTCAACGCAAAGGTCGACGAGCTTCTCGAAGGCCGCATCACTCACGTGCCAGTTGCCACCTTCCTCGTCATTTGCCACCTCGATGGTGATGGCGCGCTCATCGTTTTCGCGGTTGCTCGAAGTCCAGGCACGGTTGCCTTCCTCGACGTAGAGGGCAACATTGCCCTCACTGTCGATGGCGTAATTAGAGGACGCCCGGCGGTCACGATTGGCAAAGCGGCTCCCCAGCTCTTCGAGCGAAAGGTTGCCTGCCATGTGGTGAACGGTAATCTTCGTGATCTCGTCCTCACGCGGGAAATCCGCATTGGGGCTTAACGCAACACAATCGGTGAGTGGGCTATTCTCGGCGATGATGGCCGCTTCCTCTTCGGACGTGAGCTCCCGGCCCACGTTATCTGGCAGCGATCGATACTCCACGAGGCAGAGCACGGCGACGGCGACGACAAGTGCGACAAAGCCCACGAGCAGGCAAATAGGGATGAGGCGCGAACCCTTCGTCGCGTCTTTTGCGGCCGTATCGTTACCTTGCATCCCCAAAATCTTCACCGTCTCTTTCTAGATCCCCCATGCGATGCACACCGCAAGCGCTCCGAACACGAGCGCAAACACGCCGGCAAGCACTTTGGCCGACGTGCCATACAGCAGCGCCCCCGTCGTGCGTGGCGAGCCCGCCGTCACCATCAAGAGCGAGCCAATCGCCGGAAAGAAGAGGCTCGTGTCGAGCATGTTATGGACGATGAAGGCGACGAATGCGCCACGTTGCTCGGGGTCGCGACGCTTGACGAAGAAGCGCACGACGATGACGAGCAGCATGAGGGCGGCGATGATACCCAGCTCGACGGCTATATGGAGCAGGCTGTTATGGATGTGCCAGGTATTGAAGTAGAGGTCGCCATCCATCATGTTCAAGACACGCCACTGGTATGCGCCAACGCCAAAAAGCGGATTAACGCTCAGATATCCGATGCCGTTCTGGATCATATCGAGACGCTCGAGGAAGGTTGCCGGCGCGCTGCCGCGAATGAGCACGGCCACGATGGCGACAACCGGCCCCAAAATGGCAAGCGGTGCCGCAAGGCGCATGTGGGAGCGCAGAAAACTCTCGAGCTGCGGCCAAAACACCGCAAGCACGATAAGGTATGCAATCGTGACGATGTTAAAGAGCGGCAAGTCGCCCCAGGATGGCGCCAGGTATAGGCAGATGCCCGTGCCGACGCCTATCACGAGCTTCACGATAAGGACGGCGGCATCGGCAAGCACGGCACCCCACGTGCGGCCACGCTTCGAATACAGCAGCATCACGATCATGCCGATGACGAGCGCCCCAAAGCTGCCGAGCGAAAGCGTAAGCGCAAGCGACACGAGAATGAGGGGCTCGGCATGACGCAGGATGCGCCCTGCCGCGTCGCCTCCCTTGAGGCCGAGAAGCGCGAACCATCCGATGACCATGTAGATGCCAAGCGCATTGGCGCCACCAAGCGGCCAGCCCAGACGCGAGACCATCCCACCGAAGGCATCGAAAACGAAGAAGGCGATGCCGATAACCGCCGCAAGCGCAACCCATGCCACGATTGCCTGACGCAGGAAACGTGCCTCGTCCTCGTCCATGCTGGCCACGGCAAGGTAGACCACGAGAAACACCGCTTGCACGCAGACATAGCCCTGCGTGAGCGTGCCATACGCGCGAAGCGACGCGTAACCGCAAAGCAGTATGTAGACGAGCAACGGAATGAAGATCCACAGGTCGAGTTTCATGCTCCGACGCGTTAGCAACGCAACGCAAAGCATGAAGCCCATGGCGCACACCATCAGGGCATTGCCCGCGCCGGTAAACGACAGCGCGATGATGACGATCATCGTGCAGAGCGCGACGCAGTTGTCATTCGCAAACTGAACGACGTCGAAGCGCGGAGCGTCTGTGGACTTCGCGCCCACCTTAGACCCTCGCAGCGTCTTCCTCGACGCGCTCCATGACCTGGGCGGCTTGCTCCTCGGCCTGCTCCTTCTGGTTGTTGAACGCAACGGCGATCATGAGCTTGATGCGGTTGAGCTGGTTGACCTCGCTCGCACCCGGATCGTAGTCCACGGCCACGATGTTGCTCTGCGGGTACTGGCGACGCATCTCCTTGATGACCGCCTTGCCCACGACGTGATTGGGCAGACACGCGAAGGGCTGGCAGCACACGATGTTGGGCGTGCCCTCCTTCACGAGCTCGACCATCTCGCCCGTGAGCAGCCATCCCTCGCCCATGGTGTTGCCCAGGTCGATGATGTCGCTTGCGCCCTGTGCGATGTCCTCGATATGCATGATGGGCTCGAAGCGCTCGGAGGCGGCCAGGGCCTTGCGCACCGGATCGCGCAGCTTCTCGAAGAACGCGACCACGCCCTTGGCGCCCACGTACTTCTTGAGGTTGGGCGTGAGCTCCTGGTGCCTGAAAGCCGGATTGAGCATGCCGAAGAGGAAGAAGTCGACGAGGCCGGGAACGTTAGCCTCGCAACCCTCGTCCTCGATAATTTGCACGATCTGGTTGTTTGCCGTGGGATGGAACTTCACGAGAATCTCGCCCACGACGCCCACGCGCGGCTTACTCCCGAAGTTGACGCAGGGTAGCGTGTCGAAGTCATGGACGATCTCGTTGATGACACGCTTGACGTCCTTCCACTTGAAGTCGCACACGTTTTCCTTGAGGTAATCCATCCACTTGCGGAAGAGCTTATCGGTACTGCCCGGAACTTCCTCATAGGGACGCACGCGATACAGGCACATCATGAGCAAATCGCCCAGGATAAGCGCGGGGACAGCCGTCTTGAGCATCGTGGGAGTGACCTCGAAGCCGGAGTTGCGCTCGCCCGTGTCATTGAACGATAGCGAGATGACCGGCACGTGATCGAGCCCCGCCTCGTGCAGGCCCTTGCGGATGAGCGAGATGTAGTTGGTGGCACGGCAACCGCCGCCGGTCTGCGTGATGATGAAGGCCGTCTTGTCCATGTCGTACTTGCCACTGGTGGCCGCTTCCATGATCTGGCCGGTCACGAGGATGGACGGATAGCAGATATCGTTGTTCACGTACTTGAGGCCCGCATCCACGGCCGACGGGTCCACGCTCGGCAGCAGTTCCATGTTGTAGCCGTAGTGATGGAAGATGGGCACGAGCAGCTCGAAGTGAATGGGCGACATTTGCGGAGCGAGAATCTTGTAGCCCGCGTCCTGCATCTCCTTCGTGTACTCGGCACGCGGAAACTCGGTCGAGGCCGCGGCGCGATTGGGCGCGAAGTCAAAGTCGATGTTGCATTCGCTCGGCAGTTCGGGCTCGACATCGACCGACGTCGCGTCGCCCTTGTCGGTACGCAGCGTCTCGACGGAGGCAGCCGCGATATCGACAGCCGCCGAGCTCTTGCCCGGCTGCGTGAGCGTCTCGCCCAACTCCTCCTGCTGGCGCAACGCGGCCATGAGCGAGCGAATGCGGATGCGTGCCGCACCCAGGTTCGAGACCTCGTCGATCTTGATGACGGTGTAGACCTTGCCGCTGCCTTCGATGATCTCCTGCACTTCGTCGGTGGTGAGTGCATCGAGACCGCAGCCAAACGAGTTCATCTGCACGAGGTCAAGGTCGCTTCGCTGCGTGACGACCTTGGCCGCGTTGTAGAGGCGCGTGTGGTACATCCATTGGTCGTACACGCGCAAATTGCGCTGCAGCTCGCCCAGATGCGCCACGGAATCCTCGGTGAGCACGGCCATGCCATAGCCGCAGATGAGCTCGGGCAACGAATGGTTGATCTCGGGGTCAATGTGGTAGGGACGGCCCGCCAACACGATGCCGTGACCGTTGTTCTCCTCGATCCAGCGTAGGGTCTCCTCGCCCTTGGCACGCATGGTCGACTTGAAGTCGAGGTCCGCCTGCCACGCAAGGTCGATGGCATCGGAAATCTCGACACGCGTGGGCCACTGCATGGCCAGCACATCGACACCTTGGGCCTTGAGGTCTTCCTTGCGCTTCTTCACGAGATGCTCGAAGAGGCGTTTCTTGAGGGCCTTCTTGTCGTCATAGGGAATGAACGGGTTGAGGAATTGCGTGCGGCTATCCTCGAGCTCGTCGATATTGAGCTTGAGCGCCTCGGAATAGCTCATGACGATGGGGCAGTTATAGTGGTTGTTCGCGCCCTCGTCCTCCTGACGCTCCCAGCGGATGCAGGGCATCCAGATGAAGTCCACGTCCTTGTCGAGCAGGTCCATGATGTGACCGTGCGACAGCTTGGCCGGATAGCAGGCGTTCTCGGAAGGCATGGACTCGATGCCGGCCTCGTAGGTCTTCTTCGTGGAGGGGTCCGAGAGCACCACGCGATAGCCCAGATGCGTGAAGAAGCTGTGCCAGAACGGGTAGTTCTCGTACATGTTGAGTGCGCGCGGAATGCCCACCGTGCCGTACTTGGCGGCCTCCTCGACAAGCGGTTCGCGGTCGAAGAGCAGCTTGTCCTTGTACGCGAAGAGATTGGGCACTTCCTTGGCCGGCTTCTTGATGCCGGCGCCGCGCTCGCAACGGTTACCCGTGATGAAGCGGCGATGCTTGCCCGTCTCCTCGTCGATGCCGAAGTCGTTGATGGTGAGCAGGCAGTTGTTCTCGCAGCGTCCGCAGCGCACCGCCGTGTGCTTGATCTCGAGCTCGTCGATCTGCGCAGGACGCAGCAGCGTGGACTTCGCGCCCGTCGCGCGATCGCGTGCCAGTAGCGCGGCACCCCAGGCTCCCATGTTGCCGGCGATGTCGGGACGGATGGCGTCGTGCTCGCTCAGGTTCTCGAAAGCGCGAAGCACGGCATCGTTAAGGAAGGTGCCGCCTTGGACCACCGCATGCTCGCCCAGCTCGGAAGCATCGCGCAGCTTGATGACCTTGAACAGCGCGTTCTTGATGACGGAGTACGACAGGCCCGCCGAGATGTCGGCCGGCGTCGCGCCCTCCTTCTGCGCCTGCTTGACACGCGAATTCATGAAAACCGTGCAACGGCTGCCCAAATCGACGGGGGCCTCGGCCTTGAGCGCCTCGGCGGCAAACTCCTCGATGGGCATGTTGAGCGAGGTCGCGAAGGCTTCGATGAAGGAGCCGCAGCCTGCCGAGCAGGCCTCGTTGAGCATGATGTGCTCGATGACGCCCTCCTTGACGTGCATGCACTTCATGTCCTGGCCGCCAATGTCGAGGATGAAGTCGACGTCGGGACAAAGCTCGCGCGCGCCACGCAGGTGCGCGACCGTTTCGATTTCGCCGGAGTCGGCCTGGATGGCCTCGAGCAGCAGCGCCTCGCCGTAGCCCGTCGTGGTTGCGTGCCCGATGGTCACGAGCGGGTTGCCGTCCGCATCGCGCGGAATCTGGTCGAAAAGATCACCGAGCATGGCGCGAGCCGCACCAAGCACATCGCCCTTGTTGTTGACGTAGTAGCTGTAGAGAATCTCGCCCTTCTCGCCCACGAGCACCGACTTGAGCGTCGTGGAGCCAGCGTCGATGCCGAGATACGCCACACCGCGATAATCGGCGAGGCTCGCCTTGGGCACCGTCGCCTTGGCATGGCGCTTCTTGAACGCCTCGTAGTCCTTCTCGTTTGCGAAGAGCGGCTCGAGACGCTGGACCTCGCTACCTTGGATGCTGCCCAGGTTCCTCATGCGCTCCTTGAGCTCGGCCAAACTCACGATGTCATCGTTGGCCTCGGAGGCAAATGCCGCGCCACGCGCAACGAAGAGGTGCGACTCCTCGGGAATGATGGTCGTCTCGTCGGTAAGCTCGAGCGTCTCGATGAAGCGCTGGCGAAGCTGTGGCAGATAATGCAGCGGGCCGCCCAGAAAGGCGACGTTGCCGCGAATGGGGCGACCGCAGGCCAAGCCCGAGATGGTCTGCATGACGACGGCCTGGAAGATCGACGCGGCGATATCCTCGCGCTTGGCGCCCTCGTTGAGCAGCGGCTGCACGTCGGTCTTGGCAAAGACGCCGCAGCGCGATGCGATCGGGTAGATGATGTTGTGCTCCCTGGCCATCTCGTCCAGGCCGGAGGCATCGGTATTGAGCAGGGCGGCCATCTGGTCGATGAACGCGCCCGTGCCACCGGCGCAGGTGCCGTTCATGCGCTGCTCGATGCCACCATCGAAGTAGATGATCTTCGCGTCCTCGCCGCCGAGCTCGATGGCGACGTCGGTAGCGGGAATGATGCGCTCGATGGCCGTCTTGTTGGCGATGACCTCCTGCACGAAGGGCACGCCGAGCCAATTGGCCAGCAGCAGGCCGCCCGAGCCCGTGATGGTGATGGTCGCGTTGCCATCCCCCACGGCTTCGAGCGCCTCGTCGATGATCTCGACGATGGTCGCGCGCACGTCGGAATGATGGCGGCGATACACGCTGAAGACGATTTCGTCGTTCGGGTCGAGCACGAGCAGCTTGACCGTTGTCGAGCCTACGTCAACGCCAATCCTGAGCGTGTCCTGCTTGCTGTCCTGGGTACTCATATGCGTCTCCTCAGGCGTATGGACGACTAGTTCTTGAGCGAGTTGATGGGAGCGGGGATACGTCCGCCACGATGCGCAAACACCGTGCCCGCATGCGTGTTGACCGGCATGACAGGCGCCTCACCGAGGAGACCGCCGAAGTGCAGGGTCTCACCAGCGGCCTTGCCGATGGCCGGAATCACGCGCACGGCGGTAGTCTTGGTGTTAATCATGCCAATGGCGGCCTCGTCGGCGATGATACCGGCGATGGCCTCGACGGTCGTGTCGCCGGGAATCGCGATCATGTCAAGACCAACGGAACATACGCAGGTCATGGCCTCGAGCTTTTCGATGGAAAGGACGCCGTCCTCGGCTGCCTTGATCATGCCCGCATCCTCGCTGACGGGGATGAATGCGCCTGATAGACCACCGACACTCGAACTCGCCATGACGCCGCCCTTCTTGACCGCGTCGTTGAGCAGCGCGAGCGCCGCCGTCGTTCCCGGGCCGCCTACCTGCCCAACACCGATGGTCTCGAGAATCTGCGCAACCGAATCGCCACGGGCGGGCGTAGGGGCGAGCGAGAGATCGAGGATGCCCTTTTCGTAGCCGAGGCGCTTGGCCGCCTCGCGGGCGATGAGCTCGCCTGCACGGGTAATTTTGAAGGTCGTGGCCTTGATGGCCTCGGCCACCTCGGTCATTGATGCGTCCTCGGGCAGATCCTCGAGCACCGCATTGACGACGCCCGGGCCGCTCACGCCAACGTTGATGACCTCACCGGCCTCGCCGCTGCCATGCATGGCACCGGCCATGAAGGGGTTGTCCTCCACCATGTTGCAGAACACGACGAGCTTGGCGCAGGCGATGGAGTCGCGATCTGCCGTGACCTCGGCGCACTCACGGATAATCTGGGCCATGCGCAGCACCGCATCCATGTTGATGCCGGCACGGGTCGAGCCGATGTTGACACTCGAGCAAACGATATCGGTACTGGAAAGCGCATGCGGGATGCTGTTGATGAGACGGCGGTCGCTGTCGCTCATGCCCTTTTGCACGAGGGCGGAAAACCCGCCGATAAAGTTGACGCCGACCTCCTTGCCCGCGCGATCGAGCGCGGCGGCGATGGGCGTGAGATCCTCGGCCGTCGTCGCACCGCATATCTCGGCGATGGGCGTGACCGCGATGCGCTTGTGGATGATGGGGATGCCGAACTCGCGCTCGAGCTGCTCGGCGCAGGGCACGAGATCTTGCGCCGCCGTGGTGAGGCGATCATAGACGCGCTGTGCCATGACGTCGATATCCTCGTGCACGCATCCGCGCAAGGAGAGCCCCAGTGTAATGGTGCGGATATCGAGATGCTGCTGCGTCACCATCGAAAGTGCTTCGACGACCTGCTTCGGTTCTATAGCCACGGGCGCTCCTTTTGCCTACTAACTACTTTGAGACACGGACAATCACGAAGCTATGATTGTATCTCAATGCCTCTATTTATTCAGGCTCCAGAGCTTATCGAAGCATTCGGAGAGCTTGGTGACGACAGGGCCGGTCGTGCCCTCCACGGGGACGATGCCGAACTCGTCGCTTACGGCAAAGACTTCCGCGCTATCGCCGAGCTCAAGCTCGTCCTGGGTAAGGGTGTAACCAAGCGTCTTTGCGAGATCGCGGACAAAGGTGTCGGCTGCGTGATTGGATGGTGCCTCCGTGTAGAGCTCGCCACCTTTAGCAACCCATAGCGTACCGGGCACATCGCCTGCATCGAGCATCGCACGGGTGAATTGCGGAGTTGGGCGCAGTTCTTCGAGCTGCACGTCAACCATACCCTCGGGATCGACGGTAAGGACGATGACGCCATCGGGCATTTCATAGAGCTTGTTGTCGCGCACCCACTCCAAACGCGAGCGCACCCATGCCTGGACTGCAGGGCCCACATTGAATGCGGCAAGCGAGCGCAGACGGCGTTCGTAGAGATGGATGGTCTTATTGGTATAGCGCCAGCGAAACTCGAGCATGGAAGCCGGCAGGTTCTGCGCGCGCCACTCTTCCTCGCTGATGCCTTCGCTCTCGGCCACATCCGCGATGGTCTCGGGCTTTGCATTGCCAACCTTGTTGTACGGAATCGTGTTCATGTTGAATCCTCATGCATGTTTTTTGCGTTTATGTGAAGCTAATCAAACTTCCTTGCATATTTTTTTCGATTATGTGAAAGCGCCAGCACTGAACGCTTCACACAATCGAAATTTTTTACATGCTGAGTGCAACGGTCTCACAAAAACGCAAATTTTCTGCAGTGAGACAGCGTGCCAGGCACGCTGTCTCATATCCTGGCCAAAGCAATAGAATTGTCTAGTGCCTGAAGTGACGATGCCCCGTGAAGACCATGGGCATGCCGGCCTCGTCGGCACACTCGATGGAGAGGTCGTCGCGAATCGAGCCACCCGGCTGGATAAGCGCCGTGACACCGGCATCGCGCAGAACCTCGAGCGTGTCGGGGAAGGGCAGGAACGCGTCGCTCGCGGCAACGGCGCCCTTGGCCTCATTGCCCGCCTGTTCGACGGCGATGCGCGCGGAATTCACGCGGTTGGGTTGGCCGCCACCAATGCCCACGGTGCGGGTACCTTTGGTCAGGATGACCGCGTTGGACTTCACGCACTTGCAGCACTTCCAGGCAAAGAGCATGGCATCCATCTGCTCGTCAGTCGGCTTTGTCGTGGTGGGGCACGAAAACTCCGTGTAGTCCTCGCTGACCGTGTCGACGGTCTGCATGACGACGCCACCCTCGACCGCGCGAATGTCCGGATCCCCACCCGGGGGATTGATGCCGCCGGTACGCAGAATGCGGGCGTTTTCCTTCTGGGAGAAGATCTTCAATGCCACCTCGTCATAATCGGGAGCGATGACGACCTCGATGAACTGCTTGTTGACCTCGACGATTTCGCGGGCAACGTCCTCGGTAACCGTCTGGTTGAAGGCCATGACGCCGCCAAAGGCGCTGACGGTATCACACGCCCATGCATCCTTGTAGGCTTCCAGCATGGTCTTTCCGCTGGCGATGCCGCACGGCGTAAGATGCTTGATGATGACACAGGTGGGCACGCCCATATCGAACTCGCGCACGGAAGCCCACGCGGCATCGGTGTCGAGGTAGTTGTTGTAGCTGAGCTCCTTGCCCTGCAGCTGCTCGGCCGCAGCGAGGGTGTGCTCGTCGGCCTCGGGGGCAGGACCAGAAACGCCCACGCGCTTGCGCTTGTAGAACGCGGCATGCTGATGGGGATTCTCGCCGTAGCGAAGATCGGCCTCCTTGTGAAGGACGACGCGCTCGTCCTCCCAGAACGGACCCTCCTCGATCAGCTCGTTGTGCAGCCAGGAGTAGATGGCGTTGTCATAGGCACTCGTGAGGCGGAAGACCTCGAGGGCAAGGTCCTTGCGGGTCTTGAGCGTAGTCGCGCCATCATTGTTCCTCATCTCGAACAGGATGGCATCATACATCGCCGGATTGGTGACGACAGTGACGGAAGCGTGGTTCTTGGCAGCGCTTCGCAGCATGGAGGGACCACCGATGTCGATATGCTCGACGGCGTCCTGATAGTCGACGTCGGGCTTGGCAATGGTCGCCTCGAAGGCGTAGAGGTTCACGACCACCATGTCGATCATGCCGATACCGTTGTCTTCGGCATCCTTCATGTGGGAGGCAAGGTCGCGGCGCGCAAGCAGGCCACCATGCACCTTGGGATGCAGGGTCTTCACGCGGCCGTCCATCATCTCGGGAAAACCCGTGAGCTCGTCGATTGCAACGACGGGAATGCCCGCCTGCTCGAGCACCTTGGCAGTGCCACCCGTGCTCACGATCTCGACGCCAAACTCATCGACGAGGGCACGCGCGAAATCCTCGATGCCCGATTTATCGGTGAGTGAGATAATGGCGCGCTTGATTTTGGGATCCGGCATGAAAGCCCCTTTCCTCTTGACCGTACCTTCTAGGAGTTCTCGATAACCTTGAGAAGCAGACGAGTCATGTACTCGAGCTTGTCCTCTTCGACAATATTGGCGGTGTCCTCGGCCGTATGCCAATCCACGGGGGCGACACCGTTGTCGGCAAAGCCCATGACGGTGAGGGCACGCATACCGGCGATCATGGCCGGTGTTGCATCGGTGTTGCGCCACTCGAGGCTCTTGGCCTTCATCTCGGTGCCGCGCACTTCCTTGGAGGCCTTCTTGACGAGACTCATGAGGCGACGGTCGGCGCGACGGGGCTTGCCCGTGCCCTCGACGTCGATGTAGGAAATGGTGCCAGCACCCACGGCCTCGAGGTTGATGATGAGCGAGCCGCGCAGCTCGGAAGAGTGCAAGTCGAGGAAGTTCTTCATGCCCTGAGCACCAGCGCCGGAGGCGCCGAGCGCGACGAACCAGACTTCCTTGTCGAGCAGGTCGTTTTCGGTCATGGACACGACGGACTCGCGAATCTGAGCCGCACGCTGGCGCACGGCGTCATAGGCGCTTTCGGCCTCTTCCTCGAAGTAGCCGCCGCCCTTCCATCCGTAATCGTCTTCGTCACTCCAGGCTTCCACACCGCCTGCATCGTAATCTTCGGCGCCGTTCTTGTTCTTGCGATTGAACAGGCCACCCACCTTGTCGACCGCATTGCGGAAGCGAGACTCGGGGATGTTGATCTCGGTCGTCTGCCCGGCAGCCATGAAGCTGTCGAGGGCAGCGTCGTCGGCAATCACGCTGCTATCGGCCGTGTCGGCAAAGTCACCGGCATCGATCACGGGCATCGCGCCCGAAAGCGCGGGGAACGAGCCGGTGAGCGACGGGAACGAGGACGTGTTGGCAGCGGGAACGACCGTCTCGCTCGTCTGCTTGTAGGCTGCGGAGTAACCGCTCGTGCGTTGGCGTGGCGCGGGCCGCGAGCTACGCTCGCTCGAGGCAGCCTCGTCCTTGGGCGCGAAGGGATCGTAGTCGGGCGTGGCCTGCGGAGTATCCTCGAAGGTGGAGCTGACCGGCGCCTCCTGGCGGTTCTCCCCCAGGTGGATGTCGCGATTGTGCGTGGCGCGCGTCGGCACAAACTGCTGCGTGACGTGACGCGCCGTCGGCTTCTTGCGCTGCGCCTTGGCCGTAGCGGGAATCACGGACTCGATTGCCGGAGCGACCTCGACGACTTCCTCCTCGACGGCCATATCCTCGAAGTCGGCCTGTTCCTCTTCGGAGTCGACGACGGGAATGCTTTGCAGCTCGGGGCGCGATGCGCGGGCGGCAAGGCTCTCGTGCGCCATCTTGCGCTCCTCGCGCTCCTTGTCGTCCGACGAGCCGATATTGGGGATGCGCGAAGTCAACTGTTGCTTGCGCGGGGCATCGGCCTTCTCCTCGGTACTTGCCTCGGTCTTGACCTCGACACGCGTGAACAAGCCGCTCGCATCCGGGCTCAGCTCGTCGAGCTGGTCATCCGGAATGTCGAGATTGATGGCGGTTGCAACGGCTTCGACAATCTCCGCCGCCTGCTCCTCGTGCTGCTCGGCAGCGGCTTCCTCAGCCTGAGCCGTTTCGACGACCTCGGCCATCACGGCATCGACAACCTCTTCGGTCACCGGATGCTCGGCATCGAAAACCTCCTCGGTCTCGGGCTCGGCCTCAGCTTGCTGCACACGTGCTCCGCCCGTGGCGGCAGGTGCGTCGGCAAAACGCGAGCGATACGAAAGCACGGGGGCATCCTCGTCTTGCGGTGCGGCAACGGCCTTCTTCTCGAGGTCCTTGGCGGCCTTCTCCTTGGCGGCGGCATACCACGAGGGCACGGGGCGCGCGACCTGCGGACCCT
>JABLTO010009467.1_pt1 | contig 44441 bp, 43 predicted proteins | sample 7160091 | NCBI WGS metagenome assembly JABLTO01 (sample SAMN14651225, study PRJNA627086) | human gut metagenome | isolation source: feces | host: Homo sapiens
CCCTACCGGTCGCCGAGGTCGTGGTGGATCTTGGTGTGGCAGGACTGACAGAGACTCATGAGGTTGTCCCTTGCGTGAGTGCCGCCTTTGGAAACAGGCAGGATATGGTGAACTTCCTGTACCGGTGTCAGCCGACCTTCCTTAAGACACATCTCACAGAGTGGATGCTCTGCCGCATAGCGGTCACGAATGCGTTTCCACGCTCTGCCGTACTTGCGGTTGACATCGGAGCTGCGCTCGTATTTATCATATTTGCGGCGTTCCTCCGTGCGGTGCTGCTCACAGAACTGCCCATCACAGAGGTTGGGACAGCCGTGGTGTGAGCATGGTCGTAGCGGTTTCTTCGGCATCGTTTCACCTCCTCGCAGTTAAAGAGGTTTTGTACTAAAATGTATACAAAACCTCTTTGCATAGGAAAAGCCCCACGGGATTGCTCCCATGAGGCCGTCCTTGATTCTTTTTCGCTATTGTAATGATACTACATTTGGGATGGGAACTCTACGGAACTATCGTGTACACTTTTGGCTTTCAGAATATCTGCCACCACATCCAGGGCGCGGTCGTGCAGTTTCTGTATCCATTTTCCGCTATAGTGCATATCCACGGCAATCTGCTCCCAGGTGTGAAAGCACAGATACCGCTTTTCCAAAAGAATCTGATACTCGGTGTTGTCTACAGACTTAATGACCTCTACGATCTCACGCTTCAGATCCACAAGCCGGTCGATGTCCCTATTGATTTCTTCCTGCAGGTCAATGATCTTGCACACGGCATCTGCCATTGTGGAGCCGCCGCGATTGGGGTTTCTCGGCATACCCGTCAGCGTGGCGGTACACTTGGTGGCGAGTTCATTCAGCGATGCGACCTGGGCAATTTTTGCGTCAATGCGCTGGTCAAGGCGGTGCGCTTGGGAGAGATATTCCTTTGCCGTCATGCCGCCACCTCCTTGCGCACCATGCAGCGAACACCTGTCATGAGATATTCGCCGTCCAGGTCGGTCAGCATCCCGTACCAGCCGGAATGGAAGAACCGTTCCAAGGATGTCACGGCATCGGCATAATCATCGTTGTTCGGAAAGCGGTAATGCTGTTTGAGCGCTTTTTTGTAGTCTTTTACGGCCACTTCTATAATGGCGTTGGCTAATGCCTGATATGGGTTCATATGCGTACCCCCGATATTTTAAGATCCTCGGATTGGCACGGATTGCCTTTGATTGTCTCAGATTTTCAAGTCCGCTTTTACGGCATCGATCAATGCCGTCTGTGTATGCTCCTTTTGGGAGAGGGCTTTCATGATACGGTTGTCAATGGTGCCCTTGGTGACGATGTGCTGCACCACCACAGTTTTGGAGGCCTGTCCCTGCCGCCACAGACGGGCTACTGTCTGCTGATACAGTTCCAAACTCCAAGTCAGCCCAAACCACACCAGCGTAGAGCCGCCAGATTGTAGATTCAAACCGTGTCCGGCAGAGGCGGGATGGATGAGCGCTACGGGAATTTCTCCGTTGTTCCATCTGCGGATACTGGTGGAGTCATCCAGCCATGAGAACGGGATATGCAGCTTTTTCAGCCGTTCCGAGATACGGGTAAGGTCGTGCTTGAACCAGTAAGCGACCAAAATCGGCTTGCCGTTAGCGGCTTCGATGATGTCCTCTAAGGCATCCAGCTTGCGGTCGTGAATTTGAATGACTTCGCCGTTATCATCGTAGATGGCACCGTTCGCCATCTGGGACAGCTTGCCGGAGAGGGATGCAGCATTTGCGGCGGTAATCTCGGTGTCACCCAACGACAACACCAGTTCCTGCTTGAGGTCGGTGTATTTCTGCTCTTCTTCATCGGACAGCTGAACAGTGTATTCGCTGCTGATCAGTTCCGGCATCTGCAGGTGATCGGCAGATTTCATGGAGATCGTAATATCTGAAATCTGCCTGTAGATAGCGTCCTCCGCATACGGCAGCGGCTTGTAGGAGTAAATGATTTGCCCATTCCGCTTGTCCGGCTGAAAATAGTCGGTGCGATATTTGGTAATGAACCGTCCCAGACGCTGTCCCATGTCCAGAATACGAAACTCTGCCCACAGATCCATCAGCCCATTGGAAGCGGGCGTGCCGGTCAGTCCAACGATACGGTTGACTTTTGGCCTGACCTTCAGTATCGCCTTGAACCGCTTGGTATTGTGGTTCTTGAAAGAGGACAGCTCGTCAATCACGATCATGTCAAAGTTGAATGGGATGCCGCTTTCTTCAATGAGCCACTGGACATTCTCACGGTTTATGATATAGATATCTGCCGGTCGCATGAGGGCGGTTTTGCGTTCCTCTGCCGTGCCGACAGCTACGGAGCAGATGAGGTTCTGAAGGTGATCCCACTTATCTGCTTCAGCTGTCCATGTGTCCCGCGCCACACGCAGCGGTGCAATTACCAGAATCCGATGAACCTCAAAGCTGTCGAACAGCAGGTCATTGATGGCGGAAAGGGTTATGCTCGTTTTGCCGAGACCCATGTCCAGAAAAACTGTGGCAATGGGATGTGTCTCAATGTAGTCGATGGCATAGCGTTGGTATTCATGCGGTGCGTATTTCATCAAGGATACCTCCAATCTGTTCTTCGCTGTCCAGAATGTAGACCCGAAAGCCCAGCCTACGCAAAAGCGCGTGGCGGGAGACTTGCAAAGCCCGTGGCTTTTGACCGGGAGCCTTTACTTCCACAAAAGCCATATGGCTTCCTGGTAGGAGGACAATTCGGTCGGGCATCCCATCAAATCCTGGAGAAACGAACTTCGGACAGATGCCGCCCTGCTTTTTTACCATCAGCGTTAATTTACGCTCGATTACTTTTTCTCTCATAGTGCTTTCTCCGGTAAGGTTTTAATGACCTGGGTTAACCTCGTTGAATGTCGTTTACAAGACTTTTTCTTATGCTTTTTTCTTAAAATTTCCCCTAAGAGACTTTTTTGTAAATGACCTTAATCGAGGTTAACCCAGTGGCCTGTTAATTGAGGAAATCCTCACCGTCCAAGTCATCTGCTTTCAGTCGCACGCCTTTGATAAACCGTTTGTTTTTGACCTTAATGCGGTCGAAGCCCGCCCCCTCAAGAGCAGTATAGAAGTCGGCGGTACTGCGTACATACTCATTGGTGTCAACACAGTAGTTGCGGTATGCCTGGTACAGTGTGCTGGAACTCTCTCGATAGCCATTGCCGACCTCGCACCGCTCATCGAGGAAATTGCCGAACCAGTCGTTCTGATTGCGGTAGTCATCGATGGCTTTCTGCACGGTGGCAGGAGTCGGAACTTTGTAATCCAGATCAATGACCTTTTTTGCCCCCTCAATGACCCAGGCCAGAATGCTCTCTCCGGCGTTTTGATAGAGGTAATCGCCGTAGTTCTTGATATCGCTCTTTCCCTCGATTTTGGCGTTAAACGGAATCACGATTAGGCGGCGCCATGTACCGTCATCGGATGCGCTGACCTTCGGCAGGTGGTTAGTGTACAGCACCAGGCTGTGGCTGGGAGAAAAGCTGAAGGGGTCTTTGTACTTTTTCTCCGCGAAAATATCATCGGTGGAGCAGAGCTGCTTGACGGTGGAGTCATTCAGCCGAGCGCCTTCCTGCATCTCCGCAGCAATGAGCAGCCGTTTTCCCTTGACCTCGGCCATTTCCGGCTTTACATTGCGGCGGCATCCAAAGGTCAGCGTATCGGCAGAGATGTTGCCGCTGTACAGCCCAAGCACACGGGACACGGAGTTCCAGAAGGTGGATTTGCCGTTACGACCACAGCCGTATGCGATGATGAGGGCTTCGACCTCAACTTTGCCGATGGCGGCAAGACCGCAGATCATCTGCACATAATCGATGAGTTCCTGATCTCCGCAGAAGATGGTGTCCAGGCAGTCAAGCCAGATCTGTTTGCCGCGATCACTGGGAGAAACGGTAGTGGTCTTGGTGATAAAGTCCTCTGCGGAATGCTCTCGTGCGCCCGCCATGCCGAGACGCAGGTCATAGGTTGCATCCGGAGTGCAGAGCAGGTACGGATTGGCGTCCAAGTCCTGCGGCGTGATCTCCAGCATGGGGCGGGACTCCTTCAGCGTGGCGGTGATATTCTTCGATGCGCGGCGCTGGATGATATAGGACTGATAAGCCTTTGCCGCCAGAAATGCCTGATATGCTTCTGCCTGATTCTCGTTCATCATTCCTTCGGCTTTGGCTTTACTGTTGTTGTCCAGGATCTCCTGCGCACCGCAAGTCTTAAGGGCGGCAAGAGCGTTCAGCATATCCGAAGATGCCTCTTTCAACTGGCGGCGCGTCAATTCGTGGGCAACAGCCTGTGCGCCCGGCTCGGTTTCCTGCCAATATCGGCCGTTATAGCGGATGTAGTGAGTTGCCGGGGAATAACGAAGTTCCCCAGAGAAGTGCTTTGCCAAAACTTCGGCCTGTCCCACATCGGAGAAATCGTCCGGTTTGTAAGAGGTAGCATCGTTGTATACTTCGGGTGGAACATATCCGTCCTGCTGCTGAACCTTGGCGTAGAACTTCTGCGCACTGTGCCAGATGGTCATCAGTTCCTGCTGCTCCAATGGCGGCGTGCATTTTTCCGCTTCCTCCATGAAGCACTGGAAAGCCGTGTCGTTGTCACCATATTTTTTGATGACGCGTCCGGCAAAGCGGGACATGGTCGCATTACGGCTGCCTTCATAAATAACCTGTGTGCCACCGTGGGAGCCACCGGGCATATCCGCATCAAAATCCTCTGCGGACAGATACTCGCTTAAGGTCATTTCGCCGGAAATGATTTCAACCTGCGGGTCTGCCGTCCCAAAGAAGAATCTGGCGGCGTCAAGGGCCTTGGTATCAAAGTACGGGAAGATGGCATTGACCAGCTTCTTCATTTCGCTGTAAGCAGACGCATCGGTTATGTATTCGATGGGAAACAGCACATGGAACTTGGGTCGAGCGGGTTTGCCGTTCTTCTCACGCATATGAAAGCGGCTGTAATGGACGGCGAAGATAATGCCCGGAAATGCATTCTGCACGTCTGCTGGGGTGACCCAGTCGGCGGGATTTTCGGAGTGGTCATTGTCGCAGTCCACAGGCAGGCAGTCCGAGCCGAGGAAGTTCTCGCCGTTTCGGTAGTGATTCATGTACTCAGCACAGACATAGTCCTTTTTGACCGCATCTGCAAGCGTGGCGGCGTCTGTGACCTGAAACGGATGCGGATAGGAGCAGTTGCTGGGTGCGCCTAAGTAATCTGAACTGTAAATGGTAAACACGGTTTATACCTCCTCGCAAGTATTGGTAAAGTAGCGCAAGCGGTAATTCTTCCACTTGGCTCTGCGGATTTCTGCCTCCATGCCGGACGAAATGCGGTCACCAAACACCCAAACCTCGGAGCATTTGCTCATAAGGGCATTCCCGAAAAACAGCCCCAGCTGACGCTCCTTGGGATTGCTGTCATTGAGAAACTGCGGAAACAGCAGATGCGGCGCAACGGGAATATATCCTTTATCCACCGCAAACCGGCTGTAATTTTGAGCAGCGGCAACATTTTTCTCCACATCACCGGCATAGGGTGAGCAGATATACACGATGGGACGGAAGGCACGGAGCGCCTTTTCTTCTTTTTCTACGGCTGACATAGCCTCATAAGCGGTGGGATCATAATAGCCCTCGCTATTGAATTTGTTTATACTCATAAGGTTTCACCTCGTTAATCTTTCTTATAGAAATCCGTTTCATAGCCATCGGCACGGAGCTGCAGCCCCTTTGCCCAAGGTGGAGTCCTGCCCATTTGGTCGCAGACTGCCTGCAAGGACATCTGGGGAGCGGCTTCAATGACCACTTCATCATGGATGTGCATCACGATAGAACAGCATCGGATCGTGTTCATAGCATAGCAGAGAATATCGCGGGCGGTTGCCTGGACGATATTCTCTACGAATTTGGGACCATAGCTGTCGAGCCGTTCCCATTTCTTCGTACCACCGACACCTTCGTAGGTGATGCAGTCCCCGCCGAACTTGTTGGTGCCGATTTTGGGCTTCACATAGGCAAGCTGCCTGCCGGAAGGGAGCATAATGAACAGCATCCCGCTTTTGCAGGAGAATGTGATGCCGTGGGTTTCGTTTGTGCGCTTGAAACGGACGGCTTCCATGACGGCGTAGTCAACATCCCACCACAGCTTTGTAATATTGGGATTGGCCTGCCGCCAGGCATCCACCAAGGGCGGCAGTTCTTCTTCGGAAAGACCCATCTCGATAGCCCCCATTGCTTTTAAGGCACCAACCGAGCCGCCGTAGCCAAGAGCCAGTTCCGCGATTTTTCCTTTCTGCCGGAGATGCCCGTTGACACCGTGTTTTTCTACGGGAACGCCAAACATCTGCGATGCCGAAGCGCAGTAGATGTCCTTGCCCTCTGCAAAAACCTTCTGCCGCCAAGTTTCACCCGCAAACCAGGCAATGACACGGGCTTCAATCGCCGAAAAGTCTGCTACGATAAGTTTTCTGCCCTCCGATGCAACAAAAGCGGTGCGGATAAGCTGAGAAAGGGTATCCGGCACATCCTCGTAGAGCATTTTCACGGCATCGAAATCACCAGAACGGACAAGGCTGCGCGCTTCAGCAAGATCCTCCAGATGATTCTGCGGGAGATTTTGCATCTGAATAATCCGGCCAGCCCAACGACCCGTGCGGTTGGCGCCATAGAACTGGAACATCCCTCTGGCGCGACCATCAGTGCAAACAGCGGTCTCCATCGCCTGGTATTTCTTCACGGATGACTTGGCAAGCTGCTGACGCAGGGTCAGAACCGTCTGCAGTTCTGGGGAAACTGTTTTCAGCATTTCAGCTACAGCTTTTTTGCCAAGTGTATCTGTTTCTACGCCATTGACGGACAGCCATTGCTTCATCTGCTGCACAGAATTGGGATTTTCCAAAGAGGTCAGATTCTTCATTGCCTGGGTCAGTTCGGAGCGGGAGCGTCCGTCCATTTGAATGGCTTGACGAACCAATTCCATATCCAGCGCAACACCACGGTCGTTGATCTCCTGGTCAATGTGGTACTCGTTCCACACGCTGTCCGGCACTGGGTATTTGGCAAGCCGCGCTTGAATGGACATCTCCGTTTCAACATCTCGGATGTTGTATTTTTTGAAAGCAATCCACTTGTCTGGGGCATGAGCCGGTAGGTTGCGGGTACGCTGACCATTGGTTTTCGTAGGAGCACATGGCTGGCAGAAGTATTTGATGAGCTCCTTGCCTTCGGTCAGCTTCTGCTTTTCAAGTCCAAGTACGGAACCGACACCCTCAAGTGAGAGCGGAAGTCCCATTGTGGCAGCCCAAACCATAGAGCATTGCCATGATGCCGGTGAGAGATACTTCCCAGTGGGCATCCCCAGATAGTGTGACAAGCAGATGCGTTCAAAGTTTGCGTTGAACGCCCATTTTGTTACGGATTCGTCCGTAAGCGCAGCTATGACCTCGGCAGGTATTTCCTCACCGCAGGCGAGATCCACAAGCCGTACCGGTCTGCCATCCGCGCTGTAGGAAAACAGCAATATTTCAAAAACGGGAGACTCCACATAGCGATATACGCCCGTTTTGGTAAGGGGCTGGTCGCTGTAGGTCTCGATATCAATTGAGAGAGTTTTCATAGCGTTCCTGTCTCCTGAGACAAAGCATTTTCCATCCCGTCATGGGCGGCTTTGATCTTACTGGCCCGTCCTGCGAGATGGTTAAGGGTTTCTCGAATATCCGGTGGATTTGTCGAATAGAAGTATCCCTGACTGCAAGAGCAGATGGGCACGCCAAGACATCTGAGTTCGTTCACCATGTGGCGAATCTCTATTCCTTTACAGCGGAATATGCCTTCAAGTGTCTTACTTTTAATTGCGTTATCCCTGCCCGTATGCTCATTTTTCATGTATTTTTCAAAAGCGTTCATTATTTTTCACCCTTTCATTTTCCCAATAGGGCGGCAGATTGCTCCACCGCCCATGGGGTACTGTGTTTTACTCGTGCAGATTTTTCATGCGGGCTTCGTGATATTCCACCTCACGAAGGGCACGCTCTTTTTCAAGCTGCTGCTTTTTGGCTTCCCAGGCATCGTTCCTTTTGCTGCGCTTGTGGTCTTCAATGGTGTCAATGACCGAGCGGACGATCCAAAAGACCGCCAACAGGAGATACAGGCTGAGAAGCAGAATACAAAGAATCGTAGTCAGTTCCATATTCGCTTACCTCCTTAAGCCAGAAAATCATCATCGTCATCGGTTGCAAAGTCGGACTCTGCGCTTGCCTTACCGCCCAGCGGCTCACCGGCACGGATCAGCTGAAGGTTGTTCAGACCGCAGGCGATACCTTTGTTTCCGTTGGAATTGAAGGCGTAGAAATTGATGCTGGCGCGACCATACACACCGGAGTAGACTTCGGAGCGGGTCAACACGGGATTGCGGTCAGCATCTACGATGCCGGGAGCGGTAGCGGAATTGGCGTTGACGAAGTAGGCGTTGGCATAGGCAGGGTCATCGGGACGTTCCACGTCGCCGTCTCTCAGGGGGTTCTTAATGGCGGCGAGAGAGGGAACGGAACGACCGTTGCCCTTGAGTTTTGCCTGCCCCTCCTGGTAGGCAGCTTCAATAGCCGCCTTGATCTTTGCGACCGTCTTGGTGTCGGACTTGGGAATGATGAGGCTGACGCTGTACTTTGCTGCGCCGCCATTGATGGACTTAGGCTCCCAGACGTTGGCGTAGGACCAACGGGTGTCGGGACCGGTGATGACCTTCATGGGATTGTTGACTCTGGTTGTGTTGTTGGTAGACATATTAAAATTCCTCCATAAAATCATTTTTTGCGGTGTTCATTGCCGGACGCTTGTCGCTCTCTGGCACGAGCGTTGGCCTGCCTTGCGGCTTTTCAATGTAGGGAGAGAGAAGTTCTTCAAAGCGGCTCTTGCCGAGCAGTTTCTGCATAGCTGTGATACCGAGAACTTTACGCTCATAGGGGTCGAGTCCTATGCTTTCAACAGCGGCAGCAACGGCGGTATCACTGGTGTACTTGCGGTTGGAACGACCTTCGACCAGCTTCCAGCCCGGCCAGTCCTTTCCGCTGACCGCCTGCTGAAGGGCATATTCTTTCACATCGGTCGCCCAGGCGGTGAGGGCATCGACCTTTCCGAGAATGTCAGCAATCTCCTCATCATTGAGAAGTGCAGGCAGTTCAAAGTCATATTGGGCAAGTGCCAGGTTTGCTTCGGCACGTTCTCTACATTCGGCTTTGGCCTTGCAAAACCGACACCACTCGCCGCAGTGGAACTCGCCCTGACCGTCATAGGCCAGCTTTGCCTTTTCGGATAACTCACCGTCTGCCCATTCAAGCAGAGCGTCCTTCCGGATGGAATCTGTGCTGATATTGCCTTTGCGTGGTTGAAAAATCGTCATGCGGACGGATTCAATGTCATAGATGCCATCGAAAATTTCTAAGGCACCCAGGGCGTAGAGCCGCATCTGGGGATTTCCCACAGCGCTGACCTCAACGCCTTTTCCATGCTTGTAATCCACGATGTTCATGACACCGTCGGCAATCACAATGCAGTCTGCTGTTCCGAATCCGTCCTGCACCCATCGGGAGAAATCTACTTTCTGTTCAATGCAGACCACAGGGTCGGAACAAGTCCGCTTTGCCGATTCCAGAAGTTCTACCACATAGGCGGCATAGGCTTCGGCGCAGTCCTCCATTTCTGAGTTGTACCAGGTAAGATTTTCGATGATGTCTTCTGTCGGAATGCCGAGAGCCTGTTTTAGCCGCATCTCGCATAAGGCGTGACAATCCGTACCTTCGGCGGCATAATCGCTGCCTTTATCCTCATAGGCTTCGCAAAGCCTTGCGGAAGGTGGACAGTTAAGCCATCGTTCTGATGACGATGCCGACAAAACGGCGTGTCCTTTAGGTGGCATCTGTCAACACCTCCGCATCGGCAAGGAGCGCCCTGTAGTTTGAGGGGGCTACGCCGGACAGCTTGGCTGCACCATACTTTTGAAGCAGAGCGCGAATTTCTGCGGTATGTCCCTGTCGGGACTTGTCCGCAAGCACGGCTCTGACCTGTTCCAGGGTCAGTACGGGTTCGGCAGGGGTGGCAGCGTCATGGGCTTCGTCAGCCGGAGCGGCGCTGAACATCTCTGCCAGTGTGTCTGCCACATCATTAATAGTGGCTGCGGCGCTGCGCAGATCCTTGATTGCCAGATCCAGTTCGCTGAGTTTGCCCATTGACGTTGCCTCCTTCCTTGATTTGCTTCTGTTTAATAGCGTGGTTGACTTTCTTCGCCAGGTTTGCGGATACGATGATGAAGTCCAAGAGCAGATCAACCAACTCTTCCTCCGGAGTCATCACCGTGATGTTGTCGGACTTGTGCATTCTTTTTCACCTCCTGCAAGGGGGCTATATCGGGATGCCCCTTACAGTTGGCACTTGGTCAGCACAATTCCGTTTTGACGAAGGTTTTTGAAAAAACTTCAGAAAAATTTTCAGAAGATGTCCGACACCTCTGCATCAAGCGCTTTCCGCAGTTTTTTCAGGCGGGAGAGCAGCGTGGTGCGCGGGATGCCCAATGCCTTTGCAATGACGGCATCGCTCTGTCCCTGCAGACGCAGTTCTCCCATACGAATGGCTTCCGGCATAATCTCGCGGATGCGGTCGAGCAGGATCTGCATTTGATCCACATCGGCCACAACATCCGCAAACAAGGGTGAACCATCGGAAATGACATCGTGCTTGGTCATCTCGCCATCATCGTCATCCGCACCGGGGATAGGCTCGTCCATTGAACAGACCTTGGGGTTTTCAAAGCGATAACGGCAATTCTCACAGTCGGTATCGCAGTAAAGCCACTTCCGCTTGGGACAGGAGCAGAGTCCTTGGCGCATCTGTCGGCGGCGAAATACGCTCGTTTCCTTATAAAAGGAGTCAAACTCCTCTTTGGTGACTGGGATTTTCTGATTCCCGTTCTGGATGAAGATGTAATACTTGTTCTCATTGATTGTCATAAAAAAGTCCTCCGTTTTTCGATTTCTCGAAACGGAGGACTCTTGGTGCTGCCGCAAAATGGGTATAGGAAACCGACCGCAGTCCTAACGGAGTTCTCCGTTTCGGATTGCAGCAAACCCGCTCAAAAGGCAGCTACAGTATTTATTTGTCCACCAGATACCGTTGAGCCATCGGTGATCGGTCGATGCAGTGCCTGATGGTGGAAACAGTCAACTGCGTTTTGCTGACTGTATCTTAATTATAGAAGAAAGGACTCTGTTTGACCCGGACACGGCTTGTCCGCTGAATATGGGAACAAAAATGTAAAAAGCCCTCTCCAGACGAGTACTATGACTCGTTGGAGAGGGCATAAAGACGGGTGCGAGTATTGGATTGCTTCACTTTTGCCAGACAAGATGTGTCCGTTTGGAAGAAAAATTTTTTATATTTTTTCTGGACGTGGCTTAACTCGTTTCCTTCAAGCGCAAAATCGCACGAGTGTCGCAACATAATATTCGTAAACTCATTCATTATATTGACTTCTCGAACATTCTGTGCTATAATTTATAAAGAAATCTGCAGTTGCAGAATTACACGAAAGGTGAGGTGTACCATGGGTATTAACTATAAGCGGCTTTGGAAACTTCTTATTGATAAAGACATGACAAAAACTGAGTTGAGGAAGCAAACTGAAATAGCATCGAGTACCCTATCGAAGATGAGCAGAAACGAGTATGTTTCTTTGGAAGTGCTTGTTCGTATCTGTTGCGTATTAAACTGCGAATTAAGTGACATTGCCGAAATTGAAAAATAATGCAAAGGTGTATATAGATATGGAAGAAAGAAAAATTGTCTCTATCAGCCTGTTCTCTGGCGCAGGCGGGTTAGATGTAGCCAGCTTTTTAGCTGGTGTTCCTGTTGTTTCAAGTACTGATTTCGATTCAGACTGTATAAAAACCCTCAAAATGAACGAGTTATTTAAAGACTCTGAAATAATTGAAGGGGATTTGCATCAGATAAAAAGCAGCGTTTTCTCTGATGCCTTGAAAAGAAGAGATTATGATAAGTTTATTGTTATTGGTGGAGCACCGTGCCAACCATTTTCAAAGGCTGGGTATTGGGTCGGAAACAATACGCGGAGGGGAATAAATGATCCGCGTGCCACTTTAGTAGACGAATACCTGCGTGTGGTTTGCGATCTCCATCCCGACGGGTTTGTTTTTGAAAATGTTGAAAGTCTGCTCCATCCGACGAATCGCATCATTGTTGATCGTTTTATCGAGATTATTACAGAGCAAGGGTATAAATATAAAATTGTCCGTGCCAATGCTCTGGACTATGGTGTATCTCAAAAGAGAAAACGCCTTTTTATCATTGGTACCTTGGGCGAATTTCAAAGTGATGCGCCGCAAAAAACACACTGCGCACCTGAAGAGTGCGAACGAACCGGTTTATTGCCATATGTAAATGTTGGTGAGGTCATTGCAGGGTATGATGGCCCAGAATACTACGAACCCGAGGAAGAAACCAAAGGCGGAACCTATTATAGTGACCTCTGTGAAGTACCTCCTGGCATGAACTACAAAGCACTTACGGCTTGGTATGGCTATAAGAATCCCAAGTTTGTTGCGGATAAACGTTTTTGGAGTTTTCTTTTAAAGCTATCACCAGATATGCCTTCTTGGACAATCACTGCGCAGCCTGGTCCGTGGGTTGGACCTTTTCATTGGGATAACCGAAGGCTCAGAGTGCCAGAAATTGCAGCTATTCAGACATTTCCAAAAGGATATAAGTTTTATGGAAGCAGAAGATCTGTGCAGAAGCAGATCGGTAACGCTGTTCCTGCACTTATGGGTAAAGCGATGATTGAGTTTGTGAAAGAGAGTTTACAGAAATGAGCATAAAAGTTCTAAGCATTTTCTCCGGTGGCGGCGGAATAGATTGCGGATTCAAAAAGGCGGGCTATGATATATGCTTTTCCACAGATTTTTGGCAGCCGGCTTGTGACACACTGGAAAAGAATAAGGTTGGTCGTTTAGTTAGATGCGCAGATATACGCCAAGTCGACTACGCCAAGGAATTGGCATCTATCGACCTTACTGTCGGTGATATTGATGTATTGGCTGGTGGACCACCATGCCCTGCATATTCCAAATCGCGTTTTTACCGCACAGATAAGAAACGGGCACTTGAGGATGAAAACTCTTTCACCTTGTATGAGTATTTCCGTGCTTTGGATGAAATTAGGCCAAAAGTGTTTTTCTTTGAAAATGTTTTTGGATTTGTCTATAAGCCTCACAAGGCAGCCTTCGATTTACTGAAAGAGCGGGCGGATACTCTTGGCTATGATATTAGCTTCAAAGTTATCAACACAGCAAATTATGGCGTTCCTCAAATTAGAGAACGATTTATTTGTATCGGTGTAAGACGCGATATTGGCAAACCCTTTGTATTTCCTGAAGAGACGCATTATAATCCCGAAAAAACGGGTGGCGATGCTGCATTAGGAAAGAAGCCGTGGGTTACCTGCGGTGATGCTATCGGAGACCTGGATTATGATCTTCCCGAAGATAAGGATATGCAGGCTGGTTCCAAACATAAAGACTTGCTCAAACTGGTTCCTCCTGGTGATAATTATCTGTATTTCACAGCGGAACGCGGCTATCCAGACCCCATTTTTAAGTGGAGATCTCGCTATTGGTCTTTTTTGCTGAAACTTTCTCCTGAAAAACCTTCTTGGACCATCCAGGCGAGTTTCTCTAACAATATGGGACCGTTTCATTGGAAAAATCGATTTCTACGCATTAATGAAATTAAACGAATTCAGACTTTTGATGATGAGTACGAATTCTGTGGCGATTTTAAGGATCAGTGGCGTCAGATTGGCAACGCTGTTCCCCCAATGTTGGTCGCACAGATTGCGCAGGCTATAAAGGATCAGTATTTTAAGGAGGGTTAAATATGCCAAACACACTACCTTTTGGCACGCAGTTTTCTCCAAACCAAATAGAACTACCGAAATTACTCCAACTCATCATTGATAATCAAGGCGATGATACAGCTCCACTGATTACGGCTATTGCGGGTGCTTTTTTCAATACAAATGCCACGGAACAACAACGGAATATGGCAGGAAACTGCAAAAATTCTTTAGTTTCGTATGGAATTCTTGAAAATGGCGGAGGTGTTCACATCACTGAGTTTGGCCGTACACTTCACAGTATTGCTGATAATAACGAACAGTGTGAGGTTCTGGCAAAACACATACTTAAAAACCTTAATGGTATGATTCTCATCGATGTTCTACGCGGTATGCATCGCAATGGAGAACGGATTTCCAAGGAAACTGTCGTTGAGGCACTGAACTCTCGTGGTTTCGGTCTCAGCAGGACTTCTAATAATGTCCCTGTTATGAAATTGTGGCTAAACAAAGCAGGCGTTCTCTGCGGATGGAGGATTGACGAGCATAAACTGAGTGAATTAACCGAGTTGTCAGAAAGTGAATTCAGATTACTCAGAACCCTGCGGCCCGAACCGTATTATTTTCTCCGTGCGCTTTGTAATACAACCTCAGAAAACTACCAAAAAGCAGCAGATATTCGTCAATTGGCAATGGCGACCTACGGGATAACCTTTACAGAGAGCAATTTCTCTCAGACGGTAATTCGTCCTTTGACAGAAGAGGGACTTATTGAGATTCAACGTGCTACAGAAGGTCGCGGGGCCCGCTCCCCTCTGGTGAAACTCACGGAATTGACAAAGAGAGATATGGTATTACCGCTGTTACAACAATTGGAGGGTATAATCGACAGAGATGTTATAGAATATCTTCAGAAACCGTTGGAAGCATTACGCGCGGATATTGATTCGGCGGACACCTATTTGAAAGGTTTGGCTCTTGAGGCTTTTGCAATTAGAATCATGCGAATCATTGGATTGGATTTTATTCAAACACGCCTTAAGGGTAATGAAACAGCTGGTGCAGAAGTGGATGTTCTCTTTGATTCCAGTCGGTTACTCTATACAAGATGGCAAGTGCAGTGCAAAAACACGCACAAAGTTTCGCTTGATCAGATCGCAAAAGAGGTTGGGTTATCTCATGTCTTGAAGACAAACGCCATTGTCATCATGACAACCGGCGTTGTTTCAGAAAAAGCCCGAGAATATGCTACCCAAATCATGAAAACAATGAACCTTTGTATAATTATTGTCGAAGGTTCTGATATTGACGCAATCATCGAGGAACCCACAAAAATACTGGATATTTTTAATCGAGAGTCTTTGAATGCGAAGCATATAAAAGTTTTTGAATAAGGAGGGATACTATGCCGGAATATAAATGGGCACTTGGCAATGGGGATATTGTGTCTGCAGATTACAACCGAACGGATGACTCACTTTCAAACGAGCAAGTGTTGGCAGAATTACAATCTGCTTTTCAACAGTTTGGCCACTCTGTTCACTGCGAACCGGTTAGTGATCAGCTTCCAGAGGTTTACACAATTACTTTTGACGATGCCACTTTGGAGCGGATTACTATTTGTGCTAAAGGTACAACTCCTGGCGGACGGGCCAACTTGAACGATGAACAAAGAACGCAGCAAAAAAGTAAATATATAAATTATGCATATTCGAAATTACAGGCAGGAGAATCTGCAGTTCAGTTAGGAATATATAGGCGTGACGGTCAGACTGTGTTTTGCGCATGGAAGCTGAAGCAGTCTTCTGCTGGAGCAGAAACCCCTATCTCAAAACAAATTAAGATTACTACTATTGCACAGGCTATGAAAGAGGGGTTCGTACAACAGGACAAGGGTACTGGTGAGTATGCCTGCGCTTTCCGCAAAGAGTTCATGTATTTTTACATTCGTAACGCTGAATGGCTTCACGGATCGCTTGTAACTGAACTGTCAAATCACACCACACCTCTGCCTGACAGTTCGGTTGATAATGAGACAGCTTTTAGGGTTTGGTTTGCAGAATTGGAAAAGGACAATGGTGAACACTACTCTGAAAACACTCAGAATCAGTACACCAGTGCTTTAAAGGCTGTTGGCTTGACTTTTGCAGATGCTATCAGGCCCTTCGCGTCCGTCTTTGAAATTGATGACCTTGGAACCTTTGAAAGAACGGTATCTGCCATTACAGCAGATGATGGTTTTGAACAATTTAATCGTAATCGTGGTAACGGTTCATTGTCTGCTGGTCTGGATCTCTATAAGCGTTTCTTGATTGAACGGGCAGAGCAAATTCCAAATGCTTGTTACAGTACGGGTTATCAGAGTACTTTCCCTCGTAACCGTATCCTCTTCGGCGCTCCTGGTACTGGTAAAAGTTTCACTCTGAATCATGAAAAGGATGTTTTACTTGCTGATGGCGGTGAATATGAGCGCGTGACCTTCCACCCGGATTACTCCTACGCTAATTTTGTCGGCACATATAAGCCTGTGCCGTGTAAGGATAGCGATGGCAAGGATGCAATCACTTATTCCTATGTGCCAGGCCCATTCATGCGTACCTATGTGAAAGCACTCCAAAACAGCAGAACTGATTATTCCAAACCTTTCCTCCTCATAATTGAGGAAATCAACCGCGCCAATGTAGCAGCAGTGTTCGGTGATGTATTCCAGTTGCTTGACCGTGGTGATGATGAGGTCAGCGAATATCCGATCCAGGCATCAGAAGACATTAAAAAGTATCTGGCAGGAGAACTCGGCGGCACTCCCGACGATTATGCTGAAATCCGTATCCCAGACAATATGTTCATTTGGGCTACCATGAACAGTGCTGACCAAGGTGTATTCCCAATGGATACCGCTTTTAAGCGCAGATGGGACTTCACCTATTTGGGTATCGATGACAGCGAAGCCGGAATCGTTGGCAAAAAGGTCATCCTCGGTCGAGACGATTATCGCCGCTGTGTGGAATGGAATGCGCTCCGCAAAGCTATCAACAATGAACTTCTCTCTTATAAAGTGAATGAGGACAAACTGATGGGGCCGTATTTCATTTCCAAGAAGAATATGCCTGAAGGCGAAATGATTGACCCTGCTGTTTTCGCACGTATCTTTAAGAACAAGGTTATTATGTACCTGTTCGATGATGCTGCAAAGCAGAAACGCCTAACATTGTTTGCAGGATGCGAAGATAAAAACAAAAACTTGTATTCTAAGATATGTAGCGAATTTGATGCCAAAGGTGTGTACATTTTCTGCGATAACATCAGCAGTCAGTTTATTGATAGCGTTCCAGAGGATGATGGAGAATGATTTCAGTATTTTTACGCGAACAAAAACGCTATACCCAGGAAGACCTGGTTAAAGAGTTTCACTGCTCCGAAGAAAAGACTGTCCGCATTCTGAAGCGTCTGAAAGAGTATGGTGTTCTGAAGGCTGTAAAAGCAAATGATACCCAGAAAGATCTTACCGACCTCATAGATGATGACATTGAAATTGCTGATGTCGCGGTCGGCGAAAATGAATATTTGTATGTGTTCACTTTTGTGGGTGTTATTACCATTGAAGGTCGCGTATTGAAATGCTACCCGAAATATCTGCTTGATGCCACGGCTCCGAAATCCGAACTGAAACAAGTACTAAAGGTTCTGGAAAAGTATAATTCCAAGGAGCAGATTATTCGTATGTACAACGATACGAGTGACAGCAGTGCATTTAATATGATGGCTGTAATGCTGTTCCTCCTCCAGGATTATTTCGAGTATGGTGCCTACACCAACACACAGGATATCATCGAATCCAACGGGTCGGGTGATATCCTGTGGGATAAAACCATTAACGAAACTTTTACCCTCTTAAGCAACAACCGGTCGTATTACCCAGAATTGTTGACTATGAAGCGTGTGAATGACGATTTTGATTTTTTCAAGCGTCTGCATGAATGTATCCTCACTCGCTGCACAGAGGAATTAAGAGATGCCGACCTGTTGGATTTGTTTGATATTATGGGCGTTGACATTTCTGACGAGCAAATCGAGGATTTCGGTGATAAGGAATATGTTCTGGATCGCATTATCAAGGAACTCAATGTTCAGTTCAATACCCGCAAACAGCTTTTGCTGAAAACGCTGTATGCCTACATAGCAAACAGCAGCACACTGGACGATTTGGATTGCTTCAGTATGTTCGGAACAAATAGTTTTAACCTGGTATGGGAAAAAGTCTGTGCAGAGGTAATGGATAACCAGTTGCAGAAACCTATCGGTGGACTGCGACTGCCTGTACCGTTGACCGAGCAATACCGCGATATGCGGCATAAGAAACTCATTGACTTGATTGATAAACCTCAGTGGTCCGGGACTGCGCCGAACGGTGAGCCATTTGTGAAGCTGGCCGAGGATACGCTCATCCCAGACCTCATTTCCATCGTTAATGCCGATGGGGACTATCAGTTTATCATCTTTGATGCCAAATACTACAATATTCAACTGGAGCAAAACAAAAAGTTGCGTGGTCAGCCAGGTATCGAATCCATCACCAAGCAGTATTTGTACCAGCTGGCATATCAGCCGTTTGTGGAAGCGCACCAAATCAGAACTGTGCATAATTGTTTCCTTATGCCCACGGCTTCGGAAGACATTATATCGCTTGGTACTGTTTCTCTGGCTATGTTGAGCAGTTTGGGACTTAAGGATATTCAAGTGCGATTGCTGCCTGCAAAACTGATGTATCAGCACTACATTGAAAACACAAAAATAGACATTCAAGCCCTAAATCTGTAAAAAGGAGGTAAAGCCATGGCGCCTGTTGCTTCACCCGCACCATCAAACAAGAAAGATAATACCGATGACCATGTCTTTACCGAAAAGCGTGTTCTGCGCATCCCAAAAGATCTGGTTCTTTCGTACTATAAACGACACCCCGATTTTCAGAGTGCCATCGATAGCGGGAAGTACATCTATATTGGCGGCATATTTGTCCTTCGTCCTATAGCAATTATCCTATTGGAACAGAATATTGATGTTCACGCATTTTTCCGTTCTCAAAAATTTTTTGGAAAGAAAAATGGGCTGGCGGCTTTCTGTTTGTGCGAAGAGTATCTATTTGTTGATCGGGCACCAAAACCTGATGAGTTATATCATTCCTCTAAAGAATATAAGGGTAAGCGGATAGTCCATGCCGAAAAAATCGCATCGATCGATACGATTTCTGAGGAAATGTTTCGGATTATCATTTCCGGCGGTGGACAAGAACCTCCACCTAATTTTGGCGGAATGTTATCCTTTTTCATGGAACTGAAAGATGTTACTGAAGAAGGGCTGGCAGAATTGACAGGCATATCTGATCGTACAATTCGTCGATACAAAAACGATGAAGGTGACCGACCGACAATTGAAAATGTTGTTGCCATCGGGATTGCTCTGCATTTGTTTCCACACCAAAGCGTCAATTTGCTTGGTGCGGCGGGTTATCAGTTGCGAAAAAACCCTAAAGAGCGTGCATATCAATACCTTATCGATGTTGCATACAATAACACAGTCTATGAGTGTAATGAGTTCTTAAAAAATTTAGGAATGCTACCGTTAACAAATCTATAGAAGGGGGAATTCCTGTGGCTGACCGTTCGTTTAAGGAATACATCGGCAGTAGATTTTATGATCAATTCTTCAATGCCATAAAATCGTATATCATACAGAACCGTCATAATATCGAACTGCGTTCACGTACGGTCAGTAACGCTGATTACGCAGAACTCTCAGATTTTACAATCAAATCTGTTGGAATCGATGACCGAGATGGTATGGGAATCGCATTTGATGTCCTTGTTGAAGCGGAAATTTACGTCAAGGAGCACCATCGACATCGTGATATTATTGAGGATACCTGTTTTCCATGGCTCATTCTCTCCTGCACAGCTGATCTATCCAGAAATTTGGATGACCTCTGTATTCACCAGGTCGACCAGTACAATCAAAAAAGTAAACAGAGCAAGCCTTTGTCAGATTCTTTGGTTCCGATCAGCTATAAAATCGACCTTGATAAGATAGCTGCGGAATTTTTGAGAAAGCATTACCCAGAAGCATTACGAACCCCTATGCCGGTTGACCCCACGGTCCTTGCCGACAGGCTCGGTCTTTCGGTTGTTACGCAAGAACTGACAGAGGATTTTTCTGTATTTGGACAGATTTTCTTTCACGATTGTGATACCGAAGTATTTAATTCCGGCACTGGGAAGATGGAAACGGTTCACTTTCCGGCAAAGACTATAGTTGTTGATCCCAAGGCGTTTCTTTTGAGAAATCTGGGGTCTGTTAACAACACTATTGTGCATGAATGCGTCCATTGGGATCAGCATAGAAAAGCCTTTGAACTGGAGCGGTTGTATAACCGCGATGCCACACAAATAAAATGTTTGGTTATTGGTGGGTCGAAAGGTTCTTCCGACAGAACTGCTGCCGACTGGATGGAGTGGCAGGCAAACGCCTTAGCCCCTCGCATACAGATGCCGATAGGGGCGTTTAAGACGAAAGCGGCTGAATTTATTCGTAAGTATCAACGAGAAATGAAAGCTGCTCATATCGTGGATGTAATGGAAGCAGTCATCGATGCTCTTGCTGCATTTTTTGTTGTCTCTCGTCATGCTGCGAAAATGCGCATGGTGGATGCGGGTTATGAGGAAGCCATCGGTGCTTTTACTTTTATTGATGGGCATTATGTGAGACCCCACGCTTTCAAAAAGGGTAGTTTACAAAAAGATCAGACATACTGCATAAGTGCAGATGATGCGCAGATTATCGCTTTCAGCGATATGCGTCTTGCCGACCAGTCCCAAAAAGGTTCCTACATATATGTGGATTCGCATATGTGCTTGAATGACCCTAAGTATGTCACCCGAGATGAAAATAACGTCGTGCAGATGACTGATTACGGCCGATTGCACGTTGACGAGTGTTGCCTTGTTTTTAAGCTAAAAGTAAAGGCAACCAATAAATATGGCGAGGAATTTTATAAAGAGTGCGTCCTCTTTAGGGATGTAAATTCCGGTATTATCTTTCAGACCACTTTTGCAAAAGATGTCAGCGAAAATGTTATGGATAAGGCTGACGCAATTCTTGCGCATGAAAACGAGATGCAACGAGTATTGCAGGCTTTGCCTGCAACATTTGGGGATGCCCTTATTTATCTCATGGAATGGGCTGATATTTCCGTAGAGGCCTTGGCGGAAAAGGCTTTAATATCGCCCAAAATGGTTCAGCGTATGCGCAATGATCCATCATATCCAAAGAACATCGACAGCGTAGTGGCTATTTGCATTGGAATGAATTTACCACCAGAATTAAGTAATGCGCTCATCAGCAGATCTGGCTACAACCTACGTCTTGCACAGAACGAAGCACATTTAATGTATAATTTTTTCCTCAACCATCTCTATATGGGATCAATCCACGAATGTAATGATATGCTGGTAGCAAAAAGTCTACCGGTGATGACGGGAACAGAATGACTGCTCTTATTCATTTTTGCTGACATAGAGCAAAGGCACAAATGCCGGACTGACATTTAACAGGTGTCAGCCCGGCATTTTTATTTAGCTATCAGTCTTCTCTGTATTATCCGATACAGCGGCCCTCGCAAGAGCCGCCGCGGCAGCCGCTTCTTTCTGATGCTTTACCGTCCAGCCACCCTTGGGCGAAGGCTTGTAGGCCGCATTAACATCGTAGATCAGTGCAGACTCATCCGCAAAATAGATGCCCGGAATATTCCAGTTCTCTTCAACAGACCAATTAGCGGTTTTACGGATAAGGTCCGTAATAGCTGCGCTGCTGATTTTAATCTGGTACTTCTGCTCTCCCTCTGGCTTGGAGAAAGGCAGAGCGTTGGGCGCATCCTTATCACAGGCACGGATAGCAAACTGCTTGTCCTTCGTGTTGATCAGAACCTGAATGTACGGAGCATAGTGCAATTCAGCGGCGGTCTGATTGTTGAACTTCAGAATGTTGCCGGTCACAGTAGCAACAGATGCGGAACGGGTTCTAATGAGGTCAATGACGGTGAATTTCTCTAAAATAGACATGGTAAGTTACTCCTTTTCAATTACAAAGTTTTCGTCCTCCAACACAGTTGAAGGCGCGGTTTCAGTTGTCGTAGCCAGCTTTTCCATAATGCTGGCTACATCTTCTTGTTCCCAGGTGGGGTCTGCAATGAAAAATCCGGCCAAATGGCCTTTTACCACATAACGTGGTTTACACCGCTTGGTCTTTCGTTTTCTATATCGCCGTTCTTTACGGATTTGCTGCGCCAACAGCCAGTCGCTTCGTTCAATAATAGGGGCATGGTGTCCCTCAATGAAATACTGCGTTTCCAGTCCGTTGTTTTTTACACTCTTGTGAGTAAAGAAGTCTATCGTCACTGTTTTTTGACACAAGGCATCGCCACAGTATTTTTCATTGCGTAGAATGCCAAGGACGCTGCCGGAACTCCATGTCGATAGACCTTTTACGGTCAGAATGCCGCTTTTCGTCAGCAGTTCCGCAATCTGAGTGGATGAGTATCCTTCCAGATAGAGACTGTATATCGTGCGTACCACATCTGCCTCGTCCTCATCAATCTCCCAATCACGCCCTTTGTAGCCAAGCAGAGACCAGTTCGGATATATACCCATACCTTGGGCTCTGCGGCGCTTAAAAGACCATTTCAGGCTATTGGACTTCTGCTCTGATTCGCTCTGAGCAACGAGACTTAATACGGTGATGACCATATCGCTGCTACGATCCAGAGTGTTGAGTTTTTCTGTTTCAAAGTACACACCCACAGGTGGATTGAGTTTGCGAAGCATAAAGATGTAATTAAGGCTGTCCAACACATTTCGTGCAAAACGGCTGACCTGCTTTGTGATAATCAGATCGATTTCACCCGCTTTGCATTTCTCTATCATTTCAAGAAAATGTTCGCGGTGCAGGACAGAGGTGCCGGAGATGCCCTCGTCAGCAAATATGCCTGCAAATTCCCATTCGGGGTTTTCATGAATCATTTTAGTGTAGTTTTGCACCTGTAATTCATAGCTGCTGGCCTGGTTATCCTCTTCGGTGCTGACTCTGCAGTATGCACAAACGCGGAGTTTTTTCTTTTCCACATCTGCAATCATGTCCTTTTTTGCGGGAATTATCTGGACTTCTTTTTGAGGGCCATTCGCATACACCTCACGAATCACATCTTTGGTGGATTGCCTTTTTTCATCGCTTCGACCGCGTGGTCGAAGTGGTTTTTTCTTGGTTATTTTCATGGGGATTCACCTCCTCCTGCTGCATAATTGTAACCACGGCAAAAAATCCGCAGTTTACGGCAGCACGGAGCCGGCGCACCTATATTATACGACAAATGCGTTATTTTTGAGAAATAAATACATCTCAGCTAAGATGTACTTTGGCAAAAAAATAAGAAGCCCGAAGGCTTCCTATCATTCGTTATCATGGCTCATAGCTTTGAGCATATGAATGGCCGCTTCTTTTTGACTTGGCGTCAAGCATATCCAACAATCGAACAGTTCCTTCATATCAGGAGAAAGTTCCACCATGTCTGTATCGGCAAAGAACTGCGACATAGTGATGCCGAATCCTTTACATATCGTCTCAAGGGTCGCAACGGAGGGAACAGTATTTCTTCTGAATATGTTACCGATGGTAGACTGTGCCAAACCGCACTCTTTTGATAGTTTGTACTCCGTCCAACCGCGTTCCCGCAATAACTGCTGGAGACGAGCGTGCGTATCCATAGCATCACCACCTTTCTCATAACTATTTTACTTCCAAAGTGAACCGTAAAATACATACGAGTTGAAGTGAGATTAGGTATGTGGTATGATGTAGTGTTGATAGATCATACTGCGGAGGGGTACGCATGACCGAAACAGAAAAGCGAAAGCACCGGGTTTGCTTCACCGGGCATAGGCCTGAAAAATTGTCACGATGCGAAAAAGATATAAAAACGGACTTGGAAAAAGAAATCCGTCAGGCAATCGCTGACGGACTGAACGTCTTTATTACCGGCATGGCACGAGGGGTGGATATTTGGGCGGCTCAGATTGTCCTGAAGCTACATAGTGAAGGGATGAATGTAAAGCTACTATGCGCCTGCCCTTATGATGGGTTTGAGCGAGGATGGAGCAATGATTGGCAAAGGCAGTATACTGACATATTAGGGTCTGCCGATTTCGTAAAATATGTTTGTCCGAGATATAGCCGTTCCTGTTTCCAAATTCGAAATGAGTGGATGGTCAACCATGCCGCCAGAGTGATTGCTGTCTTCAATGGCGAAAAGAGTGGTACAAAGAATACCATTGATTATGCCGATAAAATTGCGGTGCCAGTTGTTCGCATCGAGGGATAATCACGCTGAAACTATTCCTATCACAATGAAACTTTTATAGCCACGCTGAAACTATTCCTCAAAGAAAAGTTTCAGCGTGGCTATGTCTTTGACACAGAAAGGGCGGTTAAGGAGGGAAAAAGCAGCTGCATAAAGCCTACAATGAAACTATTCCAAAGTGTCGCTTTGCCGAAAAGCCTTGTACCACAAGCATTTTTGCAAAAAGAAAAAGGTTGATAGTTTCAGATACTCTCGTATCAAAACTATCAACCTTATTTGGTGGAGGCGAGGAGAATCGAACTCCTGTCCGAAAACCGCTCCGCGCAACTTTCTCCGGGCGCAGTCCGGCGTTTTTTATTCCCGGAGGAGGCGGCGCCGGACGCCGCGTTCCTCTCGGTATCCCTTTAATTTATGACGGCTTCAAGGGAAACGGGCCGTTCACATTTACCGCTTCATGACGCCCTGCACGCGATCGCGGTACTTCGCGCCGGACGAGCCGCACTTAGGCGGCTACTGCTAACTTATTGTTATCAGCGTTTAATTTTAAAATGGGCCGTATTATAGAGATTGCCCGGTCTCTGCCCGCTTATCGCACTTCATGATCCCCGTCGAAACCATTACGCCCCCGTAAATCACCTTGACCTTTCCTTCATCTCGCGCTCGATCTCGCGTCCCGCCTGCTTCTTCGCGTCTGCCTCGCGCTTGTCGTACAGCTTCTTTCCGCGGCACAAGCCGAGCTCCACCTTGACGTGTGAGCCGGACAGATACACCGACAGCGGAACGAGCGTGTAACCGTCGCGCGCGCAAAGCCCGCCGAGCTTCATTATCTCACGCTTGTGCATGAGGAGCTTGCGGTCTCTGAGCGGATCGACGTTGAAGATGCTGCCCTTTTCGTAGGGACTGACGTGGATCCCCGATGCCCACAGCTCTCCGTCCTCGACACGGCAGTACGAATCCTTCAGATTGACCGCGCCGGCGCGGATGCTTTTGACTTCGGTGCCGGAGAGGGCGATGCCCGCTTCGTACGTTTCATCGACGAAATAGTCGTGACGCGCTTTTCTGTTCTGCGAGATAAGCTTTTTTCCGCTTTCCTTCGGCATGACCTTCTCCTTTCCCCGTGATCGGCGAGGCAAACGCTTCCGCGGCTGCGGCGATGCGTGTGCGCTGCACCGTGCAGGCGTGTTAAAACCCTGCGGTGTGCCTATATTTTATCACATTTTCGCGCCGTATGCAACATGATTTTTGTCGGAGAAAAAAATTTTCCGAAAAAAGATAATATAATATTGAAAAAAGCCTTGCAATTGAGATTTTTATGTGCTATACTATTAACTGCTCATTTTATGAAAACTACTAACGGAGGTATATATAAATGGCAAAGTGCAGTATTTGCGGCAAGGGCGTTGTCTTCGGACAGAGCGTTTCCCATTCACATCGCAGAACCAACCGCGCATGGAAGCCGAACATCAGAAAGGTCAAGGCTGTGGTCAACGGAACTCACAAGACCGTAAGCGTTTGCTCCCGCTGCCTTCGTTCCGGCAAGATCGAGCGCGCGTAAATTCAATACGGTACGGAATCGTGTCTGCTTCGGTCAGGCACTTTTCTTTTTCCGGAGCGGCGGAATGTGTTCCGGAACGGACGGGCATGTGCACAGTTACGGTGTTGGGTGTGATTTGTGCCGGCTCGGCGGCGCGGCGCGCAGCGGCGAAGGCGGAGCGCTCGGTTTGAGCGGTATGCGGTTCGGAGGTGTGCGGTTTGACGGCGCGAGGAAAAACGTACTTGCGTTGGCGTGAAGGCAGGAGAGACTGACCAAAGCGGGATCGGACGTGATTCGGCATGCCTGCGGGTGCGTGCCTCTGTTTGAAGCTGCACTGCCGGAAATATGGGTGCATTTGCGTTTTGCAAAATTATTTACGTTGTTAAAACAACGGAATTTAAGGTTTCGGTGCTGACGTGCGCGGCGCGAGGGTGAATTCGGCGAATTTGCGCCGAATTCCGTTGTTAAAACAACGTAATTGAAAATCGAAACGTCGAAAACACCCCTTCGCGGTGAGAGATGCGCGGAGGGTGTCCGCCGGGCAGCCGTGGCGTTGGGTCACGGCTACACGGGTGAGCGACCGGGCAGAACTTACGGGAACGCTTGGGAAGAATCAGCGCGAGGGGGAATTCGGCGAATTTGCGCCGAATTCCGTTGTTAAAACAACGTAATTGAAAATCGAAAAGTCGAAAACACCCCTTCGCGGTGAGAGATGCGCTGATTTCGGCTGATTTTCGATATATGCGGGAAGAGCACGGCGGGCATCGCGTATTGCAGCGGAAGATATACGGGAAAACTCCCGTCGATCGGTGGGATTGCCGCCGGGGCACATAAAGCAGATTCCCGCCGCAAGAATCCGTTGTGCGGGTGCGGGCGGTGTTGGTGTGATTTGCGCCGGCTCGACGGCACGGTGCGGCACGGTCGGCGCGGGCATTCGGCGCGCAGACGTGTACCGCGTACAGCGGGCATAGATACAGGAAAGACCGACCGTATCGGATATAAAAAGGAGGAGCTATGGGCTATACCGTATGTTTCACGGGGCATCGCAGCATTCCCGAAGAGGCGCGCGCCTCGCTCGCAAATGAGCTTGACCGCGTGATAGCGGAGCTGTATTCGCTCGGCGCGGACACCTTCATTTCAGGCGGTGCGCTCGGGTTCGATCTGATCGCGGCATGCCGCACGGCGCGCTTTCGCGCGGAGAACGACGGCGTTCGGCTTGTGCTTGCGTTGCCGTGCCGGGATCAGACCGCGCGCTGGACGGATTACGATTCGCTGCGTGCGTACAAGATGCTCTTTTCCCACGCGGACGAGGTTCATTATTCGGATGCTTTCTACACTTCGGACTGCATGCTGAAGAGAAACCGATACATGGTCGGGCGCGCCGACGCCTGCGTTGCGTACTGTCTGCGCAATTCCGGCGGAACGGCTTACACCGTACGACGCGCGGAGGAGAAGCATATTCCCGTGATAAATCTTGCGCGCGGCGGGTGGGATAAGTCGGAATTTGAGGGATTTTGTAAAAAATAATTAATGATTGTGTTGAAAAAATATTAATAAACTGTTGACAAAGCCATCTCGACTGTGCTACAATAGATGTACAGAAATATCGGGAGGAGGCTATGTCAGGATGATCAGGCAGATCGTTATACTTGCGGCTTTGGTTCTTGCGGCGGTATCTGCGGTGCTTTACCGTTTCGTGACCGAGCCGCATCTTCGGATGTCCCCGACGACGGGGGCTCTCGACATAATGATAACCGTTACGCTCGTGCTTATTGCCGCGTTTATTGTTTTTATAATTTATCGCAGGACGAAAAACGGCGGAGAGAAGTAGTAGGATGCCGGGGGAACCCCTTTTGACAAAGGGGATTCCCCCGGACCCCCTCCCTAAAACCTTTAAACTGAATTGTATTGGGGGAAGGCTGTTCTCTCGGAAGATAGCGTATAAATTTCGCTGTACTTAACAAGCATAGGCTTCACGTTGGAGTTTGACGCTATGCGGCAAACTCGGGGACACAGTAAGTGAACGTACAAGTTCGGACTAAATGTTATGCTGTGTCCAGAGGGCTTCCCCGCTCAGGGGTTTGGGGATGAAATCCCCAATGGGGCTTGGGGTGAAACCCCAACATATAATGATCTTACATGGCATTCGAAAGAATGCCATGTTTATTTGGTCTCACGTTGGAGAATGGCACTCGTACAAAGTTGTTCTTACGTCGGAAAACGAAGTCCCCGTCCGACCCGCAAAATCGCAAAAACTCTTGACAAAACGCCCGCCGGGGTATTATAATGGAGTAAAGCAGTGATGAAGTCGGCGCGGCGATGCTCCGGAACAGAGAGGGATTCGGTTGCTGTGAGAATCCTTTCGGACGCGTCTTTTGCCTTTCGCTTCGGAGCAGGTGCGGTGAAAACCATGTAGCCGCGCACGTCGTTTCCGCGTTAAGGAGATCAAGGTGTCGGCGAAAGCCGGAAGCCGGGTGGTACCGCGAATCGTTTTCGATCCGTCCCGTTCATGTCGGGACGGATTTTATTTTTTTTGCCGCCGTGCCGCCGTGCTGCTGCACCCGCCGAGCCGTCCGAACGTCCCTTGAGATTTTGTCTGCGGGACTTTCGTCCCGCGCACCGCGTAAACAAGTTAATAATCCCTAAGGAGAAAATATAATGAAAGATTTACTTGAACAGATCCGCCAAAGCGCCATGGAGCAGCTTTCGCGGGTCGACGCCGATCTTTCCGAGATCCGCGTGAAATATCTCGGCAAAAAAGGCGAGCTGACCGCCGTGCTTCGCAGCATGGGCTCACTCTCCCCCGAGGAGCGTCCCGCGTTCGGTCAGCGCGCCAACGAGGTCCGCGCTCAGATCGAGGCGGAGATCGAACGCCGCCAGACCGAAATGAAATCCGCGATGCGCGACCGTGCGCTCCGTGCGGAAAAGCTTGACGTCACCGTACCCGGCGAGGACGTGCCCTTCGGTCACATCCATCCGCTCAGCCGCGTTCAGCACGAGATCGAGGACATCTTCATCGGAATGGGATACTCCATCGCCGAGGGTCCCGAAGTCGAGCTTGACTACTACAACTTCCAGGCGCTGAACATTCCCCCGGAGCACCCGGCACGCGATACGCAGGACACCTTCTATATAACGGACAACGTGCTGCTTCGCTCGCAGACCTCCCCCGTTCAGGTTCATGTAATGGAGAAGGAGCGCCCGCCGATCCGCATCCTCTCCCCCGGACGTGTGTACCGCTCCGACGCGGTTGATGCAACGCATTCGCCTCTCTTCCACCAGATCGAGGGCCTTGTGGTCGATCGTGGCGTTACGATGGGCGATCTCAAGGGAACTCTTGCGATGTTCGCACGCAGGATGTTCGGTTCGGACACGAAGATCCGCTTCCGTCCGCACCACTTCCCGTTCACCGAGCCGTCGGCTGAGGTCGATGTATCCTGCTTCGCCTGCGGCGGCAAGGGATGCCGCTTCTGCAAGGGCGAGGGCTGGATCGAGATCCTCGGCGCGGGCATGGTTCATCCGAACGTCCTCTCCGGCTGCAGCATCGATCCCGAAGAGTACTCCGGCTTTGCGTTCGGTCTCGGCGTCGAGCGCGTCGCCCTTCTGAAATACCACATCGACGACATGCGTCTGCTCTACGAGAACGACGTCCGTTTCCTCGGACAGTTCTGACGCACACCGAAATAACAACCGAAAGGATAATATAAATGAAGCTTTCAATGAAGTGGCTCGCCGACTACACGGACGTTTCCGAGTATTCGACGAAGGAATACTGCGACCGCATGACCGCCACCGGCTCGAAGGTCGAGGGCTGGGAGGAGCTCGGAGACGATATCTCCGGAGTTGTCGTCGGCCGTGTGCTTGAGGTAGCTCCCCATCCGGATGCCGACAAACTTGTAATATGCAAAATCGACGTCGGAGCGGCGGAACCCCTGCAGATTGTCACCGGCGCGACCAACGTGACCGAGGGTGCGCTCGTCCCCGTCGCAACCGACGGAAGCCATCTCCCCGGAGATGTAAAGATAAAGAAAGGCAAGCTCCGCGGCGCGGTTTCGGAGGGAATGCTCTGCTCCATCGCCGAGCTCGGGCTTACGCTGCACGATATGCCGCAGGCTGTCGAGGACGGGATACTCATCCTGTCGGACTGCGGTCTCGACACGCTCCCCAAGCCGGGCGAAAACGTAAAGGAGGTTCTCGACCTCACCGACACCGTGGTTGAGTTCGAGATCACGCCGAACCGCCCCGACTGCCTCTCCGTGATCGGACTTGCGCGCGAGAGCGCAGTTTCGCACGAGGCTCCGCTCCGCATAAAGAAGCCCGAGTTCCGCGGCATCGGAAACGGGATATCGTCCCTTCTCTCCGTTAAGGACGATGCCGTCGATCTCTGCTACCGCTACAGCGCAGCCGTCGTGAAGAACGTGCGGATCGCGCCCTCCCCGATGTGGATGCGCCGCCGCCTCCGCGCCGCCGGAGTGCGCCCGATCAACAACATCGTCGATATAACAAACTACGTCATGCTCGAGTACGGTCAGCCGATGCACGCATTCGATTACGCCTGCCTCGACGGAAGCGACATCAACGTGCGCCGCGCCGCCGACGGCGAAAAGTACGTTACGCTTGACAATATCGAGCACACGCTCGATTCCTCGATGCTCGTCATTGCGGATGATCACAAGCCGGTCGCGCTTGCCGGCGTAATGGGCGGCGCAAACTCCGGAATCTCCGATTCCACTGAGACGGTCGTATTCGAGAGCGCGGCGTTCTGCGGTTCGAACGTGCGTGTCACCGCGCGCAAGCTCGGCATGCGCACCGAAAGCTCCTCGAGATTCGAAAAGGGTCTCGATCCCGAGCAGACGATCCCTGCGCTTTACCGCGCGCTCGAGCTTGTAGAGATGCTCGGCGCGGGCGATGTCGTATCCGACGTGATCGACATTTACCCGAATCCGAGACCCCTTCCCGAGATAAAGCTCGACGCGGATGTGATAAACCGCTTCCTCGGCACCGACATTTCGGAGGAATTCATGAAGGAGACTCTCCGTTCGCTCGAATTCACCGTCGGCGATTCCACGGTGATCCCGCCGTCGTTCCGCGCGGACGTCGCGTGCATGAACGATGTTGCGGAGGAGGTCATCCGCATATACGGATACGAGGCGCTCACCGAGACGCTCACCTCCGGCGGAGTTACACTCGGCGGACGGACGAAGAATCAGTCGTACGCGCTCTTCTGCGAGAATGCGCTCTGCGGAATGGGCATGAACGAGATCGAGACGTTCTCGTTCATCTCACCGAAGTTCTACGACAAGATACGTCTGCCCGAGGATAAGAGAAAGAGCGTTGTAATCTCCAATCCTCTCGGCGAGGACACCTCGGTTATGCGCACGACGGCGATCCCGTCGATGCTTAATGTGCTCGCCTACAACCAGAGCGTGAAGAATCACGCGGCGTACCTCTACGAGATGGCGACCGTCTACATCCCGACGGAGAACGTGCTCCCCGACGAGCCTAAGCGCATCGTGCTCGGCTTCTACGACACCGACCGGAAGGACGAAGCGGTGTTCTACAGAATGAAGGGGATCGTTGACGCGCTCATGCGCGCGTCGGGCATTGAGGTCAGGTACACCGCCGAAAGCGACAATCCCACGTTCCATCCGGGACGCTGCGCGGCGGTCAGCGCCGGCGGCCGTGTACTCGGCGTATTCGGCGAGGTTCACCCGGATGTCGCCGAAAGCTACGGCTTCATGCACCGAACCGCCGCTGCCGAGCTTGATTTCGACGCGATGGCGGAGCTTTACTCCACCGATTTCGCGTTCACCGCACTGCCGAAGCATCCCGCGCTCGAGAGAGATTTCTCGTTTGTCTGCGGCGAGGAGCTCGAGGTAGGTGCGATCGAGGATGAGATCGTCTCCGCGTCGCCGTCGGTAGAGTCGGTCAAGCTGTTCGACGTTTACCGCGGAGCGCAGATCGGAGAGGGTCAGAAGAGCGTATCCTTTGCGGTCAAGCTCCGTTCGCAGGATCACACGATGAACGATGAGGAGGCCGACCGCGCGGTCAAGAAGATACTGAAAAATCTCGCCGGAAAGTTCGGCATTACGCTCCGCTCGTAAGCGGACGAAGGAGGATTTCGTATGAAGTATACAATGAAGATTGCGGGGCTCGAGAGGTCGCTTCCTCTCTGCCCTCTGAACGACGATGTTTACATCGCCGCTTTCGTGATATTCGGCGATCCCGAGCTCACGACCGCGGCGGCGAAGGAGCTTCTTGCGCGCGCGCCCGAATATGATTACATCATAACCGCGGAGTCGAAGGGAATCCCGCTTGCGCACGAGATGTCCCGCCTTGCGGGGAACCGGAAGTATTTCCTCGCGCGCAAGGCGCCGAAGCTTTACATGGACGGAGTTTTCGAGGTGACCGTGCGCTCGATCACGACGAGCGGCGAGCAGAAGCTTTATATGGATAAATCCGATGCCGAAATGATAAAGGGCAAGCGGATACTGATCGTCGATGACGTGATCTCGACGGGCGACAGCCTTCGTGCGCTCGAGGAGCTTGTCGCCGAAGCAGGCGGAAAGATCGCCGGAAAAATGGCGATCCTCGCCGAGGGCGACGCACAGGACAGACACGATATAATCTACCTCGAAAAGCTCCCGCTCTTCGATTCCAAGGGCAACGTGCTTGAGTGAGAGGGGATGGGAAAGTACCGGGGGAACCCCTTTTGACAAAGGGGATTCCCCCGGGCCCCCTCCCTAAAACTTTTGAACTGAAGAGTATTGATGTTGGTCTTTCTCTCGGAAGAACGCTTAAATTCGGAAGATAGCGCACAGATTTAGCCGAACTCTATAGACTGCCTGCGCGGGCTTCCGCGCCCGGGGTGCAGGGGGCAGAGCCCCCGCTTGGGTTTGGGACGAAGTCCCAATATATAATAATCACACACGGCATTCGTAAGAATGCCGTGTTTTATTCAGTTTCACGTTGGAGAATGACGCTCGCGCAATGTCAGTCCTTACGTTGGAAAACGGAGCGCCGCTCCGTTTTCGGGGACATGGTAAGATAACGTACAAGTTCGGTCTTATGTTATACCATGTTCTGATCTCGCAGTGCCCCCAATACAAAAAACAGGAGCCGGAGGCTCCTGTTTTTTTGTTTCCGCGCGCCGTACGGCGGCGGGGGATTTTCCTTACTCCTTGCCTACGGTGCGGTCGATAAGCTCGCCGTACTCGCGCCAGATGTCCGCAACGCTCTCCCAATCGTCGTCTGAAAGGGTGAGCGAGGGGAATTCCGTGATGCAGTACAGATCGGGAATGCCGATCTTCGGTGCGAGGCGCATATATCTCATCGTGTCGCGGCGGGTGTTGTACGCGCTTCCGTCGGTGTCGAACAGCACGCCGGGCATTGCGATATCGTAGATCTCGCGGCGGAACGTGAACTCCTCATAGCAGCGGCGGAGATCCGGATAGTAGTCGTGGAGGCGCGCGTGATCAACATAATTCGTGAAGAGCGGATGGCAGGGGGAGGCGGAGATGATCGCCTCGGGCTTTGCCGCCTTTGCGCAGTCGTGGATGAGTGCGATGTAATCGAGGAACAGCTCTACGCCGAACTTGCCGGAGTAGGACTTCGCATCCTTGCCGACCGGCTGAGTGAACGCATAGTCGAGCTTGAGACCGTATGCGTTGCAGCATCCCTCATCGGAGGAAAGCAGGCGGTGCATCGTCTCGCGGATGTACTCTCTGTACTTGGGGTTGGAGGGATCGACGCAGCGACCGCCCTGACCGTTGTCCATGGTCATGTCGTCCGGGAGCTCCTCGCGGTCCCAAAGCTTGTACCAAAGCATGGTGCGGCAGTTGTAATCGCGGAGGGTCGCGTCGATCCAGCCGCGCAGATCGGGCCACTTCTCGGTATTGACGACTGCGGAGCCGTAGCCGGTCTGCCACTTATCGTCGATTATGATGATCTGCGGATGAAGATCGCGGCGGCGCAGCTCTGACAGCATATGGTCATATGTAGGCTGATATGCCATGTCGCAGTCCGCGCGGGCGATGTTCGCCTTGATGCGGTACGCGGTCTGCTCGATCCAGCCGCACGCCATCGGACCGTACCAGAAGCGCGGCTTTCTCTCGAAGGGATCCTTCGCGTCGGCGCGTCCGGTTGCGAAATAGTAATCGGAATAATACTTGAGTGAATCGCTGCGGCTGTCTGCGCCGTAAACGATCACCGAGGGGGTCTGCCACGTTCCGTCAACGCGGGTGTGTCCGGACTGATCGGTCCAAAGCCAGAAGCGCGCAAGGGAATTTTCGCGGCGCGTCTGATATGCGAACTTGGTGAAGTTGTGCTCGCCGCGGTCGGCAACGAGACCGAACGCAAGCTTCGGGATCATGCCGCGGATGTCGAACGTGTAGCAGAACATCGGCGGAACGGTCAGGTACGAGAACTCGTCGTAGGAGCACTGCGCGGAAAATTCGCACTGCGATGCGCCGTTGACCGTGGGGATGGGCATATATCCGGTGTCGAAGTCGTATTCGCTTCCGCAGAGCCAGTCGCCGCAGTCGCCGATGAAGTATTTCACCGAATCGACATCGCCCTTTCCGGTGACGCGGACGAAGTATTCAAAGCAGTTTTCCTTCGCGCGTACGACGTATTCCTTCTTCTCCCAATTTGCGCTCTTTCCCGTCCAGGTGAAGACGTAGCTTCCGTCTGCGTCTCTTTTATCGGCAAAGCTGCAGGTGAGAGCGCCTTCGGCTTTGTCCTCGCCGATCTCGCCGTCTGCTTTAAGCACGTTGACCGCGGAGCCCGGGCGAAGAAGCGCCACACGTTCGCCTGCGAGGATAACGGCGATATTCTCCGCCGTGACCTCGAGCGTATAGGTTCCGGCTTCTACCCGGATCTTTTCGTCGGTTTTTGTGTAGATCATGTTTTCTCCTTTATTTTACAGCCGGTGATCTCCGGCGTTTGTACGTTGTCTGCTTCGGTGTTATTTCGTGTCGCCGATCACGTCGGGGTCCTCGCCGATCCCGTTGTCGTAGTCCACGCGGATAATGAGTCCGTTTTCGAACACGCCCTGATACACTCTTCCGCTCGGCCATGTATAGGTGCCTTCGCCGTTCAGCGTATTGAATCTGAACTCTCCCTCATAGGTCTCTCCGTTCGACCACGTCATCTTACCCTTGCCGGAGCACATATCGTCGAGATACGTTCCCTCGTAGGAGTCGCCGTTTGCCCAGGTGTATTTGCCCTCGCCGGATTTCTTATCCCGCTCAAAGCCGCCGTCGTAGGAGTCGCCTCCCGCCGTGGTGAGCACGCCGTGACCGTGGCGCAGGTTCGCGTCGAACGTGCCCTCATAGACGGAGCCGTCCTGCCAGGTGTATTTGCCCTCGCCGCTCTTCTCGGAATTGACGAAACTGCCTTCGTAGACGTCGCCGTTCACATACGAGTAGACGCCGTGTCCGTTGATCATGTCGCCCGACCACTCGCCCTCGTAGATATCGCCGTTCGCGTAGTACATCTTGCCCTGACCGGATTTGAGCAGTCCGTCAAGCCCGCCCGAGTAGCTCGAGCCGTCGGAATAGGATATCGTGTCGCGGTCGCGGTCGACGTCGGCGATAAGTCCGATCGAATAGACGATCTTTCCGCGCATCGGCGTGCCGTCGGAATCGACCATGCCGAAGAATTTGATCTTCGTGCCGTCGGCGGTATTGAGCGATACATATCGCAGACCGACGAACCACAGCGCGCCGACGATGACGAGCACCGACACGGCGGCGCAGATGAGCGCGGTCAGGAACACCGCGCGGAACGAGCGGCGCTTCTTTATTTTCTTATGGTTTCTTTTCTTATCGTACATATCGCAGACCTCCTATCGGTTGAAAACGGAAGTGAAAGCGCCGATCAGCTTCGGTGCGGCAAAGCTCAGTGCGGCGAATGCCGCTCCGAGGAGCAGCGCGTAGAGAATTATGCTCCATACGGGGGATGTGCGGGAGCAGAAGCGCTCCTCCGCTTCGAATTTCTTTTCCTCCGGGATATAGAATACGGCTTTATCCATATCGAGCGCGGGGGTTTTGTACGGATTCTCCTTCTCGGGATCGTAGGGAACCGTGCGCGCGTAATATTCGTTCGGACAGAAGATGAGCTTTCCGTAAAGCTGACCGCGGAGAACACGCGCGCTCGCGCCTTTCAGCCCGAGCGCAGATGCGCCGGCGGCGCTCTCGGGGGAGAACGCACCCGCGTCGATCAGCGCGCGCACCGTGCGCCCTGTTATGCGCTTTGTGACCGCCGATGCGATCATCGCGGCAACAATGCCGATGTAGATCCCCCATATTACAATGTTGAGGGACAAGAGCGGCAGTGACGAAAAAATCTTCATTTCGTATCCTTTCGGGGGGGACGGGTGGTTAGGAAGTACCCGGGGAAACCCCTTTTTACAAAAAGGGGATTTCCCCGGACCCCTTCCTCAAAAATTTTAAAACTGAATTGTATTGGTGTGTGTCGTTCTCTCGGAAGATCACTTAGATTCGAAAGGTAGCGCACAGATTTAGCCGAACTCTATAGACTGCCCGCGGGGGCGTCCCCGCTCAGGGGCTTGGGGGTGAAACCCCCAATATCTCATGTTTCCCGCATGGCATTCGGAAGAATGCCATGCAAATAACGTAAACACCGCAAGTGAACGTGCAGCCACGGTTTTTGTAATGCCGTGTCCTTGTCGGCTGCGGGCACTGCCCGCTCAGGGGTTTGGGGTGAAACCCCTAATATTATAATGTCCCGCTTACTTTCCGATCACGTCGCAGCCCATGTAGCGGCGGAGCACCTCGGGGATTTTCACCGAGCCGTCCTCGCTGAGATTGTTCTCGAGGAACGCTATAAGCATACGCGGCGGCGCGACGACCGTGTTGTTCAGCGTGTGCGCGAAATACTTCGATCCGTCCGCTCCCTTTACGCGGATGCCGAGGCGGCGAGCCTGCGCATCGCCGAGGTTCGAGCAGCTTCCGACCTCGAAATACTTCTGCTGACGGGGAGACCACGCCTCAACGTCGTACGATTTCACCTTGAGATCGGCGAGGTCTCCCGAGCAGCACTCGATCGTGCGCACCGGAATGTCCATCGAGCGGAACAGCTCGACCGTGTATTCCCACATCTTGCGGAACCAATCCATCGACTCCTCGGGGCGGCAGATGACGACCATCTCCTGCTTCTCGAATTGGTGGATTCGGTAAACTCCGCGCTCCTCGATGCCGTGCGCGCCCTTTTCCTTTCGGAAGCAGGGCGAATAGCTCGTGAGAGTGTAGGGAAGCTCCTCCTCGGCGACGGTCTGTCCGATGAATTTGCCGATCATCGAATGCTCGCTCGTGCCGATCAGGTAGAGATCCTCTCCCTCGATCTTGTACATCATCGCGCTCATCTCGTCAAAGCTCATGACGCCCGTCACAACGTCCGAACGGATCATGAACGGCGGCACGCAGTAGGTGAAGCCGCGCTCGATCAAGAAATCCCGTGCGTAGGTGAGGATCGACGAATGAAGCCGCGCGATGTCTCCCATGAGGTAGTAGAATCCGTTTCCGGCGACGCGGCGCGCGCTGTCGAGATCGATGCCGCTCAGACGCTCCATGATGTCGGTGTGATACGGTATCTCGAAATCCGGCACGACGGGCTCGCCGAAACGCTCGATCTCGACGTTTTCGCTGTCGTCCCTGCCGACGGGCACGCTGTCATCTATTATATTCGGGATCGTGAGCATAATTTCGCGGATCGATGCGGCAAGCTCGGTTTCCTTCGCCTCAAGCTCGGCAAGACGCTCGGCAGCGGCATTGACCTTTGCTTTTGTCGCCTCTGCCTCATCCTTCTTGCCCTGCTTCATCAGCGCGCCGATCTCCTTCGAGAGGCGGTTGCGGTCCGCGCGAAGCTCGTTCGCCTCGGTCTGTGCACGGCGGCTCTCGACGTCGAGCTCGATCACGCGATCGACAAGCTCAAGCTTGCGATCCTGAAACTTCTTCTTGATGTTCTCCTTGACGATGTCCGGATTTTCGCGCAAAAATTTAATGTCTATCATAATTAAGCCTTTCTTTGAGGTTGTTCGTTTTTTATTATTGTCGGTGAAGCGGCGGTGCATTCGTGCGCCGCGTTTGGTATGAATTGCGCTCTGCCTGATTCGGCTCGGCGGTATCTTCGGCTGACCGCGGAGAAACGCGGGACTGCGCGCGGGTTTGTTCTCCGCTTAAACCTGTGCGGGACTGTTCACTTGATTTCGCCCGCTGCTCTTCCGCCTGTCGTTCGGCGAGTGTGCGGCGTCCTTTCAGTTTTCCGATATGCCGTCGCCGCAGATTTTGCGGAGAAGCTCCTCGAGATCCTCATTGTCCGAGTATTCCACTTCAATTCGGTGGCGATTCTTTGAAGTCATGATCTTCACCTGCCTGCCGCAGAGCGAAGTCGCGCGCCGCTCGAGATCGGCGAAGTAATCGACCTTCAGCGGATACGTCATGTCGTCACCCTCGCGTTCGCCCGCCGCGGCTCTGTTCTCGCGGCGCACCGCCGCCTCCGCTTCGCGTACCGAAAGATGCCTCTTCACGATCTTCTGTACAAGCGGTCCCATGCGGCTCTTATCGTTCAGCGCAAGAAGCGTGCGCCCGTGTCCCGCCGAAAGCTCGCCCGACTTTATCATGTCGAGAACCTCGTCGGGAAGATCGAGCAGACGCATCGCGTTCGCCACCGCCGAGCGGGATTTGCCGAGCTGCCGCGCCGCGTCCTCCTGCCTCATTCCGTAGGAGCGTATCAGCTCCGCATATGCCATCGCTTCTTCAATGGGGTTCAGATCCTCGCGCTGTATGTTTTCGATCAGCGCCACCTGCGCCGCCTTCAGCTCGTCCGCCTCGATCACGATCACGGGGACTTCGGTCAGCCCCGCAAGCTTCGACGCTCTCCAGCGGCGTTCACCCGCGATGATCTCATAGAATCCGTCGCCGCTCTCCCTTACAAGAAGGGGCTGGAGCACGCCGTGCGCCGCGATCGAATCCGCAAGCTGCGCGAGCGATTCGGGATCGAAATCCTTTCTCGGCTGATCCGAGCGCGGCTCGATCTGCGTTATTTTCAGCTTTGTTATATCGTTTCTTTCCTCGACGGCGTTGTCGCTGAATATATTTTCAAGCCCCCGCCCGAGGCCGCTTATCTTTGCCATATTATTATTCTCCGTTCCTGTCCTTGCCGTATAATTATAATTTCCGTATATAATACGATTTTTCCGCGTGCCGTTTTCCTCACGGCGCATCGCCGCATCCGCGGCGCGGGAAAGCTCCGTCCGCATTATGATTGCGGCGCAATTCATCCGATTCGGGATACAAGCTCCTTTGAAACCTCAAGGTATGCCTGACTTCCTTTTGAATACTTGTCGTAGTAGTACGCCGGAATCCCGAAGCTCGGCGCTTCGGTCAGGCGAACATTCCGCGTAATGACCGTCGAAAACAGCTTGTCCGCGTAGTACTTCTTCAGCTCGTCCATGACCTGCGTCGAAAGATTCAGCCTGCCGTTGTACATCGTCACAAGGATTCCCGTGATGACAAGCGACGGATTGTACAGCTGCTTGACCTTGCGGATCGTGTACATCAGCTGCGTCAGTCCCTCAAGAGCGAAGTATTCGCACTGCATCGGGATCAGTACGCCGTCGGCACTGCTCAGCGCGTTGACTGTCAGAAGCCCGAGCGACGGCGGGCAGTCGATCATTATCACATCGTAACCGTCGGCGATCGGCGCGAGCATACGGCGGAACGCCTTTTCGCGTTCGTCCATGCCGATCAGATCGAATTCCGCTCCCGCAAGTGAGATCGTGGAGGGAAGCACGGACAGATTGTCGTACTTCGTCTTTATCACGGCGCGAGCCGTGTCCGCCTGCCCGATAATCGCGTCATAGACCGAGATGTGGACGTCGCGCTTGTTGATTCCGCACGCGCTCGTCGCGTTCCCCTGTGGGTCGGCATCGACGAGCAGCACCCGTTTGCCGAGCGCCGCGGTGCAGGCTGCTATATTGACTGCTGAGGTCGTTTTCCCGACTCCGCCTTTTTGATTTGCAAATGCTATGATGTATGGCATGGGCGCTCCTTTTTCCGTCTTATCCGCCGCGCAAAAACGCGGCGAAAGGTTACATATATTATATCTCACGGAGAGCCGCAAGTCAATAGAACGGGGGAGATTCACAAAAATGTTTCACGTGAAACAAAATCACGGAGGGAATCGAGAAGTGTTTCACGTGAAACATTTTTGAGGGCGAAATGATGCAAAGGAGGCGGACACGGGAGAAAGCGGAACGGTCGATCGAGCAGTTGCTGCAGGCGCGAGACACGGCACACGGGAAAGAGCGGTGCGCAAAAGAAAATCCCGTTCTCCGGAGAGAACGGGGGAGGAGCGAGCGGGCTTGCAGTTTTATGTACAGGTCGAGTGCGGGAGAAGTCCGGCGGTGAAGTGCGGCAAACGATAATCTGCGCGGCGGCAAAACGCAAGGTGTGCGGCTCCCCCGAAGTAAAGCGCGCGTCACGAGCCTTTGTGTATCAGGATCCGCAGCTCCGTGCATTCGTCTGTCTCGATCCTGCGCGATTGAATTTTGATCCCGGCGAGGCGGACGATGTCCATCGCGTGCTCAATCGAGTTATAGAACAGGCGGATGTCCTTGAGCACGAAGCGGCGCTTGCCGTGCGGTTTATCCTCCGGGATTTCCTGCAGCGCAAGTCTGATCTCATCCTCTCTGAGCATCGCTTCGACAAGCTCCTCGGTCGCCGCGACGTTCATCTTGCCGCGAACGGCAAGCGAGATCGCGTGAAGGCGGCGTTCGGGATCGGAGAGGCGAAGGAACGCACGCGCGTGGCGCTCGGTGAGGGAATTTTCCGTGATGAGCTTTCGCTCGGCGTCGCTCAGGCGGAGAAGCCGAAGCTTATTCGCCACGCTCGACTGGCTGCACGACAGAATCCGCGCGATTTCGCCCTGTGTCATTCCGTGCTCGGAGGAAAGCGAGAAAATCGCCGCCGCTTCCTCGAACATGTCGAGGTCGGAGCGCTGTATGTTTTCGATTATCGCAAGATACGCCGAGCGGCGGCGGTCGATCTCGCACACGATGCACGGCACCTCGGAAAGCCCGGCGATCGATGCCGCGCGGAGACGGCGCTCCCCGGCTACAAGCTCATATTCGCCGAGGCGGTCCGTGCGCCGCACCGTCAGCGGCTGAATGATACCGTGCTGCGCGATCGAATCGGCGAGTGCGGAGAGCGAGGCGGGCTCGAAGGTCACGCGCGGCTGTGAGGGGTTCGGGCGGATAGCGGATATCTTAATGCTTTCGACACCGCGCAGGGAAGGATCGGCGGTCGGCGCGGGCAGCGGAGGCGGAAGCTCAAGCTCCATGGGTTCGGCTTCGACGAAGTACTTTCTGCTCATTTTCGGGTACGTCCTTTCTTTTTTTCGCGCGGAGAAGGGAGCGCGCGGTCTTTTGCGGATATTATACATCGCGGACGGTGCGAAAACGGCAAAAGCACGGTGGAAAAATCCGTCTGCTTCTGTCGGCGCGGAGAGAACGATGCGGGGAAACGGGGGAACGGGGATGACGGAAGAAGATGATACCGGGGGAACCCCTTTTGACAAAGGGGCTTCCCCGTGACCCCATGCTTGCGGGGAACGACGCGGGACCTTTTTGAAAAAAGGTCCCGGCACCCCCAAAAACTTTTAAACTGAAGGGTATTGGTGTAAGTCTTTCTCTCGGAAGGCAGCGTGTAAGTTATCGCTGTACTTGACAGGCATAGGCTTTACGTTGGAGAAATGGGCGTTGCCCATTTCTCGCGGACACGGTAAGTTGACATACAGATTCAAGTAAAACGTAATACCGTGTTCAAAACGCCTGCGGGGGCGTCCCCGCTCAGGGGATTGGGGGTGAAACCCCAACATATGATGCTTCCCGCATGGCATTCTTCCGAATGCCATGCAAATAACGTAAATACGGTAAACTGACGTACAAATTCGGTTAAACGCCATACTGTGTTAAGTTTCCGACTTGACGTTGGAGAAATGGGCATTGCCCATTTCTCGGGGACACGGTAAGTTGACGTGCAGTTGCAAATTCATGTTATACCGTGTCCTTCGCCTCCTTCCCGGCAAAACAAAAGCGCCGCTTAAAGCGGCGCTTTCACGATCTTTCTGTATTCGCGCGGGTAGCGCGCGGGTGTCGGCGATGTCTTTCGGTAAACGAATATCGCACGGCTGCCGCTGTCCTCCGGCAGCTCGTACCTCACGCTGTCCGCGAGCGTCAGCCCGAGCTCGCGCGCGGCGCGCTCCGACGAGGCAAGCTCCGCGTCCGCGTTCTTCCCCTTCATTGCGAAAAAGTATCCGCCGACTTTGAGAAGCGGTGCGCATATCTCGATCAGCACGGGCAGAGCCGCCACGGCACGCGCCGTCACGAAATCGAACGTGCCGAAAAGCCCCTTCGCCTCCTCGGCTCGGGCGCATACCGAGGTGAGGTTGGTGATTCCCGCGCTCGCGGCGCTTTCCTCGATAAAACGGCACTTTTTCGCCGTGGAATCGAGCGCGCACACCGAGATATCACCGAGCGCCGCTGCGATGGGGAGAGCGGGAAAGCCTCCGCCGCTTCCGACGTCGCAGAGCGTGAGCCTTCGCTCCGCGCCGGAAGAATCGCCGTCCGCGCCTTCGCCGCGCGCGGCATCGGCGTATCTTGCGACCGCCTCGGCGCAGCAGAGCGAATCTATGATGTGCTTCACAAGGATCCCGTCTCCGTCCGATATCGCGGTCACGTTGATCGGCGAATTCTCGATCGCGCGCGAAATTGCCTCCGCCTTGTCCGCAAGCGCGGGGTAAAGCGGAGATATCTCATGAGAATATTTTTGGAATTTCTGTATGTTCATGGACGCACCCTGCCGTAAGATTTTATTTTTTCAGATAGATGAGCAGCACCGAAATGTCCGCGGGATTCACGCCGGATATGCGCGACGCCTGCCCGATGCTTTCGGGGCGGTGTTTCTTGAGCTTCTCGCGCGCTTCGATGCGCAGCCCGCCGATCGCGTCGTAGTCGATATCCTCGGGGATCGCGCGTGAATCGAGCTTCGACGTGCGGAGCGCGACGCGCTCCTGACGGTTCACATACCCTTCGTACTTTATCTCGGTCTGGACGCAGGCGCACTCGTCGCGGCTGAGAGCGGGACGGTCGTGATCGACGGGCGCGAGCGCTTCGTATGAAAGCTCGGGGCGGCGCACAAGCTCGGACAGCTTGATTCCCGTGGTGATCGGCGATGTTCCCGCGGCGCTCATGATCTCCGAGAGAGCGGGGGACGGCGCGACCGTAGTTTTCGCAAGGCGCGTTTTCTCCGCCTCGATGCGCGCTCTCTTTTCGCGGAATCTCTCCCACCGTTCGTCGGAGATCAGCCCGACGCGCCGTCCGATCGGCGTCAGGCGCACGTCGGCATTGTCCTGCCTGAGCAGCAGGCGGTATTCGGAGCGCGAGGTCATGATGCGGTACGGCTCGGCGGTGCCCTTGGTCACGAGATCGTCGATCAGCGTGCCGATGTAGGACGAATGGCGGGGGAGAACAAGCTCTTCCTCGCCGAGGATCGCGCACGATGCGTTGATCCCGGCGACAAGCCCCTGCACCGCCGCCTCCTCATAGCCCGACGAACCGTTGAACTGCCCCGCGCCGTACAGCCCGGCGATGTTCTTGAATTCGAGTGTGTGGCGAAGCTCGAGCGGATTCACGCAGTCGTACTCGATCGCGTAGGCAAAGCGCATGATCTGTGCGGTCTCGAAGCCGCGGATCGAGGTGAGCATTTTATATTGGACGTCGTCGGGCATGCTTGATGAAAAGCCCTGAAGATATATTTCCTCGGTGTCGCGTCCCATCGGCTCGACGAAGAGCTGGTGTCTCGTCTTGTCGGCGAAGCGGATGACCTTGTCCTCAATCGACGGGCAGTAGCGCGGACCCGTGCCGTGGATCACGCCGGAGAAGAGCGGCGATCGGTCTATGCTGCTCCGGATTATCTCATGCGTGCGCTCGTTTGTATATGCGATGTGGCACGGCACGCTCTCACGCGAGTTCAGCTCGGCGGCGTCGGTGCGCGCGGAGAAGGGGGTGATGCAGTCCTCGCCCGGCTGAAGCTCGAGCGCGGAGAAATCTATGGTGGAGCGGAGAATGCGCGGCGGCGTGCCCGTCTTGAATCGCATCAGCGATACGCCGAGCTCCGCGAGGGACGCGGTCAGCCCTTCGGCGGGGAGCATTCCGTCCGGACCGGAGCGGGTGTGTATGTCTCCGATGTGGCAGAGTCCGCCGAGGTACGTTCCGGTGGAGATTATCACGGCGCGCGCGCTCATGTATCCGCCGGGGCGGCACGTTACGCCGCACACGCGCATTCTGCCGCCGGAGGAGCGTTCGACCTCGACGGAGGTGACCTCCGCCTGCACAAGGGTGAGATTTTCCTGAGTTTCGAGCGTGTGCTTCATAAGGAGGCGGTATGCGGCGCGGTCCGCCTCGTTGTGGAAGTGATTGAGCTCGGTGCGCACCACGCGTTCGGCGGCCTTGTAGCTCTGGCCCATCCGCTCCGAGAGCGACTTGGAGAGGG
>JABLTO010171083.1_pt1 | contig 44316 bp, 30 predicted proteins | sample 7160091 | NCBI WGS metagenome assembly JABLTO01 (sample SAMN14651225, study PRJNA627086) | human gut metagenome | isolation source: feces | host: Homo sapiens
TCTGTATTTTAGATTCTCGTCAAATCCATTATAACAGAGATGTTGGTACTCTCTTTTTTTCTTTTATTCAACTGACAAAAACTTTACTCTATACCAATGAATTCAGTCAGGAAAAAGCATACAAAAACAGAGCTGTGGAAATTGGTTATTTCTCACAACTCTGCTTTTTGTGCAATATTATTTTTTCATAAAACTAATTCAGTTCGAACAGCTCCTGGGCACTGATACTCAGACTTGCGCTGGAACCGGGAGTCGTTTTTCTGTCTGAATCATACAGCGTATATACATATGCATAAATAGTTCCTGTATCGGCATTAGCCTGCAATGTCATTGCAGACGTATCAAACAATCCAACCTCCGATAGCGGGTACTCCAGTGTATATGATAAACCATTGCCAACAACATAGTGTCCATTTACCGCAGTTACTGTATTTCCTGCAGAATCTTTCACTGAAGATACATTCAGCGGAACAACCTTTACACCATTCAGATTCACCGTGTTGGGATCATTTTCACCCGCTGTTTTGTAAAACTCAACACATAATTTTCTGTCTCCGGAAAGTACATTATTATCTTCTGCACTGAATCTCACGCTTAAAGTATTTCCCTGATTTTCCGTCTTTAAAATGATCTTATTCGCGGGATCATAAATCATGTAAGTAGAACTGATCTTATTCCCCTGCTTATCCTGAAATGAGACGGACGGTGCAGTCACTCCTGCTTTATATGCAGCAATGATCGTGTTTACGAACAATCTCATCTCCGCATCGCTATCCGGTCTAGAGTGCCCGGCTCCGGAATATGTAACATTTCCCATTGTATAAATATAATAATTATTCACTACATCATTCGGTATAATATTATAAATATTCTTAGGATAATTTTGATTATCGTATATATCTGATAAGCAATACCATACTACGATATCATTCTTACCATCGTGATCACGGTCTAATTCCATATTTGGCTGATACCACTGATAATGAGTTGCCGATACCTTCAGACTGTTTTGGGCTTCATCCGATATCTGATAAGGATATTGCGTAATCTGCCCCTCATTTACCTGCGTTGCCCTAAGTGCTACTTCATTTCCGCCTTCTTTTGCATAGGTACCCTTCAGCATATAACTTGGCTTATTCCATCCCTGTTCAAAACTATCATAAGCTTCCCTATATCCAGCATCGTATAGTAACTGATTATTTATAGGGAATTTGACATCTGTATAATTGCGGTTTCCACGCAAAGCCTCCAGGGGATCCTTTAAGAACCGGATCACCGTGTATTTCGTCAATCCTTCCTTTTGACCAAGCACCTGCTTGTTAGATCCCGGTTCGAATACATTATCATACTGATAGGATGTATTTAATGTCTGCAAATAATCCGTATATTGTTTCTTTTCGGTATCATTATATGTGGAATTTTCCATTACCGCATAATAATCTTTTAATGCGCCATAACGGTCCAGTCCTACTGCTGTCCGGATGGTCTTGTTATACTCATAACCCCAGAACCAATAGCTCTGTCCTCCTTCTGCCCAACCCTTATCGTTATAGACTCGTCGTGCCTCTAAATTATTTACATATGACGTATTATCATGTGTAAACAGAACGCTTCTGCCGCTTTCAATGTAGTCCCGCACTGCTCTTGCCGCAGCAATATTCCTATTGAAGTTTCCTTTATTGTACATAATAGCATTATAATCATTGTAATATCCAAACTGATAAGCGTCAGCAAAACCGATGATCAGCATATTATATTTTTGGAAATACTCATACATGCAAGTATGCAATCTTTCTATACTATCCGCATCATCATTATAGATCTGATTGTTAGTACGTACTTGCTCAATCAGCTCTGTTATTCTGACACTATCTATCGTAACATCCCAATCCTGCAAATTAGAAATATACCCATGGAAATCGCTATTCGTGTTCCCCAGATCCTGCTGCAGATTCCATTTCACATCATTCCCAGGTAATAATTGCAGAACCTTTATCGGTTCCTTTTCTCCCTGTTTCGGAATAGCGGTATAGCCACTCTTCGCAGTCCGGACCAATCTGTCTGAATTATTATAAAATATCAATTTCCAAGGCAATAATCCTACATAATCATCCGGAAGGCTTCGAATTGCTTTATAAATTTTACCTGTCTGAAGAGCATAATGCGTTCCACCGGAATCTGTAACCATATCCACACGCTTCCAGGTATCTCCTTCACGAACATACATCTTCAATCCGGTCATTTCTTCCGATGCTGTACTTGATGCACCTTCTACATAATCTGAACCGGTAAACCTTCCATCCACATTTTTGTCTACAAATAATTTACAATCATAGGTCGTCCCTGTCTGTGAAAGTGCTGCATCATTTTCCAGTGAAAATATGTACTGAAGACGATATTCTCCCTCTATTTTGCCGAGATATCCGGTGTTAACACCTTTCTGATCACCACTTGTAGATACATCTTTATAAGAAAGACCTTCCGGATATGCCGTTTCTCCCAGTCCGGTCGCCCAGTTTACTGTTAATTTTGACAGATTCAGATAATTGCAAAACACATTTCTACGTGCTTCCAACGAAGAAGACAATCCACTTATCTCACCCATCAACTGATTTTCTGTAAATACATTCTTCTGCCAATAAAGATACTGTCCATTTTCTCTGCTCAAAGCAAAAGACACAAGTTGATAAAAATATGAATTGCAATCCAGTGTTTCCATGGATGCCACGAAATCACTACCAGACTTAGTCACATACTGATCTGCCAATATTACAGGGTAACCCGCCTGAATATATTGACACAGTTCATTATATCGGGTCGAATTCATATCATTTCCCGGGCCTCTGTACACATCCGTCTTATTATTAATATCTTTGCTATTACCGGAATTCACATTATGGTTCAATGAATCATCCCACAGACGGTGTTTCTCATTGGGTGTCGCCGAAGAATAGTCATATGCATCTCCGATATGATAATAAATCATACCATCCATCCGGCTATCATTGAATACCGTCTTACCATCCTTCGTGTTCATCCCGCCTATGTAATCACCCAGATAAATTAAATCATACTTTTCATTCAGATCCTCGATTTTGCCGATAAACTCTGCCGAAGTCGTATGCGTAATATGGATGTTGCCCGACGTGTAATCCGGCATTCCCATAAATGTCTTGACCTGATCCTCTGTAAGAACCTTTCCTTTTTTGTCAAAATCATAGCTCGGCTGCAGATCCAACACATTCAGTTCCGACTTAACAGTGGTTCTGTGCATATACCAGTTCAGAATATATCTGGTAATAGATGCCTTACTGATCTCTTCAACCATCTGTGCTGCATTGTTGTTGTTGTTTTTCTTAGCCAGGAAATTCTCATACTGAATCTCTTTTAATACTGCTCCGAAGGTTGCTGCTTTCGCCGCATTCCCTTTACAGTCAGTCAGGAAGTCAGAGGCAACATAAGGCGTTGCACTGTCATCATTCAGGTAAACATTATCATATAAAGCCTCTTTCACGGAATCGTCCAGGCTAAGCGAAGCTGCCGTCTGACCGTTCCAGTAAGCATCTCCCTGTGAAGCAACTTCTGTGGCAATACTGTCATCGGAAACCTTCAAGATCGTCAGTGCCATCTGTGTCAGAATCTTATTATTCTGATTATTATTCGGTTCCTCAGCCAGCGTTTTATTTTGGCTGTAAAATCCGTAATCCATGACCACCGGTACTCTGTCTGCATTATTCCGCTCACCGGTAGTATCCTTAATACCGAATATCATCTTCGTCAGAGCGGTTGCTGCAGAAGTCATATTCACAGATTCCGCTGCATAACTTCCCCTGCCGGAGAGATAGATCAGATCCACATCATCCAAGCTAATTCCATAATATGCCTGTGAATCTGTGGCAGTCAGCTCTGCCAGCTGTGCCAGGGTCAAAGTCGTCACTTCGATATTAAAATCATTGACTTCTCCACTGTAATCGGCATCCTTCTCATAGCGGCTGCTTCCGGACAGATTTAAAACTTCCTTCTTAAACCATTCCTTATTATAAAAACCACCACTGTAAGTCACCGTTTCAAAAACATTCTTACTGTTATCACCGATAAAGTCATAGGTATCCTGTGCGATAAAATCCGCATCAATCCCCTGAACCTTTACCGTTGTCGCACCGGTTCCTACTTTTACATACCGGCCGGTGGAATTCTCTGTATAGACATCACTAAGGCGGAAATCCGCATCGGACACATAACTCACCTTAGAAACATAATAGTTACCACCATTCGTATTATCCTTCGTAAAATACAAAAATCTTCCATCTGTAATCTTTTCAAAGGTATAGGTATCCCCTACTTTTTTCGCCCATAAAGCAGATGATGCTGTTGAACGGTTATAGACATACAGATTGGCTGAAGTGCCACTCCCGGGATCATTGCCAGAGGCCGTTGCCGCTGCCGGATCATTGCCTGAGGCCGTTGCCGCTGCCGGATCATTATCAGATAATGATCTGGTAACGCCGGAAGCATTTTCAGAGTTTTCTACGGATGCGGAAGACGGATCCCCCTGTACAATCGTTCCCAAATACGTATAGCTTGTGATACTACCACTTACTTGTTCTGCATACACCTTATGTCCAATATAGTTGTCAGGTGCAAAATCAGCCGGATTGGTAATATTCATACTACCGTCTTCGCCGTCATAATATTGCAGACTGTAGCGGTCAGCTGCATACGCCTCTGTTACTTCCGTGCCATTCTCCACACGCATGACCATCGTGGTCGAAGTCCATTTAGTAAACGTAGGGATTACTCCCTGCATTACTGCATTCGTATCATTTGTAGCCTCCACTGTACTCTTCCGGTCATAACGGGTCTGTCCCTGAGTGGCTTCAGTATCCTGCAGCATTCTATAAGCGGAGCCGCCGGTCACATAATTATATCTTCCCTTCGTGCCGCGGGCGACAAAACTACCCCGAATATCTTCTGTACGGGAGCCACTTCCTTCCTGATAGGAATCCAGACGGCTGACAGGACCATTTCCGATCAGATCCTTGAAATTCCCAGTTCCCACCTGGCTCTGCAGCTCCTGCATGGTCTTATTACGTTCCGATGCCGCCGGCAATTCCGATAATTTTCTCCCCTCGCTTACCGGTTCTTCTCCGCCGATCAGATAACCGATGGAGGCATTGCTTTTATCCGCAACAATTTCCAGAATATGAAATGTATCACCCTGCGTCTGTTTCTCCTGTACCAGCTGCTGAATCCCCGGCAGTGTCATCTCCTGTGCACTGGCTTCTATAGAGCCATAGCTCTGGCAGACTCCGGCTGCCAAAGCTATGGTGAGAACTCCTGCTATGTATTTTTTCAAATAACTACTTTTATGCTTCATTATTTCTTTCTCCAGAAAAGCGTGGTCACTCGGTTGTTAATCGTCTCACCTGTACGCAAATCCACAAATTTTATATATATCTCATCGTTTTTCTCTTGTTGGTCAATCCTAATATGAACCATATATGTATCTTTTCCGGTCTTCGGATCCACTGCAGGCTCAGTAATCTTCTTATGTCTCTCCGTGCCTGCCTCATTAGTCGTTGTAGGACTGCCCTGCTCATAGAAATTGGTACTACTGGAAAGCTTGTTCTCTGCAAAAAGTACTGCCCCAATAGGTACTGTCTTATGATCATGTCCAAATGCTCCCTTGCCATGTGAGAAGCCGTAGATACTAATATAAACATATTGATCATAACTACTCCAGGAACCTTCATTCACATCAAAGGATCTGTTACCCTGAGAGAAATAGAATTCACAGGCCGGAATCAAAACGTAAGTTTCGGCAATCAATCCATCCTTATCCCAGGCCTGAAGTTTCAGTTCATATTTTGCGAAGTCTATATACCACTTTGCGTAGACCGAAGTATTTAATCCCGATGAAGTAGCATATAAATTACTTGTATTTGCTTTTTCTTCGTATCCAAAAATACTAGCAGGTACGGTTGTCTGATCATAATCACCCAGCCTTCCGTTTCTGGAGAATCCAACTCTGCGACTCATACCACTACCAGCTCCGAGATTATCCAATGTCGGATTTGCATCAGCCAAGCCAAGCTCTACATCATTTGCAATCTTCCAGGTCACACCCTGCGGATCACCGAAATAATTCTTCAGAGCAACATCAATTTTGTCATTTCGTGACAAAACAAACTGAGAACTTGCAATATAAGGATCTTTCGTAGCATCTTCTATATTCAGTTCCGGAATTACAATATCTACGTCAGGATATATAAAGTCTGTAGGTGATAACTGAACCGTTGCAATAACTCGAATCGTTTTTCCTGTGTTATAGGAACATTTTAAACATTTTCTGTAAATCGATGCATTTTTTTCAGTCTCTTCAAAGGTATATCCATCAGGATTTCCTGCCACTTCCCAGGTAATGATCGGATAGGTCTTTCCATCGGATCCTTTTCCCAGAACTGCACCGGTCAGACACTCCAGATCTGCACACCATCCTACTTTTTCTTTTCCGGTAACCGGATCATTATAGGTATATGTCTTCAACGCATCACGGATCAACGTTGCGTCATACAGTCCCCTTGCTTTCGTCACTGTCACATATCCATAGGCTTTCCAACTATTGTCTGCCTTGGCAGTGCAGGTAACTCTTAAGGCTCTGACGCCTGCCCGTTCGTCCGCTGCGATAGTCAAAAGTCCGGAATCCGGATTGATACCGGTGCCGGAGGATTTCGCATATCCATCCATTCTTTCCACACTCCAGGTCACGCCTAAAGCCTCTGCCGCCGGAGAACCGACTAATGTATAGGTATACTGTTGCGTCTCTCCTCTTAATAGCTCTACATATTCCGGTGACAGTGTCAGTGACTTGATCTCCACCTGCTTGACATTGATGGTGGTGGTTGCTGTGAAGGTAGGATCTGCATTCAGCACACAGGTGACCCTTAAAATATCATTTCCTATGGTTTCTTCTGCACCAACGGATACCGTACCCTTATTATTGATAGAGCTCTTATCACAGGCTGTACCATCTACACGGCTCAGGCTCCAGCTTACCCCCTGTTTCTTAGCCAGTGCAACTGCTTCCGGTTCGCCTTTCAACTCATAGTCGAATCGTTTGGTAGCTCCCTGCTCCACCGTAGGGTTAGTAGGGATAATAGTCATTGCCTCCAGCCAGATATGCTCCGCGGTATCCTCCGGCAGTGCATTTCTCAGCTTAATTGTTTCGGAAATCTGATACGTTTTATCCTGATACGCAAACAGCATGTTCAGCATAACTTTTCTCTTAGATCTGGCCTCACTTAAATCCACCTGAAAAGAGCTGACGTGCTCGGCCATCAAAGCAGGTGCCGCTGTGGCGAGATCTGCTTCTGTCGCTGCTTCATAGAGATATATCTGATTAGCATTTTCATACTCTGTTCCGGTATTACTGCTTCCCTGCCAGCGGATCATATATGCATTATCATTGTTAACCAGGAGGAGTTCTCTGACCTGTGCCTGCACCTCATTGCCGGCATCATCCTTCGCCGGATTACCATCCATATCTACTGCGGGTTTGGTAGTGTTTGTGAACTTGATATCCTTCTCCACATCAATGATCAGATCGATCATCTGATTGGCTGCCAGCTGCGCTTCTTCCTGTAACGTCAGTTCCTTGTTGCCACGCAGATACGAATTATTGCCGGCCACGATAAACGCTCCTACCGATCCTGCCACAATGGTCATGATCGCCAGACACACGATGATCTCTACCAGCGTAAATCCCTTGTTTTCCATTTTCTTTCGTATATTCTTCATGGTCAACCTCCTTACACAAATCCGCTTATTTTGTCACAATCTTACCGGTTCTTCCCACTGTTGTAATTTCTATCCTTCTCGTTCCGTTGCTGACTACTATTCGCTTACAGAAGTTCTTCTTGGTACCTCCCGCCTCACAGGTTCCCGCTTCGAAAGCTCCCGATGCACGGTTAAACACCAGATGCAGTCCTTGTGTTGAAGAAGCATAGGGCATGGTTCCCTTTAATTCCGTCAGGGAGTAAGCATGTGTGTCATCATCATCGAAATACACCTGAACCTGAATGGGATCTCTGCCCACCACACGGTCAGAAACCTGAGTCAGGGTTCCGTTTATCACCTGATATACCATTGCATGATATTCCTTATCTGTACTGTCATAGGAAATCACACATTCCACATTATTCTGTTCTTTTCCCAGCGTCAGCACCCTGGCTCTCTCTATCGTAGATACGATCTCATCCGCACACTTTCTTACCCTTCGGCCGGTCAGTGTACCCACGGATAATCCCGCCACTGTCACCACGATTGCCATAATAGCAATGACAATGATCAGCTCCACCAGGGAAAAACCGCTGTTTTTATTGTTTCTGCCAATTCTCATATACGATCAGGTCTCCCAGATTGATTTCTGTATTTGCATAGGTCTGATGATCCGGCTGCAGGTAGCCTTCGCCGCCTTTCAGGAAATCCACCACATGATATTCCACCGTATTGCCGCCGGCTGCGGTAATCTCTTTGGAATAGGTCAGTGCCTGTAACACCGCATCTTTATCAGCATTCACCTTTACATTCTGTCCCAGACGGATATTGCCGCCGGAGATAATGATTCCCTGAAAATCCTTCTCCACAGTTACATCACCGCTGACCAGGATCAGTCCCTTGGTAAATTTCGCATATTCCGTTGCGGAATAGGTATAATCCCCATCTACGATCACTGCCTTACATTTCGGATCCGCAGAACCCTCGAAATATTTGGAAGCATCTATATCCGAACTGCCACCGTGTAATACGCCGCCAAAGGTTAGCAATGTGCTGTGATCCACCAGATTCGTGTATGCATTGGCACTGTCCGCTCTCTCAGCCTGTGTCACTTTCTCATATACATCCAACATTTTCTTGGTCAATGCCTTGAATTTATTCTGATCCGCTTTCAGGATCGCCTGATATCCACTGTTGGAAGCATCTACTGTCAGCGAATCCTGACGCACATTTTCGCGGCTGCCGGTGGTCTTCGCATCATCATACATGACCACATTGCCTGCCAGATGCATGATATACGCTCCGGAGCCTTCCTCCCGCAGTTTGATCGCCTTTGTATAAATGCCGGTATAGGCTTCCATGGTACTCTGATTCATACTGTAATAATCCCGGAAATAACGATTAGCATTACTTCTGGAGCTGTCAGAACCCGCGTCAAAATTTACATAATAATAAACCAATGTGATCTTACTGTTCAACCGTTTAAAATACTTCTCTATATTTCCGGATGTGATTCCGTAGGAAGCCAGTGTATTTCCTTTCAACGCCTCACAGGGTACATCCAGTGCCACATCGATTACATCATCACGAAGCCTGTTATTATTAACATCCCAGATTTTATCATTGTACTCTTCTAAAGTGATAGGATTGCTCTTCTGTGACAGTACAGACCCACCGGAAGTACTTCTGCCAATGCATTCTGCAGGTACCAGATAAGCCAGCTGATCGCTCTTCACGGCAATAGACTGTCCCATCATAATGTCACTGACATTCTCTCCTGCGATATTCGTAGCTGACCCGGAGGTACCGCCGCCCGTTTTCAGGGATATGTAAGAATTTCCTGCCAGCGTCAGGTTACGCAGCTGATTCAGATAAATCTCAGTATTGGTACCGTTGACAATGATTGCGCTGCTGTCACCATTACTGCCATCTCCGAATCCCACATATCCCCCGGTATATTCTTCATTCAATAACGCTCCCGCGGAAAAAACATTATCTTTACCGCTCATGATCAGATCATTCGCTACATATACACCATTTCCGTTAAAGCGAATCGTTCCTTTACTACCGGCCTTGATCGGGCTGCCGCCATGCATGGTGATCGATCCCGCCCACAGTTCGCCATACTGATCGGCATTCAGGGTTGCTCCCTTCCCCAGATACAGTTCTGACGCAGCGATCATACGCTTGTCCGGATTCTCCTTGCCAGTCGGTTCCTTCAAATCTACAGTAACATTACTGCCTTCGCCCTCTTTGGTACTGCCTACGACGAAACGATCTGCATAAAAGCTTCCACCGATCTCATTTTGGCTTGGCAGATTCGGATCTGTAGGTAATGCCTGGATGGAATCCTGCGCGATCATGGAGATTCCTGTAATGGAAGGTACTGTCACTGCCTGGGAGAAATCAATCTCAGGCACTTTGATCCGCAGATCCGTCTGAATAACAGAGACATAACCGCTATCATCGGTATATGTCACCCGCAGAGCACAGATTCCCAGACCATCCTTATACAGTTTCATTCTACCTTTGGGATTTTCTGCAGCGGTTATTTCCAGTCCTTTGCGATCCGTCACTTTTACCGTGCCACTCTCGTCCAGATAGATTCTCCGCCAGCCACTTTCATCCGACAGATCGTCCAGTGAGGTCGTCTCCAATACGGTACGGCTGCGTACCTCTGGAGTCAGACAATCTGTTCCGAAAAATTTCGTCAGATCATAATAATTTGTGTCCGTAGATCCGGCCAGCATATATTTTGACTGCATATCCGTCAGAAAATAATAACGCAGCTTGCTTGTCTTTTCCTCTGCACTGGTACTGCTGTAATTCTGTAATACATTTTCGTACGCATTTCCCACTGATTCCGAAATCTGTGTTCCCATATAAGATCGTATCTCATCCAATACAGTCTCAGCAGAATAAAAGTTGTCCTTTGCCTTCAGATTGTTGACCTTCATCTGATAGTTTAACAGCGACATATACATTAAAACACTGGCTAAAATGCCAATAAAGGCCATAGCTATGATCACAACGACCAAAGCCGAGCCTTTATTATCTGTTTTTCTTCTGCCACGTATTTCCATGGTTCTACTTCCTTCCGGTTCCTAATCTAACGTCCTCTTACTCGATCGCAGTACCTGTCATGGTTACAATCGGTCTTCCGGTACTACTGTCTCCCTCTGCATATACCTCAACCCGCATATCATATATGCGGTTCTTCTTCTCCTTTGGTGTCAGACTATCTACATCCATAATACTTTTGGCAGTATTTCCATCCACCTTGTTATTCGTTCCGGTCATACTCAGATTTCGGAAAGTATATACGGTATTTCCGTTTGTGATCAGATTTGTCCGTAATCTGCATGCAGAACGAAAATCAGATCCTCCTAATTTGTCGCCATCTGCCGGATTCCAGGCAGGATATGTTTCCCGCAGTTCAAACGAAGCTTTATAAGACATCAGCAACGTATCATAATAAGTCCTGCTCCCGAAACTATTGACCCATTCATCGGACGGTTCCTGAATTGCCAGGAACACATTCACCGGCACATTCCCCGGATTATTTACAATAACACGGTCTACCGGTTCTGCCGGAATTCCGCTTTGGGCACATTCCACGCGAGGCTGCAGACATACAATGATATTCGCCAGTCCATTCTGTATCTTGTCTTCTGTCGTATATGTCCCGTCCGCCTTCTTCGCACGGATCCGGTCTGCCTGTTCCCGCAATGAATTCTCATTGGAAAAAATCACATAATCCTGTCCGTTCTGCGGATAATCTCCGGATTTTCCACCCAGATCCACAATGCCGGTATTGCAATGATATACCGTAGATGCTGTCACCAGATACGTATCTGCCTCGGTTATCTCGCCTAGTCCAAGATCCAGGCTGATCTTCCCTGTCATGATATTGATCTGAATTGTCTTGGTCGTATATCTGGCAATCGTCGGAATATCTTTATCCGTACCCGTTTTATAATACAAATAGGCATCTGTAGCAGAATCCTCCGCTTCAGCATAGACAGCATTTCTTCCTCCCGACAGATTCTCCAGCTCCACAATATCCTTATCGTTGAACATATCATATTCCGTACGCGTAGGATCCATGGTGATCACCACATCATACGTTGATGACGTGGTACTGTCATCCCTCACGGTATATTTCCATATGCCGGTTCCGTCGCCATTCACATCTCTGTTTACCGTATTGGTAAACCCTTCCGGTGTTTCCCCCTCATAGATTTCTGCCATTTCCTCCAGCGAATGTGCTTCAAACATTTCCATCACATCTTCCGCGATCGCTGTGGCATGCATAGTGCTGCGGGATTTGGCATTCGTTCTGGCACTGGTGACAAAGCTATGCAATAGCGGCACCACGATGATCGCCAGAACTACCATTGCGATCAAAAGCTCCACAAGGGAAAAACCTGCATTATTCAATTGTCCTTCCTTTGTATGCTTCTGCATTGTGACAACTCCCAATTAAAAAATCTATTAGTTCATGTTTCCGAAAATAGTATCCACACCCATCTCCATGGCAGGGATATACGGTTCGCTGTATTCCTTATCCGTTCCCATCAGATAATACGTATTCAGCGTCATGTTGCCGGACAACATCCCTTCTTCTGAATTGTAACTGATGCTGACACTCTGAATACTCTGTCTCTCCTGCTGATTATAGATATATCTTACCAGTCCCTTGAAATCATTATAAGTGCAGGAAATACTGATACCGAGAGGTAATTCATACATATGTGTATCCGCATAAGCCGTTCCCTCGGTGGAAACGGGACTATTGGTTACAATTGTGGTCGTATCCGTCCCGGACACTGCGGCATCCGCTTCCGCTGCGGCGGTATCTGCCGGTGCATCTGCTGTTGCATTATCCAAAGCAGAGCTACTTTCCGCCTGCGGAGTATATGGAACCTCTGCCTCCGTTCCAAAGGAGATATTCGCCACCTTGGTTCTGGTAGCATCCTCCATGTTCTTTACCATCATAATACTGTCTTCCGGTAATATATCTACCGGAAAACGGCTCTCAAAATTAGTGATGTATGACTGCATTTTCTCAGTAGCAGCCAGATAATCCGCCTTGCGCTGATCCAATACCTCCAGTGTAGACACCTGGGATCTTAAGGACATATTCTGGCTTTCCATAGAATCTGCCAGATCATTAAATTTTGCATATACCAAAAAATAAGTAACCACAGCAAGGAGGATTCCGAGTACTGCGATCAAAAGTTGAATTTCACTCTTTTTCACCTTCATTTTATTTGCCTCCTACTGTACGGACTGGGTGGACTCTACGGTCTCCCCGGTCTCTTCTGTCTCATCACTCAGTTCTCTGTATGTGCCTGTCATGGAAAACATTACCCAGGAGCCACCCATCTCGTCCTGGTTATCTGTAATATTACTGATCTGTACATCCTCGATACTTTCCATATTGCGGATATTGAGGATTGTACGTGCTGCCGCTGCTTTTCCCTCTACATTGACGGTCATGCTGATGCCGGTCTGATCAGAAGAAAAGCTGTCAGTGTAAAAGCTGTCCGGTAATATCTGCTCCAGCTCATTGATGAACTCTACGAGATTCTCATTGGGATTCTCGGTATACTCATACAGATATTTGTATTTATCATACTGTGCTGCCGCTGAGAGATATTCATTATATACCGTCTGCGCGGGCTGTAATTCCTCGACTCTCGCCTGCAATGCCACATTCTCCGCCACGGTGCCGAAGTATCTGGTCAGGGAAGTGACTGCCATGGCGATGGACAGGATCACGCCCAATACCAGGACCGCCACACTGACGAAGGTGTAGTTCGTACCGCTGACTACCGTCAGTCCCTTCGCCTTCTGGGTACTCTTATCGATCAGTCCCACGGGGGCGAGTACTGCGCCCAGGCAGGAAATATAGGCTGCGGGTCTGGTGGAACGGATGGCCTTGCTCATACCGATCTTGTCATCCATCTCGGACAGGGTATGTACCTTGCGCTCCAGGCAGTTGGTGAACAGCTTGCTCATGCCGCTGAAGCTGCCGCCGAGGCCGGTGACGTAAGTTCTCTCAATAGGTGTATCACTGTTTCTGGAATCATAGAAATCAATGACACGGCTGACGCCGACGATCAGGGGCTCCAGGGAAGAAGTGATCTTCTGTCTGGCTGCTGTGACTTCCACATTGCCGGCATCTTCGTCTTCCCAGCGTCCGGCATTTTCCTCCCAGAGCTTATCTCCCTGATGGAGTACTCTGTTCAGGCAGGTCTTCTTCTGGAAACGCTCTACCGCGCTCATGGGATCGTTCACGGCATAGGCACCGGAAGCGATCATAGTCTCGATGGCATCCTGCACGCCGTATGCCACGGTTCTCTGCAGCAGCACCTTGCCGGCGGAAAGCACGGTCACGATGGTGCTGTTCTCATCGATCTTGATCATCATGGTAACTTTTTCGGACTTCTCATCACGAAGGATCTGGTATAAGCTGTTACTGCTGTAATCGAAGCACTCAACCTCCCAGCCGCACATCTGCGCCAGCTGATAATAGCTGTCTAACAGCGCCTTGGGCACTGCCAGTGCCATGACACGCAGCTTTCCTTCCTCGGTCAGTCCGCCTGCCAGATAATGTCCGATCTCATACTGGGTCAGATCCACGGGGAAATAATCGTTCGCGTTGGTCTTCACCAGTGCCTCGATCTTGTTCGCCTTCACGTTCGGGATCTGTACCTCACGACTCGCCACTCTGGTAGAAGAAATGGTGAAGATCACTCTCTTCGTGCGGATGCCGTTCGTACCCAGTGCATTCACCAGGTGATCCGCATACTCCTGCGTCGGCTGCAGCATACCGTCCACCACGACGCCTTCCGGGGTCTCGACGGTCAATACCTTATAGACCTTCGGTTTCTTCACCTTATAATCGATCTCGCAGATCTTCGTAAAGGAGTTACCGATCTCAATACTCAATACGCGATTGTTCATTGCCATGCTTCTACCCTTCCTCTTATCGGTTCTTTATCGTATTTGGGACAGAAAAGTGTCCCAAGAACTTTCTAATCTCATATCAGATGTAAGTATCCGGTCTCTAATGATACAGACCCAGATACCACTGCAAGAATTCATCGCCCCACAGGACAGCGACTGCCACCCCTGCGGAGAGATACGGTCCCATGGCGAGGACATGTCCTTCGCCGCTTACTTTCATACGGATCAGATGGATCACGGAACCAATGATACATCCCAGTAAAAATGCAAAAATGATCAATTTCCAGCCGAGCAACAGTCCGCAGACTGCCATCAGCTTCACATCACCGCCGCCAATAGCTCTGCCACCGGTAGCGTAATACAGAATAAGTAAAAATACACTGACACACAGGAAGCCGATCAGGAAATCCAGCCACTGTGTATAGTGGAAGGCTCCATGGATCAGCCCCAGTGCCAGTAAAAATAAGTTAAATCCCACAGGGATCTCATATGTTCTGAAATCAATCACACTTAAAGCAAGAAGTGCACTAAACAACAAGCAGTAGACTAGGGAATCCACGCTCATCCCATATTTCCAGAATACGAGCAGGTACAGCACTCCGTTCAGTGCCTCGATGATGGGATACTGAGCGGAGATATGTGCCTTGCATTTCCGACATCTGCCTCCCAGCGCCAGGTAGCTGAACAGCGGTACAAGGTCGTACCATTTCAGCTGGTAACCGCAGTTCATGCAGTGAGACCTGGTCGTTACAATATTCTCTTTTTTCGGGATACGGTAGATCAACACATTGAGGAAGCTACCGATCACGATTCCATAAAGGAAAATCACTATGTAGAGTAAGATTGTAGGGAGCATGTCAGGTGCCTTTCAAAAATTACTGAATTGTAATTGTCTTAGTACTATTTGTACATGTAACAGTAAATGCACCTGTTGAACTTAATGTGTACTGAATATCTCCTGCACCAGTAGCCTTAAGCTCATTTTTCAGATTGGCATAATCTGTCACACCAAGAATGCCGTATACTTCTGTCCAGAAGTTATCACCTGTTGAATCTGCTCCCAAGTTAGTAGCCGTCGCTGTTGTAGCCGGCTTACCCTTGATATCCGGATCAATATAGCAAGTATTCAGTGCCTGATATACGCTATCGCACAGCTGAGTATCTGTTGATACCTTAGATTTCTCTACATATTTGATATACTGAGGTGCTAATACACCAATCAGAACTGCCATAATTGCGATAACGATGATCAGCTCTACCAGGGAGAAACCTTTGTTTGTTAAGCTCTTCTGTTTCTTGTTCATAATAACATTCTCCTTTTTATGTGTTTTTTAATTTCAGGGTAGTAATTTTTCCGCCCCATTTTATTAATTATCGTCCTGTCCCTACACAGAACGGATAATCCGTTTTATTACATAGCATCCAATGCTTCATACATGGACATCATAGGCATCATACATGCGGCAATTAAGCCACCAACAACAACTGCCAATACGATGATAATCATAGGCTCCATAGCTGCCATTAATGACTGCACTTCCATTTCTACTTCTTCATCATAATAATCTGCCAGCTTGTCCAGCATTTCTTCTGTACTACCGGCTTCTTCACCGATACGGATCATCTGGTACACCATAGGTGGAAACAATCCACTCTCCTGTAATGGTCTTGATAACGGCATACCAATGGTAATCTCTTCTTTTGCATCCTGCAAGGCTTCTTTGAAATAAATGTTGCTCATAACTCCGGATACAATATCCACTGCCTCAATCAGTGGAACACCTGCGCCAAGCAACGTACTCATGGTTCGTGCCATCATAGATGAAGCCGACTTCACAGTCAATGTTTTTAATAAAGGAAGCTTTAACGCAATCTTGCCAAAAAAATGTTTTCCTGCATTTGTTTTAGCAAAATATCTTACTCCAAATACAATTGCAATAATAACCGGAATTATAATAAACCAATAATTAATAATTCCATGGCTCAAATTCACATAAAATTGTGTAATCCACGGTAATTCCGTATCCAACTGACTAAACATATCCTCATAGGAAGGAATTACCTTAACCAGCATTACAACTGTAACAATTATGGCAACTACGCACACAGCAATAGGATAAATCATTGCTTTTTTAACCATAGCCTGTGTCTTATGGGACTTTTCCAACTGTGTGGCAACTCGATCGAGTGCCGTTTCCAGACTACCGGATGCTTCACCGGCAGCCACCATGTTCACCATGATCGCCGGGAACACCTTCGGGTGCTCTGCCATGGAGTCTGCCAGGGTCTCACCCTTTTCCACGCTGATACGGACTTCCTTCAGTGCATCCTGCAATCTCTTGTTCTCTGTCTGTTCGCAGAGCATTTTCAGGGATTCGAGGATGCTGACGCCCGCTTTGGTCATGCTGACGAACTGGCGGCACATGACGCTTAGATCCCTGGCCTTGGGCCATCCACCAATCTGGATATCGATGTCTTTCGTCAGGAAGCTCTGTTCTCCCAGATCGATAACGGTCAGTTCCTGCCTTCTCAGTTCTGCCATTGCCAGATCTTTGTTATCCGCTTCCAAACTTCCCTTTACTTCTTTTCCAGCCTTTGTGATGGCCTTGTAGCCATAGGTCGCCATGTGCCTTCCCTCCAATTACGTCTCTATCTTTAACTGTCTCCCCAACTACGTAAGACGAGCCCCGGTCCTGAAAAGGACCAGGTTTTTGAAAAATTTTTATAAATTTTGATAAATTTCTATAAAATATTGCTGTTTTTATAGAATTATACGTCAAATGATACCTTTACCATCTCGGAGAAGGAGGTGGTGCCATCCAGTACGTAATCCGTGGCGCTCATACGCAGGGTATGCATTCCTTCTTTTAATGCTTCTTCCTTTAATATATCGGCACCTTCCCGCTTGCTGATAATGGTCTTCAGCTTCGGAGTGATCTGCATGATCTCGTAGACACCGATACGACCCTTGAAGCCGGTATTGTCGCATTTGCTGCAGCCGCAGGGTTCGTAGATGGTCACGTTATCCTCTTCCTTCAGGCCCATGAATTCTTTTTCATCCCTGGTGGCCTGCTTCGGCTTTTTACAGAAGGGGCAGAGTCTGCGGACCAGTCGCTGTGCGATAACGCCGATGACGGAATCTGCGATCAGGTAGGGTTCGATCCCCATATCCTCCAGTCGGGTGATGGTGCTGGCGGAGGAGTTGGTATGCAGGGTACTTACGACCAGGTGTCCGGTGATGGATGCCTGTACGGCGATGCTGGCGGTCTCCTGGTCACGGATCTCACCGATCATGATGATATCCGGGTCCTGTCGCAGAATGGAACGCAGTGCCGTCGCGAAGGTGAGGTCTGCCTTGGTGTTGACCTGTACCTGGTTGATACCGTCGATGTTCGCTTCGACAGGATCTTCAACGGTGATGATGTTCACGTCTTCTTTGTTCAGCTCGCTCAGTGCGGTATACAGGGTGGTGGACTTACCACTTCCGGTCGGTCCGGTTACCAGGATGATACCGTGAGGATTTTTCAGAATGTAGTCAAACTGTTCTAATTCGTAGGGTTTGAAGCCTAACTGGCTCTTGTCGCGGTTCAGGGCACTCTTCGCGGCAAGACGCATTACGACTTTTTCCCCGTATACGGTCGGCAGGACGGATACACGGATATCGTATTCCACACGGTCTACCACCTGAGTAATACGTCCGTCCTGGGGTTTTCTCTTCTCGGAGATATCCATGCCGCCGATGATCTTGATACGGGCGATGATGGCGGACAGCACGTTGACACCGTATCTCGCTCTCTCATAGAGGGCACCGTCGATACGGTAACGGACACGGATGATATTTTCCATAGGTTCGATATGGATATCGGATGCACGCTGGCGGACGGCTTTTTCGATCATGTCCTTGACCAGCATTACGATGGGGGAGCTGTTGATGTTCTCCTCCGTGGCGATATCTTCCACCACATCCAGCTTTTTCTCTTTGGCGTAGGCAGCCAGTGCCTCGGTTACTTCTTCCTGACCGAAATATTTATCGATCGCCAGCATGATGCTGCGGGTGGTGGCTACGACGGGCTCTACCTGGAAGTTGGTGATGATATTGATGTCATCAATGGCATTGTAATCCAGGGGATCCGCCATGGCGACCATGAGAACATTGAAATTATTTTCTTTGTAAGCAAAGGGGAAGATCTTGTTCTTCTTCAGGACGTTGACCGGCACCAGATTCAGCACTTCCTTGTCCACATTGATGCTCTGGAGATCGATCATATCCAGATCCAGCTGTTTGCTCAGTGCCTTCGCCAGGTCATCCTCCGATACGATGCCTTCATCTACGAGGAATTCTCCCAACTTCTTACCCTGACGGGCGGGATTGTCCAACGCCTGCTGCAACTGTTCATTCGAGAGGACACCGCTGTTTACCAGTAATTCACCTAAACGGACCTTTTTTCTGCCTAATTCCATGATCATTCACCTGTTACTTTTACATATTTGGGATATCTGCACAATTGTAGCATTTTTCGTTACAACTTACAATTTTTTTGATTCAATACTAAAATAGTATAGCATATTTTAGATTTATGTAAATTGTTTTTAGTACTTTTGTTTCAATTTTTCTAAAAGACAAAAAAACGAGAGGCTATTCAGCCTCTCGCCAAATCCTTCATCATAGATTTTTACAGTGTCACCGCGTATTCACTGTCGTACATTTTCTTCAGATTTTCTACGCTGTTATATTTTTCACCAATGCAGAATTCCTTGGACCAGGTCATGTAGTAGGCCCAGGGGATTCTGCTTTTTTGCAAAAGCTCCACATCGGGAAGGTATCCCACTTCTGCCAGGGCAGCCACTTTGTCACGGGAGGTGGCTGCCACCAGTTTCTCATAGACATCTGCATAGTCTGTGGACTGATACTCCGGGAGGTAGACATCCATGGATACTACATCCACGTATTCGTCTCCGGGATAGGCTTCCTCTATATCGCAGTTCCAGACCCAGAGCAGGTTATGCAGGTTCTTTTCTCCGGTATAATAATCGAACATCAATCGGTATAAGTCTCTTGCGACTTTCGCGCCCTTTGCTCCCCACCAGAACCAGGTGCCGTAGGATTCGTGGAAGGGGCGCCAGAGGACAGGGATATGTTCCTGCTGAAACTGCTGTAGGATCCCGGCGATCGCGTCCATGTCATGATAGAAGGCGGCTCTCTCCGGAGTTCCTTCCTGCAGTATTTTAGCCGCATCGAAATCGGTATGCTCGGTGTAGAAGCTTTTGTCTCTGCCGCCTAAGGGCGAGAACCAGTGGAAGGTGAATGTGAGGATACCGCCGTCGGCATACCCTGTGCCGTTCTCACTATGGGGGCGGTTCGCTCTTGCCCACTGCAGGGCGGTCTCTACCGTGCCTTTATTCTCTTCCACTTCCGTCAGGCATTCCGGGGAAGCGTCTGCATAATTGATATTCGGAGAATACCCCAGTAGTTCAAAGCCACGCAGCTTGGGCTCTTTTCCTGTGGTCTGCCGGATATAGGCAATCTCCTCACAGGGGATGGTCTGGGTGTGCTGACCGGTGATGATCTGCTGTCCCGCTGTATTTTTGAGGTATTCCAATAATTCTTTTGCTTCTTGTGTTGCTTTTACATCTGCTGTTGTCATATATTTTGCGTTCCTTTCATTTTCTGTAGGCATTATATCTGTTTATCCGGAGCTAATAGCAATTTATCTATTACCGGATGAATCATACTTGTTTCTAATATTATATTTATCGCACAAAGCTTTTTGCCTGCGTCCTTACTGGATGCACCACAATGGTATGCCTGTTCGGTAGGTTCACCATAATCTAAAACTATCAATCTATCATGGCAATCTGCATTCGGTTTTATTCTGAGCGGAGGATAATCTACCACATAAATGCTCTTTTTAGCCTGCTGATATATATCTATGTACGCTGCATCTGCCTCAAACTTTTGTCCTTTGTAAATAACAAAATTTTTAAAATCCTTCTCTAAAACAAAGTTTTCACTGAGAGCGTCTATACTTCTTTGAATATTATCAAACCTGTTTTCAGATTTGTTTTTCCAATCTACAACACCCGCAACCTGCACGGATATTTCCGAAACTTTTGCCGTAACAAGTCGTAACTCCGATGGTGTAACAAATTGTTGATTTTGCTTTATATAATGACGCATCTCACGAAATGCACGCATAATAAAAATACTCTGCTGTTCTGCCAGTTGTCCTTTCAAAACAGTTGCGAGCATGTATATTCCCTGCTCAGTAAAAGCATACGGCATTTTCTTGATATTAGTGCCCCTTTTATCTCCCTTTTCATTCAAAGTCACAATTTGTGACTTTGAAAACTCTTTTGGCACTTCTTCTTTTTTTAGTTGAAACATAAAATCTTCTGGAAATCTGTCAATATTTCTTTTTACCTGCTGATTTAGTGCCTTGACTTCATAGCCATAGAATTCAGCCAAATCATAATCCAACATCACTTGCTGACCTCTTATGACATAAACTCGATTACATATATCATCTATTGTCATTAATTCTGTATTATCTGCCATAGCATTCCTCCTACAAATTGTGCAATAAATTGTGGCACAATTATCAACAAATCATTTATCACTTACGTTGTCTTCCTTCTCATCCTTATTTCTTTTATCGGCCAGCTTCTCTATTTTAATCTTATATGCCATCAACCGCAGAAGATACTGTGGCATCTTTCTGTTCCCCAATTCCCAATCTGTTTCCGTCATATATGGAATTTCAAAATACTCGCAAAATTCTTTTCGGTTCATTCCAGTGCTCTCTCTTAATTTTCTTAATTCTTCTCTTGCTTCCATAAGTTCTCCTTTTTATGCATTGCATAAATTTATTTTATATCCTTTAATTCATATGGTCAACAATTTATTACAAAAAAGAAGGTATAGAGACTAATTTTCCATCTCTATACCCTCAGTTTATAACAAGTTGTCAATCATTATAAGCCACACGCCGGCTTTATACTTCCTGATAATCGTTACCGGTGTCGTTCTTCTCTACAGGCTTTGCATCTTCTGCCTTTTCCTTGGCGAAGCCCTTTGCCAGCATCTCGTTGATATCGAGGCCGGTGGACTCTTTGATACCGTCGGTGACCTGGGTCACGGTGGTCATGATATCACCTGCCAGCTTGCTGGAATCGCCGCCGAACATCTTGATGGAATCTACGTTCATGTAGCCCTTAGCCACAGCCTCGGCGATCTTAGGCAGCTGCTCGAAGTATACCTTCAGAGTATCCAACTCCATCTGCTGTCTTGCTGCGTCGCCGTACTGTTTCATAGCTTCTGCTTTTTTCAGGATACCGGCTGCCTCTGCCTCTGCCTTCGCCTGGATGGCTTCTGCTTCCGCTTTACCTTTGGCTGCTACAGCGGCTGCCTCTGCCAGTCCGGCTGCCTTGACTGCCTCTGCCGCCTGCTCCTTGGCGAATCTCTCTGCCTCGGATTTTGCTTTCTCAGCTTCTGCCTGTCTCTGGATCTCGAAGAGTTCTGCCTCCGCTCTCTTCTGTCTCTCGTACTGCTCGGCATCTGCCTTCTGCTGTGCTGCGTATTTATTCGCTTCTGCGGTCTTCTTGACCTCAGCTTCCAGAGCTTTCTCCTTGATGGATACTTCTCTTTCCTTTAATTCCAGTTCCTTCTCCTGACGGGCCAGGTTCGCGTTCGCTGTGGTGATCTCCACGGTCTTACGCTGTTCCTCCTCCTGGATCTTATATGCTGCGTCGGCTTCTGCCTTCTTGATATCAGATTCTTTCTTCAGTTCAGCCTTCTTGATCGCCAGTTCGGTCTGCTTCTGGGCGATCTCGGTCTCTGCGATAACCTGTGCATCATTGGCATCCTTCTGCGCCTGTGCTCTGGCGATGGCCACATCTCTGTCTGCCTGTGCCTTTGCTACGGAAGCGTCCTTCTGGATCTGGGACATGTTATCCTGTCCTAAAGCAGTGATCAGGTTGTTCTCATCCTCGATCTTCTGGATGTTGCAGGACTCGATCCAGATACCCAGGGCATTCATATCCTTCTGCGCCTTCGCCTGAACCTCGTCACCGAAGGTCTTACGATCATTACACAGCTCCTTCAGGCACTGGGTACCGATGATCTCACGCATGTTACCCTGTAAGGAATCGGTCAGCGCATCGCGGATCTGATCTTCGTTCATGTTCAGGAAGTTCTTCATGGCTGCGTTAGCCATCTCGGTGGTGATCCTCTTATTAGAATCGGCACCTGCCACTACTTCCCCTTTGGCATTCACGGTAACATCTCTCTGGGTCAGGACTCTGACCTTAGCCACGGCGTCAATATCTACACCGATGAAATCCTTGGTGGGGATATAGCCGTTGGTCTTGATGTCGATACTGATCTGCTTCAGGATCAGTTCATCCTTTTTCTCCAGGAAGGGGATCTTGATGCCGGCACGTCCGATCAGGACCTTGGGCTCTCTCTTGATACCGGAGATGATGTAGGCTTTGTTCGGTGATGCCTTCACATAACCGGATGCCAGGATGGCCAGAATGGCAATGGCCAATACGACGATTGCGATAATACCAATGTTAATTTCCATATGTACTCCCTCATTCTTTCTGCTTTCGTAATATATGAAAAGCTGCTTGTATGATATGTATTTTACCATACAGGCAGCTTGACGAACAGTGATATCTATTATTTTTTTATCAATTTATTGTAGCAAAATGCGCACGATATTCCACGTGTGTTACCGGATCTGAGCCAGGTCATACGGTGTTGCCTGATATACGTAATAATTCAGCCAGTTGCTGTAAAGGTTATTGCAATGGGATCTCCACTGTAACAGTGGTCTCTGCTCCGGATCATCATCCGGATAATAATTATAGGGAACCTGGATCGGCAGTCCCTTGTCCAGGTCTCTGTGATACTCATTGTTCAACGTATAACGGTCATATTCCGGGTGTCCCGCCACGAAGATTTTCTTGCCTTCCTCTGCGATAGCCAGGAATACACCGGCTTTCTCGGATTCCGCCAGGATCGTCAGATCCTTACAGGCATGAATGGCTTCGGAAGGAGTCTCGGTATGGCGGCTGTGCGGTGCCAGGAAAATATCATCAAAGCCACGCACTAACGGTATTTTCCGGTTGGATACTTTATGTTCGTAGACACCAAACAGCTTCTGCGGCAGCTGTCTCTTGTTAATACCATAATAATGGTAGAATCCGGCCTGCGCCGCCCAGCAGATATGCAAGGTGGAAGTCACATGGGTCTCCGCCCAGTCTAAGATCTTACAGGTCTCCTCCCAGTAATCCACCTCTTCAAAGGTGATATCTTCCACCGGTGCTCCGGTGACGATCAGTCCATCGAAGGTGCGGTCTTTGATCTCATCAAAGGTGGTATAGAATTTATTGAGATGGCTTGCAGGGGTATTCAATGACACATGGGTCTTGGTATTCATGAAGGTCACATCCACCTGCAAAGGGGTATTGGACAAGGCACGCAGCAGCTGCAGCTCCGTGTCCTGCTTTACCGGCATATTGTTTAAGATCAATACCTGCAGTGGACGCATATCCTGATGCAGAGCACGGAATTCGTCCATGACGAATATATTTTCGTTCTCCAGTATCTCTTTGGCAGGCAGATCATTTTGTGTCTTAATAGGCATTTCATTTTCCTCCAGGTCTACTTATTCCTCGTAAGGAATATTATAAGTCTTCAGGAAATCCTCCTCTGTCAGAATCGGGACCTGAAGCTCCTTGGCTTTTTTATTTTTGGAAGAAGTCGAGGTAATGTCATTGTTGATCAGGCAGGTGGTCTTCCCCGTCACACTGCCGGTGACTTTACCGCCTCTCTCCTCGATGACTTCTTTCAGATCATTACGGCTGGCATAATGGTTCAGACTTCCGGTTACGACGAAACTCATACCGGATAGTGTCTGTGCATTTTCATCCACCTGAGGCACCTCAATGGTCAGGAACTGTTTCAGATGTTCGATCTGTTCCAGGTTCTCCGCATCGGACATATACTCCGTAAATGCCCCGGCAAGCACTTCTCCCACACCGGGGATAGCACTTAAGGTCTCTGTGTCTGCTGACTGCATTTTCTCCAGATCATAATCAAAATATCTGCAGAGCACCTTGGCATTGGCCACACCGATCCCCGCGATTCCCAGTCCGTAGATCAGGCGGGGCAGCGTCGTATGGCGCGCAGCTTCAATGCTGTCTATCATATTCTGATAAGACTTCTCTCCGAAGCCCTCCATCTGTGTGATAACTTCCTTATAACGATCCAGCCGGAACAGGTCAGCATATTCGTGGATGAAGCCCTGATCGATCATTTTCTCCAATGTAGCTTCGGAGAGCCCATCGATATTCAGGGCATCACGGCTGACGAACAGGGTGTATGCCTTAATCTCCTTCGCCGGGCATTTCTCGTTGGTGCAATACAAGGTCTGTACTTCATTCATCTGACGGATCTCGGTGGGTTGTCCGCAGACAGGGCAGACCTTCGGGATCTCCACATTGTCACTGCCGGTCAGATTCTCTGCGATCTGGGGGATGATCATATTCGCCTTATAGACTGTAATGTGATCTCCGATTCCCAGTCGAAGGGAACGTAATATGCTGATATTGTGCACCGAGGCACGGCTGACTGTGGTACCCTCCAGCTCTACCGGCTCGAAGATTGCCACCGGATTGATCAGGCCGGTGCGGCTGGCACTCCATTCGATCTCTTTTAAAGTGGTCTCGCGAAGTTCATCCGCCCATTTAAAAGCAATGGAATCTCTGGGAAATTTTGCAGTTCTGCCCAGGGACTGTCCATAGCTGATGCTTTCATAGGTAAGTACCAGTCCGTCGGAGGGAATGTCATAATGCTCGATCTTGTGTTCAAAGTCTTCGATGACTGACAGGATATTTTCCTCGGTCACCGCCACATGTTCTACCACCGCAAATCCCTGCTCCTGTAAAAAGGCAAACTGTGCTTCCTTGGAATCGTGGAAGTCCACATCGTCCGCTTTTACCAGGGTAAACGCATAAAATCTCACATTACGCTTTGCCGTGATCTCATTATTCAGCTGTCGAACGGATCCACTACACAGATTTCTGGGATTCTTATATTTTGCCTCTGCATCTGCGATCTCACCGTTGATCTTCTCGAAATCACTGTAAGTGATAACCGCCTCGCCCCGCAGGATCAGTTCCCCGGTATAAGAAATATTTAACGGAAGATTCTTAAAAGTACGAGCGTTATTCGTGATAACTTCCCCGATCTCACCGTTTCCCCGGGTAACCGCTTTTGCAAGTTTTCCTTCACGATAAGTCAACACAATGGTCAATCCGTCCAGTTTCCAGCTTAAAATTGCAGGGTTGCCCTGCAGCCACTCCCGCAGTTCTTCCCGGCTTTTGGTCTTGCCCAGAGACAGCATGGGGCTCTCGTGACGCTCCTTGGGAAGCTCATCCACTGCTTCGTAGCCCACATTCACCGTGGGGCTGTTCGCCAGGGTAACACCTGTCTCTTTTTCCAGTTCCACCAGTTCATCATAGAGCTTATCGTATTCATAATTGCTCATGATCTCCCGGTCTTTGGCATAATAGCTCTCCGAAGCCGCATTCAGTTGTTCTACCAGATATTTGATCCGGTCTATCTTGGAAGACTGCATATTGTGTTCCTGCCTTTAAAAGATTATTTACGATTTAACATTCCGGTGTCTGTCAGAAGCGTTTCCAGTTCTTCCCCTGTGACCTCACGCCACTCTCCGGGCTTCAGATCTCCCAGGCGGATATTCATGACGCGGATCCTTTTTAAGGATCTCACTTTCGCTCCGCAGGCTTCGCACATCCGGCGGATCTGTCTGTTGACTCCCTGAGTCAGTATGATCCGGAATGTATATTTTCCTATTTTTTCTATCTTACATTCTCTGGTAGTGATATCAAGATCCTTCAGATAGATGCCTTTTCTCATTATCTCCAAAAAATCGGGTGTTATTTCCCGGTCGATCTTTACAATGTACTCTTTTTCATGGCGGTTTGCTCCCCGCATCATGGCATTGATGAGGTCTCCGTCGTTGGTCAGAAGGATCAGTCCCTCGGAATCTTTGTCCAGGCGTCCAGCATAGGTCAATCTCTCCGGGCAGCGGATCATGTCCATGATCTTTTTCTCCGCATGTGGATCCCTCTCTGTGCAGACGACGCCCACCGGCTTATAGAAAGCCAGGACTTTGCAGGTCTGTTTCCCCTGTAAAATCTTTTTTCCCACCTGTACGGTATCCGTCTCTAACACCTGCTGTCCCATTCCTGCGACCTGACCGTTGACTAAGACTTTTCCCTGTTCGATGAGTTTGTCCGCATCTCTCCTGGAGCATACACCGCACTGTGCCAGATATTTATTCAGCCGCATCCTGCATCCTCTCTGCGGCATCCGCCGCCTCGAAATCGCTAAGACTCTTCACCTTGGGAATTCCGTTACCGTTCGCCACGCCGAGTTTTGCTGTCTCGTCCGCGAGTTCATTGTATTTTACCTTGGAATGCGCCGGTACTTTCGTGAAGCGGATCTGTATCTTCTGTCCCCATCCTCTCATGGTCTGTGCGTATTTCTGCGTCAGTTCATTTTTGCTCTTCCACGCACCGGTGACCCATTTTTCAATCCCCTCGTAATCATACCGGATCTCAATGGCTCGAAATCCACTGTTTAAGGCAAACCGTACCGCATACATGGCTCCCAGCATCTCTCCGGAGACATTTCGCTGTTTCAGGGAGTCCGGGTTATCGCCATTGCCATATTCTGTATAGATCCGTCCGTCGGGAAGGATGAAAATACAGCCAAAACCGTATTTTTTCAGTGCATCCTGATAGCTTCCGTCCACGTAAGCCAACAGTTCTCCCGCTGCGGGGCAGTCCTTTGGATCTGCATTTTCCGGATATCTTCCCAATCCCTGCCACTGTGCCATAGTTTCGTCTGTCTCCTTTTCCTGTCCGGTCTGTCATATTTATCGGATAAAGTTGGTCTTCTGCGCCGGTTCTCTCTCCGGGAAACTCACACCGGCAGCTTTGCCTGCTTCTATACATTTTAACAGCCACGCCATATTATTGCCCAATGTGCGCATGGTCTGCATACCTTCCAGATCCTGTTTCACTTCTTCCGGTGTATTGCCGTGTACCTGGTTCCAGTACTGGCTGGATACCACCGGCATACAGTTAATGGTAAAGTATTTGTTCAACTGATCAAAAGCCGCGGAGGCTCCGCCACGTCTGCAACTGACAACGCAGGCACCGGGTTTGCCCTGGAAAAGTGCACTCTTACCATAAAAAGCCCGATCTAAGAAAGAAGTGATCATACCGGATGCCGATGCATAATGCACGGGAGATCCGAACACGAATCCATCTGCGGTCTTCGCTTTTTCTACGAATTCATTGACGCCGTCCTCACGGAAACATTTTCCGGTCTTTAAGCAGGCACCGCAGCCGATGCATCCGGCGATGGGTTCTACGCCTACCTGAATGATCTCTGTCTCGATACCGTTCTTCTCCAACGCACCCGCTACCTCTTCCAGTGCAGTATAGGTGCATCCCTTCGCATGTCCGCTTCCGTTCACCAGTAATACTTTCATATGTTATCCCTCTTTTTCATCATTTATAATATGTTCTGTTCTTGCATGATCTGTTTTCGCATGCTACTATATCCGTAAATTAAGCAGTTTTAAGAAAGGAGTCCTTATGCCGTCTAAAATCTCTCACTATTTACTGTCCATACTGTGTATCGGATGCCTTATTTTTCTGATCAGTCATTACGGCGTACAGCTTTATCAGGTCTCCGGGAAATCCATGGAGCCCACCTGCCATTCCGGATCTTTTTTACTGGTACAAAAATTTGGCATTCCCGAACAGATTTCCCGTTTTGATATTATCACCATCCGCTCAGAAGCTCTTGACAACCGAATGATTCTAAAACGTGTGATCGGTCTTCCCGGTGAGACTGTTCAGATCATGGACGGAACTGTCTATATCAACGGTTCACCTCTCTACGAGCCCTATTTTTCAGATGCTCCGGCTATAACTGATCCGGGAAACGCCTCTGCTCCCATAGTTTTGGGTAACAATGAGTATTTCGTATTGGGAGACAATCGTCCGGAAAGTATAGACAGCCGTTCCGATAAGATAGGACTCATTTCTGCGGATTCCATCACCGGAAAAGTAATTAATTTAACTTCTTTTTAAGAGCCGCTACCAGTTTTTCATTGTCCTTTTCATCTCTGATCGCGATCCGGATATAATTTCTGCCTTCAAATCCTTTTTTGGTGGACAAATCTTTAATCAAAATATTATCTTCATCCAAAAGATCTTCTGCCAGCTTTGTTGCAGATTCTCCATTTGTTAATTCACAGAGCAGATAATTAGCCTGAGAAGGGATCACGCGTAATCCCCGCACTTCTGCCAATGCATTTACGAAAGCTCTTCTTTCCTGTCGGAACTTATCCATAGCTGCTTTATAATCTTTGGCATATTTTTCGTAGATCTGAAGGTAGAATTCTCCAAAGGAATTAATATTCCATATAGAGACATCCTTTTTCAATTTTGCAATCATTTCTTTATTATCTCCTGCTAAAATTCCCAGACGGATGCCCGGTACTCCATAGCTCTTGGAGATACTCTTCATTACGAACAGATGAGGATATTGTGTCAGAACTGCCTGTTCCAGAAGAGAACTGTCAGTCTCATCCGCAAAGTCCACAAAAGATTCATCCACAATGAGGCAGATTTCTCTTTCTTCTGCCCACGCTGCCAGCAACAGCACATCTTTTTTCGGTATATAATTGCCGGAAGGATTATCGGGATTGATCAACAGCAATGTTTTAATATCTTTATCTGCATAGTAGTTCATCAGATCCTCTGCTGAATAAGAATAGTCTTCATTCGATGGCAGAAAAGCAATGACATCCTCTGCATTTTTGCGATTCGGATATTCTTCAAATGTAGGCTTTACCACACCTATTTTCCCCGGCAGCTGCTCCATAAGAGACTTGATCAGTTCGCTTGCCCCGTTTCCGACAACCATCTGATCCTTATGTAATCCGAAATCCTTTGCAGCGATCAGGCTGTTTACACTCATTCCGGAAGGATACTCCGTCAAAAGTGTCTCAAAATTGCTCTTCATTTCATCAATAAGCTTACGGCAGGGGAAGTACGGATTCACAAGATAACAGAAGTCCAACAATTTAGGATATCTCCAATATCCGCCATAGCGGCTCTGCATTCTCTTCAGCCGTTCTTCCTTCGTGGCAAACAAGGTCTCTGCGATGTCCAGATCCTGCACATCATCTATTTCATACCATTTTTCTCCATTCAGCTTAACAGCCTTGATCTGAGGATCATCCAGGAATGTAATGACCTTCAGCACCTGTTCGTAATATTCATTTGTTCCAAGTGCCTTACAATATGCTTCCAAAAACGGAACATAATGCTTCTGGGAGAATTCTTTACTGAACTTATATAAATTTACCGTTTTATAGTATTCATCTGTCTTGCTAAAATCAAATTCTCTCTTACTCAAAAAAGCTGTAATATTGTCATCTTCATCCAGCGTAACACAGGTTCCGTCCATCCAACTCTCAAACTTATCCACCAGTGTCAGAGACGGATACGGATGATCTACCAGTTTACGGATCACGGCTTCTTCATAGACAAGATCAGATTCCAACAACAGGGTGTCATCCTCTACAAGTTTTTCCTTGGCAAGATATAAGGAATAGATATTGTTGGTCTTATAATAGACATCATTATCAATAAACTCTAACGGTGTTTTGATATTTAAGCTTTCGACATAACTTTTCAGTTTCTGCCCTTCATAGCCGATGACAAACACAATGCGCTTAAGCCCAAGCTTTTCTAAATGTCCCAGTGTCTTTTCTATCATGGTGACACCGTTTACTTCGACCATACATTTGGTGGCATTGCTTGTTAATTCCTTTAACCTTTTTCCCATTCCCGCTGCTAAAATAATAGCCTGCATACTCATTCTTTCCTTCTTTTCATTTGCTTGTTTTATTTATCTGTCTCCCCTTGTATTCTTATCGATTAAATTCTCTTCCGGTAAGAACCATTGTGTCTCTGTTGAACGCATGTCCTGTCTGCAGGTATTCCGTTATATGATCTTCGTCCAGGAAAGAATACTTCAGGAAACGGCGTTCTCTCACATCTCCTTCTTTCCAGTCAAATGCAGCTTCACTCTGCTGTCCGTCCAACAGGCGCAAATATGCCTCCTGCAGATCTGCAAAGCTGACCGGTGCCTGTGATATCTGCATCGTGTCGTGGCTTTCACTGCGACCCTTTATCATTAACAGCGGGCACTGTCTCATCCAGGCTTCGTCTCCGGATTCTTCCAGGCTGCCGTTATATCCATGGTCTGCCATGATAATAAGTACTGTATTATCATAAGCTCCACTTTCGCGTAGCTTTTCCACATAATCTGCTGCCTCCAGCATTACAGCTTCCACGCTCATTTCAAAGGTTCCCTCATGTTCATCAATGATATTCATATTCTTATCATAGATGAAGGGAACATGCGCTCCATCCAGATGGAAAAATTTGAATTTAGGATTTGAATTCTCGGTTGTAATTCCTACGGTGTCCAGATGCCCCTTAAACTGATAATCCGATGTGGTGAAGCTATAATTTTCACCTGTATTTTCCACTCTGACCAATTCATCAAAAGCCGCGGGTTTGAAAATACACTTTTTCTTCAATTCAAACGGTGCATACCTGAAGCCTATCAGTTTTAATAAAGGTTTGGCAAATTTCGTATAAGAGCTCATTTTAAAATCAACTCTGTACACATTGCTGAACATCTTGGCAATATCGTCATTCATGTACAACTCAGTATCGCAGAGTTCCATGTTGTAGCCCTTCTCCTGTAAAGCATTAAATAACGGTGATACCTCATACATATTGCGCATGTAATCATCGAACGGCTCATCGTTTTCATACCAGTCTCCGGATAAGATAAAGGGAATTGAGCGTTTTGTACAGGAATAAGCTCCAACAGTATTTTCAAAATAAGTAAAGTCCTGAAAGTCTTTGTTGTATTCCGGATGATCTTCCAGCAACTTTGAAAATGTTCTGGCATCTACTGTATCCAATAATAAGATCACAAAATTCTGATCGTCCGACATTACAAACTCTTTGTCCGCGCCGATCTGATAATGCGCTTTTTCCTGCAATACGCCACTGGTAAGTGTAACACTCACCGATGTCACAAGCAGCATCAGAGTAAGGCATGTGCTAAGATACATGACTGCCTTCGTAAACAATTCCTTTTTCAGGAATATGCACATAGCAGCCGTAATAACCGCCACGACTGTCCAAAGGATAATCCCTTCTGTTCTCAAAGCAGTATAGTTACCCCAATCGATCGTAGATCCATCCAGCGGCGGAAGATTTTTGACCATAAAGTTACCCTGGACATAGGTACAGATCAATGCAATAAATCCACCTGCCAGTCCTATCCGGTATGCGACAGGATGTATCAGCCATAACACAATATATGCCAGACTCATAACAGCCACGCAGACTGCAAATAACCCCAATGCCGCAGTAAACAATATTCCAAAGTCAAACCAAAATTCATCCGCATTGCTACAATACAAATCTATCGGTGCATATAAAAACACTAAAAAGCCAACAGCAACTGACAAAACAATGCCCGGCAGTAATTGTTTCTTATCCCGTTTTTTCATTTCTGAATATTTCTCCTGCTTACTTGTCCTGCTTGTCCTCTGTCTGATCCAGCATGATATCGTCGGACTCTACTTCTTTATTTCTGTTCTCATCAATACCAAGGCTCTTGTCGATCTTCTTTTTTGCCTTTCTCCAGTAAATACCGGCTGCTGCGCCCACTGCGATCACTACTCCGGCTACTGCCTGAATCGCATAGTTCATAACCGAAGGATCGATATAAGCATCGGCTGTTCCGGAGAACAGTACTGCGAATGCTGCTGCAAAAAATGTTACCTGTGCGATCTTGCTTAATTTCTTCATAATTTTACTTACCTCTTTCTTTTACTTTTTATTTATTTGTAATTTCTGTTTTACAGCTTATTGTTCTTTTGCTTTTTGATCTGTTCCTGCACTGCCTGTACGATGTATTTCGCACCTACCTCGGCACTGTTGCCCAGGTTGTATACATACTCTTCTACAATTTTTTCAATTTTATCATGATAAGCATCTTTTTGCTCCAGCAGATTTCTGACCTTACTTTCGGTCTCCTCTGTCTTCGCAGGATCCAGGCGGTCTCCGATGACATCACGCATCCAGATATTGATAGGTACAGTGTCGATCTTCTGATACTCCGGATTCATGACCTTCATGGGAGTATCCACGAATAATACCGGCTTGTTCGTCGTAAAAGCATACTCATAAGCGATACCGGACCAGTCGGTCACCAGCAGGTCTGCCTCAAATACCGTGCTGTTGGATGAAAAATCGGTCTGGATCTCAATATCCGGATTATTCGCATAACGCTCTTTCAGGCGGTCCATCTTGTCCTGCTGTAAGCGTACCTGCTGGGGATGAGGACGCACTACCACTTCATAGTCCTTACCTGCCAGATCATCCAGCATACCTTCGAGACAGCTGTCCACAATGTTGTCCTTCTGCCAGGAGGGCGCGATGAGAATATGCTTTTTCTCATGAGGTGTCTTGTCTGCCTTCTTGTAATCTTCGATCATGCGGTCTAACAGACAATATCCCCAATCAATCAGCTTCTTGGGTGGCAGACCGTAGGCTTCCTCTGTTTTGCGGATCTCCTCGGTATGATGTTTACCGACACAATATACTGTATCGTAATGATCCATGGATCCGGTACGCATGGTCATATTCAGGCTGTCCATGCCATGTGGGATGTAGATATATTCAATATCTTTTCTCACATAGCTGCGCTTGATATGAAAATTCTCAATATCCGGCATGGTCATAACAACCACATCCGCATCCATCTTCATCATCAGAGTGATCAGCTTCTTCTCCCCGATATAATAGGCACGGATCTTGTTCTCTTTTTCTGCCAGTGCGAAGATCTGATCCTCAGGGTCACTGGTAATATAATGAATGGTCAGATTCGTATGGGCTAACAGCCATTCAATGATTCCCTGATAATATTTATAGAAGCCACTGCTCTCGGAATAAAATACCAGATGCTTATTCACCACCGAGAAGAAACGCTTGAAGTCCTTCTTCTCTCTCTTGGCATAAGGATTTCTCGCAAAAGGCTTTTTCCTGCCACCGATAGACTGTAATTCATCCAGTTCCTGTTTGCTGGCCTCCAGTGCTTCGTAATCCACATAGTCTTTTGGATTAATGGCCCAGTTTAACAGATACTGCTGTAAGATTGCAAACAGATTGCTGGCGATCCAGTACAATGCCACACCTGCAGGAACAAACCAGCCCAGATATAGGGAAAGTCCTACGGAAAATGCCATCATACCGTATTTGTTCAGTTTGGACTGTTCTGCCTGAATGACATTGGCCGCATTCTGCGCCACACATAACAACCATGCGGATACTCCCGCTGCGATGGGCACAATAATATCAATGCCACCCACTTCGGATGGTACCCAGCTCAAGTTAATACCGCAGAAATCCAAAGATATGCTCTCTACCTGCTGTAATACAGAAGCGATATCCACACCGGCAAGACTGCTCTGTAATGCTGCAAACTGCTCTGCGTAGTTGCCACTCTTGATCATTTCCACCACCGTAAGCTGAATGGAAGAGCTCTCCGGATGCACCCCTGCCAGACTGATCGCCAGCCCATTAAATGCAGTGATCACATCCTGAGACATATGCAGCAGATAATCCAGGGGATGATAGATAACCTCCACCAGTCCCATCAGCAGAATGATCTGAACCGCCAAGGGAATTAAAGATGCCAAAGGATTGTACTTCTCTCTCTTGAATATTTGGGACTGTTCGTCTGCGATCCGGTCCGCATCACCGAAATGTTTTGCTTTGATCCGGTTGATCTCGGGCTGCATTTTTACCATTTTAATGGAATTCTTCTGTACCCATACTGACACCGGTAAAAGAACGATCTTACTGATCAGAGTGAACAGAATAATAGCAAGGCCGTAATTATGTAGCAGATAATAGCAAAAGTACATAACGTATCCTAACGCATCTGAAAGTATTCGCATGAGATCTTTCTCCTTTTAGTCAATAGTACTAATTATAAACATAATCCTGTTTTTTTTCAACCTTATGTTCAAAACAGGCAGAAAAAAACAGGCAGTATCTGCTGTTCGTAGAACAGAAATAACCGCCTGTCTGATATTTTATTCCTCTGTGGGTTTCTCATAATATGCGAAATCGTTCTTGCCGTTCTTTTTCACCTTATACATGGCATCATCCGCGCATACGATCAGCTGTTCCAGATTATCGGTGTCCTTGGGATAGCTTGCAATACCGATGCTGCCGCCGATCCGCCGTTTCGTTCCGCAGAGTGTCACATCTTTGGCAAATACCTGACGACACTGGTACGCCGTCTTCTCCACCAGCATGCTCTGACTGCTACGAAGGATCAGGATGAATTCATCTCCCGCGAACCGATAAGAGGTAAGTATCTGGGACTGCATGTCCTTCAGCCGGTTGGCTACCTGCTGCAGTGCCTCATCTCCCGCTGTGTGTCCGTAAGTATCGTTGATCTTCTTAAAATTATCGATATCCAGCATCATGACCGTACAGGGAATCCGGGCTTCGATCAGCTGTTCCAGATCCTTCATGAACTTGCTGCGGTTCGGAAGTCCCGTCAGGAAGTCATGCTGGGATGCCGATTCCATGATCGCACGTGCCTGCTCCAGTTCCTGTAACAGCTTTCGTCTGCGGTAATTATCGAAGCACACCCAGCAGATAATAACATTAAGTGCAGCGATAAGGATAAGTGCCGGGATCAAAGCCTCACGGTTCCTGGCAAAAAAACCCTCCCGATGATTTACAAATTCGGTATCTTTCGGAAACTGTGATGCCTCCAGTCCGAACTTTCGCATGACATCTTCATCTACGCAATAAATGTTAGGGCTGTCCTTTACCACATTGATCTCTGCACTGTCGGTACCATTCGCGATATCCATGGCCATCTGTGCTGCGATCTCTCCGGACTTATACATGGATACTACATTACCACCCAGCAATCCGTCACCGATCCCGGCCTCCACCATACGGTACACCGGCACCTTGGAATAAGTCACGAGCATACGGATCGCCTGCGAACTGGTATACTGCTTGCCACTGCCATCATTTGACATTACAATATAGATCAGTATGGTATTCTCATCCACCTTGCTGACTGCCTGCTGCAGCTTAGCGGTTGTCAGTTCGGAAGAATTGATCTCAGAGAATTCCAATTCCGGATATTCTGACTCGGCACTGTAAAAATTCTTACGCTCTGCCTCACCGGTCACAGAATCATCCAATATGGCCACTACTTTGTCCGCTGACGGATTTACCTCTAATGCCATATCGATATTTTTTTCCACTGACAGCTTCTCCAGTATCCCGGTTACCAGAGGATTCTTCGCTGCTTCCAGGGCATATTCCTCATCATTGACACCTTCAAAGACAATGGGGATGCCATCAAACAGTTCCTCCCTGAATGCCATTGCATAACGGAGTGCGGCATCATCTCCCACGATCACCACATCATAGGGATCTGAATGATCCAGATGGTACTTCAGCATTTCGTCAAACATTGCTGCTGACTCTTCCGTCCGGAAGCGCTTCGTATCCATGAATTCATAATCCACGGTGGTATTCTCGTCCACCCCCGCCTTGATTCCTTCGATCTGTGTCTGGACTGTGTCCCATCCATAAGAATACGAGCTGATAAACAGTACCCGCTTTCCCTGATTCAGATTCTGTGCTTCTGCCTTCATTGACGCCGTCCCAATAGTCCCAATGCCTATGAGAACAGCCAATGCAAACAGCCATGCTTTCCACTTTCTCATATTCTGTTTCCCCCTAATTCCAACATTATGCTACCGGGGTCAAAAGTCTGAACTCAATACCACGATATAAGGAATTACATCACTGGTACTATTGTACCACACCATCAGCTGAAAGCAAAGAGCTTAATTTAATCTTACGATAATACCTTCTTCTTTTTTCTCTTTCATTTTTCCGATAACGGTAGGGATTGCTCCGAGCGCCACAAACAGATACTGTAGAACCAGATTGCCTATGTAGCTTCCCATATCAATAATTTCTGCGGAAAGTGCCGCAGGGATCAGTCGATAACACTCGAACAGACTATAACCTGCTTCCGCACCGCCGCCCTGATTGAACAGAATGATCGCCCAGTCCACACGGTCTGCAAAATACGTCATAAGGATCATGATCACAGCGCTGATGACTACTGCCTTTTTGGTCAGTTTTCCGCCCAGCATCTCATATCCCTTCAGAACGCACACCGCCATGATCACACCGGATAATGCTGCTACATATCCCAACTGGCTTAAGATCAGAACACTGAGCATTCCCAACAGGGATCCTAACAGGGCACCTACAATACCGCCTACGATGTTTTCTTTCTTCTGCGCCTTCTGCTGTGCCTTCATTGCGATGTCACTGCGCATCTTCATCTCGCAGTCCGGACATAAATGATAGTATTCACTGCCCATTCTGAACGCTCCGGTCTCTACATTCTGACCGCACAGATCACAGCAGGGGCTGTAACTGTTTGTACGCAGGAATGTCGTTGTAGCTGCAAGTGCTTCGTTCAATGTATCCTTACATTTTTCCGCATTGGACTGTGCCTTCAGTGATACTCTGATATCCAGATTCTTCTGACCAAAACTTGCGATCTTCTTGCTGCTTTTCTGAAACCCTTTCACTGCCTGCTTGTCAAATGTCGACCCGTCAGCGCTTTTTGCCGCCGTATGCAGTACCATCATATACGGATATCTTGCATCGGGTGCATAGACGATAAAGTCAAACCCATCCCTTTCCCCATGAAACAAGTCATTGGTTTCATCATAACGCAATCCAGTTCCCATGGCAATCTGCTGATAATTTTCAATCTTCTTTTTCTGATTCATATTTCTCCTACTCCTTTGTAATAAAAAATTAGTAATCGCTCTGAAGCGTTACGAAAATCACACTTTTCCATTTTACACTTTACCGTGTTAACATGCAACCCTATTAGGAGTTTTTTCGCCGATTAACCTATTTGCTATAAAAAAACTGTAGGCACATCTGTGTAACCTACAGTTTTTGAACTTCCTTATAAATAGAACAAGGTAATCGAAATCACGCAAATACGGAATTTGCATTCCATCAGCACTTGATCTCAAGGTAACCTAACAGCTTGCTCATATCGTACTCTTCCAGTACGCCCAGATTGGAATCGTAGAATTTTCCATCATAGTGTACCAGATAATGGCAGAAGCGTCCCATCTTCTCCATCATGATACAGCACTTCGGCAGTACAGCGGGTCTGCCCTCGGTATATACGATGATGTCGGTATGGTCAATGCCGTAATAGTTCAGCGCAGAGATCACACGTCCCATGGTAGCCTGCCACTCTCTGCAGTCCATCACACTGATCACCTCTGCGATGGTAACACCGGCTAACATTGCGACACAAGCCTGACCGCACAGACCGTCCTCGGGCTGGATGATCACATTCATACTGTCGATCTTGCGGATCGGGTTCTCGAAGCTGTAAGGGCTATTCTGGTCCATACGGATCAGGGAACCGTTAATATGTAACAGGATCTTGTGGGGCACACCCAGCTCTACCTTTACAGCAGCTTCATCGGTGATCACAATCTCGTAATTGCCCTTCTCCTTGGGATGAAGCTCACACTCGATGATATTGTTATCCAGAACGATATCTCCCTTGATGCCTTCTCTCTGATGACATACTTCCCATACATTAAAAGGAATCTGAATGGTATATCCGGCATCCTTTTTCTCTACTTTAGATTCAAAAAAATATCTCATATTTCATTCCTCCGTTGCTTTTGCTGTTCCCGAATATTCTCTTAAAGAAAAAGATTTACGAAAGCGGTTACATTTTCTAATTTCCTTGATTCTAGCAAAAATTTCCGCCCTTGCAAAGAGCTTGTGGAAAAGTACTTAAAAAAAAACATCCTGTCAAAAAAATATCAAAAAAGCGCCCGTTTTAAAACAGACGCTTTTTATAAATCCAGTGCATTTAAAGCCCTAAAATTGCAGATGCAACGCGGAAATATACTAACAGTGACATTGCATCCACGATGGTGGTGATAAACGGACTTGCCATTACCGCCGGATCAAAGCCGAGACGCTTTGCCAGGATCGGCAGAAGGCATCCAATGATCATTGCGATCACTACCGCTGCTACCAGAGTCAGGCACACGGATGCTGCCACCAGCACCCCTACTTTATCCAATAACAGTAATTTTACAAAGTTCGCTGCGGAAAGTGTGATACCGCAGATCAGTGCCACGCGGATCTCCTTGAATACGACCTTCGGCACATCCCGGTATTCGATCTCATTCAGGGACAATCCACGGATGACCGTAACGCTCGCCTGGCTTCCGGCATTACCGCCGGTATCCATCAGCATGGGGATATATGCCACCAGTACCGCACACACACTCAGAGCATCTTCAAAAGAAGAAATGATGGCTCCGGTAAAGGTAGCTGACACCATCAGAAGAAGCAGCCAGGGAATACGTTTTTTGAAGGTCTCAAATACCCCGGTCTTCATATAGGGCTTATCGCTGGGCACGATAGCCGCCATTTTTTCCATATCCTCCGTGGTCTCTTCTTCGATGATATCCACGATATCGTCCACGGTGATAATACCTACCAGCCGGTTCTCATTGTCCACTACCGGCATGGCTGTAAAGTCGTATTTTTTGAACTGTCTGGCAACTTCTTCCTGGTCCATCAGCGTATTGATGGAGATGACATTTTCATGCATGATGTCACCGATGATCTCGTCGCCGTCCATGAGCAGCAGATACCTCAGAGCCACCGTTCCCACCAGTCTTCTCTGGGCATCTAAGACATAACAGATATTGATGGTCTCACTGTCGAGCCCCACCTTACGGATCCGTTCAATGGCCTGATTCACCGTCAGATTCTCCTTCAGGTCAACATATTCGACCGTCATGATACTTCCGGCGGAATCTTCCGGGTAGCGCAGTAAATGGTTAATATCTCTGCGCACATCCGGGCTTGCGTTGGTCAGAAGCTTTTTGACAATGTTGGCAGGCATCTCCTCCAGCAGATCGGCCGCATCGTCCGCCATCAGGTTGTTGATGATGTTCGTTGCTTCCTTATCCGACAGGGACGTGATGATCTTCTGCTGATTGTCCATATCTAAATAGGAAAAAACGTCTGCCGCCAGGTCCTTGGGAAGGATGCGGAAGACCTTTAACATCTCTTCCTCTTCCAGTTCTTCCAAAAGTCCCGCAATATCGGCATCGTTGAGTTCAGCCAGGTACTGGCGCAGCTTGGTGTACTGCTTGGTGTTAAGAAGCTCTAATACCTCTTCCAGTTCTTTGATCTGTTCCATGATGATCCTCCTTATGATGTTTTCTATGGGTGTAACTTACATGGCAACTTCGCCCCGGAAGTGGGTTGTCAGAGCTCTTCTGTGTACACTTCATAAAACCACCACCTTTCCTCATGGAATCATTAAACCGTTATTTTTATTTTATTTCATTGGTCATTCTTTGTCAACGAAATAAGTCTCTTTCAATTTCTCAATTTTTACCTTTCCACAGGTGGTTTCTGTCAGGTTTTTCCTGACTTTTTCCTCTTTTTCCACCGGGATAAGTAAAATAAATTTTACGTTTTCGGCATAGATACTGTCTGTGGGAACGATGCCCTGCTGTCCGAAATAATATTGCAATTTTCCTACATCATTATAATCTGTCGTCACTTCCAGTTCACAGCCTTTTCGCAGGATTCCCGTCTCGCAGTGGGCAAGACCTTCCTTCACCGCCTGGGTGTATGCCCGCACCAGCCCGCCGGTACCCAATAGGGTGCCGCCGAAGTACCTCGTCACCACCACCGCGATGTTGCGGATCCCGGAGCCTGTCAGCACCTCTAACATCGGTCTGCCCGCAGTGCCGGAGGGTTCTCCGTCATCACTGCATCTTGTCAGTTCGCCTCTGCTTCCTATTATAAATGCAGAACAGTTATGTCTGGCATCCCAGTACTTTTTCTTCATTTCTTCTATAAAAGCTACGGCCTCTTCCTCGGTTTCACACTTACGGATCGTTGCGATGAAACGGGATTTTTTCTCCACGATCTCTCCTTCGCCGCCGGATAATAATACTCTGTAGCTGTCTGTTACTGCCGTATCGCCCATGTTAACCTCACTTATTTTTTTGTTTTCCTTCGGATTCTTTTCCAGTGTAGCATAACTTTTCCAAAATGTGAAACCCTTATAACAGTTCCGCCATCATTTTCATAAAAGTGCCTGCTACGCAGTCAACGCCGCTGTGCGGCTCATCTTTTTATTCACCTGATGGCGCTTCGCTCATAGAACGATCAAAACAGTGCATTGTGTGCAAGCACCCAAGCCCTGTTTTTACCGTTCTATGGCGGAACTGTTATTAAGGAATTCTAAAGACTGGAAAGAAAGCCTTTATTTACATAGCATTATTTGGTATAATATTTTCGTCTGTATCTCAGACAGAAAGGACTTGTTTTATGAATTATGGTAAAAAAGGTGTCCGAGCGAAGCAGAAGGCACTCAACTCTAAATCACAAAAATGGGGAAGGAAGCTCGCACTGACCTGTGTCAAGATCATGCTGGCCGCTGTCGTAGGCATCGGCATCTGCGGTGTAGCTGCCGGTATCGGTGTCTTCCGCGGCATCCTCTCTTCCACTCCCACGATCCGGCTGTCCGATGTCGTGGCAGTAGGCGAGGCTACTATCGTATATGATAAGGAAGGCAATGAGATCGACCAATATGTCAGCACCAACTCCAACCGTCTCTCCGTAGGCATGGATGAAATTCCCGACTATCTGGGCAAAGCCTTCGTGGCGATCGAGGACGAGCGTTTCTATCAGCACAACGGTATTGATGTCAAGGGTATCCTGCGTGCCGGTTATCAGTTCATAAAGACCGGTGGCGAAGAAGCCCAGGGTGCAAGTACCATCACCCAGCAGCTGTTGAAGAACACCGTCTTCACCGACTGGACTTCCGAGGGGAATAACAAGATCAAAAAGATCAAACGTAAGATCCAGGAGCAGTATCTGGCACTGGAGATCACCAAATATTACAGCAAGGATGAGATCCTGCTGCGCTATATGAATGCTATCAACCTGGGACAGAATACTCTGGGTGTCGAATCCGCATCCTTGCGTTATTTCGGCAAGCACTGCAGCGACCTGACGCTGTCCGAATGTGCCGTCATCGCCAGCATCACACAGAATCCTTCCAAGTACAACCCGATCAGGCATCCGGAGGACAATGCGGTACGTCGTGAGAAATGTCTGAATAAAATGCTGGAATTAGGCTTTGTCAGTCAATCGGAATACGATGAGGCCATGGCCGACACCGATGCGGTATACGAGCGCATCGGGCTGTATGATATCGACTATCAGGAAGCCAATGCTACTACCGGCTCTTACTTCTCCGATGCCGTGTATGAGCAGGTAAAGCAGGATCTGATCCTGTCCGGTTATAACGAAGCCATGGCAGAGACGCTGCTTACTTCCGGCGGATTGCGTGTGGAATCCACTCTGGATCCCAAGATTCAGGCAATTCTGAACGAAGAATATGCAGATCCCTCCAATTATCCGGAGAACGTGAAATGGTATCTGAACTATGCACTTACCATTATCTCTCCTGATGGCACCAAAAATAACTTCAGTAAAGAAAACATGATGACCTGGTTCAAGGAAAATCAGAATAAAAAGTTCAATCTGATCTTCTCCTCCCAGGATGATGCTTATGCGGCTATAGATACGTACCGTTCCGCCATGTTAGCCCAGTTGGGTGTGGAAGACAATGCGGATAACTACGAAGAGACGATCACCATGACACCTCAGCCGCAGTCTGCTATGGTCATCGAAGAACAGAGTACCGGTCATATTGTAGCCATGATCGGCGGCCGTGGCTCCAAGGAAGGCCGTAGGACCCTGAACCGTGCTACCAGTGCAAAGCGTCTGCCCGGATCTACCTTCAAGGTAGTGGCCTCCTACGCTCCCGCTTTGGACAGTGCCGGTAAGACTCTGGCAACCGTTTATAACGATGCACCGTTTAATTATGCCGACGGTACTCCCGTACGTAACTGGTACAAGTCCGGCTACCGTGGCATCCAGAATATCCGCAGTGCGATCCGTGACTCCCTGAATATCATCGCTGTAAAAAATATCACGGTGATCACCCCGAGACTCGGATACGATTATCTGTTAAACTTTGGATTTACCACTCTGACCGACGGTGTCCAGGTCGGCAATGAGATCAAGTCCGATGTGAACCAGTCCCTGGCTCTGGGTGGTCTGACCTACGGTGTTACTCCTTATGAGCTGACAGCTGCTTACGCAGCCATTGCAAACGGCGGTACTTATGTAACGCCAAAGCTGTACACCAGAGTCACTGATTCCGACGGCAATGTAATCCTGGACAATACGAATCCTCCCACCAGACAGGTGATCAAGGAAACTACTGCTTTCCTGCTGACCAGTGCCATGCAGGATGTTGTTACTTCCGGTACCGGTGGAAAGGTTAACTTCGGTGGCATGGCCATTGCCGGTAAGACAGGTACCACAACAGGACCTACCGACGCATGGTTTGCAGGATATACCCCTTATTACACTGCTGCTACCTGGACCGGTTACGATAACAACGTAGACCTGAACAGTGCGGAAGACGGTGTCTCCAAGACTTTATGGCGCAAGGTGATGAAACGGGTTCATGAGGATCTGCCCAACACCCAGTTCCCGGTTCCTTCCGGAATCGTACAGGTTGCGGTATGTTCTCAGTCCGGAAAGCTGCCGATCCCCGGTCTGTGTGATGGATCTGTTTATACCGAATACTTTGCAGAAGGTACCGAACCTACCGAGAGCTGTGATGTACATTATCAGGGCGAGATCTGTGCTTATGATGGGCTTCCCGCAAGTCCTGACTGCCCGTTCAAATACACCGGTATTGCTACGATGCCTCTGGTAGAGGATCCTGCATTACAGCAGGGTTCTACCGTCATTATCAACAATCCGGACGGTACACAGACAGTCAGCACACCGAACACCAGAACTCAGTGTCAGCATGACGCTACCTTCTTCGCGAACCCGGATTACGAAGCAGTCATCAATCAGCAGCAGGCTGAGATCAACGCACGGAATGCCGCTGCACAGCAGCCACAGGAATAGAACAAAAAGGTGCGCCGCATGGCGCACCACTAAAAAAGTCCCCGGAACTTCAGATTCCGGGGACTTTTTTATGCCTACGGATTGCTTCGTGCTATGCACTCTCGCAATCCTACCCTCTATTCGTAAACGTCAAAACCTGCGCCTTGGCTAATTAGTTTTTTTATGCCACACTCTAAATGACACGAAAAAACTACTAGTTTTTTGGAGGAGGCTAAA